>Ga0209061_1001125_pt1 | contig 48796 bp, 39 predicted proteins | sample Coa_R1_10_FD_187157 | JGI IMG/M metagenome (GOLD analysis project Ga0209061, IMG submission 187157) | Surface soil microbial communities from Centralia Pennsylvania, which are recovering from an underground coalmine fire - Coalmine... | ecosystem: Environmental > Terrestrial > Soil >...
TATATGCAATTATAACACGACTTTTCGCAGAGGCATAGCTTGTTGAGGTATCAATCTGTAGATATGAATGTCTCAATAAAAATAACAACGGAAATCTTGTTTCTCTGCCACCGCGCCCACAAAGTGGCAGAGAGATTCCCGTTACACACAGTATAGCGCAATCGTCGTTATTACACAAGAATATAGGACTTACAGCAAGTTCTTTCCTCTGCACCACCTACCTTGCTGTTGCAGAGGTTAGCCTCGTGTGCCTGACTTCCGGCGCTCATCCTTGCTCGCACCTGCGGCGAAGCCGCGCAATCAGTCGGCCTGCCAGGGTGGGGATGATGCAGGGCTATGTAATGCTCGTCAGAAGCGGGGGTCAAGGGGGCGGCCGTCCCCTTGCGGGGCGCGGGGTGTCCCCGCCCAAACTCTTCCTTTCGGGCGTGGGGTGGGGAGAATTCAATTGCCCTGGGGATGATGACCGCGCCCTTACGAAATTTTGGAGCTTCTGGTAATATATCCCTGACATCTCTTTGCTGAGTCGTTGTAGCTCTATTTAACGTAATAAGGAATGTAGCTGTGGATATTGAACCTGAAAACAGCCTCAGGAGATACGCCGTGCCAGGAAAGTATCACGCGCGAGACAGATTTGCAGGACATCGTGTGGTCACGATTGGAGGAGGTTCAGGAACATTCTCGTTTCTTTCCCATTTAAAAAAGTATCCCTTTACCATTACCGCTGTGGTGAACATGTCGGACAGCGGGGGCAGTTCGCGCCGGCTCATGGACGAATTCCGCCGGCAGTTGCCGCTGGGGGATCTCCGCATGTCGCTGGTTGCTCTGGCGCGCAATGGAGCGCTGTGGCGCGAGATATTCATGCACCGCTTCGCCGAGGCGGAAGGCAGTGGTAACGAGCATAGCGGCGTGGGCGGCCATAGTCTGGGCAACCTCATCCTTAAAGGATTGCAGGACATTAACAGTGGCGACCTGCTGCTGGCGCTAGAGGATGCGCAGGAATTGCTCGACACCGCGGGCAACGTCGTGCCCGTGACGCTGGCACAGACAACCATCTGCGCCGACCTGGAGGATGGCAGCACAATCTGCGGCGAAACCGATATCGACACCAGGGGAAAAAATCATCCAGGGCCGCTCTCACCCATCACGCGCCTGCGTCTGATGCCCGAGGACGCCCCGGCCTGCGGGCAGGCGGTGCGGGCCATACGCCGCGCCAACACGATCATTATTGGTCCCGGCGACCTCTATACCAGCCTCATCCCTAATCTCCTGGTACGTGACGTAGCCCGCGCCGTGCGCGAATCGGAAGCCGAGAAAGTATATGTCTGTAACCTGATGACCAAACACGGTGAAACCGACGGTTATGCCGCCTCCGATTTCGTGAACGAGATCCACCGCTACCTGGGCGCGCGCGTTGATCGCGTGATCGTCAACAACGGGCAATACGCACCTGACGTGCTAAAAATGTATCAGGAGGAACAAAGCGAACCGGTAGAACCTGATCGCTCGCGCCTGGAGCGGCTCGTGCCCAATATTGTCATCGAGCGTCTGAATCTTGAAGACGATTCTCTGGCGCGTCACGATCCCGAACGTCTTGTGCGCGCTATTTTCCAGTATGATGCCTGACCAGTGCGCAGCCGCGCGCTTCATCGCGCTCCATCGGCCTGTGAAGGGATTGCACGGCGCGATAAAGCGCGCGGCTGCGCATATCGGGACATCTCCACAGGTCAGGAAATCAACGTAATCCTTTTGCAATCTGCTCGAATTCTTCGCGGGGAAACGCGCGCATTGTTTGCGTGCGCATACTGCCCTGTGCGATAGTGCCGAGGATGAGGCGCGCAGCAGTTTGATCGTCGGGTGCCTCGGTAATCACAATATAGTCAAACTGGCCCATGACTAAATAGAACCCCACCAGTCTCCCGCCCGCCTCTTTTACCGCCGCGTCAAAAGCTTGCAGGCGCTCAGGAGCATTTTTTGCCTCTCTCACCCCCTGCTCGGTCAGATTCACCAGGCTGATATAGGTCGGCATATACTCACCTCCGGCTTCATAGCTAAGCTTAGAGATCGCCCTACGGATGGTTCCAACTTATAGACCTCATTGTACACGCTGACCGGCGCGTGATACAAGTGGAAGTTTATAACTATACAGCTCCCCCTTTCCCAGACACCTCAGTGCCTGCGGCACTTCGCACAGGGTAGAGAGGGCCAGGGTGGCGCCGTTCGGCGCCACCCTGGCCCTCTCTACCCTGTGCGAACCGCTGGAGGCAGCAAGCTGGTCTGAGTAGTTACGGAATTTTCCAGTCAGCGCCGGCCCGCGAAAAGCCAGCCTTCGCCCAGGCCAGCCAGCGCGCCCGCCAGCAGGAACAACGCATTCTGCCCGGGATTCGTGGTATTAACCGTAAAGAGGCCGCTGGTGAGAAGAAGATAGACAAAAAGAGCAAGGACGACACCAATGTATGGACGCGCGAACCAGGTGATGATAACAAAGACGGGCGGATCGAAAGGACGAGACCGTGCCAGCGTGATAATACTGCTCATGCATCCGCCCAGCAGGCCATAGACCAGCACCGGCCAGGGGACCTCAAGGGGTGCGAAACTGGTCGTGAGCAGGGAACCGGCGAACCCTGATCCTTGCAGCACAGCAAAGATCAACACGACCAGTAAGACAAACAGGAGATAGGCGGCAAAGGCGACCAGCCAGGGGCTTTGCGGCACGGCCAGGGCCGGGATCTTCCTCGCGGGGAGCCGGGGTGTCTCCTCAGTTTTCGGTCCCTTGAAGATTGGGATTGGTTCCGTATTCTGCTCGACGCGCGTTTTCGTCGTTACGAACTCGCGTGCTGGCGCCATGGTGGTTACAGAGGCGGAGCGCGGGGTATATTTGCTCACATAGTGATCCGGCAGCCTTTGTTTCCTGGCGATTGTCGCGAGTTGCTGCATGAACTGGGCGCTGCTCCCTCCCTGTGTGCCAGAAAACGGGCGTAGTCGCTGCCGCGTCGCATCGGTAGCGATATAGGTTATGCAGGTAACTTCGCGATCACGGAATGTCTCACGCACCATCGCTTTTACCGGTCTGAACAGGTTCTGTGGAGAGGCCGCCGAATGGGCGCTATCCAGCAGTGACGGTTCGCCGTCGGCATGCTCATGCAGGCGGCGGGGGATGCGATAAAGAACGCCCCATACCTCGGCTTCGGGATCGGAACCGGGCATAAGTGTAGCTATGGTGCGGCCTCCACCCCCCGGCTCGCCAGGCGCCCCAACTTCTCCGATCACAACGCTGTAACCTTTCAACACAGCAGGTCCGTACAACAGCGCCAGCCCGCCAAGGCGCTCGGGGCTATTTAGCAGCGCGCTGTCCATCTCCAGCCCATATTCAAAAAGCCAGAGGAACTCTCGCTTCTCCTCCACAGCCCGCTTTGCCCTATCGAGACCATGTGCCGCCTGCGCAGGCTGCGATGCTGTGGAGGCAGCACTACCGGGCATCTCTTCTTCCTCTCCTTCTCCTATCTCCTCCGGCAGAGGCGGCGCGGATGGAGCTGTGGCAGGGAAAGACGGCGCGGCCCCTGGATCCTCCTGCCGTACTCCCTGCTGGATTTTCAGTGCCTGGGCGCTGATAGCCTGCATGGCCTCAAAAGATAGTGGTCGTGGCGTACTGCTGCGCACAATAGGGACGCCGGGAGCAACTTCCCTGACCTCCTGCGGCTCCTGCGTTACCGGTGATTTCATTGCCTCTCTGCATCCCTCATCCATATGATATTGCTGTCGCTGATTATTCTCCACTGCTCTCTCCTTGCATCCATACCAGATCCAGTCAGACAGCCCGACGCGCAGGTTTGTAGGCGCCTGTGGCGCATCCGATGAGGGAGAGGAGTTTGCGGCGCTGTGCCCGCAGACTCCTCTCTCTGGCGGACCGCGCATCGGTGAGCCATCGGGAGGACCTCCACCTGGCCTTAATAAGGATAATTTTAACCCGGATCTGATATTTCCTACCCCTCACGAACGCACCGGGTGAAACAACAACTTCCTATCAAGTCAGGATACTCGATCAGTCCCTTTCACCAAATGAATAGGACCTGTAGGGTAGCCGGGAAGCAGAGAAGGACAGGGCTACCCCTTAAACAGGCGGGACTCGTTGTCCTTCGCCTGATCGGCTATAGCCTCGATCTCTTGCCGCGACAGCACGCCGTGCTCCGTAATGAGCTTACCAACCAGTTCAGACGGTGTATGGTCAAAGTAGAAGTTACGGACGGTGATCCCTGGCGGGGACTGCGGCCAGACTTCCGTGCTCTCCTTTTCCTCCAGCCAGGAAAGGTCGCCCGACCAGCGCCGGGGAGAGATTTTGAGTGTCTCACATAGAACATAGAACGGGACGTTGTGCCCGCGCGCCGACCAGGCGAGCAGGGCAGTTCCCGCTTTATTGAGCACGCCGCCATCGGCCAGGACGCTATCAGCGCCAACGACCACCGCCTGGCAATCGGGCAGGAAGATATCGGCCTGCGCATCGGTAATCAATGTGATGGCAATGCCCTGCTTGCTCAATTCCTGCGCCGTCTCGCGGCCCTCGTAACGCGGTCGCCCCTCCAGCACGATCACACGCTCGATGCTCTGACGCCGGGCGAGCAAGACATCCAGCACGGTGCCAGAGATGCTGCACGTCATCAGGCGGCCATGCAGGTAAGGCTCCGCGTGCTGTGCGATACGCTGCGTGGCGGAATCGTAGTCTTGCAGGATGCTGCGCGCTCCCTGCGCGACAGCCGTCGCGTTATCCCCTGCCTGCATAACACGACCAACCGCGCTGGCGAGCGCAGCCATTGCCGGGCGCGCACGCGCCAGCGCACGTGCGGACCAGTACAACTGGCGCATGCGCTCGTCTTCCGGCGTTCCCTGCTCCTCGGCCAGATCGCGCAGGATAGAGACAGCTTCGCGCACCAGCCAGCGCGATCCATGTTCGCGATCATCACGCACCCGGGCAATACGCTGTTCAAGATCTTTCATCGTCTCTCTCCTCCGAGCGCCTGGGGCGCTCATCTGAGGGAGAGTGTTGTGCGCAAAGTGCGCTGCGCGCACTTTGCGCACAACACTCTCCCTTACTTGCGCGGCAGAGCCGCGCGAACGCTCTCTCAAAATATGTAACACGCGGCGATATGCAATGTTGAAATTGGCTGGCGATGATGTCAGCCAATTGGCGCTTGTCCCTTCTGGCTGTATTGGCTACACTTATATTTATATCATGTGGCATAACCACAAAAGGAGAATACTCCCCGGGCGCAGCCGCGCGCGAAAAGAGAGCGCCATCTTGATGGTCAACATTCATAGATCAATCCGGGAGGAAATGATGCGCCAGAACGCGACCAATCGCCAGCCATTACCATTGTTCACTGCCGCCATTCACTCTCTCATCAGGCTGGATCGCAGCAATGGCACCCCATTGTACAGGCAGATCTGCCATGCTCTGCGCGAAGCCATTCTCTCCGGCGAACTTGCCGAGGGGACGCGCCTGCCAACCGAGCGCGCGCTGGCGCAAGAACTGGGAGTCAACCGTACTACGGTAATGAACGCCTACAACGAACTCGCCAGCGAAGGGCTGATCGAAGGTCACGTCGGGCGTGGGACGCTGGTAAAACGCAGCTATTTCAGCCCGGAGGAGCAGGCTGAACCCGCGACTCCCACCTGGCTCTTCGGGCTGGCGAGCAGCGAAGAGGCCACGCTTGGCCCCGACGCCCGCGTCCTGAGCGAACTGGCCTCAATGGGCGAGCGCAAAGAAGTCATCTCCTTCGCCGCCGCAGCCCCGGCGCCCGATCTCCTGCCAGTACAGGAACTGCACTCTATAATCGCCGATGGGCTGGTTTCCGCGTCCCAGAGTATCCTGGGCTACTGCCCCGTTGAGGGCTTGCAGAGCCTGAGACGCGGTATCGCAGCCTGGATGCGCACACGCGGCGTCCCCGTCGACCTCCAGCATATTCTGATTCTTTCGGGTTCAACGCAGGGGATCGGTCTCATCGCGCGCTGCCTGCTCAATCCGGGCGATGAGGTGGTAGTAGAAGTACCGACATACCTGGGCGCCGTCCAGACGTTTCGCGCCCTGGGAGCCAGAGTGATCGGCGTGCCCATCGATAACGAAGGTATGCGCGTTGACCTGCTCGAAGCGATCCTGGCCCGCCGCAGTCCGCGTTTCATCTATACGCTGCCGACTTTCCAGAATCCGACGGGCGCGGTAATGTCACAGCAGCGCCGGCGCCGGCTCCTGCTGCTCGCGCGGCGCTACCAGGTGCCGATACTGGAGGACGATCCCTATGGGGAGATCTACTTTGGGGACCGGGGGCCGCAGCCACTGAAGGCCCTCGATACGCGGGGCTATGTGCTCTATCTCAGCACCTTTTCTAAGATCCTGGCTCCCGGCCTGCGCGTGGCATGGCTGGCGGCCCCAGAGCCAATGATCGCGCGCCTCTCCCTTCACAAGCAGGTCTTCGACCTCAATACCAACGCGCTCGGACAATGGGTGGTTTCAGAGCTATTACAGCGTGGCCTGCTGGAGGACCACCTGGCACTGCTGCGCCAGCGCTACCGGCAGAAGCGCGATATCATGCTGCAAGCGATCAGCGACTACTGGCCCGAAAATGTGCGTGTGAATCGTCCGAGCGGAGGGTTTCATCTCTGGTGCCGCCTCCCCGGGGACATGCGCGCCCGCACGCTCCTACGCGAAGCGGCGCAGGAGCAGGTTGCCTTCGTTATCGGCGAGCCATTTCACATCGATGGCGGCGGCCACCAGTATATACGCCTGAGCTACGCCTCCCCGCAGGAGTCCGAGATTGAAGAGGGAATCCGGCGCATCGGCAGCGCAATGCAGCGCATCCTGGCGCGGCGCACCTCAAGAGACGAGCGCGCTTCGCCCCGCCTCGAACGCATCCCGGTGGTCTAGACTTTCAGCCTCTCAGACTCACATAATAGCGCAGCCAGTGATAGGCGGGGATGATGACGCAGGCAATGGCGATGCCATAGACCAGGAACGGCCACCAGGCAGCAGTTGTCGGTAAAATATGTGGCAGGTCGTCGTCCTGCAAGATCAATTGTGCAGCCGTCACTACCAGCACGGTAGCGGCAACCAGGATCAGCCAGGGCAGCCGCCCGATGAGATGGGCGATGATCGCGCTGCCGACCAGCAGCAGCGCAATGCTCAGCAGCAGTCCGATAACCAGCAGCACCGGATTACGCTGCGCCAGCGCGCCAATAGCCACGATGTTATCCAGGCTGGTCGTCAGATCGGCCAGGAGAATGGTGAGCATCGCGGTGAGCAGTTGATGCTTCTCCAGCACGCGTGCCAGCCCGCTTTGCTGGAAGAGCTTACTTGCGTGATTCGCATCGGCGCCCGGTTTCGCTTCGCCGTGTTCCGAGAGCAGGCGAGCAGTGATAAACAGCAGCACAATGCCGCCTATTGCCTGCACATAAGCAATCTGGAGCAGCAGTGTGACGGCGTAGGTGAGACCGATGCGGATCAAGATAGCGCCGCCTCCGCCTACAACGAAGGCCAGCCAGCGCGAGCCAGGCTCGATGGTAGCAGCGACGGTGCCGATGACCAGCGCATTGTCGCCGCTCAGCACAAGGTTGACAAAAATAATAGCTCCCAGTATACCAATCCAATCGGGCATTATCCCTCCTTATCTTAGGCGCGCATAAGATGCTCAAGCGGCTTCTCGTCGAGTAGCCACGCGCGTATCAGGCCAACTGGTATGCGATAGCGCGCGCGCTCGGCCCCCCTGGCCGCCGTGTTACCGGATACGCGCTCGATGACATCAGCCTCCTCCAGCGCTCTGAGGTTCGCCAGCAGATGCTCACGCCTGCCTGGCAGGCGATACTCTCGATAGATCTCTTCTATTTCAACGAGCGAGATGGCCCGCCCCTCATCTTTGCCCCCTGCTGCTATGACCGCCAGCGTAACACGCTCATCCGGCTCTATCTGCTCCCAGATCCAGTTAAAGTGGTAGTGCCCGGTCTGCATCACCTCGCGCAACACCACGTTGACATCGTTGATCGTGGCATAGCTCTTGCGCTGATCGTTGCAGTGCTCGACAAGCGAGCGGCAGATGAGATGGATCAGGTAGGGCTGATCGCCGGTCAGTTGCCGGATCTTATCCACCGCATACGGCTCGTATTCCAGATAGCCCGCTACCGGCTGTTCGATCAGCGCCCGCGCGCTCGGCGCGCTTAGTTTGGAGAGCTTGTAGTGGCGAGCGATATTAAAGAAGACCGACCAGTAGCTTCTGGTAAGCTGCTCAATTTTGTGCGTGCCGGAAAGGAGAACATCGAGCGAAGGGCTGTGCTGCATCAGGCTGCGCAGGTAGCCGAAAATCTCAGGCTCCAGGCGCTTCTCCGCCACCAGGCTCTCCAGCACCTCGAACTCGTCGATCAGCAGCACGAGCTTGCGCCCCCGCAAGGTCGCTTCGATATCTTCCAGAAAGCGGCTAAAGGAGAACGTCGGATCGATCTCAAAATCCTTCCGCTCCGGCTGGAGAACTTCCATTCCATGCTTCAGCATGCTTTTATACATAGCAAAGGCGATATTGTACAGAAATTTTCCAATGGTGATACCATACGCCTGCTGCTGCATATCGATAAGAATGGGAATATGAGGATCAAGCGCACTCGCATTCACGAGGTGGTGCAGCAGCGTTGTTTTGCCGGAGCGCCGCTGCCCATAGAGGATAATGACGGTTTTTGCCGTGGCGCGTGCCAGGTTATCGCGCAGAAACGCGATGTCCTCCTCACGGCCATAGAACATCCTGCTGTCGAGCGCGGGCGTTCCGGTTGAGTAGGGGTTAGGAACAGGGCGGAACTGGTGTGGCAGGGGCTGGAGTTCGAGCCGTTCGCAGATGGAGAGCATCTTGAGGTCGGCCCAGGCATCGTCGTAGACAACCTCAAAGATCAGGTCCAGCGCGCCGGCGGTGGTGTGCGGCCTGATAGAAAACTCGGCCAGCGCCTCCTCCTGCGAAAAAATCATCTCGGTCTCGAACGAATTGTTGCCCGCAGCGACAAAATCATCGCTATGCAGCAGCGAGACTTTGACGTTGCTGGCAGCGCTGCGTCCCACGTTGCGTATCCTCAGCCAGAGGCCAACCTGCTCTTCGTATCGTGCACGCTTTGTCTGCAATTCTACCCGCAGTTCCGCTGTGCCGCGCAATTCGTTAAGCTGCGCCCTGACGATAGCCTGCCAGCGATTGAGCAGTAGTTCAAAGATGCGGGCATCGGGAAGGTGCAGCATGCCGGCGCCTGCCAGCGATGCCGCGTACTCGCGCTCGACGAACTTATGCATGGCCTCGATAGCCGCGCTCGCTTCCAGCAGGCTCGCCAATCGATCATTGAGATCAGCGCGGCGCAGGAAGATGCGCAGGATACGCGTGATAGCGCTCAGGCGATTGCAGATGCGGGCCGTTACCAGCAGATGTTCCGAGGCACCGGGCTGTTCAGCAGCGAATTTACTTTGATAATGCGCGATATCTTCGACGGTGTGCAGCATGAGGATCTGGCGCAGGTTGTCATAGATCAGCCAGGTCTCGGCGCCTTGCAGCAGCGATTTCGTCTCTTCCAGCGCTCTGACTGCCTGCTCAACGCGCTCGAGCATGTTTTCCTCATTCAGCCCGGCAAGCAGGCCGACCAGAGCTTGCAGGGTTTGCCGCACGATGGTGGTCTCCGCACTACTGGCGATGTGCCGCAAGATCGCAGGCTGGATACCGGCGGTAATACACTCGTAGAGCCGGGGAATGAGATCACCGTAATGCTGATCCAGAAAATGGGCCAGCGAGCGCCCCGCCTCCTGCCTGATCCACTCCGATTCGGGATCGAGGGCCAGACTGAGCAGCAATCTGAAAATATTCTCTTTGTACTTCTCGTGAGGCAGGTCAAGCAGGTGATGCAGCTTACGCACAACGGCGCGCCGCACGAAGCGGTCGATATTGTGCGAGAAGCCATTGAGGTACTCGAAGGCCAGCGCCCAATCGCTTTTCACCAGCAGGTGAATATGCTCCACGAAGGCGAGGCGCACATCCTGCGCTGCATCCATCGAGAGCTGGTCGAGGAGCTGGGGCGCACGCGGCGGGTTGATAGCATAGCGAACCATGACGCTGCGGATAAGCGCTTTACGGACCTCGGCTGAGCTATCTTTGACGAATTCCGCGAGCCGCTCAAAGTCCTGAGCTGTACATTCGACCTGCTCGGCCCATTTACGCAGCGCGAAGGCGCGCAGCAGCGCATCGTGATGTTGTAAGAGGCTTTCTACCAGATCGCGGGCCGATTGGCGCTCACACAGCGCGAGCCAGCATTGTTCGATGAGCAGTCGCACCTGCTGCTGGTCCACGACGCCGAGTAGATCCAGTTGATCTTCCGCCCCGACGGCGATCTCCATATGCTTATCGTCGTCGATGTCCTCCACGCGCACAACACGAATGCGATCACTGGCCTGGTACGTCCACAGCAGGTCGCCCTCGCGGCTCAGCACATAGAGATTGCCATCGCCGCAGCCGATAAGCGCCTCGTTTTTGCCGTCCTGGTCTATATCGGCGACCTCGACGGCCAGCACGCGATGAGGGAAGAAGTAGCGCCATTTGAGATGGCCCTGGCTATTGAGGACATAGAGGTTACGGCTCTCCGAGCCTACCAGGATCTCGACGGCATCATCGCCATCGATGTCCTTGATGCAAATAGCGCGCACGCGATCCTGCGTCTGGTACTCCCACAGAAGCGCGCCGCCGCGCGTGTAGGCATAGACGGTATTCTCCAGGCTGCCAGCGATGATCTCCGGGCCGCCCTCCTCTTTGGAGTTGTACGCATGCACGATCTTGATGCCCTGGGGCGTGTCGATGGTCCTGAATGGCGCGCTGAGGTTGCTGCCATAGAGATAGAGCTTTTTGTCTTCCGAGCCAACAATGATTTCAACCGGTCCCTGCCTGGTCGGAGCGGTGACGTAGAGGCAGGAGATCCAGTCGTCGATATACTGCGAGCGCTTGATCTGCTTTTTCGCCCCGCTCATGACGTAGATGCGATGATCCGAGGAACAGGCCAGAATCTCCTGCCAGCGGCTGTGATCGACGTAGCCCGTTTGCACCGCCAGGATCTGGCCCGGCAGGCGAAAAGACCAGAGCGAGCGCCCGGCGGCATTCAACGCCTGTATGCTGCCCGCAATCGTTCCCAGCACGATTTCGCGCCTCTGATCGCCGGCAATATCCCCGAAGTAGAGGGCGCGCACATGCTCGATATTCTCTTTGCGCCAGAGCATCTGCACTCTCTGTCGCTCCAGCCGCAGCAGTATGGCGAGGGCCTGCGTATACGCCCCCTCTTCCAGCAGGCGCCCGGCATGGTCCATCGTGACCTGCCTGAGCGTGGCAGGCCGGCGGATATCGCCGCCGACGATATCCTGGAGCAAGGCGCTCTCCTCCGGCAAGAGATCGTTCAGGTCGTCGAGCGCGGGCCTGGCGAGCGCCTGGTAAGCATGGCGGATCTTACCAGCCAGGTGCCTGCTCAGACGCAGGCGCAGAGCGTGTATGCGGTCATCATCGCCGCCGGCCAGAATCTCGACAATACCATCGTTATTAAAGTCGAGCGCGTAAAGACTGAAAACCCGGTATCCCAGGTAATGCCGCCAGAGCAGATAACCACGCTCGTCGAGCACGTAGAGGTGCTTATCCTCCGCACCTGCAATGATCTCATGGTGTCCATCACCATCGATATCAACGACGTGCAGGCAGAGCAGCCGGTTGGGAAAGGGATGATGCCACTTCTCTTGCAGGTCCGGGGTGAAAGCTGTGAGGTCTTTGCTATCGGTCCCAACCAGGATCTCCACCCGCCCATCCTGGTCGAGATCGCAGGCGTAGAGCGTGAGGATCTGGAGACCGATAAAGCGCCGACCAGTGCAGTTGCCCTGGCTATCCAGCACATAAAGGTGCTGATCTCCAGATCCGGCAAGGATCTCCGGCTGCCCGTCGCCATCGATATCATAGCAGCAGACGGCGCGCACCCATCCCTGCGTGGCGAAGGTCCAGCGCAGCGCGCGGCTCTCGTAGTCGAGCGCATAGACGCAGCGATCTTCCGAGCCGATGACAATGCTGCGGGGCTGATCGCTGCCCCGCACGATCTGGCGAATAACATGTTTGCTGCTATGCCAGTACGCGGTGATCTCCTTCCGCGGATCGAGCGCGATCCCGCTTTCCTTATCGAAGGCATGGAGACTGCCATCACGCCCAACGGTGCGGCCATCTTTGTCGAAGGCGTACACCTTGCCATCGCGCGTGCCCACCACGACGCGCGCGTGCCCATCCGAGGCGGAGAGGCCCGTAACTGCGCCCACCCACGATTTGCTGCCCACAATGCGCCGCCAGCGCACATCGCCGCCTTTACTGAGGACATAGACGCGCCCATCGCGCGAGCCGGCGATGATTTCGATGTCGCCATCATTATCGATATCGGCGGCATGGACGCTGCTCACCCAGTTCTTGGCCTTATACGACCAGAGGTCAGAGACGACGGTCAGGCCGAGCCGGAGAGCGTCGCGCAATTCTGTCAGGGCGGTAGACTCCACAGATGTATCCCTCTTAATGCAGATGTTCGCGCGGCTCCGCCGCGCGAAGAATACAATTTCAATTGTGAAAGATGCGCTGCGCGCATCTTTCACAATTGCGCAATTCTGTCAGGGCGGTAGACTCCACAGATGTATCCCTCTTAATGCAGATGTTCGCGCGGCGGAGCCGCGCGAAGAATACAATTTCAATTGTGAAAGATGCGCTGCGCGCATCTTTCACAATTGAAATTGTATAATGCGAGCACCGCAGGCGCGAGCAGGTGAGCGTATCAAAAAATCAGATATCCTTTTCTAAGGGTAGCATTTTCTGTGTGACAGAGTGTGACAAAAATGTGCCATAGGACATACACTCGGAGGCGATGGGAAGCGGAAGGAAGACAGCGCTGGCACAAATCTGTCATGCAGAGGCAGAGGTGAAAAGATATAATAAAAAGCAGGCGATCAAGGTTAAGGCTCCAGGAGGGCATAATGGAAACCAGGCTACTCAACCCCTATCACGATCTGGCAGCGGTTCGCGACCCGGCCATGTTCTTCGGGCGCGGCCAGCTCTTGCGGCGCCTCTACTCGGCAATAGCCTACCAGCAGTGCGTCTCACTGGTAGGAGCGCGGCATATGGGCAAAACCTCTGTGCTCTACTGCCTGCGCCTCCCGCAGGTGCAGCAGCGCTTCGCCTTCGATCTGAGTCGCCATATTCTGGTATTTATCGACCTGCGCCTGCAAAAGACGCGCGCGGATTTCTTCGCCGCTGTCAGCAAGCAGATCATCGTCCAGGGACGGGGCAGGTTAACATTCACGCTTCCCACCGATGGAGACGGCGAGGATACGTTCAGCAATGTGCTGGATGCCGCCGAGGAGCAAGGACTGCACCCGGTCCTGCTCATGGACGCCTTCGACAATGTAGCCCGCAATCAGGAGTTTGACCTGGACTTCTTCGGCTTCCTGCGCGCACAGGCCACTATAGGGAAGGTCTCCTATATCACGGCCTCCATTGCTCCGCTCTACGAAGTCTGTCACCGTGGGATACGCGGCTCGCCATTCTTCAACATTTTCAGTACCTTCATGCTTGAGCCACTGAGCGAGGAGGAGGCGCGCGAACTGGTGCAGGTGCCGGCGCACAGGGCCGGTCTCTCCTTCACCGAAGAGGAAACGACCTGGATTCTCAGGCTGGCCGGGCGCCATCCCTTCTTCATCCAGCGCGTGTGCTACTTCCTCTTTGAGGAGAAATGTTTGAATGGCTCCGCGCAAATCGATTTCAGGAACGTCAAGAGCCAGGCGTATCATGAGCTGCTGCCGCATTTCGAGGATGCCTGGGAGCGCACAAAGCCGGAGGAGCAGGAAATGCTCAAGTACGAGGCGCAGCGCAAGGAGGGCCGGCAGCGCGCCCTGCCCGAACTCAGCGAGAGCAGCCTCTTCCGCAAGTTTGTGCGCGACAAGTGCGATATCCACCTCTTCCACATGACACAGGAGGAGGTAGAGAGCGTGCTTGATAAACTCGACGATGCCCAGGCGCTGGGAGAGAGTGACCTGCGGCACCTGAACATCGTCACGGCGCGCACGAGGAAGAACGCTCCGCTCTCGACGATTGAAAGAGGGATGATCGTTCGCGCGGTTCTCACCGAGGCGTTTGAGCGCATGAGCGGCAACGGCGTGCGCAAAGACTCGGCCCCCGACTGGCGCCTCTACAACATCCTCTATTATCGATACTTCAAGAATCATCTAAAAAACGAGCAGATCGCCGCACGTCTGGAGTTTACCAGCACACGACAATACTTCCGCGAGCGTAACAAAGCTATCGGGGCGCTCTTCCATATCCTGTGCGAGATGGAGGCAGAGGCACATGGCAAAGAAGATGAGTAATCCCCCGGTGCCTGTACTGGCGAGCGCCTGCGGCGCTCGCCTTATATATTGCGATGAGGGCCAGGTGCATTGCACCTGGCCCTCATCGCAATATATACCCGGTGTAACGATGCCGCGCGACATCAGGCAAGCAAGATTGTCTGATCCTGGATATTCCATCGCAATATATACCTGGTGTAACGATGCCGCGCGACTGCTCAGCCAGAGAGGGAGAGGGCTGCTTATTGTTACTGTCTGGCACGCTATGCTATAATCTGCAAAGGAAGGTATAACCAGGTCGGAACGGGGGCAAAAACCCGGCCGGGGATTATTAAGTACATCCCTGCTCCACATGCCAGCACTTTTCCCTAGCATAGATATACCCGGCACTGGATGTCCAGGAAAGGACGTTAAAATGATTGATCCCGATAGAGAAATGGAAGAGCGGTACCGGTCGATCACGGTAACGCCAGACTGGTACCAGACGAATATTCCCTGCCAGGTTGGATGTCCTGCCCACACGGACGTTTCTACCTACATTGGCTTAATTTCGCAGGCTCGTTTCGACGAGGCATATCTACTGAACCGCAAAGCCAACGTCGTTCCCGGCGTGCTGGGGCGCACCTGTGCGCGTCCCTGCGAACCCGTCTGTCGCCGCAACAAAATCGATGGCAAGCCGATAGCCATCTGCTGGTTGAAGCGAGCCGCCGCGGACCATCGCGAGTTTCGTCATCATGCCGAGCGGCCACCCATAACCAGAGATAAGAAAGTCGCGATTGTGGGCGCCGGCTCGGCTGGACTGGCCTGCGCGCGCGACCTGCGCGAAATGGGCTATCCCGTCACCATTTATGAGCAATACCCCACCGGCGGCGGCGTCATGGTCAACGGCATCCCCATCTGGCGCCTGCCGCGCGACGTTACGCGCGAAGAGTGCGACGAATACATGGCAGATCTTGGCGTCGAGGTCAAGTACAATACCAGGGTTGGGCGCGATGTCAAGCTTACCGATCTGCTCAAGGAATATGACGCCGTGTATCTGGCCGCCGGGTGCTACATCCCCAACCCGATGACCGGCCCCGATGGCAAGATCATCCCCGGCGCCGATCTCAAAGGCGTTGAGGACGGCATCCGGCTCCTTGAGAAAACCAACTACGGTGAGCCGGCATATATCGGCAAACGCGTGGCGGTGCTTGGCGCTGGCTTCACTGCGATGGACTGCTGCCGCACCTCCATCCGCTTCGGCGCCGAGAAGGTCTACGTCATGTATCGCCGTTCACAGGAAGAGCAGCCATCCGACGAGTACGAAGTCGATGAGGCGACACTGGAGCACGTCGAATTCCAATACCTGGTCACGCAGGTCGCCGTGCTGAGCAAGGATGGCGTGCATGCCAGCGGCGTGCGCTTCATACGCAACAAGCTGGGCGACCCGGATGCCAGTGGCCGCCGCCGCCCGATCCCGATCCCCGGCAGCGAATTCGAAATCGAGGTCGATACCGTCATCCCCGCCTTCGGACAGTACAGCGATGGATCGTGGCTCCAGGCGGAAGAACTCGGCCTGGAGGTGAACAAGTATGGTATCCCCCTGGTCGATTACGAGACCTGGATGACGAGCTACCCCGGCCTCTTCGCCGGCGGCGACTATACCCAGGGATCGCGCAATCTGATCTCGGCCATCGCCGATGGCCGCGATGCTGCCGCCGCTATCAATCGCTATCTCGGCGGCGAGGACATACCGGCCGAGCCTGCCGAAGAGATCGAGTTGCCCGACTACCGCCGGGGCATGGTCGATAACTACGAGTCCATCCCTTTCCAGATGATACCCTCGCTGCCCCTGCACGAGCGCTACAGCAATACGCGCGAGGCCGAGACTGGCTATACACCGGAAGAGGCGGTCATCCAGGCACGGCGCTGCCTGCAATGCCAGTTGAATATCATGATCGATCCGTCGATCTGCATTCTCTGCTCTGGCTGCGTCGATATCTGCCCCTACGACTGCATCAGTATGGAAGGACTCTCGCGCGTGGTCAAGGGCGACCCCATGCACCAGGGAACAGAAACCTGGCGTGGCGGCGCCGACATGATTATCGACGAGGAGAAGTGCATCCGCTGCGGCCTGTGTATTGTTCGCTGCCCCACCGATGCAATATCGATGGTCCAATTCGAGGTCTCCAGCCCCAACCAGCGCTGGTCAGTCTCGAAGATCCCGATGCTCAATAGAGGCTAGAGCGCCAGCGAACACCTTCATCTCGCAGGGTGTTGCCCCGCCCAAAGAGGGGGTGTGCAGGCGGAGCCGCGCGCGGCTCCGCCTGCACACCCCCTCTTTCTGGACGGTCCGCTTGCGGACCACGAGAAGTGAAAGCCAGCGAACAACCTTTTCTCCTACTCCATTGTCTGAACGGCTGCAATTCGCCATAATAAGAACCTGTAAAATCCCGGAACATTGTCTCACAACATGAAAGAGTGGTTAAAATGGTTGATAAACATCTAAAACATGTGATCTTCGGTGCAACTTTTTCTCTGCTTTTTATCCTGGCTGCATGCAGCGGCTCGTCGGGAACAGGAAATAGCGCGAGCCAGCAGAGCCAGAACAGCCAGTCCTCCACCACCGTCATCGCTACCACGCCGGGCGCGGGCAGCGGCTCGCCCGGCACCGGACCGATTGTGATCCTTTCGCCCACGCCGGTGCCGGGCGGCAGCGCCAGTAGCCAGCAGGTAGTGTTGCCGGATCGCACATTGATAATCAACAATGTGAGCAAACAGGCAGGCACGGACGCCAGTCTCACAACCGTCAATGTGGCAGTGACCGTCAAAAATACCGGCAGCAAAAGTATTATGAATGCAGCCAACTTCTTCCAGTTGATCGGCGCGGAGGGTGATACCTTTGGCCTGCAATCCAATAGCGCGGCCAGCTTCTTTGGATCGATAGCCGCCCACAGCGAGCGCAGCGCCACGCTCACCTTTCAGGTGCCCACGGGCACGGTCTCGCAGTTGCGCCTGTTTTATCGTCCCGAGGTAGCGACGGAGACGGTTTTTGTAGCGCTCCATGTATAAATCCTGGCGCGCCGCTTTCTCTCCAATGAGCTAAAGGGGGCAAAATCATCCGTAGGGGCGCTGCGAGCGCGCGAGCGCTCGCAGCGCCCCTACCGAATGATTTTGCGCATAAATTCGAGCACCACGCGGTCAATGCGCCCATCTTCAAACCAGCGCTCCTCCAGATTTTCGCGGCCACTGAACCTGCGAAAAGCATCCCGCGTCACGTCATCATACATGCCGTTGATTGGTCCCTGATAGTCGCCGGTTGCCGTCAGAAGTTGCTGTAGCTCACGCGCCAGATTCTCATCGATGGTCAGGATATCCTGGGGGGCCGTGCGGAAGAGATAGAGTTTGTGCAACTGGAGCAGGCGCTTCAACTCGTTGATGGGATCGGGGTGATCGTCCACGCGCAGATCGATGAAGCGATCATTAAAGCCGCCATAGCCGCCGCCCTCTCGAACAATAAGCAGCGCCGCCGATTGCTGGCCCCGGCTATCGCCCCCGGCAGCCTGGCCGGCTGCGAGGGCCGCGACAAGGCGATCACAAAGCAGCCCCGTCGTCTCCTCAAACGTGCGCCCCATCGCCTGCACGGTATCTTCTCCGACCAGGATATTACCCTGACAGGCGAAATGCTCCCCGGTATAGCCACCGGCCCAGGGAAAGCACTGCGAGCCGGTATAGGTCACGGGCGCGCCATCGACGCCGACAATACCAATCTGGCGATCCTCGCGCCCGGCATCGCCGGCCAGCAGCTTCTCCAGGGTTTCCGCAGCCGATAGCCCGCCCGCCAGCAGTTCCAGCCCGCGCGGGCCGTAGCTGGTATTGGCCCACGCCTGCGTCGCGATTGCCCCGACGCCAGCTCTGGCCCAGGGAACGACGGCGCCAACGGCGAGGAACTTTGATTGTACAGCGATGCCCAGTTCGCCGCTCTGTGGATCTCTTGCAACGATAGAGAAGGTCATAAAATATCCTCCACTTTTTCAAAAGTTACAGTTAGTATTATACTATGCATGGAGTGCATCGAAGGACTTGACTTTTGTCGCTTTTTTTCGCAAAATTGAAAGAAGCCTGGTCTATGAGAGATGTACGTAGCCGGTAACGTATATTCATCATGGCGAAGGCGAGTGTACCACAGGTCGAGGTATCTCTTACCTCCCACGGCGAACCGAACGACTCTTTTGCTCCCAGCCAGGTGCCCGGGCGTCGTAACAATGGAGAGATACACTCAGATCCGCAAGGAGTGAAGATGGTGCGACATGACTGGTCAGATGACGACCTCGCTCGACGGCTCCATGAGCACGATCCAGAGGCGTTGGAAACACTCATCTCCAGGTATTCTCGTGAAGTATTTTATTTTATTCGCCTGGTATTGGACGGTGTGGGTGTGGCGCAGGATGCTGAAGAATGCGTGAACGATCTCTTCGTGGCTGTCTGGCAAGAGATTGATACTTTTGATCCGGGTCGTGGAACGCTTCGTACCTGGTTAACGATGCGGGCCAAGTATATAGCGCTGGACCGCCGGCGCCAGTTGTGCCGCCGGCAGACCTATAACTGGCAACCGGCCGATGAGAATCGTCAATGGCATTCATCAGATAGCAAGGGGAACTACGCATCTTTCGGTTGGGGAGGGGACGAACATGATAACAGAGTTTCTTTGCCTCCGCACCCGGAAGCAAATATGGAACATCTGTTAGAACAGAGCGAGAGGCGCGAGGAACTGCGCCTCGCCTTGGCAACGCTGCCTGAGCTTGACCGCCGTTTGATTATTCTACGTTATTTTAAATACGCCAGCACCGAGGAGTTGGCGGCGCAAACGGGCCTTACCCGTCATGCCGTCGATACGCGGCTCTGGCGAGCGCGGAAAAGCTTACGCGAAGTGCTCAAGGAGCATGCATATGACTATGAGCGAATTTAACCGGGGATCGCGAGAACTGGGCGAGGATCCCTCACTTCCTTCGATGCAGCATGTAAAGCTGCCAGACGACTTCTCGGAGGAAGAGGTGGCCTTTGCGAAGGAACTGGGTTCACTCTTCTCTATCGAAGAGGAGGAGATGCCCCCCTACTTCGTACAAACCCTGTTGGAGCCGGATGATCCACGCTATCAGCCCGTCGAAGAGGGTTTCGAGCAGAAGACTTATGCTCGCGTCTTCCGCCGGCTGAAACTGCACCGCCGTCTCTATCGCTCTCATCATGCATTTATGCAAAGCATCCTGCCCGCTGCCCCTCTGCGGCGTCCATTAATGGCTCTTATTGCCGCGTGCCTGCTCATTATGGTCATCTCGATGGTAGTCGTCAGCCCCTCATTCGCTAACGGCCTGAACCGTCTTCTGGCCGGCTCACATAGCGGCGTGATCCAGGTGAACAGTGACCCGGCTGATGGACTGCAACCTGCCCAGACTCATCCCCATCAGCACGGGGTCCGGCCTCCTGCGTCCGAGAGCACCCAGCCCCGGCATATCAGCCTGCCAGCAGCGCTGCGCGAACTCGATTTTCCGATGTATATGCCAGACTTTATGCCGACAAATTATAATCTGACCAGCATCTATCTCTACCAGGAAGCGAATCAGACCTGGACCGATGGCCCCGTTGTGCAATTGAATTATGATTTCTCTTTACCAGGTGTAAGTTCGCATGGACCGGGGCAGATTGCTATTCGCGAATTTAAGCCCGTGGGCAGCATCTATCAGGTCGTTCAGGTCGGCGCCGCCCACCTGAGGTTTAAAGACGGCCTTGCCGCTATAGAAGTCGATGGTCAGTGGGAACGTATCAGTCAATCCGCCCACCAGTGGGTGAATAGCGGGCGCAATGAGCTGATCTATGAGCGCGACGGCGTGGTTTTCTGGATCGAGGGCGACCAGCGCGATGCTATCGACGGAACAGTGTTGTTCAATATAGCCTCGTCCTTGCAGCCGGTCCCCAGCGATTACGCCCTGCACCTGCGTAACCATATCAGCGATGTGAGCCTGGCTAGCGGTGATACCGACTGGGTGCCCGCTGGAGAGGTGCTCTATATTGATAGCAGCAACACTGGTGCCCCTCCCCTGCTAATCGCCGCCGATGATTCGCCCCAGGCGATCCTGCCGCCACAGAAGAACAGTACCCGTATGCATTGACCGTGCTTCTCCAGCCTGAGCGTCTATATCACTGGACAGACCCTCCCGCCATCTGGTATGCTAAGGTAAGGATATACACTGGCTTACGTCCTTCTCTATCGTGTGACACCGTAGTGGCAACGGAGCCAGACGGACGACAGCGATTATTCCTCAAAGGAGAGGCACATGAACCAACCATCGCACAAAACCGGCGCAAGAACGAAAAAATCTCATGGCTTGCCCAACCTGCGCATCCTGCGGCAGCGCCGCGGCCTGAGCCTGGGACAACTGGCGGATATGACCGGCCTGCGCCGCGATACGATTGCTCACCTGGAGCATGGCCGCGAAGAAGCCCAGCCCTATCACTTACGTCTCCTCGCCCGCGCCCTCGAAGTTCCTACGCTGGACCTCGTTTCCTGACCTCCGCTCCCCCGCCGGTGTTCATTTACTGGATACCGGATCGCTATTGTGTTGGAGAGCATCCTTTCGGACGCTCTCTCTTTCTTTTTTTCTCTCTATCGATTGCTCGTGCCTGCGGCGCTCGTCTCACAGAAAGCATTTACACGACATGCGCGGAGCGCATGTCGTGTAAATTGCTTTCTGTTTCTAGCATGGCTTCGTCGCCCGACCATCCCCCATCAGAGCTATTGAATGTCGCCCACTCCACGCCCGAAAGGAAGAGTTTGGAGGGGATGAGCTGCCCCCGGGCATGGTCCCCCGCACCCCGTCAGGGGGCTGCCGCCCCTTACCCCCGCTCCTGGCGAGCATTACCTCGCCCGGCCATCCCATCAGAGAGGGTGTACATTAAAGGACAGGGAGGACTATAATATGTCTGAATACACCTGGAACAGGGTGGACAAAAGAAATCAGGAGGACCTTGATGCAAGAACCGGAGGGCGAAGCGCTCACCCAGGCCATCGACAATTACGTACAGCAACTGGCTGCAATCGATAAAGAGAGATATGCCCTGGAAAATCAGGGCATGGAGGCGATTAATCCTTTGCGGTATTTTGCTATACAACCTGAGATTGATCGCCTCATGGGCAGATCAGATGCCATCCAGAAGCAGTGGGCACGCGCTATGGATAAGCTCGCGATCTACAGAATGGAGCATCCTGCCCCTGCCGACCATTCAGAACATTCCCACTAGCTTCCACATCATATAGCTATGAGCGAATATACCCGAAGAGAGGTAATAATTTTATGCCAGAGCAGCCCCGCTTTGCCTTGACGGTCACGGACCTCGCGGCCAGCATAGCTTTTGCAGTGGATTTTCTGGGATTCAAACTGGCGGAAACTCAGCCCGAGAGCGCCGATATGAAATATCTTCTCGATAGCGACGGGGATCCAATGATGCTTACTACTCCGCAGGTTCAAAATGTAAGAGAGCGCCTGGCCGAACCGCGCCTCGTCTTCAAGCCGGGCGACACACTCGATTTCCTTTGTGAAGATATTGAGACTCAACGCGCCACCTTTGCCAGCCGTGGCCTGACCTCTGTACACGAGGAGACAAACGCTCTTGGTGAGCGCAAGCTTGTCGTTGTGGCTCCCGACAATTATAAAATTGTGTATATCATGCCGGTTAAACGCTCGCCAGAGGAAACTATTGCTCTGTACGCGCAAGGTGGTGAGGATGTAGAGGCTGCTATTGCTGGCCTGAGCGAAGCGGATCTTGACCTCACGCGTGCGCCGGGCGAATGGACGATCCGCCAGATCGTGCATCACCTCGCGGAAAGCGCCTCGCTATCCCTGATGACAATTAAGGCAGCCCTGGCGCAATCAGGCAGCACCTATGTGCGCCCCCCATACGACCAGGAGCACTGGGCAGAGACGCTGGCTTATGACCGGCGGCCTATCGAGCCATCGCTGGCGCTCATTAAAGCAATTCATGCGCATATAACGCAGTTATTCCAGTATGTTCCCGATTGCTGGGATCACTACACTATGATGAAATTCCCTGATCAGGAAGGCGAAGGGCGTAAGTTAACCCTGGGCTACCTTATCGATATCCAGATCGGGCACACGGCGGATCATTGCGATGAGATTCGCGAGACGCGCCGCGTACACAACCGGTAGCAGCCATCACGGCACGAGCCGGTTCAGGTCGCGAGGGAAGAGCGTCACCAGTTTGACGTTTGCCGCGCCCGTCAACTGCATCAGCCAGCGCTCCAGGCCAATCGCGAAACCACCTTCGGGCGGCATACCGTACCTGAACGCCTCCAGGTAGCAGGCGAACGGCTCCAGCGGCAGGTGCGCCTTCCCCAGCGCCGCCAGGTAATCCTCGTAGCGATGCAGGCGCTGGCCGCCCGTTACCATTTCGGAACCACGAAAGAGCAGGTCAAACGAGTTTGAGTATTCCGGTCTCTGCGGATCGGGATAGGTATAAAACGGGCGCTTGCGCATGGGATAGCCCGTGACGTACAGAAATTCGCTGCCATACTCCCTTTGCGCCCACTCGCCCAGCCAGCGCTCATCCTGCGGAGACAGGTCCGGCTCGCCGCGCACATCCACGCCATGCAGCTTATAGATCAACTCCTGCGCGTCGGCGAAATGGACATATGGGATCTCCTCCGGCACTGCGGGCATCTGGACATGCAGAAGTTCTAGCTCGGCGCTGTAATACTCACTCAGCGAGGATATGATGCCAGCAACCACGTCGCGCAGCAGTGCCATCACCGTGAAGTGGTTCTCAATGAAGCCGAACTCGGCGTCGAGGCTCACGTACTCATTGATGTGGCGTGTCGTATCGTGTGGCTCCGCCCGGAAGACGGGGCCAACTTCGAAGACGCGCTCGAAGACGCCGACCATGATCTGTTTATAGAACTGCGGGCTTTGCGCCAGGTACGCGGGCCGCCCGAAGTAGTCGAGCTTGAAGACGCTGGCTCCGCTCTCCGTCGCGGAAGCAACGATTTTGGGCGACTGAATTTCGGTAAAGCCGCGCGCCGTCAATGTGTTACGAAAAGCGGCCATGATGCCGGCGGCCAGGCGCAGCACCGCGCGCCGCGCGGGATGGCGGTTGGTGACGGAAGCGTGATCGAGCACGGTGCCGATACTGGCCGTGATCCTGCGCTTGTTGAGCGGTACGGGCGGCGGCTCCGTGACCGGCGTGATTACCTCGATGCGCAGTTCATGCAGTTCGACGCCGCCCGGCGCCTGCGCTTCGCTCATGGCTGTCCCCTCGACGGCAATGACGCTCTCGACGCCGACCTGCCCCTCGACAAGCGGAGCCACCTCGGATGCCGACTCGGCAACCGCCTGTATCAACCCCCGGCCATCGCGAATCACCAGAAAGTTGATCCCCCCCAGCTGGCGCCACGAGTGCAGCCAGCCGGCGACGCGAACGCGCTCCCCGATATGCGCTTTCACTTCCACAGTTCGTATGCGTTCCATAAGACAAACTCCTTCTATGCAACAGAATGCAACTCGGATGCAACAGAATGCAACTCGGATGCAACAAAACGTAATATCAAATCCGTTTAGAGAGTGATTATTTCTGGGGACACCCCGCAGCCCCGCCAGGAGGGCGGCCCTCCTGGACCTCCCGCTGTGGGCACTTTTCAATCGGATTGGATATAACACCCTGTTACCTGCATGCAACACCTTGTTACCCGGGTGCAGCAAAGCAATATCTGCCATCTGCAAGCAGCAAAAAACCCTCATCCTCACTGGAGGACGAGGGCATAATAACTGCCTGTCGTGGTGCCACCACCATTCATCCCCTGCCGCACAGAACAGGGGACCTCAGCCGGTTCTTCTCTCCGCCCACGAGGAGCCGCGAGGCAAACCGTCGCGCGATAACGGGCGCGCCCCGAAGAGCGGCTACTGTGGCACGATCAGCACCGGTTCACCGTCTGGCTCAAGGGTGTCCGTTGAGAAGGTCCGGTAACGATGCTTGCAGCCTGCACACCGCTCTCTGCATACCAGATACCTGCTCAATCTGTCCCTTTCACAGCATTTGTTATCCTGCTTGTCGGTGACTATAACATATGCCGGCAGCGAAGTCAAGGCAATCACACGCAAAAGGGAGTATAGTGTGTTGCGTAAAATGCGCAAAGCGTGTTTTACGCAACACACTATACTCCCTTTCGAGCGCCACAGGCGCAAGCAGTCAGGCATGGAAAGATGCGAGAGCAGAAGCTGTCTAGCGATAGACCATCGTCTTGAGCAGGTGGCGCAGCGCGGCTTCTGGATCGGAGCAGAGGCCGCAATGCACGGGCGAGGTCTGAATAATGGTACTGCGCGGAGAGACAAGCCAGTGGAAGCGCTCCGATGGCGACAACTGGCCGATAGAGCCGGCCTCCGCGCTCCCCTTACAGATGAGGACGATATGATCGAGATAACGCTGTACCGCATCCAGATCAAGAGCAGGCGCCAGCGCCGTCAGGAGCGCGGGTTCTACGTGAATGCCAGCGCCAAGAAAGTCGAGCGTGCGGCAGAAGAGGATCACCCCAACATTGACGCACTCGCCGCGCTCCACGCCTGGTACGACGCGGATAATCGCATAATCATAGGAGTTGAGAGCGTGCATGCAGAGCCTCCTCCACAAAGATCTGCGAAGCCGTCAGACGATCCACCAGGTAGGCGAGGTAAGCGGCCCGATGGGCGGCATGGTCGGTATAGAGCGGGTCATTATCGAGCCAGGTGTCAGGAATGGACGCGACAATCTCCTGTAGCAAAGCAGCATGCAGGCGATCCTTAGCCAGCGCATCGGCCCGCTCCAGTGCTCCCGCCACGGGCAGCAGCACATGCTCCTTGATCTGGGTGAAAGGCATACGGCTGCGCGCCGGGTACTCGGAGGCAAGGTAATGGAAGTAGAGCGAGGAGCCATGATCGATGAGCATGAGACGCCTGTGCCACAGCAGCATATTTGTATTGCGCGCTGTACGATCAACGTTGGTCACGTAGGCATCGAACCAGACGATGGAGGAAGCCAGCAGCGGATCGAGCGAGCGGGCATCGAAAGCATCGAAGGCAAGAGCGCCTGGCAGATAATCCAGGGCCAGATTCAGTCCCTCGCTGGCTTTGATGAGCGCCTGGATCTCAAAATCAGGCTCGGAACGGCCCAGCGCGCCGTCGAGAGTGGCAAAGACGATCTCCGGTACCGGCAGCCCCAGCGCGCGGCCAATCTCGCCCGCCACCAGTTCGGCGATCAGCGCCTTCGGCCCCTGACCGGCGCCGCGAAATTTCAGTACGTAAAGGCCATCATCATCCGCCTCAACAATGGCCGGCAGCGAGCCGCCTTCTCTGAGCGGCGTAACATAGCGAGTTGCTGTGATTGTCCTGAGCATGCTGCCATTTTAGCACATATTCTGCTAAGAGAGTATCCGATGCCCTCTCCCCCCAGGGCTATGTAATTCTCCCCACCCCCCCGCCCGAAAGGAAGAGTCTGGGCGGGGGCACCCCGCGTCCCGCAAGGGGGCGGCCGCCCCCTTGACCCCCGCTTCTGGCGAGCATTACATAGCCCTGCTCCCCCCGGGCACTCGCGCGGCTCCGCCGCGCAAGAGATGGATAATGTTGTGAGCAAAATGCGCGCAGCGCATTTTGCTCACAACATTATCCATAAGGCGAGCGCCGCAGGCGCGAGCAAGCCCGTTGGGATTCAGGCTGTGCCTGAATCCCAACGGGCTTGACACATATTCTGCCTGCCTCTATCATGGACAGGCGACAAGCATAGCCAGTAGAGATTGAATGGGTAGCAATCAGTGTAGTTCTATGTCAGGTCAGAAGAGCGGCGCACTCGCCATGTACGTCGAGCGAGCGCGCAAAGTACTACAACACGAGCAGCGTACCAACCACCAGGACCGGGCCATCAAGCCGGGCGGGCTGGAAGTGTTCGCGGCACGCTGGGCCAGCGAGACCGGCGCGGCCTGCAAAGAAGCCGGACTGGATCCCGGCCCCGTGCGGCGCTTCATGGAGCATATCGAGGGATATCACCAACAGGACCCGATGCAGCGGGCGGCCAGCCTGCGCGCGGCCCTCGCCATCCTCAACGAACTTGATGGGCGTGAGCCAGAGCGTCCCACGCCTGTTGATGCTCCCTCTACACCCGCACGAGCAGAGGTGCCCGGCAACTCCGTGCGCACTGGATCAGCAGCGAATAAAGCGGCGTCCCCGGCCTCCGCAGCTCAGGCCAGGCCGGTCAGCGCACCTCCACAGGCAGCGCAGCCGCGCAAGAACACATCCAGCGATGGCGCAGCGGCGGCGAGCCAGCGCACGCGCAGCGCGCCGGGCCGCGTACAGCCAGAGGAGAATCCTGTTCCCCTGGAAGCAGGCATGTCACAGGGGCATACAGCCCTGACGCTCTTGAGCGCCAGCGTCACGGCGGTCCCGGGGGTTGGCCCCACTGTCGCGACGCGCCTGCGTCACCTGGGCATCCGAACGATACGCGACCTGCTTTTCTATTTCCCACGCGAGCACCGCGATTACAGCAAGCTGGAAAAGATCGCGCAGGTTCCCTTCAATGAACTGACGACTACGATGGGCCTGATCTGGGAAGTGACCACCACACGCACCAGCGGCGGGCGCACACGCACCATCGCGACCATCTCGGATGAAACGGGCAAACTGCATGTCTCCTGGTTCAACCAGCCATATTTGCAAAAGCAATTGCAGGCCGCTAAAGGCTCCTATCTCGTCGTGACAGGGACCAAGCTGCGCTTCGGCAACAGGGTCGAATTTTCCGTGCGCAGCCACGAACTGCCGGAGATGGGCGACATGTTGAACACGGGGCGGCTCGTCCCGATCTACTCGCTCACCGAGGGTCTGTCCGCCAAAACGCTGCGCCGCTTCACCAAATGGGTTGTTGATCGCTACGCGATGATGGTGCCCGAATATCTGCCCACCTCAATACGTTCAGCGGGCCATCTCCTGCCTTTGCCCGAGGCTATTTCGCAGATCCACTATCCCGAAAGCGAGGAGATGCGCGTCAATGCTCGCCGCCGCCTGGCTTTCGACGAGCTGTTCTTGATCCAGCTTGGCATGCAGGAGCGCCGCAGCCGCTGGCAATACGAGTCGCCACAGGGACACGCCTTCAGTATCGATCTCGCGCGTATCTTCATCGATCCTCCAGCCGCGCAGGCGTCTGAGCAGGGGCAGAGCCAGGCGCCGGCCATGACCTCCGGGGCCACGCTCTGGTCGGAGATTGCCACCGATAAGCCGTTTGAGGCCACACTGCCGTTCCGGTTTACAGAGGCGCAGCGCCGCGTTATCGGCGAGATCTGCGCGGACCTGGCAAAGAGCAAGCCTATGTGCAGGCTGCTGCAAGGCGATGTCGGCGCGGGCAAGACGGCAGTTGCAGCGGCTGCCCTGCTGATGACCGCACTCAACGGCTACCAGGGTGCGATCATGGCGCCGACGGAACTGCTGGCCGAACAGCATGCACGCAGCATCGGCGCCATGCTGGAGCCATTCGGCATTCGCACTGTTCTTCTCACCGGGAGCCTGCGCCAGCGCGAACGCGCGGCAGGCTACGCCGCGATCGAGAGCGGAGAGGCCGCCGTGGCTATCGGCACGCATGCGCTGATCCAGGAAGATGTGAACTTTCGCCGGCTGGGGCTGGTCATCATCGATGAGCAGCATCGCTTCGGCGTCGAGCAGCGCGACACGCTGCGCCAAAAAGGGCATCACCCGCATATGCTCGTCATGACGGCCACACCAATTCCCAGGACGCTGGCCCTGACGCTCTATGGAGACCTGGACGTATCGGTAATCGATCAACTGCCACCCGGCCGCCAGAGGATCATCACGCGCTGGCGCACGGGAGCGCGGCGCAACGAAGCCAACGCGACCATCGTCCACGAAGTGGCGGCGGGGCGCCAGGCATTTATTATCTGCCCGCTGATCGAGGAATCCGAATCGCTGGCGGTCAAGGCTGCGACAACCGAGTACGAGCGCTTGCAACGCGAGGTCTTTCCAAATTTGCGCCTGGGCCTGCTGCATGGAGCCATGAAGGCGGCAGAGAAGGATCAGACCATGCGCCGTTTCCGTGACCACGAACTCGATATCCTGGTAGCAACCTCGGTAATCGAGGTTGGCATCGACGTACCGAACGCAACGGTGATGGTCATTGAAGATGCTGACCGCTTTGGCCTCTCGCAGTTACACCAGTTCCGGGGACGTGTCGGGCGCGGCACTCATCAATCATATTGCTATGTGCTCAGCGCGGACGCCGGCATCCAGGCACAGGAACGGCTGGGCATATTCCAGGAGACCGACGATGGCTTTCGCCTTGCCGAAGAGGATCTGCGCCTGCGCGGCCCCGGCGACTTCATCGGCGTGCGCCAGAGCGGCATGCCAGAACTGCGTATTGCCGACCTGAGCGATTCGCCGCTGATCGAGTTGACGCGCACCCTGGCTGCCCGGCTCTGGCAGGAGGATCCCTATCTACGTAAGCCGGAGCATGCAGCGCTGCGCGAACGCATGCATCTCTTCTGGCAGAATTTTATGGCCCACTGATACCAGTGGGCCGTTTTATTAACGCTCATTGCTTATTTTCCCGCGCCGTTCCCTCCCTTAGTAACGGTATTCATATAAATCTCACACGCAAGCTGCGTCGCATTGGCGCTCCCGATATGCTGCGCCAGCTCATCCACACAATTTCCCACCTGCTCCATACGCGCCCGAATGAAATCGTGGCGTGCCGAACCAGCAGCCAGGCCACTAAATCCCAACTGCATCGCCTCCAGCTCCTCCTCGATCTGCTGGCGAATACGCGCCACTTCGCTTCCATTCTTGTCCATATCTTGCCCCTTTCATCAACACGTTCCACAGGATCAATAGTGTAGGATTCTTATACCAGTTTTTTATATATTTTTAAAGCCCCTTTTTATACAAAATTATCATCTTAATGAATATAAATTTCTCGTAATCGCCGTCTCCATTTACACAAGGTTCCCCAATATATATCGTTTTGTCATGTTTTCTCACTTTTCTGCCCGCCCACTGCCTGGATAGTAAGGCAAAATTTGCCAGAAGCCGGGGCATTCTCTCTTGCGTGCTCGCGCCTGTGGCGCTCGCCAGATCTGCAATGCGGCCGCGCCGCGCAAGGAATAGAGAGCGAGCGCCACAGGCGCGAGCAGGGAAGGCTGCCGGGAATCAGTCACATTCCTGGTGGATGGTGTGGGGAAATGCGCTGCACGCATTTCCCCACACCATCCACTAAATAAGGCGAGCGCCGCAGGCGCGAGCAAGCGAGGTAGCAGAAATCAGACACACTCTCAGCCACCCAGGGTTGCTACCAGGATGGCCTTGATGGTATGCAGGCGATTCTCGGCCTGATCGAAGACGATAGAGGCTTTCGACTCGAACACCTCATCGGTCACTTCCAGGCCATCGAGGCCATATGTCTCATAGAGTTCCCGGCCAAGCCTGGTCTCGGTATCGTGGAAAGAGGGCAGGCAGTGCATAAACTTCGTGTTGGGGTTCTGAGTCATCGCCATAACCTCTGCGTTCACCTGATAGGGCTGCATCTGCTGAATGCGCTCGCGCCACAGATCAAGAGATTCCCCCATCGACACCCAGACATCGGTATAGAGGAAATCGCAGCCGCGCACCGCCTTCTCCACATCCTCCGTCAGAGTGATAGCCGCTCCCGTCTCCCTGGCGATAGCAAGGGCCACGTCGACACGCTCCTGTGCGGGCCAGCAGGAGCGGGGGGCCGCCAGGCGCAGATCCATACCCATCTTCGCCGCCCCGATCATCAGCGAATCGCCCATATTGTAGCCGACATTGCCCAGGAAGCAGAACGAGATCGTGTCCAGCGAACGGCGCGTGTGCTCCTGCATGGTCAGAAAATCGGCCAGCACCTGAGTCGGGTGCGCCTCGTTGGTCATGCCGTTCCAGACGGGGACGCCGGCATAGCGCGCCAGTTCTTCCACAGTGGCCTGAGCGAAGCCGCGATACTCAATGCCATCGTACATGCGCCCGAGGACGCGCGCGGTATCTCTGATCGATTCTTTCACCCCGATATGCGAGCCATTGGGGCCTATATAGGTCACATGCGCGCCCTGGTCGTAGGCGGCAACCTCGAAGGCGCAGCGTGTACGCGTCGAATCCTTCTCAAAGATGAGCGCTATCTGTCTGCCTTTGAGGCGCTGCACCTCGGTTCCCGCGTATTTCGCCGCTTTTAAATCGGCGGAGAGTTGCAGGAGAAAATCGATCTCCTGGGGAGTAAAATCTTCCAGCTTCAGGAAATGTCTGTTTTTCAGGTTGAAAGCCATCGCTCTGCTCCTCATCGTTCATATCGTGCCGCGTCTTCCAGCCGTTAGAGGTGAGATAGGGCTGGAAATGGCGCACCGAACAGTACGCCCTCGACGAGCGCTACGCCGGACCATGCGACGATGAGCATGACAGGCGATGGCTACCGCTGCCACCGCGTTCCAGATACGTTGCCAGGAATGCGATTATTCCCTGCTTGCGTAGCCTGTTTTTGGGTATGTTCGCCATTTATCCAACAGGCTATCACGCCAACCGGCTCAAATGCAAGTGGGGACAGGATAGAGGGATGAGCTTGCGCATGCAAGCTCATCCCTCTATCCTGTCCAGGTTGCTCTGGCAGAGTTAGCTCGTGACGGTAAACGTCACGATCTGGGCAAGTTGAGCATCCGAGCAATCCGATTGTGTACACCAGTACATTGCCGCCGCCCCGCTGCCCGCCTCGTTATACGCCAGCGAGAAGTAGCCATGATCGTTCGCCGCATGATGATGGAGAATAGGCGAATCTAAGAGCTGCCCATTTTCGTACCACTTGACCAGCACATAGCCATCCCGGCCCTTTGAATCGATCTCGAAGGTGAGATAGACCGTGTGGTTCGCCGTGAACGTGCTTGTCACCTGTGTCGGGAGGTAATCCTTATCAATCGCGCTGGCAGTCTGTGGATGGAAGATGATCGCCGCCGCCGCCGGCACAATGGAAGAGGCCGCCGGGACGCCTCCCGTCGTCGTAGTCGTTGTTGAGCTGGTCGTGGTTGTCGCGGTAGAACTCGCTGGCTTGCTGGTCTGCGAAGAATTTTTACTGAGCGCCGCGAGCGCCGCGAACAGCCCTCCGCACACCAGCACCAGCGCGAGCACAGCAATACCGATAATCAGGCCGGTACGGTTACGTTTGGGCGCCGTACCGTAGGCGCCTGGCTGCACGCCCGGTACATAGCTGCCGGGAGCGGCAGGCGGGTTTCCATAGCCATAGGCCGGATAAGCGTTTGGCTGCGGAGGAGGCGCGGCATAAGGCGATGATGCAGCATTATACGGGTTATATGGATCCTGCGCCGGCGGATTCTCGTAAGGGTTCGGGGGCGCGCCATACGACGTTGGCGGCTGCTGGCCGGGTTGACCATAAGGTGATGGAGCCGCAATCGTCGGATCGTAGGATGGCGAACCGGCCATAACTGTTGGATTGTAAGGCGATGGATTCGCCATGACCGTTGGATTATAGGGCGACGATGGGCCAGCCGCCGGATCATAGGATGGCGGGGGGGGCTGCCCCGGCTCATTGTAGGGAGCCGGCGTCCCGCACGAAGTACAGAATGTTGCGCCGGGTGAGAGTGGCAGGCCGCAGGACTTACAATTCATTCATAAACCTCCTGTGATAAGAACACGCATTGCTCATTTTTGTAATATTTCACTGCTACACTCGCTCTATACAGAGAACGAACAGGAGCGTCCTTTCTCTGGTATGAGATATCGCCCCTCATCTTATTGCTGAATGCACCATCACCGGTTATCATTCTGTCACCATAAAATCAGCCTGCCGGGCCAGCAGTCTATCGATGCAGGCAACGGTGCTTGCCCAGTAGATCTGCACGTAGCCAGGACCAGGAACGCCCGCGAAGGTGTATGAATATGCGGGCTGTGTCACAGCACCTACAGGAAACTCATAATGAGAATAGTACTGATTATTCAAGAACCAGCGTAGACATACTGCTCCTGCATGGCCTCCCGGGTGCACCATAAACGTCACAAAGATTTGTTGCTTCACCTTGAAGGTCGTCGTCGGCGTCATCGGCAGAGCTGTTCTGGTATTCACCGCGCTTGCCAGTTGCACCGTATCAACGTACTGCTGGGCCGGATAAGTTGGCGTAGGAGAAAGAGCAGGCGTGGAGCTTGGCACCGGCGTCGGCACAAACGTAGAGGGGCGCTGCGTTACCACCGATTGCACTGGCGTCGGGGATGGCGCCGTCAGGCCGGGCGCTATCATGGCAATCAGCAGTAACAGAACGCCCCCCACCCCTACCAGCACCCCGGCAAGCGTAAAGCCGAAGCGCGCGGACCTCCCGCCCGGTCTATGCGGCGGGTAGGCAAACGAGCCAGGAGCCGGCGCTACAGCGATTGTCGCGTCAGCCGATGGCTGACGCGGCCAGTCTTGCAGCGTGGCAACAGGAGGCCAGGATTGGTCCGCCTGCTCAGATCGCGGCCCCTCCTGTGACAACGATACCGCGCTACTGGCCCCCAGGAATAGCGCCTGGTCGGAAGCAGCGTTACTGGCCTGCTGATAAACAGGCGGCGCGAGAACATCCCCCTGCGCGTCCCAGGGCGCTGCATCCCAGCGCTGTGATAGTACCTCTACATCCGACGCTCCCCCGGCAGCGTCGAATCCTCCCTGCTGCATAAATGCCTGCGGCTGCGAGACGCTGGCCGGGCCGGGAGGTCGTCCCTCAGACTTGCCGGCGGCAGCCCCACAGCGCGGGCAATTTGTGCGTGTCGGGGAGAGCGGAAAACCGCAATTTGCACATCTCATGAATCAGGAAAACCCCCTTGTCGAGCATCTACCCTTACCTGCTCAGGCATATATTTTATGACGAACCAGCGGCTATGCAGTAAAGGGGGCCGCGACTTATAGGACATTCGTCCATTCAGTGGACATCTGATTCTTGACGCAACCTCTGGCGCGCGCCTGCGGCTGCGCTGCGCGAATATTAAACGAGAATGGGTGAAGGTGCTGAGAATCGGACACCCTCTCAACGCCACTTGACACTCTCAGATTGCCCACATACAATACAGTACATGGATGAGTGGCAACGGATAGGCGGCAGGATAGGAACACAAGATGGGCAGGAGTAAGCAGGAAGAGAAAGTGACACAGGGCGCCGACGTGGGGTATGTACTCGCACAGCACATAGCCCGTTTGAAAGTTTGTCTCCAGAATGTCTCGGGCGATAGTTATGGGCCGGAGGAAGGTAGCGATGCCTGGCTGCTGCTCAACGCGCTCACCGACAAAGACGGACGCACCGACGCTGCAACCATCACGCGCTTTGAGCAGTCAGGACGCTGGCTCGCGGAGCAGGGGGGCAAGCTTGACGCGCGGCTCGATGGGTTGCAACGCTATGTCGCCGCGCTGGACGCGGAACTTAAAGTCATCCTGCGCGATCAACTCGACCTGCTCGTCCAGGTAACAGAGCGCCTTTACCAGTTGCAATCGGCGTGTGTACTCGCCCTGGCGCGCGGCTATCAGCAAAGCGCCGACAAGTTCACCTTCGAGCGCATCTCTCTCGCGCAGCAGCTTGAACACCGCCTCTTTGCCTTGCAGCGCATCAATGGCGTCAGTAACTCCGCTATCGACCTGGATCAGACGTTAGAGATCACCGCCCAGGTCGTCGCCGAAGAACTGCGCGTCGATCTCTGCTCCATCTTTTTTTACGACGAATTGCAGCGCGTCCTGACCCTGCGCGCTACCAACGGTCCCCGCCCGCTGGGTGGCATGCACTTCACCCTGCGCCTTGGCGAGGGATACAGCGGCTGGGTTGCCGACAAGGGGCGTCCGCTGCTGTGCCAGGATGCGCTGACCGATCAGAACTTCGCCACGGAGGCCCGCGCCTACCCGGGTGACTATCATGGGCTGCTGTCGCTGCCCATCATTTTCTTTGGCAATGGCGAGCGCCTCATCGGCGTTATCAGCATCCAATCCAGCGAGGCGCGCGACTTTACCCGCGATGAGATGAGCTTCGTAGAGGTCGTGGCCGGCATCATCGCGATCAACATTGAGAACGGCCGCCTCTATGAGCAGACCGATGAACAACTGCGGCGCAAAGTCCACGAGCTTGCCACCATTCACCGCGTCTCCTCCATTATCGCGTCCACGCTTAATCTGGACGAAGTGCTCCAGATCATCACGACGCAGGCTGTGCACCTCTCGGGGGCCGAGCGCTCCTGCATCTTTGAGCTTGATCCTGATAAGCAGCGGCTGCACGTTCTGGCGCATCACGGCCTTAACAGCAGCCTGGTGAGTCGCATGCAGATCGGCGTTGGTCAGTGCTGCGCCGGTCGTTCCGTCCAGACGGGCCGGCCAAGCATGGCCGTCGACTGCTTCCACGCCGACGAGCACTGTTTTATCCATAATGATCCCTTTATCTCCTCGGAGATCCATTCGGTGCTCTGCGTCCCCTTGAAGGTCAAGCAGAAAATTCTCGGGTGTATCTGTATCTATAGCAGCCATCGCCACCTGCTTAGCCCGGAGCAGATGCAGCTCGTGATTACCTTTGCCAACGAGGCCGCCATCGCTATCGAGAACGCGCGGCTCTACGAGGAGACCAGGCGCGGCCTCGAACTCAAGTCGGTACTTTTGCGCGAGCTAAACCATCGCGTGAAAAATAATCTCGCCACTGTCGCGGGCATTCTCTCTCTACAACGGCGGCGCACGAAGTCGCCGGAGGTACGGCATATCCTGGCAGAAAGCGTTAATCGCGTTCAGGGGTTGGCGGCAACGCACGATCTGCTCGCCCATGAGGATGTGGGCGAGGCGCGTGTCGATGATATTGCCCGCAAAATCATCGGCGTCGCCAACGCGAACCTGAGTCCGCCGGAGAAACGCATTACCATTCAGGTTGAACCCTGTCCCATCGTTATCCCCTCGCGGGCCGTGACTATCCTCGCCCTGGTCATCAACGAGATGGTCTCCAACGCGATCAAGCATGGCATGGATGGGCAGAGCGAGGGATCTGTCACGATTCGCGGGCGCGAAGACAATGGAATGGTGGTGATCCAGGTCATCGACTCGGGTCATGGCCCATCATTCGAGCTTCCCCTGACAGAGAATGGCGAGAATAATCCCTTCGAGGGGCTGGGCCTCTCGCTTATCAAAAATCTTATCGGGGATCTGGATGGAAGTTTTTCTCTACGGCGTGAAGCCTTTCCCGCTGCTGGAAGGGATGGACAGGCAGCAGAAAATTCTGGCACCGAGCGCACCGTCGCGGAAGTGCGCTTCCCGCTTGTCAGGCGCAGCCGTACCTGACAGCCAGCATTGGTTAATACTAACTATCAGAGTGTGTCTGATCCTCAGCATCCTCGCACTCTTTCTGACCGGGCGCTCGTGCGGCGAAGCCGCTCCAGGAATGTATGTTGCTATGTGGGAAAATGTGCGACGCACATTTTCCCACATAGCAACATACAGAAGGCGAGCACCGCAAGCGCGAGTACAGGAAGCTGCCGAGAATCAGACACACACTTAACAAAGCATGTAGTCCCGTATACTGGTGGTTAGGAGAGGTGAAAGAGATGTACGAAGTTTCTGAAAAGAGAAGAATTGTGGTGGCCGAGGACGATCTTGCCATTCAACAGGTGCTCTGCTTCTTCTTACGTCACAATGGGTTTGAAGTGCGAGGCGCCTCCAACGGACAGGAGGCCATCCGCATCATTCGCGAATTCAATCCGCATCTTGTCGTCCTTGATCTCGTCATGCGTCCTGTCTCCGGGTGGGACGTGCTTCAGTGGCTACGCGTCAACCGGTTGACGCCGCCAATAGCTGTGCTGGTTTTGAGCGCACTTGTCCAGATGAGAGAGCAGGTGCTTGGCTTTGAGGAAGGGGCCGTCGAGTATATCACCAAGCCAGCCCAACCCAGCGTGGTCGTCGAACGTGTACGTACTATTCTCTCGCTGAACATGGAGCAGCGCCTCATGCTGCAACATAACCGCCTGGATGAACGGCGCAGAGTGATGGAGCGCATGCAGGATATACAGCCCGATGACTTTAGTTATTAAGAACCTCCCCAGCATTTACCTGCTGAGGGGACGACCACACTTTATGCAGAAACGATTGTTCACCGGGTTCTGCGTGCCACATGCCGCGCACTGATTCAACGGGTAGCCGCAGCGCGTACAAAAGCGCATTTGCGGCTTGTTAAAGTGCTGGCAGTGGAGGCAGGGGTATAACATCGACGGGCGACTATCCGGCGGAGTCACGGCTCCAGGGAAGGATATGCCTCCCGGCTGTACTCCATAGTAATTCATAGGCATGGATCTAGATTGAGCCTGCTTGAGCGCTTCCGCCATCGCGCTTGCCCGCTGGAAACGCTGCTGCGGATTCTTCATCAGCGCCTTCAAAATGACGTATTCGACGGCGGGCGGGATCGCTGGATTGATGGAGGATGGGCGTGGGGGCAATTCATAGATATGGCTGTGTGCCAGGGCCGGGTAATTATCGCCCAGGAAAGGGGGACGCCCGGTCAGCGCCTCAAATAGCATGACGCCCAGGGCATAAATATCGGCGCGCCCATCAACGGGACCGCCCTGGCACTGTTCGGGCGACATATATTCGGGCGTTCCCACGCCTGCGCCCGGGCGCGTCAGATTTCCATGCGTGGTGGCAAGAACTTTCGCAATGCCAAAATCGGAGAGGATCGGACGCCCCGAGCGATCCATGAGCACATTTACCGGCTTGACATCGCGGTGGATGATACCCTGTCCATGAGCATAGGTCAGAGCATCGGCAATGTGCGTAAAAATGGAGACCGCATCGGCAAGGTTCATAACCTTGCCCTCGCTGTGCAATTTATCGAGGCGCCCTTTGAGAGTCCCCCCGTCCACCAGTTGCATCACAATATAGAGGTGGCCCTGTTGTTCACTCGCGTCATGGACCGTGACAATATTAGGATGCGAGAGGCGAGCAACCAGCCTGGCCTCCAGGTTGAAACGCTCGACAAAACTGCGGTCAGCAGCATACCAGGGGGGAAGAACCTTAATCGCGACCTCGCGATCAAGATTCTCCTGGTAAGCTCGATACACCCGCGCCATCCCTCCCTGACCGAGCGTGGAAAGGATGCGGTAGTTGCCGAGCGTTGTTCCGATCAGATCGTCTTGCTGCATTATATCGTGACGCTATCTATCGGCTATCTTTTACCAAAGACGAGCACAGTCTGGCCGAGTTGAATGCGATCACCCTCTTGCAGGGGATAGGTCTGATACTTATTCACCAGTTGCCCGTTTACTTTGGTGCCGTTAGCGCTGCCCTCATCTTTGAGCGCGTAGTTGCCATTGCCCATGTTCAGGATAGAGGCATGCAGGCGAGAAACCGCCAGGTCCTCAAGAAAGATGTCGCTTTCGCGGCTGCGCCCGATGCTGAGCGAATCCTTGCGTACCTCGTAAATGCGCCCCGGCTCTTTACCCTCTTCAACGCGCACCATGCCCATAGATCCCGGTGAGGGTGCGCCCGCTGCCTGCGGCCCCGCCGCTGGCCCCGGACGCAGCATAGTCTTATCGCTATCGGCCGGCGCGTACATGGCGCCAGGCGCGCTCTGGGCAAAGCCGCCCGGCTGCTGCCAGGAAGGCATAGAAGCCCCACCGCCTCCGCCAGCCGGCGCTGCCGGAGCGCCCCAGGAATCGGCGGCGCTCTGACCGCCATAGGCCGTCTGACCGCCCCAGGCTGGAGCGGAATTGCCGCCATAACCGGTGGGCGACTGCTGCGCAGGCGGAACTGCCGGGCTGGCCCCCGGCTGGCCCCACTGTGCACCGGCCGGCTGCGCCCAGGGATCCTGCTGGGCGGCAGCAGGGGCGGCATCCCACGAGGGCTGAGCGCTCTGGCCCCCCCAGGGGTTCGCCTGCTGTGGCTGAGCGGCGCCGGGCGCACCCCAGGCAGGCTGCTGGGCGGGACCGGCCCCGGCGGGCGCACCCCAGCCACCCGGCTGCGGCTGCGCCTGCTGGCCCCAGCCTCCTGCCGGCTGCGGCGATTGCTGACCCCAGCCGCCAGGCTGCGGCTGCGGCTGATTAGGCGCGCCCCAGCCACCGGCCTGTTGCTGCGCCTGCTGGCCCCAGCCACCGGCCGGCGGCTGGCTCCAACCGCCCGGCTGCTGGCCCGGCGCCTGCTGGCCCCAGCCACCCGGCTGCTGATTCCAGGCTCCCTGCTGCGCCTGCTGGCGCTGCCAGTCGCTCGCTCCGGCTCCAGGCGCCTGATTTCCTTTCTTTCCAGAACTGCGGATGAGCAAGAAACCGCCAACCGCGAAAACTACCGCCAGGATGAGAACAGCAACGACGATCCATGTCGTGCCAATAGGTAGAGCAGCGATAACTATAGAATCAATAATCATAACAGTTCACCCCTCTGATCGTAGGGGCGGCATATCATCTCCTCTGCACCGCATGTCTACCTGATACTGCGGGGACGAGCTTGCTGCCACCCGATCCTGATCGGGCACCTTCCAACGGCACCCCTACAATTGCGACTCAGTGCGTAGCAACACCACAGCTATCGTAATTCAAAACGCACCTCAACACTACCAAAGCGTAATACATCACCGTCCTTGAGCGTGCGCTCTTCGTGTGGCGCCAGAATCACTCCATTCAAGCGAGTCTTATTCAGAGCTTTGAGATCTTCGACGGTATAGGTCCCCTGCTGGTTACGCAGATAGGCGTGCCGTCGCCCAACCGTCTTATCCGCCAGATTAATCTCCGGGAATATGCCCAGGGTCGGGTCCTGCCTGCCCACAACCATCAGATCCTTGTTCAGGGGGAAAACCTCCCCACTGGAGATAACCACGATGTGGGCCTCTTTTGGCGGAGCCGACCTCGCTTTCAATGCAGCGGCATTGCCTGATTTCTGTTCATTATTTCCAGGATGCGCCATCCCCTCGGCCCCCGGCTGAGCCTGGATGCGTTCCTGCAACTGGTCAAGCGCTACGATGAACTCATGTGGTGTGGCGTAACGATCCGCCGGCAATTTGGCGAGCGCCTTCTGCATGAAGAGATCCATCTCGACGGGCAGATCAGGGCGCAGCCGGCAGAGCGATGGAATCTTGTCGTTCATATGTTTGATCACGATGTCAACGGCAGTCTCCCCTTCATAGGGAGGACGACCGGCTAACATCTCGAAGAGAACCGTGGCTACCGAATAGAGATCAGAACGGGTGTCCGCCGAACGCCCACTCTCGGCCTGCTCCGGCGAGATGTAGTAGGCTGTGCCCATGAAGACATTCGACTGCGTTAGCGTGACGGTTTCTCGGCTTCGCGCCAACCCGAAGTCGGTGATTTTTACCATATCACTCGTGTTGATAAGGATATTTTGCGGCTTGATATCGCGATGCACCACACCCTGCCTGGCAGCAGTCTCCAGACCCTCTGTCATCTGACGCGCGTAGTTAATGGCGCGCAGCGGCTCCATCGGGCCATTGCTACTCATGTAATAGCGCAGGCTCTGCCCATCAATATAATCCATCACGATATAATGCATGTTATTCTCATACCCATAATCGACGATCCGTACAATATGCGGATCATTCAGATTGAGCAGGATATGCGCCTCCCGCTGAAAACGAGCCTGAAGTTCACCATCATTGGAGAATTCAAGATGCATGACCTTCACCGCGTAGATGCGGTTGTTTTCGAGGTCACGCGCGACGTAGACCGTGGCAAAATTGCCGCGCCCTCGCTCATCAATGAGCTTATAGCGACCTTTGAGCACTCGGCCAAGCATATCGCCGTTCATTAACGTGAACTCCTCGCAAATAAGGCTACTAAGGCTACTATCAGCGGCTACATTATACACCATCCATTCGGTTGTGTCATGATAGCATAATGCGTAGCGTGTTGCCCCTTGTTCCAGGGGGTCTTATTCTCAGCGTTCGCGCGGCGAAGCCGCGCCAGGGATGTATGGTGTAGTGTGGAAAAATGCGCTTCGCGCATTTTTCCACACTACACCATACATCCAGTGAGCGCCGCAGGCGCGAACCAGTGCTGGTGTCGGAAATCAGGTACTCTCTGGCCGCACGGCCATGCCGTGGTGCCGCACCTCCGTCGAGCGCCGCAGGCCCACACTACACCATACATCCAGTGAGCGCCGCAGGCGCGAACCAGTGCTGGTGTCGGAAATCAGGTACTCTCTGGCCGCACGGCCATGCCGTGGTGCCGCACCCCCGTCGAGCGCCGCAGGCGCGAACAGGCACTGGTGTCAGAAAATCGGACACACTCTAAGAACGGAGCAAATGCTAAAAAGCTCACGCTATGGGTAGGGTGTCCTAGCAGGACGAGGGTGAGGGAATTACCAGAAAGCCCCGTTTGCGGCAGGTATACTATTGGAAGTAGAGACGGACTATGTTATACTGGCCCACGAACACTCAGGAGGGGCGAAACATCCTATGCAAGAGAATATGCAGAATCCGTTCCTGGTCGGCGAGCGCCTCTATTTACGGCCATTGGAGCCGGCGCAGGATAACCACCTCTACTCAACATGGCTCAACGACGAGGAGATCCGGCGCTGGTTCTCCATCTACCCCACCAGCGACGCGCGCGGCAAAGAACGGCTGGAGAACCTGTACAAAGATTTCCGCCACATCATTTTCGGCGTCGCGCTCAAAAGCGATAATCGTCTGATCGGCCTGGTCGGCCTTAAAGATATTAACTACATCAATCAGAGCGCGGAGTTCTACGTTATTATCGGAGACCGCTCGCTCCAGGGCAAGGGCTACGGCACCGAGGCGACAAAACTGATGGTGCGCTACGGTTTCATGGAATTGAACCTGAATCGCATTCAGACGCAGGATATGGAGGAAAATATCGGCGGCTGGCGGGCTGACGAGAAGGCCGGTTTCAAGTACGAGGGGACGCTGCGCGAGGTCATTCCGCGCTTTGGCAAGTATCACGACGTGCGCGTGTACAGCATCCTCAAAAAAGAGTTCCTGGAGAACATGTAGTTTTTATGACCGTTACCGTAGAGGAAATTACTGACCGCCAGCAATGGAATGCGTTTCTGATCGGGCAGCCGCGCGGTCACTTGCTGCAATCGTATGAATGGGGCGAACTCAATAAGTACCTCGGCGGCCATATTTATCGCCTGGGAGCGCTGCAAGATGGCCGCCTGACCGGGACCATGCTGCTCACCGTCGCTCCAGTGCCCCTGCCGATAGCGCTGCCGGGATTGCATCTGAACTGGCTGTACAGTGTGCGTGGTCCGACGGTTGAGCAGCCGGATTCACCGGCGCTCGCCGCACTGATCTCGCATGCGCATACGCTGGCTCCGCGCGAGCGAGCGGTGGTGCTGCGCGTCGAGCCGAATATCGCCGACGATGATCCCTGTATGGATGCCTGGCTCGCGGCCTACCAGCGCATGGGATTCCGCACCAATCCCATCTCGGTCCATGGCCGGAGAAGCTGGGTGCTCGATATCCGCCCTGACGCGGAAACTCTGCTCGCCAATTTCAAGATGACCTGGCGCCAGAATGTGCGCTCTGCGGAACGCAAGGGCGTGGTGATCCGCGAGGCCAGCAGCGACGCCGATTTCGATGCTTACTACGACCTGCTTACCATCACCAGCGAGCGCGATGCCTTCTTCATCCATAGCAAGGACTACCACAAAGAGATCCTGCGCCAGTTCGCCAGCAAAGGCAATGCGGTACTCTACCTGGCAGAGCACGAAGGCGAGGCCATTGCCGCCAAAATGGTGATCCGTTTCGGCGATTGGTGCTGGGATATGTTCGGCGCCTCCTCTAACCACAAACGCAACTTGAAACCGACGTACCTGCTACAATACCGCTGTATCCTGTGGGCCAAAGAGCACGGTTGCAGCTACTTCGATTTTCGCACGATTCCCGAAATACTGGAGCCGGGCGAGGAGATGTGGGGCGTCTATGAATATAAGAAAGGGTTCGGCGGCTTCTCGCGCATGAATATGCCTACCCAGGATTATGTCTACAAGCCGCTGATCTACCAGAGCTGGCGCAAGCTGGTCGAGATACGCCGCGCGCAGCGTCGTAAAGAGCGCCAGAAGGTCGAACTGGAGCGGGCCGCGCGCGGCAAAGCGGAGCAACCGCAGAGATAACCTGCCTGCTCCGCCAGCGCGGCTGCTCTCAATCGCTCTATCTCTCCTTTCAACTCACATTGAGATGCTGTCTGGCTTCCTCTTCGCTCTGTGCCAGCCCTACATTAAGAATGAGGGCCTGTAGATCTTCAACAACGCTCAATGCTCTGGCTCGTTCCTCAGCCAGTTCTATAAGTGCAGGAAAACGTGCCCGCACGAATGTAATGAGCATCTTACGCTGTCGCTGCACCTCCTGAGCATATGCTTCCCTGATCCCTTCCTTGATCCCTTCCTTGATCCCCTTCTTGATCCCTTCTTCAATCCCTTGTTTGCGTCCTTCTTCCAACCCTCTTTGCTTGAGTTCCTGAAATGCCCACGTACCTTCCAGTATGTCTTCGAGCATACTAAACCTCCTCCTGAGCCATGCACGATCAGCCGCATCATTGAGTACCAATGCAGCAAATCCATAGGCGAGCGATAGCAGTTCCGACTTCGGAGCTTCGCCTGCCGGACATAGACCATCAATTATCTCTTCCACAACACTCCGACTCGGCCCATCTCGAGTTAAAGGCAGCAGCGGAAGCAAGCCTTGCAGCCCTGGCCCCTTGAAGGTATCCGTCGGGATCTCCCAGAGCTTAATAGCCGTAAAATAAAACCGATGTACCTCTCGCCCATTGTGCAGCCGTCTTATATAGGGCGGCTCCGCTATCTTCCCGTCCTTCTTCAGGTAGATCACAAATGAATAGACGGACAGGTCGAATTTACTGGTAGCCAGCACATTATATTCCCAGAGGCGCTTCGCCATATCAGGATCACTGCGCCTCTGAAATTCGAGATGAAATAAATACGGGCTACCATCTATAATAATACGATACAAGATATCGGCGTCAATATTCCGGCCTTGCAGATGTGGAGATAATTCACTATCGAACTGTGCCCCCTGAATCAGCCAGCTAATAAAATCCTGCGGTGCCTCCTCAACCAACCGCTTCATCCCTCCATCCCATGAACCAGCCATAGCAGTACCCTCCCACTCGTTATTATGTCTTTATATTAACATATTTATCTCCGCTTGTCGAGAGAAAAAGCAAAGACAAACAGTACTTTTATGTATTATATAGACAATATTCGATACATGATTACACAATATCACTGGCTCTGGCTTTCCAGAGCCAGCCATGCTATACTGCGCCTGTTCCATAACAATAGGTAAGACTAAATTGAAACAAGGAAATGTCTGTAGTATGCAAGCTAAAATCATGAGCAACTGCCGGCAGTGGGACGACTTTGTTGCCGCGTCGCCCTGCTGCAATATCACACAATCGTATGCATGGGGAGATCTCGCCCCGCACCTGGGCGCCAGCGAAGCCTTGCGCGTAGGCGTGGTCGACGACGCAGGACAGCTCTGTGCCGCGATGCTCATCCTCGTCCAGCGCGCTCCCGTGCTCAACGCCACCTATTTCTACGCGCCGCGCGGCCCCATCATCGATGATCCCGGCTCGCCGGCTCTGACTGTGCTGCTCAACTTCGTGCGAGCGCAGGCGCGCAAACGCGGCGCCTTTATGCTCAAGGTCGAGCCGAGCGTGCCGACGCGCTCGCCCGGCGATGAAGATAGCTGCCGCGTTGTCGAGCAGATCACAGGGCACACCGACGGCGACGTGCGCTGGCTGGCAGCCTTGCAGCGCCACGGCTTCCGCGTCAATCCCCACGCGATGCACATTCGCCACGAGTGGGTGCTCGATATCCGTCCCGACGAGAAGGCGCTGCTGGCGGCGATGAAGGAGAAGTGGCGCTACAATATTCGCCTGGCCGCGCGTAAGGGTGTGACGGTGCGGCGCGGCTCCGGCACGAGCGACCTTGATACATTCTACCGCCTCTACGAGACGACGAGCGAGCGCGACCAGTTCTTCATCCACGACAGGTCGCACTATGAAGACGTGATGCGGCTCTATAGCGAAGGGGATCGCGCGGCGCTCTTCCTGGCGGAGTACGAGGGCCAGGCCATCGCCGGCACTATTGTACTCTACCTGGGCCGCTGGAGCTGGTATATGTACGGCGCCTCCTCCAATGCACATCGCGAGCGCATGCCCAACCACCTGCTGCAATGGAACGGCATGCAGTGGGCAAAGTCGAAGGGCTGCTGGTACTACAACTTTCGCGGCATCCCTGACATCCTGGAAGAAGGCCAGGAACTGTGGGGCGTCTACGTCTTTAAGCGCGGCTTCGGCGGCTTCGCTATGCGCTCTCTGGCAACGCACGATCTCGTTTACCAGCCACTCATTTATGAAGCCTACCGCAGACTGCTCGATGTAAAACGCTGGCGCGACGAGCGCCGCTGCCGAAAGGCCGCGGCGGCGCAACGATGAAGGGGAGCGATCAAAAGTGGTCAGACCATTCCTCCTGTCATCCTGAGCGCAGCGTAGGATCTGTTGTGTGGCGCGAACAGAGATCCTACGCTGCGCTCAGGATGACAGACTGAACCACTTTCAGATGACCGATTAAAGTTTCACTGGCGCGTCTTCTTTGCAGCTATGGCATACATCAACGGCAAATTCGGCAGATCGGGCGCCAGCGTCCAGTGGCCGTCGTCCTCTTGCATCCGTTCAAAGGGTCTGAAATCGTTGGCGTAGGGATACTCTTTCAAGGTCGTGATCTGCAACCCGGCTTCGAGCAGCGCCGTAACGACCTCGCCAATGCCCCACTGGAACTCATATACCCTGTGCGGGTTCTTGAAATCCTTGACGCCTTCGACGTACTCCTCGTTGGGCAGGGTGATAGTGCTGAAGGCCACATAATCGCCGACGCCATTTTCCCACAGCAAAGGTTCTCCATCTCTGAAGTACGGGTATTTCCGCTCCAGATCCCACTCGAACATGTGAATGACGGGGTGAAATTCGACCAGGACGAAGCGACCACCGGGCTTGAGCAGCGCAGCGAAGCCTCTGGCCCACGTTTTGAGATCCGAGAGCCAGACGAGGGCGCCATACGAGCTAAAGACGACATCGAAGCGCTGCTCGCTCGCGGCGGCTTCGGCCAGCCAATCGTAAACGTCGGCGCGATAAAAGGTCGCGGGAATGCCCGAGTCCGCCGCGAGTTTGCGCGCGAATTCTATGGCCGTATCGCTGATATCGACGCCCGTTACGGTTGCGCCCAGGCGGGCAAGGCTGAGCGTATCCTGACCGGAGTTGCATTGCAGGTGCAGCAGTTCGAGGCCGCTGATATCGCCCAGCAGCTCTTTCTCCTCCGCGTGGAGCGTGCTGCCGCCCTCCCGAAAGAACTTCGCCTGGTCGCCTTTGTGGCTGTTGTGGGCAACGGTGGCCGCGTTCCATGAGAGGCGATTCTCTTCATGGATATCCTTCATCTGAAGCTCCTAATGCTCGGCGCCATGTACGAGGACCAGGCGCGAGTGGGAGGCTCGCCGGCGCATGGCTTTGAGCGCCGAGTACTCCGGCCCGTCATACCATGCTCTGGCCCGCTCAACGCTCGGAAATTCGAGGATGACGAAGCGCCCCGGCTTCCAGCCGCCCTCCAGTGTTTCGACCTGGCCGCCGCGCGCCAGGAATTTTCCGCCGTATTGCGCGACGGTTGCGCTCGTCCGCTGAGCATACTCCCGGTAGGTTTCGGGATCGGTAACTTCGTTATCGGCGATAATATAGACTGCCATGATGATCTCCTCGTTAAAGTCCCGTGGGCCGGCACGAGGCCGGCCCCTACGGTGGCTCCGCACGCCACCTGCCCATACCACAGTAGGGGCGACCCTGGTGGTCGCCCACCATATTATTCCTCTGTACCGTTCACTTGCTCTTCCCCATCAGGTGCCCCTTGTCGGTTGCGGCGGCGTTGGCTCTGGCCTCTTCTCTGGAGCGCGCCATCTCCTCGACGGTCTTGACATGCAGCCGCGCGGCCCCCTCGGTCTGGACGGTTCTCACGCGCGTCCCATTGCGCATGGCTTCGGCAAGGCGCTCGCGCGCGCGCGGGATCTCGTCCTGATACTGCGGGAGCCACTGCGCCTGCGCCAGAAGCATCTCGTCCGTCATCTGCCACACTTCTTCGGGATTGCAGACCGCGCCGACCAGTGGATCGTGCAGCATGGCCTGCTTGAGCAGCATCACGTCCCCATGTACGGCAGCCTCCATGCCCATCTGCTGCACGCGCACGCTCGCGGCGCAGGTCGCGGCACAGGCCAGCGGCAAATCGCCGACCACGGGCATGTTGATGCCGTTCTTATCCACGTAGCCGGGGATCTCGATCACGCAGCCATTGGGCAGGTTGGTGATATGGTTCTGGTTGACGACGTTGAAGTGCCCGCGATAGATGCGACCCGTCTCCAGCGCCTCGATGATATACGATCCGTGCTCCTCGCTGCGCCGCTCCGGTGTAATCGGGCGCGGCTCCTCCTTGAGCCAGTTGGGGAAATCGGTCTCGAACCAGTTGCGGCCCTCGGTGCAGACGCGCAGGTAGCCGCCGGTCTCGCCGTTGATCCAGCTCGACAGATCGATCCACTGCGGGATCTCGTTGACACGCTTGCGATACCAGGGCAGATATTCGCTGAGGTGGCCGTTGGATTCGGTGCTGTAGTAGCCGAAGCGGCGCAGCACGTCGATGCGCACCTTCTCGGTCTGCGGATATTTTGGATGGGCCTCGAATAGCTCCAGCAGGCGCGGAACCATGTCCATGCCGCGCCACTGCACTTTGATAAACCAGGTCTGGTGATTGATGCCAGCGGCCACGACATCGACATCGCGGCGATGCAACTTCTCGTCGGGCTTGAGCAGACCCTCGCGTTTGGCCCAGTGCTCGATGCAACTGACAATCTGCCAGTGCGCACCCTGCACGCCGTGACAGAGGCCGACGGTCTGCACGCCGCCATATTTGTTGCAGGCCCAGACGTTCATCGCCATCGGATTCGAGTAGTTCAGGAAGAGCGCGCCGGGCTTCGCAACCTCTCGGATATCCTTGCAAAAATCGAGCAGAGCCGGGATGGTGCGCTGCGCGTACATGATGCCCCCGGCGCAGAGCGTGTCGCCAACACACTGATCCACGCCATACTTGAGCGGAATATCGATATCGGTCTGAAACGCCTCCAGCCCTCCCTGCCGGATCGTGCAGATTACGTAGTCGCTATCCGCAATCGCGCGGCGCCGCTCTGTCGTTGCTGTGATGGTCGCCGGCAATTTGCTAGCAGCAATTTCGCGCTGGCAGAGCTGCGTGACCATATCCAGGTTGCGCTCGGAAATATCGGTAAAGGCAAATGTAGTGTCCGCCAGTTCCGGCACCGTTAGAATATCACGCATCAACGTCCGTGTGAAGCCAATCGAACCTGCTCCAATCATTGCAATCTTGATAGCCATAGAAACCTTTCTCTCTCTTGCCGGGCGGTCATGCGGCTGCGCCGCGCCAGAGGATAGATGGTGTGGTATGGACCAGGAGCTAAGCTCCTGATCCATACCACACCATCTATCCAGCGAGCGCCGCAGGCGCGAGCCAGTGGGGATACCGGCAATCAGATACACGCTCAATAAAAGTAGTAGTAATAACTGTACCCGGCTCGAAGGTGATATGCAAGCCACAAAATTGCCATTGTTTCCCCTTGACAACGGCGAAACTGGCGAGTATACTCCTTCATGTAAATTGATTGATAAATCAATCAATGATGAGAGAGCAGACATGGCAAAGGGAGAAAAGAACAGGGCCAAAGAAGAAAAGAATAAGCTTATCCGCGACAAGCAGCGCGAAAAGATCCTGAAGGCTTCGATGAAGGTTTTCGCACGCAAGGGGCTGGCAGAGACGAAAATGGCGGATATCGCAGCCGCTGCGGACGTGAGCTATGGGCTGGCGTACCACTACTTCGCGAACAAGGAGGCGATCCTGACCGCGCTCATTGAAAGAGCTATGCAGGGGGCGGCGCGCGTCGCACAGGAGGCGCTAGAGAGACCGGGGACGCCGTGGGAGAGGCTGCGCTGGTTGACCGTAGAGACATTGGAAGGGCTGCGAGATCAGCCCGAGTACTTCTGGGCTGTGCTCCAGGTCTTCACCAACGAGGCGGCACCACAGAGGCTGCGCGAGATGGTACACGAGCAGAGCCGCGTGAGCTGGAACGCGCTGCGGCAGCTTATCATCGAGGGCCAGGCGGCGGGACAGGTCATAGCTGGCGATCCAGACCAGCTGGCCGCGCTTTACGATTCATGTACGGCGGGAATTGCCGTCAATATTCTGTTTCATAGCGAAACGGAACCTATGCGGGCCTTCCCTACAGTAGATCAGGTTTTGCGCATTCTCAAAGCGTAG
>Ga0209061_1001126_pt1 | contig 48727 bp, 40 predicted proteins | sample Coa_R1_10_FD_187157 | JGI IMG/M metagenome (GOLD analysis project Ga0209061, IMG submission 187157) | Surface soil microbial communities from Centralia Pennsylvania, which are recovering from an underground coalmine fire - Coalmine... | ecosystem: Environmental > Terrestrial > Soil >...
ACGCTCCAGCCCAGCCGCCCGAGCAGTCGCCCGAGCAGTCGCCACACCGAGGTCGAGACCATCGAGACCGCAAAGCGCTCGCGGATGACTTGCGCGATCCGAGGCACCGTCCACAGCTCCGTACCGAAGCCGGCCGCAACGGCCCCGGCCTTCAACACCCGCACCAGCTCCGCGCGCTGCTCGAGGCGCAGTCGCTCGGGCCGCCCAAAGTGGGCCGAGCGGCGCAGCCCCTCGACACCGCCTTCCTGGCGCGCCCGATCCCATCGCATCACCGTCTGGCGCGACACGCCGACTTTGCGTGCGACCTCCGCGCGGCTGTGCCCCGCCCCCAGCAGCCGCGCTCCGCGCAAACGCCGTCGTTCCAATGCCTTCAGTTTCTGTGAGTGCCTCATCCGCACCTCCAATGTAACCATCCGAGGTGCTCGGACCACAAGAACCTGAAAAATGTCACTCACTTGAGCAATTCTCAATAATTTACAGCAAGTTTGGGACTGCAACGGGTTGCCCATACAGGTACACCCGCATCGGTCCCTCGGGGAAGAACATCAGCTGCGCACCAGGTGCGATACGATCCCGCCGCCCAGATCGACTCGCACCTCCCAACGCTGTGCGGCGGGTGTGCTGAGAGCGCCGAGGTCTATGAACGGCGTCACCTCTGCCGCCGGTGCCGGGGGTCGGCTCTCGGCTCGCCGCGGGCGACCCGCACGCAGCCGCGAGCGCCAACCATAAAACGTCCATGCGCTGATCCCCTCGCGCCGGCAGAACGCCGGCACCGGTAGCCCACTTGCTCTCTGTTGCCTGAGCAGCTCGCCCCACTCTTGCGCGCCGCGCTGCCGCCGACCATTCTCTGCCATCGCTCGCTCCGGTAGTGAACCCGGCGCGATCGTGTCAGGCTGCGCGTGTGCGGGGACAGAACGCCACGGGCTTACCGGTTACGCTTGAGCGCGGGTCCATGGATCCGTACGACCGCAGCCGCGACCAACCACAGCGCGAGTGCATAGAGCGCATACCAAGCGGCTTCCTGGCTCGGATTTGCGCCGGTCGCTCCGAACACCACCAGCGCGCCGGTGGAGCTCACATGGAGAAGTTGCGCGCCCAAGACACTGCCGGTGTTCACATAGACCCAGCTGATCAGCACACGCATGGCGGTCATCGCGGCAGCGAACGCGCAAAAGAATGGCAACCAATACGAGCCGTGCGGATGAGCAGCACCCAGAAAGTCGACAGCCGGAAGGTGCCATGTGGCCCATATGAGTCCCAACACCACCGCCGCGCCGAGCGCCGAGCGTCGTTCTCGGAGCCGATCGAAGACGAAGCCCATCCAGCCGATCTCTTCAAGATAGCCCGCGGGTAGCCCGAATAGCACTCCCGCGAAAAACAGGTTCGGGGCAAAAGCCGGCGAGACGAGGTGCTGCAAGCACACGAGAAGTCCGCAGACCAGGACAGGTGGAATCAGGAGCACTGCGTACCACGTTCCCAACCGCCAGCGTGTAAGTCGGTCTCCCAATACTCGCAGGCCGGCAGTTCCGCTGACGGCGCACGTCATCAGGATTCCGGTCACGCTCGGCCCCAACAGCATGGCCGGGAACATGATGATGCCCGCCAGCTCGGGCAACCGCTGGCCGCGATGGAGCCAGGGTAGCGCCACACACAGCGCTGCCGTCCAGGACACGAGGAAGGTGATGGCGAAGAATGCGCCCGCCGGATGCCGTCGGATCAGCCCGCGAGACGTCGCCCGAACGTGGGGCCTTGCACCGGGCGAATGCGTGTTGGCTTCGATTGCCGATGCCGTGCGCCAACGCATCAGGGCCTCACACCGTGCCATTCACCAACATCATGAACTTGGGCGATTCCAACGCCGCTTGGCGGGCGGCGGCTCGAGCGACAGCACCGTCTCGTAGCCCTGCCGAGCACGGCCGCTCCGCCCGCCGCGGGCCAAGCAGTCTGCGCGCGCAGCATGATACGGTGCAAACGAGGCTATTCTATCGCAATCCAAGCGTTCGATTTCCCGCAGCTCGGCCTCGGGACCTCGTACCTCCGCCACGGCGACCGCCTGGTCGATGCGTACGAAGGGATCGTGGTGCAACTGCAGGATTTCAGCGCAGATGTGCAGAATTGCAGGCGAGAGCGGCGGGTCGAGCAGGCTGCTGCGGGCGCGCCAGGCCCGCTGCGGCTCGGCGGGGAGCGGTCGCGCGGTCGGTGGCGCGGGCCAACGAGGCGTCGGCCTCGGCGATCCGCTCGCGGCTCCAGAGCCGCGGATCCTGCTCGGATGGAGGTACCACCAGCGCCTCCGAGCCGATTCTCGAGGACGTGGTCGCGGTGCGTATCCGCCCCGATATCCGCTTTGCGGTGGTCGGTTCGGAGTCCTATTTCGCGAACCACGCGCTGCCCAAGACGCCGCGGGATCTCGTAGCGCACGGCTGCATCAACCTGCGCTTGCCGACCTACGCGAGGATCTGGGCCTGGGAATTCGAGCGTAACGGCCGGGAACTCAAAGTTCGCGTGGAAGGACAACTTACCTTCAACAGCATCTACCAAGTTCGCGATGGGGCAGGCGATGGGTACGGTCCGGCTTACCTGCCGGAGGATCTCGCAAGGCCGCATCTAGCAAAGGGGAAATTGATCTGGGTGCTACAGGAATGGTCGCCCCCCTGGCCCGGGCTCCATCTCTACTGTCCGAGCCGCCGCCAGTCGTCACCCGCCTTCGCCCTGATCGTCGATGCGCTGCGCTACCGAGGCGGGTACGCGGTTGCATGCTCAGCGGCTGAAGTGCGCCGAGGAGGCTCGTGCTCCGCATCGGCTTGCGCAGTACTCGCGCGAGGCCGCACCGTGAAAGTCGCAAATGCCGCAAGTACACTCGTCTCCGCTTTTGAGGGATACTTCGTCCTTCTGCCGGGCCCGGCTTCGGACCGCGGCGCGGCCATAGGCACCTAGATTGCAGGGGATTCGTATGACGAGGCGGCCATCCTCAGTCGAATCAACGGAGCCCGGTCAGGCGATGGGCGATCGGGCGGTGAGTGACGGCGCGATGAGCGATTGGCCAGTGAGCCGTGACGCGGATCAACGAGCCGTGAGCGCTCGCCGCAGGTTCCTCGGAACGCTCGCCGCTAGCGCGGGAGCCGCGACGTTGCTTGCGGGACTCGAAGGGGGCTCGAAAGCCTCGGCTCAGCAGGCTGGAGATCAGCGAGCCGGCGCTCGGCAGGGCGGCGGTCAACAGGCCGGTGATCGGCCGCCCCCTCCATCCGGCTTCCCTCCGCGGCCTCCGGAGCCCAAGGTCTCGCAGCCGCCGCCGCTCCGGGACGTGGCGGGCAAGACCATCTACATCAGCGCGGCGTCCGACGGCATCGGGCTCGGCATCGCGCGAGCCTGCTCGAACGCGGGAATGAACGTCGTCATCGGCTATCGCAACGAGAAGCGCCTCGCGGCCGCACTGCCCTTGTTCAAGAAGGATGCGCAGGTCCTCCCCATCAAGCACGATGTCGTGGGACGGGACGGCTGGGTGCAAATGCTCGGTGCGGTCAAGCGCAAGTACGGCAAGCTGCATGCGGTCGTGAACAACGCCGGCATCAAGACGCTGCGCAAGGCGAGCGAGGCGACGCCGGAGGAATGGCAGAGCTCGTTCAACGTGGACCTCATGGCGATCGCGCACAGTGTCGCCGTGGTACTGCCGCACATGCTTGAGCACAACGAAGGCGGCCAGTTCGTGGCGACCGCATCGATGAGTGGCTTGCTTCCCGCTGTCACTGCCGGCGTCTACACGACGATGAAGTTCGCGGTCGTCGGCATCATGGAGGCGCTGCGCATCGAGCTCGAGGGCACCAACATCGGCACGTCCGTGTTCTGCCCCGGTGGCGTGGCGACCGACAACTACTTCGGCACCGGCAAGGAAAACCCCTACCTCGAGGAGCTTGCGCGGGAGCGGCCGCGGCCGGCGAACGTGCCCGGCGGACGCCCGCGTCCCCGCTTCAACCCGGACGTGATGATGCACCCGCTCGAAGCCGGCGAGCGCGTGCTGAACGGGATACGCAACAACGACCTGTTCATCCTCTCGCATCCGGAGTTCAAGGACGGCATGGAAGAGCGCTTCAATGCGATCCTAACGTCGGTCCCCGACGAGGCGTTTCCGCCGGAGCGACTCGAGATCGAAGCGTTCACCCGGCATACGGGCATCTACCCGCGCGAGATCGTGCATCGCCTCGAGAAGCGCAAGAGCTATCTCGGATAGGTCCGCGCCCGGAGAGCGCCGCGGCTCGAGCTGGGCGGGGCGGCGGGGTTCCGGCCGAGCGCCGGCGGCGGGGCGGGGCAGGGGATGCGTGCAGAGCAATTGCTTCGAGCCGCACAGGCCGCGTGTGGTCTGTGGGGTACACCTTTTGCGGAGGGCGCCTTCATGAGAATCGGCTTGCAAATCCCCAATTTTACCTGGCCGGGAGGAGCGGCCGTCATCGCCCCCAAGCTCGCCGAGATCGCCCGGGCGGCGGAGGACGCCGGGTTCTACAGCCTGTGGGTGATGGATCACTTCTTTCAGATCCGCGGCGTCGGCCCGCACGAGCACGACATGCTCGAGGGCTACACGACGCTCGGCTATCTCGCCGCCCTCACGCGTAGGGTCAAGCTCGGCACGATGGCGACCGGAGTCATCTACCGCTATCCGGGCATTCTCGTGAAGACCATCACGACGCTCGATGTGCTCTCGGGCGGGCGCGCGTACTTCGCGATCGGCGCCGCCTGGAACGAGCAGGAGGCACGGGGGCTCGGCGTGCCGTTCCCGCCCATCGCCGTGCGTTTCGAGCTGCTCGAGGAAGCGCTTCAAATCGCGAAGCAGATGTGGTCGCCGGACAATGGCGCGTATCACGGGAAGCACAATCATCTCGAGGAGACGCTGTGCGTGCCGCAACCCTTAACGCGGCCTCACCCCCCCGTGCTCGTCGCAGGCGGCGGCGAGAAGAAGACGCTGCGGCTCGTCGCGCAGTATGGCGATGCCTGCAATCTCTTCGGGACGCCGGAGGTCGTGCGCGCGAAGCTGGAGATCCTGAAGCAGCACTGCCAAGCGCTCGGCCGCAACTATGATTCGATCGAGAAGACGACGCTCAGCACGGCCGACCTGCGCCCAGGGAAGATGAGCGCGCGGGACGTGGTCGCGCTGTGCCGAACGCTCGCGGGTCTCGGCGTGCAGCACGCCATCTTCAACATGCCGAACGTGGAGGAGATCGCGCCGCTCGAGACGTTCCGGCGCGAGATCATCCCGGCGGTCGCGAGCCTCTGAAGCGGCGCACCCCCAGCTACGCGGCGGCGCGGCGCGATCACTTCACCCGGCTGTAGTCGTACCAGACGGCCTCGATGTTGTGGCCGTCCGGATCGTAGGCGAATGCGGCGTAGTAGCCCGGCCAGTAGTCGCGATAACCGGGGCCGCCGTTGTCTCGCGCCCCGGCCGCGAGCGCCGCTTCGTGGAACGCCTTCACCTCGGCGGCCGACTTCGCCTCGAAGGCCACGTGTGTCGGCACGACGGCGCTCTCGCGGCTGATCCAGAAGTCGGTGTTCTTGCCGTCATTGAATCCGGCCGCCTCGCCGTACTCCATGTTGTTGCTGTAGCCGAGCGGCTCGAGAACTTTGATATAGAACGTCTTCGATTTCCGGTAGTCGCTCACCGGAAGGGTAGTGTGCGCGATCATGCTGCTTCCTCCGCACCAGCCCGGCGCGCCTCGGTCGCGCGGATCTCCGCCGCGCGATGAATGGCCCGGCGCACCCGGTTGTACGTGCCGCAGCGGCAGATGTTGGTGATCGCCATGTCGATGTCGGCGTCGGTCGGATGCGGTGTCGAGGCGAGGAGCGCCGCGGCCGCGAGGATCATCCCGGACTGGCAGTAGCCGCACTGGGGCACGCTCTCCGCGATCCACGCCTGCTGGATCGGATGGCTCCGATCCTGCGACAGGCCTTCGATGGTCGTGATCGGCCGGCCCGCAGCCGCGCTCGCCGGCACGAGGCAGCTGCGCACGGGCTTGCCGTCGAGGAGCACCGTGCAGGCGCCGCAGAGACCGGCCCCGCAGCCGAACTTGGTGCCGGTGAGCCCGAGCTCGTCGCGCAGCGTCCAGAGGAGCGGCGTGTCGGGCTCGACATCGACCGAGTGTTTCGCGCCGTTGACATGGAGGGTGATCATGGGGAGGTCCGTAGCAATATCGATAAGGGTCCGCCTGGGTCGCCGGGGTCCGCCTTCGGCCGGGTGCGCCTTCAGGCTCGCATTCAGGTCCGCCTCAGGTGCGCACGGCTCGGAAGCCGAGCTGATGCCGCGTGAGCGGCAGCGAGCGCAGCCGCATGCCGCTCGCTGCGTAGACCGCATTCGCGAGCGCGGGAGCGATCGGCGCGGTGCCGGGCTCGCCGACGCCTCCCGGAGCGGCCGTGCTCGGCACGATGTGGCACTCGACGGCCGGCATCTCGACGAGCTGCAGCATGGGATAGTCGTTGAAGTTGCTCTGCGTGACGGCGCCGTTCGCGAGCGTGATCTCGCCGCGCAGCGCCGCGGTGAGGCCGAAGACCATCCCGCCTTCCAGCTGGGCCGCGATGTTGTCGGGATGGACGGCGGTGCCGCAGTCGATCGCCATGATCACGCGATGCAGCGTCACGATCCGATCGGCGACGGAGATTTCGGCGACGGCGCCCACGAAGCTGCCGAAAGCGCCGACCGTCGCGATGCCGAAGGCATGACCGGCCGGCGGGTGTTGCCAATCGGCCCGCTTCGCGAGGAGGTCGAGGACGGCGAGCTGCCGCCGAGCGCTCTCCGCATCGGGCGGTCGGCTCTCGCTGCGTTCCCGTCCCGTTGGAGCCGACCGCGCGTTCGTCGCCTTGCGGCGCTCGACAGGGGTCTGCCCCGCATCCCCGAGCAGCGCGCGGCGGAAGAGGTAGGGGTCCTGCTTCGCGTGGTGCGCCAGCTCGTCGATGAAGCCTTCGAGCATGAACGGATTGTGGGAATCGTTCACCGAGCGCCAGAACCCAAAGCGCACGCCGAGGTCGGCGTTGAAGCCCGTCACGCGGAAGTTCGGGATCCGATAGTTCGAATCAGAGACGCCCTCGGTGTAGAAGGGCGGCCCGCCGGGTCTGCCGAACGCTGGCGCCGAGGCGGTCACGACCTTGCAGTCGAGGGCGACGAGCCGGCCCGCGGCATCGAGCCCGCCGCGGAAGCGGATGGCGGCGGCCGGCCGATAGAAATCATGCTGGATGTCCTCCTCGCGGCTCCAGATGAGCTTCACCGGCCTGCCGCCAGCCGCGCGGGCCGCTGTGACGGCCTGCGTCACGAAGTCGGCCTGTCCGCGGCGGCCGAACCCGCCGCCGAGATATTGAACGTGCACGTTCACGCGCGAGGGCGGAATGCCGAGCACCTGGGCGGCGGCCGCCTGCGCGGCCTGAGGAGACTGCGTGCCGCACCAGACCTCGCAACCGTCGTGCGTGACGCGGGCCGTGCAGTTCATCGGCTCCATGCAGGCGTGGGCGAGGTAGGGCACCTCATAGACGGCTTCGTGGGTCGCGGCCGCGCGTGCAAGCGCCTGCTCCACGTCGCCGTCGTTGCGCGCGAGGGTACCCGGCTCGGCGAAGCCGGCGCGCAGCCGCGCGGAGACCACTTCGCTGTTCAATTCGGCGAGCCGGCCGGGGTCGAATTCCACGCGCACGCGCTCGAGCGCCTTGCGCGCCTGCCAGTAGGACCGGGCGATCACGATGACGCCGTCGCTCAGCGGGACGGTGGCGTAGTAGCCCGCGACACTCTTGCAGGCGCTGTCATCGAAGGATTTGAGACGGCCGCCGAGCGTGGGGCACGTCTTGACGGCGGCGTACAGCATGTCGGAGAGCGTTACGTCGATCCCGTATCGGGCGCTCCCGTCCACCTTGTCGGGGATGTCTACACGCCGCGGCGAGGTACCGATGATCTTCAACTCGCCGGCAGGCTTGAGCGCCGGCTGCTGCGGCACCGGCAGTCTCGCCGCGAGCCGCGCGACGCTGCCGAACGAGCATCGGCGCCCGCTGCGCACGTGGACGATCTCGCTGTCCGCCGCGCTGCATTCGCTCGCCGGAACCTTCCAGCGGCGCGCCGCGGCCTCGATCAGCATCGTCCGGGCCGCCGCGCCGATGCGCCGCAGCTCCATGTACCAGCCGCGCACGGAGAAGCTGCCGACGGTCGATTGCTGCCCGAACATGGGGTTGTCGTAGATCGGCGCCGCTGCGGCATCGATGACGCGCACCCGGTCCCAGCGTCCGCCGAGCTCGTCCACGATGATCATCGGCATCGAGGTGTGCCCGCCCTGTCCCATCTCGACTGCCGGCGAGACGATCGTGATGACATCGTCCTCGCCGATTTGAATGAACGCTGAAGGGTTCCTCGGGGGCAGGCCGGCCGCCCGGCCCCATGCGCCGCGCTCGCGTTCTTGAGCAGCCAGATCGACGGCCAATGCAAGGCCACTCACCGCCAGTGCGGTTTGCACGAACTGGCGGCGCGTGATCCGGGCGCAACCCGATCCGGGCGGCTCGGTGCCGGACAGCTCGAGAGATCGTGAGGGCAGCTCGAGAGGTCGTGAGTCACGCATGGCAGCTCCGCGAGCTTGGAATCCCGCCATGATACGCTCAGGCGCTCGCGGCGTCGCGCGCGGGTATCAGGCGCCTGCGGCGTCGCGCCGGTGTCCGGCGCTCGCGGCGTTCCGTAAATAGACGCCTTGCCTCAGCAGCACTGCCTGCACGTCGTGGACGTTCACGGCGCGCGGCTCAACGCCCGCGCCGACTGCGACCGCGGCGGCAGCGCCCGCGGCTTGGCCGGTGAGCCAGCACTGCGGGATCTCGCGCATGAAACCGTGTGAATTCGGATCGCAGGAGATGTGGCGTCCGCAGGCGAGCAGTCCATCGAGTCGCGCCGGAACGAGGGCTTCGTAGGGCACCGAGATCACCGGGAACTTCGGCGAGACGGAGGGGCTGACGCCGACCTCGGTCGGCAGCGGCATGCCCGAGCTCCAGTCGGCGCGCACCATCTTCCCCACACCCTTCAGCCGTCGGGTGTGCCGCACGCCGAGCTGGCTCGCGCTCTCGAGCATGTAGGCGTTCTCAAAGCCCGGCGCATGCCGGCGGAAGAACTCGCAGTGCCCCGCCATGAACCGGTGGGAGCGGATCTCGACTTCGGTCATGTCGTCCACGTCGAGGGCGGACAGCCCAGACTGGCGCGGTCCGAGGAAGAGCGCGATGTCCCGGCGCCAGGAGACGTAGGGAGCCTGGAAGAAACCGAGCCGCTCGCGGCCGAGGCGCATGAATTCGGCGAACTGCTCGCGCCCGCTCGTGCGAAATTCGATCCAGCGGTCCATGTCCACGCCGCCGAGCATGAACGCCGTATTGAGGCTGTGGTGCACGTCGCCTTCATCGATGTCGCTCTCGAATTCCGCGCCGGCGCGCGCGAACACATCGCCGTCCCCCGTCGCATCGATCACGACCTGCGCGAGGAGGGCCTGTCGCCCGGCCTTGCTTTCGAACAGCACACCGTTGACCCGGCCTTCCTCGACCACCGGCAGTGCAGCCCAGGCGTGCAGCACCAGACGGACGCCGGCTTCGAGCAACAGCTCCTGCGTCGCTACTTTGAGCCGTTCCGGATCGATCGTCGGCGCCCAGGAGACGATGCCGTGGAAGGCGGAAGTGCGCGATGCCCAATACGCGGCGAGCCGCGGGTCGCGAGAGCCCCAGTGCTCGGGCGCGGGACCCGCTTTGGCATCGGCAGGCAGGCGCCCCAGGATCTCATCGGCGAAGCCGCGGATGACCTGGCGGCCCTCCCAATCGGTCATGCGGTCGATCCAGATGACGAGGCCGCCCGTCGAGAGGCCGCCGAGATGGTTGTAGCGTTCGAGCAGGACGACATCGGCGCCGGCCTTCGCAGCCGCGTATGCTGCGGCGCTGCCCGATGGACCGCCGCCCACGACGAGCACGTCGCAGCGATGATAAATGGGAACGTCGCGCGCCGGCTCGCGGACGAAGCCGCTGCCGTTGCGCGGCGGCTGCGTGCGGCTGCGCGACTCGAAGACATCGGAAGCGAGCAGGCGGTCTTCGGTCCGCTCGACCGTGCGGACGATGGGCTGTGAGTGATTGGGCTCAGAATCGTCAGGCATGGGCGGCGGCTCGACTTTGGGTTGCGGCTCGATCTCGCGCTTCCTGCGGCGATGATAGCGGCTCGGCGATGGCGGCCCTACCGGACCGCGAATTCCAGGTAGCTCACCCGGTTCTGCCCGGAGTTCGTGAACCAGAGCCGGTTCACGAGCCTCGCCGGCGGCTCGCGATCGCTGCCGGCCGTGAGCCCGACGGCGAGCGCGCCGGGGCCGAGGGGGAATTCGGTGATCTCGCCGTCGGGCGTCACGCGGCCGAGCTTGTTACCCCGCGTGTACCAGATGTTGCGATCCGGCCCGACGGCGATGTTGATGGGCGAGGGTCCTTGCGCAGGCAGCGGAAACTCGGTGACCGATCCTTCGAGCGTGATGCGGCCGATTCGGTTGCCGTCCGTGGAGAGGCCGTCCATGCCGCCCGACAGCTCGACGAACCACATCGCGCCGTCCGAGCCAGCCGTGATGTCGCCGGGACCCGAATTCGGCCGCGGCAGCGGGAACTCGGTCACTTGGCCTTGGGGCGTGATGCGCCCGATCTTGCCGGCGCGGTATTCCGAGAACCAGATATTCCCGTCCGGGCCGGCCGCGACCGCGCGCGGCCCGCTCCGCGGCGTGGGCAGCGTGAGCTCGGTGATGACGCCCTCTGGCGTGATGCGTCCGATCTTCCCGGCCGCAAACATCCCGAACCACATGTTGCCGTCCGCGCCGAGCGCGATGGCGCGCGGCTCGCTCGCCGGCGTGGGTATCTCGAACTCGGAGATCCGGCCCTCGGGAGTGATCCGGCCGATGCGGTTGCCGGAGTGCTCGGAGAACCAGAGATTACCGTCGGCACCGCGCGCGATGATGCGCGGGGAGCTCGCCGGATGCGGGAGCGGGAATTCGACGAGGCCGCTGCCGTCGGGATTCAGGCGCCCGATGCGGTCGCCGCTCGACTCCGTGAACCACACCCGCCCGTCGAGCGCGATGGCGAGGGTCGTGGGGCCGCTTCGAGGGTGCGGCAGCGGGAAGGAGTGGACTCGGCCCGTAGCGATCAGGCCTGGGGCAACCGATGGGAGGTCCCGGCTCATGAGCCCTTGCTGCGGTGCATCAGCCGCGGTGACCATCGTCGGTGCAGCGACCGTCGCCGCCGCAGCGAGCATCGTCAGGCAGAGAAGCGTCACCAGGAACGGGAGCGTGGCGCGGAGCCGCGTTCTGTGGAGCCGCATTCCGCGAAGTGTGGCGCAATGGAAGGTCAGGCGCATCTTCACCCCGGGAGCAATGCCCAATTTCCGATCTGCGCAGAATAATCAGTGTTTTAGCCCTGTCGAGGCACGCGTATTGCGAGTATGCTCGTTCGAGGATCAACCCGCTCGGATCGGCGCTTCCGCCGGACCGGCAGGGGGAGGGTGCGCGGACATGGTACGCAGCTGGGGCGTTCACATCGGCGCCTTACTGTTGTGCACGCTTTCGGCCGGTGCGCCGTGGGCGGCCGAGGCGTCGCACGGGAACGGCGCGGCCGACGAGTGGGGCGCCATCCAGAAGTACTGCACCGAGTGCCACAACGTCACCGACTGGGCGGGCGGCGTGGCGTTCGACACGATGTCGCCCCAGCAGATCCCCGCCGATGCGAAGATCTGGGAGGACGCCATCCGCAAGCTCCGCGGCGGATTCATGCCGCCGCCGAATGCGAAGGCTCACCCGGACGGCCGGCTGATGAGGAGCGTGATCTCCTGGCTCGAGAACACCCTCGATACGGCCGAGACGACCCCGGTACCCGGCCGGGTGCCCTTGAGGCGCCTGAACCGCCGCGAGTACGCCAACGCCGTTCGCGATCTGCTGGGTCTCGATGTCGATGCGGCTTCGCTCCTGCCGGTCGATGATCATCCCAAGAACGGCTTCGACACCGATGCCGCGAGCCTGCATGTCTCGCCGGCTTTCCTCGATCAGTACGTGAACGCGGCGCGGGTGGTTGCGACGGAGGCGGTGGGCAATCCCAAGGCTCCGGCGGTTACGGTGACATTCGGCCCCGTGGCGGACATGAAGATCTCGCTGCAGGTGCGAGGCCACCCCGGCGAGGGCAATCAGCAGCTGTACCGGGACGGCATGCCCTTCGGCACCCGCGGCGGCATGAGCGCCGAGTACGTGTTCCCCGCGGACGGGGACTACGCGCTCACGATCGGCGATCTCGCGCTCGGGCGCGACGTGCCGCTCATGGAGTTCGACAACACCGTCGTGGCGCTGCTCGACGGCAAGGAGTTCTTCCGCACTCACATTGGCGGTGAGCGCGACCAGAAGGCGATCGATCAGCAGCAGCAGGCGGCGGTCGAGGCCATCAACAACCGGCTGCGCAACATCCGCTTCCACGCCACGGCGGGCCCGCACCGGATCGCTATCACGTTCGTGCACCGCGATTTCGCCGAGAGCGACGAGCGCGTGCGCGTGACGGCGCTTGAAGGCGGGCAAGAGCGCGTGCAGCAGGTGCATGCCTTCCAGATCCGGGGACCGCTCGAGGTCTCCGGCATGAGCGACTCGCCGAGCCGCAGGAAGATCTTCCTCTGTCGTCCGGCATCGGCCGAGGAGGAAGCGCCCTGCGCCAGGCGCATCATCGGACACCTTGCGCGACTTGCCTTCCGCCGGCCGGTCACCGATGAGGACCTGCATCCGTTGCTGGCGTTCTATGAGGGCGGACGCAAGAGCGGGGGGTTCGAGGCCGGCATACGCGATGCCCTTAGCGCGATCCTCGCGAGCCCCTTCTTCCTCTATCGGGTGGAAACGCTGTCGCCGCAGGTGCGCACTGGTACGGTGCCGGACGGCACGTTAAGCGACCTGTCGCTCGCCTCGCGCCTCGCCTTCTTCCTTTGGAGCAGCGTTCCGGACGACGAGCTGCTCGAGGCCGCCGAGCACAACGAGCTCTCCCATCCCGATGTGCTGCAGCACGAAGCTCTGCGCATGCTGGCCGATCCGCGCGCGAAGTCTCTGACGGACGACTTCGCCTTCCAGTGGCTCAACGTCGAGCCCGGTCTCGATGAAATCGTTCCCGATCGCGTCGAGTTCCCGTGGGCCACCGGCGCGCTCGATCCGCGCCCGCTGTTCAAGCGCGAGCTCTCGCTGTTCATCGACAGTGTGTTCCGCTCCGATCAGCCGGTCACGGCGCTGCTCACCGCCGACTACACCTACCTCAATGAATCCCTCGCGATGCTCTACGGCATCGAGAACGTGAAGGGCGGCGAATTCCGCAGGGTGAAGCTCACCGACTCGAAGCGCTTCGGGCTCCTCGGCAAGGGCGCGGTCCTCATGCTCACCGCGAACCCCGATCGCACCTCTCCCGTGCGGCGCGGCGCCTGGATCATCGAGCGGATACTCGGATCGCCTGCGCCTACGCCACCCCCGAACGTGCCTGTGCTCGCGCAGAACATCCGCGGCAAGCCGCCGAAGACCGTGCGCGAGCGGGTCATGCAGCACAGCGTGCAGCCCAACTGCCACGCCTGCCACGGCGTGATGGACCCGCTCGGTTTCGCGCTCGAGAACTTCAACGCCGTCGGCCAGTATCGTGTGCTCGATGCGGATACCCACACGCCGATCGATACCTCCGGAGTGTTGCCTGACGGCACGGTGATCAAGGGTCCGGATGATCTGCGCCGAGCGCTCGCGGCGCAGCCCCAAGCGTTCGTCGAATCGCTGACCGAGAAACTGATGACTTATGCGCTCGGACGCCCGGTCGATTATCGCGACATGCCCGTGGTGCGGCGGATCGCGCGCGATGCGGCGCGGAACAACTACCGGTTCTCATCCATCGTTCTTGAGATCGTGTCGAGCGATGCCTTCCGCAGGCGCGAGGCGCCTCGCGAGGTGGCAAACCCACCCATGAAGACCGCTTCGCTCGGACCGCCTCCCGCCGGAATCGGAGGTCAATGAGCCATGTTTCTCACGAAGAAGCACCTCTCGCGGCGCACCGTCCTCAAGGGCGCGGGCGCATGCATCGCGCTTCCGCTGCTCGATGCCATGATCCCGGCCGGCACGGCGCTCGCCAAGACGGCTGCCAACGTCAAGCCCCGGCTCGGCTTCGTCTACTTCCCGCACGGGGCCGTACAGAAGTACTGGACGCCGGAGGGAGAGGGCCGCGACTTCAAGTTCAGCCCCATTTTGAAGCCGCTCGAGCCGCTGCGCGATTACGTGACGGTGGTGAGCGGGCTGCGCAACAAAGGCGGGGAGAGCTCAGATCCACACGGCATCGTCGAGGTGACGTGGTTGTCGTGCGTGCACCCACAGGACCACAACGTCAAGACGGACGCGGGCACCACGGCAGACCAGTTCGCGGCGCGGCACATCGGCCAGGACACGCCGCTCCCGTCGCTCGAGCTGTGCGGTGAGCCCGGTGGCACGACCTGCTATGCCAATCCGGCGCAACCCTTGCCGATGGAGGGCAATCCGCGCAAGGTGTTCTACAGCTTGTTCGGGCAGGGAGACACCAATGAGGAGCGCCGCGCGATCATCCAGTCCGAGGGGAGCCTCCTCGACTACGCGCGGGAGGCGACCGCGAGCTTGAGGCGCGAGCTCGACGCGAGCGACCGCACCGCCCTGAGCGATTATCTGGACTCGGTACGCGAGGTTGAGCGTCGAGTGCAGAAGCTGAAAGTGGCCTCCGCGTCCTTCGGCAATCTGCCGCATGCGCCGCTCGGCGCGCCGGATGACTTCACGGAGCTGCTCGACTTGCAGTTCGAGATGATGGCGCTCGCGTGGCAGACGAACCAGACGCGCGTGACGACGCTGCGCCTCGCCCGAGAGGCCACGATGCGCGTCTACAGCATGGTGAACGTCTCCGAGGCCTTCCATCCTCTGTCTCATCATGGCGAGAAGGAGGAGGCGTTCCAGAAGCTCGTGCGCATCCAGGCCTACCACACGACCCGCATGGCGAAGTTCGCGCAGCGCTTGAAGTCGATGAAGGAGGGCGACGGCACGGTGCTCGACCACTCCGTCATCCTCTTCGGCAGCAACATGGCGAACAGCGACCGGCACAACCAGGATCCGATCCCGCAGGTCATCATCGGCAAGGGCGGCGGCATCAAGGGCGGCCAGCACCTGCATTTCCCGCAGGACACGCCGCACGCGAACATCCTGGTCACGGTGGTGCAGAAGGTCGGCGCGCCGGTCGAGAAGATCGGCGACAGCACCGGGGTGCTCACGGGGGTGTAGTCTGATGCTCGGGATCGGACATCCTGTCGCGACTCGTCGAAACGCCGCACTGCGAACGAGCAGCCCGCTGCTGATGGGACCGTTCGCCGGTATGCGAGCCGCGGCGGCGCTTGCCGCGGCCGCTGTCGCGCTGGCCGGCTGCGCGTCGATAGGGCACGGCGCGTCGAGGAGTGGCGCGGGGCAGGGAGCGAGCGGCAGCACCGTCTCCGGAGCCTCGAGCGGCGCAGTGCGCGTGGCATCTAGCGGTGCGGGGCACGCGGCATCGAGCGGCGGGGTGCACGGTGCCACCGTCGCAGTGCCCCCAGGTGATCCCTCCGCGCCCGGCGCAGCGCCGAACGTGCGAGGTCCGGACGGCAGCACGCCGCTCATGTGGGCCGTGTACCGCCAGGACGTGGCGGAAGTGAAGCGGCTGCTGAAAGCGGGAGCCAAGGTCGACGAGGGCAACATCTACGGCGCGACGCCGATGCAGATGGCGGCCACCGTCGGCAATACCGCGATTCTGAAGCTGCTGCTGGCGGCCGGCGCCGATCCGGATTCTCCCAACGCGGAGGGGCAGACGGCGTTGATGGCGGTGGCGCGCACCGGGAACGTCGAGGCGGCGAAGCTGTTGATCCGGCACGGCGCCACGGTCGATGCGCGCGAGCGCTGGGGCGGGCAGACGGCGCTCATGTGGGCGAGCGCGCGTCGCCATCCGCAGATGATGGAGCTCCTGATCTCGCACGGCGCGGACGTGAACGCCCGCTCGGTCTGGCGCAACTGGGAGCGCCACGTGACCGCCGAGAGCCGCGCGAAGCGCACCAATACCGGCGGGCTCACCCCGCTCATGTACGCCGCGCGCGAGGACTGTCTCGAATGCGTCAACGTCCTCCTCAAACATCACGTGGACGTCGACAAGCCCGACCCGGACGGCGTCGCGCCGGTGACGTTCGCGATCCTGAACAACAACTGGGACATCGCAGCGCGCCTCATCGAGGCCGGCTGCGACGTTAATCAGTGGGACATCTACGGACGGGGTCCGCTGTTCGCAGCCATCGAGTCCGGCGTGGACATCGCCGGCAGCCGGAGCGCCGGTCCGCTCGACCCGCCGAACAAGCACTCTGGCAGGGATGTCGTGCGCATGCTGCTCGACCGCGGCGCCAATCCCAACATGCAGCTCTTCTATCGTCCTGCGGCGAGCCGCGGGTTCGGCGGCTTCGGCATCGGGGGCATCGCGCGGGGTGCGACGCCCCTCTTTGCGGCGGCAGCCACGGATGACGTGGAGCTGGTCAAGCTGCTGCTGGCGCACGGCGCGGACCCGAAGCTTTACCAGGCCGATAACCAAACGCCGATCATGGCGGCGCTCGGCGGGCGCGGCGTCTTCGGGGGAGGCGGCGCAGTCGATCCGCGCAAGGCCGTCGAGGTCATCCGCATTCTGCACGATGCGGGCACGGACGTGAACGTCATGGCCATCCAGCACCATCTGCTGCGCACGCGGGGCGGCACGGCGCTGCACTACGCGGTGCGCGCGGGCTCCAAGGAGGCCATCAAACTGCTCATCTCCTGGGGCATCGACGTGAATGCCAAGGACCTTGACGGGCTGACGGCGCTCGACTATGCGATGGGGCGGGGCTACGTGCCTTTCTTGCAGCAGCGACAGCCGCCGCGGCTCGACCTTGCGAAGCTGCTGCGCAGCGAGGGGGCCACCATCGAGCTGGCGCAAGTCCCGAACTGGCCGCCCGTGGGCCCGCCCATCGGCTACGAGGCGACGATCTGGCCGCTCGAGCCGAGCGACGGCTTGAAGGCCGCGAGCACCAAATATCCGCCCATGTACCCGCCCGGCACATCGCCGCCTGCGGCGCCGGCGGTCGCCAAGGCAAGATAGAGCAAGCACGACAGTCCGAGGGACTTCAAGGATGCATTCACTGTCGTGCCCACTCTCGCGCCGCCGTTTCGTGAACGGCAGCCTCGGCCTCATGGGCGTCGCTTGCACGGCGCGAGCGCTGGCGCCCCTCGATGCGCTGGCCGCGGGCGCGGAGAACATCACCGTCACGCCGCTCACCCCGAAGGACAGGGGCGGGCTCACGCTCTTTCAGGGCGCGGGCTGCAATGTCGTGGCGCTGCCCGGTCCGGATGGCGCGTTGATGATCGACGGCGGCCTCGCGGCGCATTCGCGGGCGCTGATCGAGGCGGTGAGCCACGCAACCGGCGCACGCCGCGTTGCCACGCTCATCAACACTCACTGGCATCCAGAGCAGACGGGCTCCAACGAGGCGGTGGGACGCGGCCACGGCTCGATCATTGCGCACGAGGTGACGCGGCTGTACGAAGGGCGGAAGGCCTGGTCGGCATGCTATGAAGGCACCTACGGGCCGCTGCCGGCGTACGCACGGGCAACGAAGACAACGCGGACTTCGGGCTCGCTCGAGGTGGCGGGCCAGCACATCGAATACGCCTACCTTCCGGCGGCGCACACGGACGGTGATCTCTACATTCATTTCCCCGAGCACAACCTGCTGGTGACGGGCGGCCCGGTCGAGGGAAACCGCTGGCCCATCCTTGACATCCACAACGGCGGCTGGCTCGGGGGGCTCGTGAGGGCTTACGAGAAGCTCGCGACGATCGTCAAGCCCGACACGCGCGTGGTGCCCGCAAGCGGCCGGCTGCTCACCGGCGAATTCATCACCCGCTACCGGGACATCTACGACAAGCTCTTCAAACAGATGTTCGTGTACTTCAACAGCGGCTACGGCCCCTCGGACGCCGTCACTGCGCGCCCGCTGAAGGAGCACGAGGAAGAGCTGGGCGATGCCTCGACGTTCGTCTACGGCGCCTATCGGAGCCTCCTGCAAGCCTACGTGCCGGACTGACGGCAACGTGCCGGAGTGAGGCGGCGGCCGCACTTCACGGGCAGCAGCCGCGCTTGAGGCGGCAGCCACGAGTCGCGGCGGGTTCGTCGTGCTCCACGGCCGCTCCATCGCGGCTCACGGCCGCTTCTTCTCAGCTCACGGGCGCTTCGCGGCAGCATTGATCCAGTCGTCGACGACGCGCTCGAGTACATCGAGCGGGAGGGATCCATTGCCGAGCACGGCGTCATGGAATTGTTTGATGTCGAAGCGCTGGCCGAGGCGGTGCTCCGCACGCTCACGCAGCTCGCGGAGCTTCATCTCGCCGACCATGTACGAGAGCGCCTGGCCGGGCCAGGCGATGTAGCGGTCGACCTCGGTGCCGATGTTCTGATCCGTGAGAGCGGTGTTCTCGCGCAGCAGATCGATCGCCTGCGAGCGCGTCATGCCGTAGGCATGGATGCCGGTGTCGACGACGAGCCGCGCGGCGCGCCACATCTGATAGGAGAGCGCGCCGAAGCGCTTGTACGGATCGTCGTACAGCCCCATCTCGCCGCACAGCGTCTCGGTGTAGAGCGCCCAGCCCTCGCCGTAGGCGTTGTAGTAGGTGAAGCGGCGGAAGGCGGGCAGGTCGCGCAGCTCGCCGGCGAGGGAGAGCTGCAGCGCATGGCCGGGGCGACCTTCGTGACAGGTGAGCACCGGGATCTCGTAGAGCGGGCGCGTGTCCGGCTTGTAGAGATTCACGAACATGTACGCGGCGCGGCTGCCGTCCGCTGCCGGCGCCTCGGAATAGGCGGGGTAAGTGTTCGGCGCCTGATCGGCGGGGATGGGCAGCACGCCCCAGGGGATTCGCGGCAGGCGGCCGAACTCCTTCACCAACAGCGGGTCGATCGTTTTCGCCTCCGCCTTGTACGCCGTCAGCAGTTCGTTCGGATCGTCGTAGTGGAATCGCGGATCGGTTCTGAGATAGCGCAGGAAGTCCTTGAGGTCGCCGTGGAAGCCCGACTGCCTGACCGCATCGAGCATCTGAGCGTGCAGCTCGGCCATCGCGCGCACGCCGAGCGCGTGGACCTGCTCCGGGGTGAGCGAGGTCGTGGTGAAGTGGCGCACGAGCCAGGCGTAGTAGGCGCTGCCGTCCGGGAGCGTCGTCACGGCGAGCGCCGTGCGTGCGTGCGGAAGGTAGGTGTCGGTGAAGAAGCGCTGCATGCGGCGGAAGGCGGGGATCACGACCGAGGAGATGGCGGCGCGCGCCTGCAGCTCGAGGCGCTTCGCCGTTGCGGAGTCAATCGAGGACGGCAGCCTCTCGAAGGGCGCGTAGAACGTGCTCTTCTCGGGATCGCCGACGATGTTGCTCGTGATCTGCGCAAGGATGCGCTCCACGACGACGCGCGGGAGCGTGCGCCGCTCCCTGACGCCCTCATCGAGCAGCGCGAGCGTCTGGTCCATGTAGGTGCCGAAGCGCTCCAGTCGACCGATCCAGTCCTCGTAGTCCTTCAGCGTCGCAAAGCGCAGCATCTCCGTGAGGTCCCCCGAGATCTGGATGCCGTCGAGCTGGTTGAGGGGGAAGACGTACTCATGGAAGCGCCAGGATTCGAGGCGGTCGCGGTAGTTCCATTGAAAGAGGTCGTAGTTGAGCCGGTCAGCGGGCGGGAGGGCTGCGCGGTCGATGCGCGCGAGCGCTGCGAGCGCTGCGAGGTCGGCGCGATGCGAGGCGTCGATCGCGGTCAGGCTTTCGTCGGGCCAGCGGTCGTTGAAGCGGCGATCGCCGCGGAGCGAGGCGTCGACGGGGTGCTCGCGCTCCTCGCGCAGCCATTCGCGGTCGAACAGAGCGTGCAGCGCCGAGGCGACGGGGGAGCCCGCCCTTGGCGCCGGGTCGCTCGCGGGCGCGGGACTTGGCGCGCCGGCCGCAGCGGTGAAGTCGGCTGAGGCTGCGTAGGCGTCCGGAGCGATCGACGCGACGGCGGCTGCCGCGAAGCCGATCGAGCAGGCGGGGTCGATCGAAGCGAGGCCGATCGACGTGAGGCTGATCAAGCAGGCGAGGCGAAGGAGCGGGCCGGAGCGGTCGATGCGCATGGGAAGCCCTCGGGAACTACGGCGATGATGATGCATCGGAACGCTTCCCGATGTCCCCGGGACTGACATTGGTGGAATGTCCCGTCATCGAGGACATGTATGCGGATCGTGCACGGCGCAGCTCGCGGAGAGCGCACACGGGCGGCTCATCCTGAGAAATTCGCCACAGACCGTGAAACTCGACTTGCCCGCTGCCGCCGCGGCCGCATAGCCTCGCGGCGGACATGAACGTCCCTGCGCTGCCCAACCGTCTCTTCGCCTTCTCGCTGCACTTCTACCGGCAATTCTTCTGGGGCTGCCTGGGGCTTGCCGTGTTCCCCGTGCTGGGACGCGCGGTGTTCGCGTCGATCGCCTACGCCACGAAGCGTCTCACCGACGCCGTGCTCACGTTGCACGGGCCGGTCGCTACGGCCCAGCGTGCCCTACCGCCCGCCGAGGCCCGGCACGCCCTGCTCGGTCCGTTCCTGCTGTTCGCCGGGCTCGTCGCTGCGCGCTTCCTGCTCGATGCGGCGATGTGGTTCTGTTCCTATCACACTCGCTCGCCCCTGCTCGTGCGCATCAAGGAGGAGGTCTTCGCGTACGCGCAGCGGCTCTCCCCCGCGTACTTCGAGAGCACGCTTTCGGGGAAGATCGCGCACCGGACCGTGCTGTTGCCCGATCAGGTGCTGACGCTCTTCGACATGATGGTGTTCGACTTCATCCCGAGCGGGATGTTCTTCGTGTTCGTCGCGGTGTATTTCTACCTCGCGAGCCCGATGTTCTGCGCCGCCGCCGCCGCGGGCATCGTGGTGTACTTCACGGGGAGCCTCTACCTCGGACGCGAGTGCGCGCAGCGCGCGGCCGCGAACAACGAAGCGCGCGCGGCGGTGACGGGCCGCATCGTCGATGTGATCACGAACATCCGCAACGTGTTCTGCTTCGCCAATCAAGCGATCGAGGAGCACGAGCTCGAGCGGTACACGGGCGAGGAGCGGACCCGCCGCATGGCGCTCTATCGAGCGGTGGTGCGCCTGCGCTGCTCGCAGTACGTGATGGACATCCTGATGTGGCTCGGCTTCGTCGGGGGAGCGCTCTATGCGTGGGTGCACGGAAGCATGAGCGCCGGCGACTTCGTGATGGTGACGGCGCTCACCGGGTCGCTCCTGCAGACCGCGTACAACCTCGGCCAACGCATCCCGGACTTCTACGACCAGCTCGGCTCCGCGCGGGAGAGCATCGAGACGCTGATCGTGCCGGCGACGATCCAGGACCGGCCCGGCGCGGGCACGCTCGCCGTCAGGCGGGGCGCGATTCATTTCGAGCGCATTGCCTTTGCGTACGAGCCGCCGGGCCGCGCGCGCGGCGCGCGCAACATCGTGCACGACTTCGAGCTCTACATTCCGGCAGGCCAGCGCGTGGGGCTCGTCGGCCCGAGCGGCGCGGGCAAGACCACGCTGATGGGCCTGCTCATGCGCCTGCACGATGTGACGGCCGGCGCGATCCGGATCGACGGGCAGGACATCCGCGACGTGACGCAGGAGAGCCTGCGAGCGGCACTCGGGCTCATTCCGCAGGACACGAGCCTCTTTCATCGGAGCCTGCGCGAGAACATCCGCTACGGCCGGCCAAGCGCGACGGACGCGGAAGTGGTCGAGGCGGCGAAGCGCGCGCACGCGCACGAATTCATCATGGAGCTGGAGCACGGCTACGATACCCTCGTCGGCGAGCGGGGCATCAAGCTCTCGGGCGGCCAGCGCCAGCGCATCGCGATCGCGCGGGCCATCCTGCGTGACGCGCCGATCCTGCTGCTCGATGAAGCGACCAGCGCGCTCGACAGCCACAGCGAGCAGCTGATCCAGCAGGCGATACGCGAGGCAATGGCGGGGAAGACGGTGATCGCCATCGCGCACCGGCTCAGCACCGTGATGGACATGGACCGCCTCATCGTGCTCGATCGCGGCGTCATCGTCGCCGACGGCTCGCACGAGGAGCTGCTGCTGCAGGGAGGGCTGTACGCTGAGCTGTGGCGCAAGCAGTCGGGGCAGATCGGCGCCACGGCGAGCGGAACGCTGCGTGTTGGGGGCCCGGAAGCGATGGACGAGGCGGATGCGGCAGAAGCCGAGGACTTGGCGCTCGCAGAGCCGGAGCGCCGCCGGATGGGGTTCGCTGCCGGCCGGCCGTAAGGTCGATAAGGGGCCAGGGCCGCTTTGGCCTGACAGGGCCGCTTTGGCCTGACTGTGACGAGCGCGATCATGAGCGAGCCGGCCGATCTGCGCGCCGCGAGGGTGCGCCCGAGTGCGGCCGTGCGCCGGGGCGTGCGGCGGTGCCGCCGCGATTGCTGCGGTGCGCCGGGACGTGCGGCGGACGCGCCGGTATGCGACCGTGCCCGGGGCGCGCGGCAATCACTCCGCCCAATTGAGCGAGCGCGCGACGGCCCTCTGCCAGGAGCGATACAGGTGCGCGCGCCGCGCTGCGTCCATCGATGGTGTCCAGCGCCTCGCGATTGCGTGATTGGCCCGCAGCTCGCCGCAGTCCTTCCAGTATCCGACCGCAAGGCCGGCGGCGTAGGCGGCGCCGAGCGCCGTGGTCTCGATGACCCGCGGGCGCACCACGCTCACGCCGAGGATGTCCGCCTGAAATTGCATCAGAAGCTCATCGACCACCATGCCGCCGTCGACCCGTAGCTCCGCCAGCTGCGAGCCGCAGTCCTGCTCCATCGCCGTGAGTACATCGCGTGTCTGATAGGCCGTCGCTTCGAGCGCGGCTCGCGCGAGATGCCCGCGGTTGGCGTAGGCGGTGAGCCCGACGATGAGGCCGCGGGCGCTCGCGTTCCAGTGGGGCGCGTAGAGGCCGGAGAACGCGGGCACGAAGTACACGCCGCCGTTGTCGTCCACTTCGCGCGCGAGCGTCTCGATGTCGCTGCTCGCGCTGATCAAGCCGAGCTGATCGCGCAGCCATTGCACCAGCGCGCCGGTCACGGCGATCGATCCTTCGAGCGCATAGCAGGGCTTTGCATCTGCCAGCTGGTAGGCGACCGTCGTCACGAGCCCTGCCTTCGACGGGACGCGCCGCTCACCGGTGTTCATGAGCAGGAAGCAGCCGGTTCCATACGTGTTCTTCGCCTCACCGGGCTCGAAGCAGGTCTGCCCGACCAGCGCGGCTTGCTGGTCGCCGAGAATGCCGCTCACGGGCACTCCGGCGATCGATGGCGAGCGGGCTTCGCCGTACAGGACGCTCGACGAAGCAATACGAGGCAGACAGGCGGACGGGATCCGGAATGCCTCGAGCAGCTCGGGGTCCCACGCGAGCGTCGCGAGGTTCATGAGCTGCGTCCGGCTGGCGTTCGTCACGTCGGTGATGTGCGCGCCGCCGTCGGGTCCTCCGGTCAGATTCCAGAGGAGCCAGGTGTCGATCGTGCCGAACAGCGCCTCGCCATTCTCCGCCATCGCGCGCGCATGGGGCGCCTCATCAAGCAGCCATTGGAGCTTGAGCGCGCTGAAGTAGCTCGCGAGCGGCAGGCCGGTCTGCGAGCGGAAGCGATCGCGGCCGCCGTTTCGCGCATACGCGGCCACGCGCTCATCGACTCGCGTGTCCTGCCAGACGAGAGCCGGGTGCAGGGGCTCGCCGGTCCGGCGATTCCAGATGACGGTGGTCTCGCGCTGGTTGGTGATGCCGACAGCCGCCAGTCTCGAGGAACGGACGCCGGCGCGCGCGAGCGCAGTCTCGATCACTTCTTCCGTGTTCCGCCAGATCTCGACCGGATCGTGCTCCACCCAGCCCGGCCGCGGATAGGACTGGCGGTGCTCCTTGTGGGCGCTCGCGACCATCTCGCCGCGCCGGCCGAAGAGGATGAAGCGGGTGCTCGTCGTGCCCTGATCGATCGCTCCGACGTACTGTGTCATCCGCATGGCCTCCGGCTGCGAGCGAGGCGACAGGATATCCCGCGCGCCTGGTGTCCGGTGATCCGAGGGGCCTGCGGCTTGGCTGGCGCCCGTCGAGCCACCCTACGGCGCTAAACTTGCTCGCGTGCGTCGGTCGAGCGGGCGGAGCATCGGTCACGGGAGTGGGTATGGAATACGTCAGACTGGGCGCTTCGGGCCTCAAGGTCTCGCGCATCTGCTTGGGCTGCATGAGCTTCGGCTCGGGCGCGGACTGGATGCTGCCGGAGAAGCCGAGCTTCGCGATCATCCGCCGGGCACTCGAGCTCGGCATCAACTTCTTCGACACGGCCGACATCTACTCGCTCGGCGAGAGCGAGCAGATTCTCGGGCGGGCGCTGAAGTCGTTCGGGATCCGGCGGGACGATGTCGTCGTCGCGACGAAGGTGTTCCATCCCATGAGCGCGGCGCCGAACGATCGCGGCCTCTCGCGCAAGCACATCATGCAGGCGATCGACGACAGCCTCCGCCGGCTCGGCATGGATTATGTCGATCTGTATCAGATTCACCGCTTCGATGCCGAGACGCCGATCGAGGAGACCCTGAGCGCGCTGACGGATCTCATCCGCGCCGACAAGGTGCGCTACATCGGCGCCTCGACGATGGCGGCGTATCAGCTCGCGAAAATGCTCTACACTGCGGACCGGCTGGGCCTCGCGCGCTTCATCAGCATGCAGAACAACTACAGCCTGCTCTATCGCGAGGAGGAGCGGGAGATGATCCCGCTCTGCCGCGAGGAGGGGATCGGTCTCATCCCGTACAGCCCGATCGGCGGAGGCCTGCTCGCGGGGAGCCGGCGGACGGGAACGGTGCGCTCGCGCTCGCCGCTGGCGCGCGATCGATTCAATCGAGCGGCCGACGAGGCCGTCATCGATGCCGTCGCCGCCGTGGCGAGGGAGCGCGGCGTGCGGCCCGCGGAGATCGCGGTGGCATGGCTGCTCGCTCAACCCGGCGTCAGCGCGCCGATCGTCGGCGCGACGAAGCTGGAGCACCTCGACGATCCGGTCAAGGCCGTCGGCACGCGGCTCTCCGCGGAGGAGATGGCGAAGCTGGAAGGCGCGTACGAGACGCAGCCACCGCTTCCGGTGTATCTGCGGCCGCCGCCGCCCGCCGAGGGGCCGCTCGCACGACCGCGGAGTCGAACGTAAGGCCAGAACAGGCGCGCCTACCGAGCGGCGGCGCGTCGGGGTGGGGTAACGGCGCCTGAGGTAACATGGCGCAGGCGGAGCAATGTGAAAAGAGCGCATCCCATGAGGCGATCGAGAATCGTTCTGCTGGCCGCGGCGTGCTGCGGAGCGGCAGCCGCCGCCCTGGCCGAGCCGCAGGTCTACACCATCGAGCCGATGCATACCTATCCGAGCTTCAAAGCCTCGCACATGGGAGTCTCGTTCTGGCGAGGCAAGTTCGATCGGTCGAGCGGCACGATCGTCCTCGATCGGGAACACGGCACCGGACGAGTGGACGTGACGATAGATCCGAGCTCCGTCGACTTCGGTCTCGCGGCTCTCAATCAGGTCGCGAAGGGACCGCAGCTCTTCGATGTCGCGCGGTATCCGACCGCGAAGTACGAGTCCGATTCGATCACGTTCAGGAACGGCGTGCCGGTCGCCGTGAACGGCCGATTGACGCTGCACGGCGTGACGAAGCCGGTACCCCTCACGATCCGCTCGTTCAAATGCATCCTGAATCCCTTCTTCAAGCGCGAAGTCTGCGGCGCCGATGTGGCTGCGAAGCTCGACCGCACGGCGTTCGGCATGACGCAGTACGTCGAAGGCGACCCGTGGGTGTATCTCTACATCCAGGTGGAAGCGGTGAAGGGCAAGGAGCTGCCGCGCCTGCAAGCGCCGGCAGGCTTGCCTGCAACCGGCGGCGGCCGTACGGGAGAGTAAGTACGGGAGAGTCGGAAGCCGCGGCTCATTTCGCGTCCGGTGATCGTCGAGGCGGCCGGCAGCAAGCCGAAGATCATCGAGGAGTTCGTCGGACGCCCGAGCCCGGGGACGGCCGAAGTTAGCGTCGCTCACATGAAGTCGCCGAGCGACGCTGCAGGAAGCGATTGTCCCAGACGATGAGGGTGTCGGGGCGCCAGTACCGACCCTTGTGTCCCGTGCGAGGCTGCCGTGCACGAAAGCGCCGTGCCCGAGAACGCCACGCACGAGAGCACCGCACAGGAGCTTGCCGCTGCCGAGAGCGTCGCGCCACGAGATCGTGGGACCCAAGGCTCTCCCCGAGAGGCAGTCAGCGCGCCGCGCAACCGGACGAGGTGCCGCTCGCGGCCATGTGGAGCGCTTCGTGATCGTCGGGGGCGGGGCGGCGGCCATCGCGGCGGCCGAGATGGTGCGGCGAGGGGCTTCGGCGGCGCGCTGACGGTCGTCAGCGCCGAGAGCGCGCGGCCTGGCTGCCAAGCGCTGATCGCCGGCGCGAGCTTCATCGGCCTAGAAGCGGCGGTGCTGCGGCAGCGGCGGATGCACGTGCACGTCGTCGCGCCGGAGTCGCGGCCGATGGAGCGGATCCTGGGTCCTGCGATGGGCGACTTCATCCGCTCGCTGCACGAGTCGCATCGAGTGGTTTCCCACCTCGGACGCACCGTCGCCGCGATCGACGCGCGGGCATGTGCAGCTCCGCTGGCCGTGTGCGTCGAGCCCGGCAACTACGGACAGACTGGCCGGTGACCGACCGGAATCGCATACTGCGAGAATCCGGCAGCTGACGAGCGCGACCGACGGTCAAAAGGGCGTCGCTGCCGCTCGCGGGGAAGCGCACATGAACCAGATCGATCTCAAGAACCGCGTTGCCATCGTCACGGGCGGCGCGCGCGGTATTGGCTACGCGGTCGCAGCGCGCGTAATCCGTTCCGGAGGCGCGGTATCGCTGTGGGACGTCGATCGAGCAAAGCTCGACGAAGCACGGCAGGCGCTCTCCCCGTCCGGCTCCATCGCCGTCGAGGCAGTCGAGGTGACGGACGAAGTTTCCGTGCAGCGTGCCGCCGTTTCCACGCGGGCGCGATTCGGAAGGATCGATATTCTCGTCAACAACGCCGGCATCACCGGCGGCAACGCGCCGACGTGGGAGCTGCCGCCCGAGACGTGGCGGCGAGTCATCGAGGTCAATCTCATCGGCCCGTATCTCACGTGCCGGGCGGTCTTGCCGTTCATGCTGCAGGCCGGCTATGGCCGGATCGTGAACGTCGCCTCGATCGCGGGCAAGGAGGGCAACCCCAACGCCTCGCATTACAGCGCCTCGAAGGCGGGACTGATCGCGCTCACCAAGTCGCTCGGCAAGGAGCTCGCCGGTCGGGGCATCCTCGTCAACTGCGTCACGCCGGCGGCGGCGAGGACGGAACTCTTCGCGCAGATGAAGCAGGAGCACATCGATTACATGTTGTCGAAGATCCCGATGGGCCGCTTCGTCGAGCCGCACGAGATCGCGGCGATGATCTGCTGGCTCGCAAGCGAGGAGTGCTCGTTCGCGACGGGAGGGGTCTTCGACATCTCGGGAGGAAGAGCCACGTATTGAGGCGGGCGCACCATTTCAGTGTTTGCCTCGTGCGTACGAAGCCTTCAACGCTGCCGCAGGATCGCGCTCTCGGCGCGCTTCAATCCGCGAATCACTCGGCGGGTTAGCCGGGCTCGCGCAGCGGATTGATGAAGGGCAGGCCCTCGAAGTGTCACTCGTTATCTGTGACGATGATGCACTCCCTTGCTTCCGCGACCGACGCAATGATCATGTCGAGCGCGCTGCGCGGACGATCTTTGGATGGTGGGCGGTACAGGATTCGGACCTGTGACCCCTGCCGTGTGAAAGCAGTGCTCTACCGCTGAGCTAACCGCCCGCCGCGAGGAAGAGCGACAGTCTAAGCATCCGCCGTCGCCCTGGCAATCGGCCGCCGGGCAGTCCTCCAGGTGCCTGTCGTCGGCTTCGGGAATCCCCCTCCATTCCCGCGCGTGCCGGCTGCTACCATTACCAGTTCTATGTCCGTCGTCACACGCTTCGCCCCGAGCCCGACGGGGATGCTGCACATCGGGGGGGTGCGCACCGCGCTCTTCAGCTGGCTCTATGCCCGCCACGCGGGCGGCCGTTTCATCCTGCGGATCGAGGACACCGACCGCGAGCGCTCCACGGAGGAGGCCGTGGGGGTGATCCTCGACGGCATGCAGTGGCTCGGGCTCACGGCGGATGAGGGGCCGTATTATCAGACGCAGCGCTTTCCGCGGTACCGCGAAGTGCTCGAGCAGATGCTGGCATCAGGCCATGCCTATCGCTGCTACTGCACCAAGGAGGAGCTCGAGCGGCTGCGGGCGGAGCAGATCGCGCGCAAGGAGAAGCCGCGCTATGACGGCCGCTGCCGCGCGCGGACGGAGCCGCGGCCCGGCGTCGAGCCCGTCGTCCGCTTCCGCAATCCGCTCGATGGAGAGGTGGTCGTGGACGACCTGGTCCACGGCCGGGTCGTGTTCCAGAACGTGGAGCTCGATGATCTCATCATCGCACGCTCCGACGGCACGCCGACCTACAACTTCTGCGTCGTGGTGGACGACAAGGACATGGGGATCACGCACGTGATCCGCGGCGACGACCATCTCAACAACACGCCGCGCCAGATCAACATGCTGCGCGCGCTCGGCGCCGAGCCGCCGGCTTACGCGCACGTCTCGATGATCCTCGGGCCCGACGGGGCGAAGCTGTCGAAGCGCCACGGCGCGGTGAGCGCGCTGCAATACCGCGACGAGGGCTACCTGCCCGAGGCGCTGCTCAACTATCTCGCGCGCCTCGGCTGGTCGCACGGCGACCAGGAGATCTTCACGCTGGATGAGCTGATCGCTGCGTTCGATATCGCGCACATCAACAAGGCCGCCGCGGCTTTCAATCCGGAAAAGCTGCTCTGGGTCAATCAGCAGCACATGATGCGTGCGCCGCTCTCGAGGCTCGCGCCGGTGCTGCGCGCGCAGCTCGCGCGCCTCGGGATCGACTGCGGCGATCGAGAGCTGCTCGAGGGCGTTGCCGCGATCCAGCGGGAGCGCTCGAAGACGCTGAAGGAGATGGCGGAGCTCAGCCGGTACTTCTTCGTGGAGGAGGTCGCGCTCGATGAGAAGGCGGCGCGCAAGCATCTCGGGACGGACGGTGCCGCAGCGCTCGTGAAGGTGCGCGAGCGCCTGGCGGGGCTTGCGGAGTGGACGGCGGAGCGGATCCACGGGGCCTTGAGCGCGCTCGCCGCCGAGCTCGGCGTCGGCCTCGGAAAGGTCGCACAGCCGCTGCGCGTCGCGCTGACCGGCGGGGCGGTGTCGCCGCCGATCGATGCGACCGCCGCGCTGATCGGGAAAGCGCGCTCGCTCGACCGGCTAGACCGCGCGATCGAGTGGGCGCGGCGCTCGGGCTGCCGAGTGTAAGGGCGGCTGGGTGTGCGTGTGCGAGCGGCTGGGCGGCTGAGTGGCTGAGCGCCCGAGCTCCCGAGCGCCAGAGACCAGGTAGGCGCCACAGACCGCCGGCAACGGGCCGGCCGGCCACGCAAGGGAACGCGCGGGCGGCTCGACCGCTGTCCTTCGGTGCGCAATCCCTTCCACACCCGCTCCGCCGTCATCACGGGCGCTTCGGCCGGGCTCGGGCGGGCGATGGCCGACGAGCCCGTCCGGCGCCGCTGGCGCGTCGCGCTCCTCGCGCGCGGGCGCGAGCGCCTTCATGACATCGGTCCCGCAGCGATAGCCGCTGTCGATCATCACGGTGAGATTCTGAGCGGCCGACAGCGCCGCGGGCGGCATCGTGATCGGCGAGACCGCGTGATCGAGCTGGCGGCCACCGTGATTCGACAGAATCACACCGTCGGCGCCGTCGTCGCGCGCGAGCGCCGTGGTCGCGCGGCGAGAGGATGCCCTCGATGACGAGCGGTCCTTTCTAGTGATCGCGCAGGATGCGGATATGGTGCCAGGAGAGGACGGGATGGGCGGTGCTGCCTTTCATTCGCGAGGAGAACAGGCTCGGCCCGCCGCTCGGCTCGAGGTTGACCATGCGCGGAATCCCGCGCTTGAAGACCGTGCGCGCGAGCACGCCGAGCATCCGCCGCGGATGGATTGCCACGTCCCAGGTAAGCCGCGGCGTCGGGCGGACCCGGAATCCGAATCCATTGCGCGCATCGCTCTCGCGATTGGAGTGCATGGGCACGTCGGCCGTCACGACCAGCACACGGATGCCGGCCCGTGCGCAGCGGTCTGCAATGCCAGTCACCGCCTCGCGCGTGGCGGACTGACATACCGCGAACCAAGTGTCGGGGTTCTGCTTCGCGACCTCTTCGAGAGGAATGATCGAGTTTGCGCTGAGGATGAACGGAATGTCCGCTGCGGCGGCTGCGCGCGCCATGACGTTGTGGCCGTCGTAGGCGACGAGCGCGCTGCCGCCCATCGGCGCGATGCCGAACGGGGCGCTGTAGCGGCGTCCAAAGAGCGTCACATCCTGCGAGCGCTCTCTCACGCCAACGAGCACGCGAGTCACGAACCGCCAATCATCGAATACAGCGCGGTTGGTGCGCAGCGTGGTCTCCGTCTCCGAGCCGCGCCTGACGTAATCGAAGACGGCGCGGGGAAGCTTCCCGCGCACGACACGCTCGAAGTCGTCGAGGTCGATTATCTTGCGCATCGCGCACCGTGGAGCAGGTTTTGCGCCCTGGCGGGCCGGCTCCGCGGAATCGCGTCGTTTCCCCGCGCGGCGCGCGCAGGCTCCGCCGCAGGACTCGCGGCGCTTCCTTGCTCGCGCCGCTCCCCCGCGCTCAGGCTTCCTTGACAGTCGTCCCTGACGAACGTACCTTCGCCCCCTCGCGCGTGGGGCCATAGCTCAGCTGGGAGAGCGCTTGCATGGCATGCAAGAGGTCGGCGGTTCGATCCCGCCTGGCTCCACCACGCCAAACGCGGGGTCGGACGAGGCGAGTCCCTCGGGTCTGCGAGGTACGCCCCCTAAGTCTTCATCGCGAACGAGGCGCACCAGCCGTGCGCGTTCACGTCCTTGTTCATGAATATCTGGCACGGCCCGTACGCCTGGCCGGGCTTGCCCTGGTAGAAGCGGCAATTCGCGCACGTCTGTCCGGGCATGTATGTCGGGAACTTCGAGCGATCCACCTGCGAGGCATTCTCGGTGTATCCGAGCGCCTTCGCGAGCGGCTCGCTCGGCGAGACGCGTTGCGTGCCGGCGGCGAGAGCACGCGAGCCGCGGCCGCCTGCGCCGAGCGCCCAGAGCGTGGCCGAGCCGGCTCCACTGAGGCTCCAGAGAACGAAGCGACGGCGCAATTGGTCTGGTGGACTGGTTGTGGACAAGGTCTTCACTCCTCACCGAATGAACGAGCAGGCGCGGGTACCCACTGGAGGCGCTGCTGCCGGGCCCGCTTCACCGCTGTCGAGCCACAGCTCCATCGCTGCCGAACCAGCTCCATCGTCACTGGGCCAGCTCAAGCTGCAGGCGCCTGAGAAGCTTATCATAAAGCGCCTCCATCCTCCGGACGCGCGAGCGCTCGCTCCGGGTCCGGCGCGCTGCGGCGCCGATCGAGTGGATCACCGCGCGCATGGCTGTGAGCCGCCGCAGCCCTAGCACGCTCAGCACGGTCGCCGCATCGCCGCTCACCTGAAAATAGTCGCGCCGGTCTCCGGGACGCGTCACCCGCACTCGATGAGGCCGAGCGAGCGGAGCAGCCGGCCGTTGGTGCTGATGCCGCCGCGGGGTCACCTCGAGCGACTTCGCAAGCTCGTCCATCGAATAGGGCGTCGCGGTGAGCGTCAGCGCGGCAAACATGTGGCTGCCGATCCGCGAAAGCTTTCGCCTTCAGTCAGGCGCGCGAGCTGCCAGGGGCAAGCATGCTCACCCGGGTGGGACGGTTTCAAAGGGTGTACTGCCGCGCCGCGTTGGCGCTCGGAGTGCGCGGCCAGCGGGATGCATGGCGTGCGGCCGGCGGCTTCGGAGCGCGAGGCGGCGCTCAGGGAGCGGTCGGCAGCTTTGGCGGAGCAGGATTCGGGAGCAGGATTCAGCTCGCGTTTCGGATGCGCGCGGGACGCGCGGCCGGCGCTGGCGGAGCGGGATGGAGCTTCTGCAGAAGTTCACCGGCAACCGTCACGGCGACGACCCCCACGAGCATTTCCCCGGTGTTGGTCCAGTCGAGTCGGAATGAGCAGAGCGCCGCGAGAAGCGTCGTCGCCGCGCGCCCAGACCGCGAAGAATCCGGCGCCGAGCCCGATCATGTGGCCCACGATGGCGTTGTAGGGCTTCGTCGTGGCAAGGAGCGGCTTCTGCGCGATCATCACGCTCGTGGGCCCGAGACTCGCGAACAAAATCAAATGGTGCGTGAGGAGTGCGATCAGCCCGGGCACGCCGAGCGCGATGCCGCTCCAGAGCGGCACCCAGAGCGGCACCCAGAGCGGCACCCAGAGCGGCACCGGCACGGCGGAGATCTTCAAATCGGACCTCGGCGGGTTCGCAGCGCTTCAGCGCCGGCCGGCGCACGTTCCGCAAGAGCGATTCCCGCCGGCGGCGGCACGAGTTGCAGCAACCCGAGTTGCGGCGGCCCCAATTACGGCAGCCCCAAATGCGCCGGTCCGAAAGGCGGCGGCGGTTCGAGGCCCCGCGGCTTGAGGCCCGCGCGGTTCGAGCACCGGTGCGCGCCGCGGCGCTCAGTGCCGAGCGACGACTTCCTTCGCAATGTCGTCGGCAAGACGTCCGAGCAGTCGACTCATCGCGGCCGCCTCAGCGCCGTAGTCCTGCGCGCTCGTGGCGTCCTCATAGCGGAAGTCGCGGACGAGCGCGGGGGTTTCCTGCTCCGGCGCGATCAGCGACCAGCTCCCTTGCAGCACGAGGGTGCCGCCGGCGTCGGCCTGGAATTGCAGCAGGTCCACGACGATCGAGTCCGTTCCCGAGGGGGAGGGAGCGGAGGGCATGACGACCTCACCCGCGGGGAGACGTTCGAGGAGATCTGCGGTGAGGACGTGCTGGACCATTTCGTCGAACGGCGCGCCCCAGCGATGCTCGCCGCTCACCTGGAGCCGATCGCCGGGTCCGCGCCGGACGATCTCGCGCCGATCGAGCACGGGCGGGATGTGCACGGCGGCCACACGCACGCGCGCCGGCTCCGACGCCGCCTCGGATCGGGGAACGGCGCTCTCGGCCGACACCGCGGAGAGCGAATAGAACTGCGTCGGCGGGCTCGACGCGCACGAAGCGAGTCCCAGGCCGGCTCCCACAAGTGCAGCGGCGGTGGCGGTTCGTTTCATGTCTTCACTCACGGCCTCTGATGAGGGCTTCGGGATGCTGATCGAGATAGTCGGCGAGCGAGCGGATCGAGCGTGCGGCGTCGGTGAGCTCGCGCAGCGCCTGCTGCACGCTCGCGCCCGGCGCGGCCGCGCTGCCGTTCATCATCCGCCGCGCAGCCGCGGTAGTCGCGTCGATGTCGCTTGCGGTCTTGCGCAGATCGACGACCGTTTCACGGACGCTCTCGAGGGTCGGCGCGATCTGTGGAGCGGCAGAGCGTAGTGTGCGGTCGAGGTCCGTGACCGTCCGGTCGAGGTCCGCGAGCGTATGGTCGAGGCGGCGGACACTGTCGTCGAGCTGCGGCGAGTCGGCGAGCGTCTTCACCCGCTCGGTGATGGTCCGCACGTTGTCCGCGATCTCCTCGATCGGCAGCTGTCCGAGCCGCTGCGTGAGCGTGGAGAGGCCGCCGCCGCTCTCGGTCGGAATCTGCGGATACCGCCCCGAGAAGTCGAGGCCGGCCGCAGGTGCGCCGGACTGCATTTCGAGCGCCACCTGCGGACTGCCGATGATCGGCGGTGTTTGAGCGATGGCGGCGCGCAGGCCGTGGCGGACCAGCTGTTCGAGCGTCGTGTTCATCACGCGCGTCCAGTCCTCGCCGCGCGGCGCCGCGCCTTCGATGTGGAAACGGGTCGGATCGAGCAGCAGCACGACGCGCGTTTCGATCGCGCCAGTCTTCGCGTCGGTCAAAAGCTCGGCACTCGACACCTCGCCCACTTCAACCCCCCCGAGAGTCACGGCCGAGCCGCTGCGGATATCGCCTCTCGCCCCGGCGAACGTGGCGGTGTACGGTATCGCGACCTCGAGCCGCTCGGGAGGCTTGCCCTCGATGCCGACGAAGCGATCCGCCGGGGGGCCGCGGCCGGGGACGAGCGCGATGCTGGGTCCCGAGATGAGCGCCCGCAGGGAGGCCGGGTCGGTGAGAGACGGATGCGCGCCGATCAAATAAAAGCGCGTGCCCGCATTGATGTACGGACGCATGTCGCCGTCGATGTCGAGATGCGCGCGGACGTGGCGCCCGTCCGAAGCGAGCGAGAGAGCCGTGACCCGGCCGACTTCGAGGCCGTGGTACAGCACCCGAGTGCTGTTTGCAGCCATGCCGGCGGCATCGTCGAACACCACGGTCACGCCGATGCCGCGGCTGCTCAGCGCGCGCACCATCAGCCAGACAACGATGCCGATCGCCGCGAGCGGAATCGCCCAGATCCACCCCGGCCACCAGGTCCGGCGCCGGCCGGCCGCCGTGCGGCGGCGCCCGGTGACGCTCACCTCATCGTCGGTCATCCCGCGCCTCCTGCCAGCGTCGCGAGCCCCTGGGGCGCGGGCTCACCGGGCAGCGGGCTGTCCGGACGCAGCGGGCGGTCGGGCCGCAGCCGGCGGTCGGGCAGCAGCGGGCGGTCAGGGCGCGGCGGGTGCTGAGCATCGATCGGGCGCTGAGCGTGTATCGGGCGCCTCGGCGGCGCGGCGTGCCGGCGGCGCGCGGCTGCTGGCGAAGGACCGGCTGCATCCCACATCAGCCGCGGATCGAATGACTCGGATGCGAACATCGTGATCACCACGACGAGCATGAATGCGGGCGCGCCGGGCGCGGCCTGTGTGCTGATGAGGTCGCCGAACTGCAAAAGCGGCAGGAACACGGCGATCGTGAAGACATCCACATTCGACCAGCGTCCGATCTCATCGATGAAGCGGTACAGGCGCGTCTTGAAGCGCAGCCCCTTGCGCGAGCGCCGGCGGATCGACCACAGGAACCACGCGAGGCCGGCGAGCTTCACGAACGGAATGGCGATGCTCGTGCAGAAGATCAGAACTCCGAGGGGCCAGAGCCCGGCCTCATAGAGCTCCCGGATACCGTCGATGATCCGGTGCGGGACGAGCTCGCCGAGCTGCAGGTCGGTGCTCATCGGATAGACGTTCGCCGGCGCGTAGAGTACGAGCCCGGCGATGATGAGCGCGAGCGTGCGGATAACCGAGTCGGGCTTGCGGGCATGGAGCCGCGCGAGGCAGCGCGGGCAGCGCGTGCCTTCGGCGTCGAGCGGCAGAACGAGGTCGCAGCCGAGACAGGAGAGGACGGGCTCGTGCGGCGCGATCGGCGGCTGCTCGACCTCGATCGCGTGCCAGACGGTTCGCTTGTCCAGCGCGGCGCGCGAGAGCATCGACAGGAACGCGGCGGCCACGAAGCAGTAGCCGCCCCAGCCGAAAATCACGGGCAGGTTCGCGTAGATGCGGCTGTAGCCGACAGCGAGTCCGATGAGGAACACGTCCGGCATACTCCATTGATCAAGCTCGAGCGCCCAGCGGTAAGCCGCGCCGAGCCATCGGGGCAGATGCGCGCGCGAGGGCAGATGCGTTTGCGCGAGCAGCACCAGCGCGAGCACCACCGAGAGCAGCCCATACCGGATGAACGGCAGGACGACGGCGAACGTGGCGGTCAGCACCGCGACGATGACCCAGTGATTGTCCCAGAGCACGACCACGCCCGAGCCGAGATGGCTCTCGCGAGTCTCGCCGAGGAGCGTCACGCTCAAGAGCGGCAGCAGATTCGCCGGGAAGAGCAGGATGAACGTCGAGGAGGCGCACGCGAACGCGGCGGCGATGCTCCGCCCGCTCGTGCGCTCGAACGTGTTGCGGCAGACGGGACAGAAGGCTGTGACCCCGATCGGGATCGGCTCGAGGTTCTGCAGCGTTCCGCAGTGCGGGCACGCCAGGATGACATGCTGCGGCCCGCTGTCCTCCGCGACGGCCGGCCGCCGGCGGGAGGGCCGGTGCGTGGAAGTCTCGTCAGCCACTCGGTTGCATGCGTCCTCTCGAGCCTGCTGCCAGGCCAATGCTCGGCCTCGAGCGGGGTTCCATGCAAGCCCTACCGTCAGGATCTCGAGCTCGACGGCGGCGGCCGCTTCCGGACACCGTTATGCTACAAGGTTCGACATTCATCATGGCGAATCACGTCCGAGAGCTTCCGAGCGTTCCGCTGTCGCTCATCACGCGGCTGCGGCTGCTGCTGTTCGGGCACGAGGACCTGGCGGGGATCATCTTTTGGGCGGCGCTCACCGGCTTCCTCGGCGCGCTCGCGAGCGTTGCGTTCCGCGAGGGCACGCACCTCCTCGAGCGGATCTTCACGGGTCTGTGGACGAACAGCCTCGTCAATGCGGCCATTCAGCTGCGCTGGCCGCATCGGATGGTCGTGCCGATCGTGGGAGGGCTGCTCGCGGGCCTCATCCTGCACTGGACCGGGCGCGTGCTCACGGTGCCGCGGGCGGTCGACTACATGGAGGCCGTGCTGGTCGGCGACGGGCGGATCGCCTTCCGCTCGACGGTGCTCACCGCGCTGTCCTCGCTCTGCTCGATCGGCTCCGGCGGCTCGCTCGGCCGCGAAGGTCCGATGGTGCAGCTCGCCGCGATGGTCGGCTCGAAGCTCGGCGCGCTTGCGCGCGCATCGATCCCCCGCCTGCGGCTCATGGTCGCCTGCGGCGCGGCGGCGGGCATCGCCGCAGCCTACAACGCGCCGATCTCCGGGGCGCTCTTCGTGTCGGAGATCGTGCTCGGCAACACGGCGATGGAGACCTTCGGTCCGCTCGTCGTCGCCTCCGTGACTTCCAACGCGACAGTGCACCGCTTCCTCGGGTACGGGCCGGTGTTCGACGTGCCGCACGTGCAGTTCGTCTCGAACGTGGAGCTCGTGTTCTTCATCATGCTCGGCGTGCTGCTCGGGCACCTCGCGCCGCCGTTCCTCAATCTGATCGACTTCGCGAAGTCGCGTTTCGTGAAGCTGCACTGGCCGCCGTACTGGCAGCTCGCCCTGGGCGGCGCCATCGTCGGCGCCATCTCGATCTGGGTGCCGCAGGTCTGGGGGAACGGCTACAGCGTCATCGGCGACATCCTCGATGCGAAGACCGTCTTCCCGTGGCTCCTCATCGTGCTCTGCGCCAAGGCGCTCGCGACGGCCGCCACGGTCGGCTCCGGCGCGGTCGGCGGCATTTTCACGCCGACGCTGTTCATGGGCTGCGCGCTCGGCGCGCTGGCCGGCGAGGGGATCCACACGGTGCTGCCGTCGATCACCTCGGTGCCGACCGCCTACGCGCTCATCGGCATGGGCGGCTTCCTTGCCGCGACGACGCACGCGCCGCTCACGTCGATTCTGATGGTGTTCGAGATGACGGGCGACTATCAGATCGTCCTGCCGCTGATGCTCGCCTGCGTGACGGCGCACTACACGGCCAAGGTCTACCGCCACGGCGAGTCGGTCTACCACGCCTCCCTCGCACGCGCGGCCGCGGCCGCGGCGCCCGATGATTGGCGGCTGCGCACCGTCGAGCCGCTGGTGAAACCGCCCGCGTCGATGGTCCCGCGGGCGACGACGGTGGGAGAGCTGCTGGCACAGCTGCCCAAGCGGCCGATCGAGCGGGTCTACGTCGTGGACGGCGATCAGCTCATCGCCTGGCTCGATCCGCGGCGGGTGCTCGATCAGGTGCAGAAGGGGCACATCGATGGGACCGCGTCGGTGGAGCAGGTGGCACACCCCGTGAGCTTCGCGCTCTCGCCGGACATGGCGCTCGGCACGGCGCTCGACGGATTCCTGCGCGAGCAAGCGACCGTGCTGCCCGTGACGCTCGGCCCGTGGCGCAACTCGCTCGTCGGGGAGGTCTCCCGCCGCGACGTGCTGCTCGCCATTCAGGATCGGCTGACGTTCCCGAAGTAGGGGCGGCCGAATCGGGCCCCGGGGCCGAACCGGCGCTCGGGGCGACTACTTCTCGAATTCCTGTCGGAGGATGCGCGCGGCGGCGGTGAGCGATCGGAGCTTCCCGAACGCCACATCGCGCGGCAGGTACTTCATCCCGCAGTCCGGGGCGAGGATGACGTTCTCCGGTGCGACGTAGCGCAGCGCGCGCCGCACGCGCCCGGCGACGGTTTCGGGCGACTCCACGCGCATGTCGGAGAGGTCGAGCGCGCCGACGAGAATCTGCTTGCCGGCGAGCCGCGCGAGCACCGAGCAATCGAGATTCGACTGGGCGGTCTCGATGGAGATCTGCTTGCAGGCGCATCCCGCGAGCTCGGGCAGGAAGGAGTAGCCCGACGGACGCTCGTGGATGATCGCGGCGTAGCCGAAGCAGATGTGCACGGCCGTCGTGCCGGTCACGCCTTCGAGCGCGCGATTGAGCGCAGCGAGGCCGTACTCGCGCGCCTTCTGCGGGCGCGCCTGCATGTACGGCTCGTCGATCTGCACCACGTCGGCGCCAGCCGCGAAGAGATCGCGCACTTCGGCGTTCACGGCCGCGGCGTAGTCCATCGCGGCCTCCGCCTCGCTCGCGTAGAAATCATTCTGCGCCTGCTGCGTCATGGTGAAGGGGCCTGGCACGGTCATCTTCACGGGACGGCTCGTGTGGCGCTTGAGGAATCGAAGGTCGTCGACCTGCACGGGCCGCGTGCGGCGGATGCGGCCGACAATGCGGGGAACGGGATTCGGGTGGCCGGAGCGGTCGAGCGCGGTGCCAGGATTGTCGATGTCCACACCTTCGAGAGCGGTCGCAAAATGATTGGAATAGCTCTCGCGGCGGCACTCCCCGTCCGTCACGATGTCGACTCCGGCGTCCTCCTGCGCCTTAATCGCGAGGAGCGTTGCATCGTTCTGCGCCTCGGCGAGGAAGGGCTCGGGGATGCGCCACAGGTCCCGCACGCGCACCCGCGGCGGGAAACGGCCTGAGAGCTTCGGGCGATCGATCAGCCAGTCTGGCTGAGGGTAGCTGCCGACGAGGGTAGTCGGGAATAACATCGGTGTCCTCCGGGTGCGGACTCAACTCGGATTCTCCAGGCTGAATGCGGCGTTCTCATCATCATAGGCGAACGCCTCGGCGTAGCGGCCCCAGCTGATGATGGTGCGCAGCGTCTGCTCGGCCTGCTCCTCGTTCATGTAGTCCTCGAGCTCGTCGAAGAAGCGGCTCTTGCGCGCGCCGTGGCTCGGGCGCTCATCGAGCACGCGGCGGATGTGCGCGGCGAGCGGCACGTAGGAGAGGAGCTGCCGGGCAAAGATGCGCTTGCGCTCATCGAGCGAGGCGCCGGCGAACGCGAGGCCGGCATCGGTGAGCTTGATGTCGCCGCCCGCAACCTCCGCGAACCGCATCATCTGCGCCGCCTCGGCCACCGGAAAGAGATCGTCGATCTCCATCTGCAGGTCCGAGGCGATCTTGGGCAGGTCCGCGGTGCCGTTGAACGGCGGGCCTGCGACCCGCTCGATGAGGCCAGTGATCAGGTTCGTGCCGACGCGCGGCAGGACGGTGCCGATGCCGAGCCCCGGGAAGCGCTCGCTGCGGGTATGCGCGTCGGCCGGCAACGCGGTCATCTCGACATAGATCCGCTCGACCAGCGCGCGGAAGGTCGGATCGAGGCGGCTGCGCGGCTGCGGCAGAGTCACACGGATCTCCGTGAGGATGCGCCCCGGATTGGTCGCGAAGACGAGGATGCGGTCGCACATGAGCACGGCCTCCTCGATGTTGTGCGTGACGAGGACGACGCCCTTGATCGGCATGCGTCCCTCGGTCCACAGGTCGAGGAAGTCCGTGCGCAGCGTCTCCGCGGTGAGCACGTCGAGCGCCGAGAAGGGCTCGTCCATGAGCAGGATGTTGGGGTGCACGACGAGTGCACGCGCGAAGCCGACGCGCTGGCGCATGCCGCCCGAGAGCTCGCGCGGATACGCGGACTCGAATCCGTCGAGCCCGATCAGGTCGATCGCGGCGAGCGCGCGGCGCCGGATCTCCGGGCGCGGCACCCGCAGCGCTTCGAGCCCGAGCGCGACGTTCTCGTAGACTGTGAGCCAGGGAAAGATCGCGAAGCTCTGGAACACCATCGCGATCCCGCGCGCCGGGCCGTGGATCGGCCGTCCGAGGTAGGTGAGCTCTCCGCCGCTCGGTTCTGAGAGCCCCGCGATGAGGCGCAGCAGGGTCGACTTGCCGGAGCCCGAGCGGCCGAGGAGCCCGACGATCTCGCCCTCCGCCACCTCGAGGTTCACCCCCTGGAGCACGACGTGCAGGCCCTCGCCGTCCGGCTTGCGGAAAGCCTTGCTCACGTCGGAGACCTTGAGGAGGGGGACAGCGTTCACGAACGGAGGCTCGCTTCGGATGGGAGGCTCATGTCGTTGGGAGGCTCAATTCGTTGCGAGGCTCATGTCAATACGGGCGGCGCTGCCATGCACGCGCTGCTCAGCCCAGCCGAAAGCGGCGCTCGGCGTAATAGTACAGCGGCCGCCAGAACAGCCGATTGATCGCGACGACGAACAGGCTCATGGTGACGATGCCGAGCACGATGCGGTGGAAGTCTCCCGCCGCAGTCGCATCGGCGATGTACGCGCCGATGCCGTGCGCCCGCACTTCAGTATGTCCCCAGGTCGCGACCTCGGCGACGATCGCGGCATTCCACGAGCCGCCTGAGGCGGTGATCGCGCCTGTCACGAAGTAGGGGAAGACCGCGGGGACCGCGACCCGCGCCCACCAGAGCCAACCGCCGACGTTGAAGTTCTGCGCGGCATAGCGCAGCTCGCCCGGCATCGCAGAGGCGCCGGCGATGACATTGAACAGGATGTACCACTGCGTGCCGAGGATCATGAGGGGGCTCAGCCACACGTCCGGGTCGAGCCGCCACGCGACGATGACATAGACCACGAGCGGGAAGAGCAGGTTGGCCGGAAAGGCGGCGAAGAACTGCGCGACGGGCTGCACGATCGCGACGACCCGCGGCCGCAGCCCGACCCAGACGCCGATCGGCACCCAGATGATGCTCGCGATCGCGATCAGCACGAACACCCTGAGCGCGGTGAACAGCGCGTACTCGAATACCTGCAGCGCCTCCGCTTGCGTCGTCTGCGCGATGAGCGTGCGGAAGATGTGCCACAGACCGACCGCGGCGGCCGCGGCGATCACGCTGACCCAGAAGTAGTCCGCGATCACTCCGCGGAGCACGTCGTTCACCGCGGACTTGCGCGCGGGCTGAGTCTGCCGCGTGCGCGGCGCGGGCGGCATCGCCCAGCTGGTCCAGCGCACCGCCGCATAGAACGCATCGGTCACCGCGGAGAGGAGCCGCGAGCGCTGCATCACCGTGAGCGCCCAGGAGCGGGGCGGACGCGCGCTCGGCTCCTGCTCGTAGCGCAGCCGGTCCACCCACGCGACGAGGGGCCGGAACATGAGCTGATCGTAGGCGAGAATGAGGAGCGCCATCGCCGCGATCGCCCAGCCGATCGCCGCAAGGTTGCGCTGCGCGATCGCGAGCGCGATGTAGGAGCCGATGCCCGGAAGGGCGAGCGAGGTGTGGCCGACCGAGATCGACTCGGAGGCGACGACGAAGAACCAACCGCCCGACATCGACATCATCGTGTTCCAGATGAGGCCGGGGAGGGAGAAGGGGACCTCCACTTGCCAGAACTTCATCCACGGCGAGAGTTGGAACGAGTCCGCCGCTTCGATGAGCTCGGTGGGCACGGTGCGCAGCGACTGGTAGAAGCTGAACGCCATGTTCCACGCCTGGCTCGTGAAGATCGCGAAGATCGCCGCGAACTCCGCGCCGAGCACCCGGCCCGGCGCGAGCGACATGAAGAAGGCGACCGTGATCGAGATGAAGCCGAGGATCGGGACGGACTGCAGGATGTCGAGGATCGGAACGAGCAGCCGGCCGGCGCGGGGGCTCTTTGCGGCCCATGTCGCGTAGGTGAAGGTAAAGATGAGGGAGAGCGCGAGCGCCGCAAACATCCTGAGCGTCGTGCGCGCCGCGTACATCGGCAGGTGCCGCGGATCGAGGGAAAGCGGGGTCGCCTCGAGCTTCGAGAGCGGCTCGAGCATCCCGCGGCTCGCCTCGCCGAGGAAGACCACGAGCGCGATGACGAGCACGATGGCGACCGCGTCCCAGCGCGTCGCGATCTCGCGGGCGAAGCCGAAGGGGTCGATCCGCCTCGCCATGCTTTTACATATTCCCGTTCATGTCCATTACCCCTGCTTGCGAGGCGGCGTCTGGTTTACAATGCTCGGCGCTGCGGGGAAGCAGCCTACTCGAACAACAAGGGCGGTTATATGAAAAAGAATCCCCTCGCGCTGTCCGTCTATCGCAAGATCAAGGCGGCGAACGACGAGGTGTCGGCCGCGGGCTCGCCTACGGCGGCCGCATCGACGCAGAGGCCGGCGGGGCAGCGTGCCGGCTGGGATCCGTTCGAAGTTTGGCGCACGCGCATCCGCCCGGGCGCCGGTCGCGAGACGCGCGGCCAGAGCTGATGGCGCGGGTCGGACCCTTCATGCGCCCTCTACCCGTCCAGTGCGCCACGTAAGGCGAGCCGTCGCGAGATAATTCCACAGCGTCCCGACGACGATGCCTGCGGCGGCGGAGATCGCCCACTCGGTCCGCTGCGCGAACGCATACGAGGCGACGCCGATGTTCGCTAGCGCGCCGAGGCTGCACACGACATAGAAGCTCACGAGCCCCCGCAGGACGGCCCAGCCCTTGAGCCGCCTGTCGCGGTAGGTGAACAGGTTGTTGAGGAAGAAGTTCGAGGTCATCGCGGCCCATGCGGCGGCGGCCTGGGCAGCGGCAAAGGGCATGCCGGCGCCGAGATAGAGCGCGCTCAGCACCGCGAAATGCACGGCGACGCCGCTGCCGCCGACGAGCGCGAAGAAGATGAGGCGCGGCGGCAGGATGTGGCCGAAGCGTTTGTCCGCGAGCAGCATCAGGTACTCCCACACGACGAGGGAGTCGAGCTTGCTCTCGCCGCGCAGGCGCTCGCGGAACACGTAAGGCACCTCGGCGAGCTTGAGGGGCCTGCCGGCGGAGGCGAGAAGATCGAGCAGGATCTTGTATCCGTAGCCCGAGAGCTTGCGCGCCGTCTCGCGCACGAGACTGCTCCGCACGACGAAGTAGCCGCTCATCGGATCGGTCAGCTCCTCAGGCGCAAGCCCCTGCGCGAGGCGCGTTGCGACGCGGCTCATCCACTTGCGAGACCCGGCCCAGTCGCCCGTGCTGCCGCCCGCCGCGTAGCGGCTGCCGATCGCGAGGTCGAGGCCGTGCGCGCGGACCTTGCCGATGAGGAGCGGCAGGATCGAGGGGTCGTGCTGCAGATCGCCGTCCATCACGGCGATCAGCGGCGCGGATGAGCTGAGCGCCCCCTCGACCACGGCGCTCGAGAGGCCGCGCCGGCCGATCCGCTGGATGCAGCGTACGCGGCGGTCGCGCTGCGCGAGCTCGCGCGCCACGTCGGCGGTGCCGTCGGGCGAGTCGTCATCGACGAAGATCAGCTCCCAATCCTCGCCGTTCAGGCACGCAGCAAGCCGGGCGTGCAGCTCGTGCACGTTGCCGGCCTCGGAGAAGGTGGGAACGACGATGGAGACTTCTGGCACGGGTCCGTCCTGCGGCGGCAAGCGCCGCGGGCGTAGAGCGCCCAATTGTATCAAGCTCGCACGCGGCTTCCGCGCGCGTGATTCAGCTCACGCTGTCCGGGCGCCTCGTCACCGAAGTCCAGCCGTCGCATCACTCAAGTCCGGTCCGTCACATTGCCCCGGTGCGGGGCGTCACATCACCCCGGTCCGGGGGTCGCATCGCCCATGCAAGCGCGAAGCCCCGTGCGGGATCACGCTGCCGTTGACATAACCCGAGGCGCAGATCACGCCGCCCGCCCTGCGGAACGGATAGGTTTCGAGAGATGGATGAGGTGCAAAGCCGCCCGCGCGCCGCGGCCCAGCCGGGCGACCAGCCCCGAGCGGCGGCGGAGTGCGGCATCACGTTGGCGACGCTCAACGACTGGCTGGCGCTCGCAGCACGCGTCACGAGCTTCGGCGTGACGATCAGCGACGCCGAGCGGCGGCTCGTCTGGGTGAACGAGAGCTTCATCCGCATGACGGGCTACACGGCCGCCGAGGTCGTCGGCAAGAAGACGAGCGACCTCATCTATTTCAGCGGAACCAACCCCGAGACCGTCGAGCGGGTGCGCGCGTCCTTTGCGGCGCTCCGGGGCATCCGCTTCGAGGTCCTCGTGCGCAGCCGCGACGGCCGCGAGTGGTGGCTCGATACGGATGCACAGCCGCTGTTCGACTCGCGCGGTGTGCACCGCGGATGGGTCTGCATTCAGACTGATGTGACCGAGCACCGGCTCGCGGAGGAGCAGAGAAGGCTCGCCACCGAACGCCTCGCGCATGCTGCGGAGCAGCTGCGCGTGGCCAAGGAGGCCGCGGAGGCAGCGAACCGAGCAAAGAGCGAATTCCTGGCCAACATGAGCCACGAGATACGCACGCCGCTCAACGGCGTGATCGGCATGACCGCCCTGCTGCTCGATACTCCGCTGCGCGACGACCAGCGGGAATTCGCCGAGATCGCGCGCTCGAGCGGCGAATCGCTGCTCGCGGTGCTCAACGACGTGCTCGATTTCTCCAAGATCGAGGCGGGCGAGATGACGATCGAGCAGATCGATTTCGACCTGCCTGCCGTGTTCGAGCAGTCCGTCGATGCCGTCTCGCTCAAGGCGGCGCAGAAGGGGCTCGAGCTCATTCTCGACCTCGATCCGAAGCTGCCAGCAGACTTGCGCGGCGATCCGACTCGCCTGCGCCAAGTCGTGCTCAACCTATTGAGCAACGCCGTCAAGTTCACCGAGCGCGGCGAAGTGCGCCTGTCCGCGCGCGTGCTCGACGGCGCGTCCACCGGGACTGTGCGATTGAGAGTCGAGGTGGCGGACAGCGGCCAGGGCTTGACCGAGCAGCAGCGTGCGCGGCTGTTCATGCCGTTCGTGCAGGCGGACGCCTCGACCACTCGACGGTACGGCGGCACGGGTCTCGGGCTCTCGATCTGCCGGCGCCTGGTCGAGCTGATGGGCGGCTCCATCGGAGTCGACAGCACCCCCGGCGTGGGATCGTGCTTCTGGTTCGAGGTCTCGTTTGCTGCCGCAGCCGGCATCTCACGCTCCCGGCGCGGTGGGATCGATCTCACCGGCCGCCGCGTGCTTGTGATCGACGACCATCCCGTCAATCGCAAGATCTTTGAGCGCCAGCTCGCGGCGATCGGCTGCGAGGTCGAGCTTGCTGCGACCGCAGCGGCCGGCCTCGAGGCGTGGCGCCGCCTCCGGGCGCAGAATCGCGCTCCGGACGTTCTGCTGCTCGACCACGATCTGCCGGATCATCCGGGACCATGGCTCGCCGAGCTGATCCGTCGCGATGCCGGCGGCTCCAAGCTCCCCATCCTGCTCATGACTTCGCTCGGGAGCCGGGTTGCGGACCGCGCTCCGCAGGGCATCATCGATCAGACGTTGACGAAGCCGATCAAGCAGACGGCTCTGCTCGAATTCCTGCAACGGGCTATCGGCGGTGCAGCGCATTCGGGCCGCGTCGGGACCGAGCAGTGCCCACCGCACGCGCCGATGACGCCGGACACGTCAAACGCCGGGGGCACGCGGAACGGCTCAGGCATGCAGAGCGGTCCAGAAGCGCAGAGCGGTGCGGGCACGAGGAGCGGCCCAGGCGCGACGCGGAGCGCTTCAGACGCGCATGGCGGTCCGGACATGGGGAGCGCGGCTCTGAAGGGCGTGCGGGTGCTCCTCGCCGAGGACAACGCCGTCAATCAGCTCCTCACGCGACGCATGCTCGAGAAGCTTGGCGCCGCGGTGACGATTGCCGAGAACGGCCAGGCAGCCATCGATGCGCTCGCGGCCCGATCATTCGACGCCGTTCTCATGGACTGCCAGATGCCGGTGATGGACGGCTATGAGGCCAGCCGCCGGATCAGGGGCGGTGCGGCGGGTCCGCAGGCTGCGTCCGTACCGATCATCGCGCTGACCGCGCATGCGCTGAGCGGCCATCGCGAAGAGTGCCTGGCGGCGGGCATGACCGACTTTCTCACGAAGCCCATCGACGCAGGCGCGCTGCGGGCCTTGCTCATCAAGCTGCTGAGCGTCGGCGGATAGGCCTGATTTCAGCGCGCGTAATGCTTCGTGCGCACGGAAGGCATAGCCGCGGCTGCTCGTTGATCTGGGGTCGGAGCTCGGGTCGCCGCAATGGGAGAGCATCACAATCGGACGGCCCGATTGGCTCGATTTGCGTGCCCGACGGGATTCGAACCGTGTTACCGCCGTCGAAGGATCGACACTCGGGGCGGCCCCGGGGCTTTGCGGAAGTCCCGCATTGTGGTAAAGTGATTTCTATATCTCACTTTACACGTCATGGAGTAACGCGTGGCGACGACAGTCAGGCTGAGCAGCAAATATCAGATCGTCGTCCCTCGGGAGGCGCGCGAGGCGCTGTCCTTGTCCGCGGGGGACGAACTGCTCGTGCTCTCAAAGCCCGATCGAGTCGTCATCGTCCCTAAGCCGAAGAGCTTCGCCAGGCGCATGGCGGGGCTGCATCGGGAGATCTGGCAGGGAGCGGAAGCCTATCTGCAGGACGAGCGCAAGGATTGGTAAGTGTGCGATTCCCCGGTCGTCACGAGCGAGTGCTCATCGACACGAGCGTGTGGATCTATCATCTCGAGCAGCATCCGCAGCTTGGACGGTCGGCGGGCCGGGTAATCGAAGGCCTTGAGGAAGGCGAGTTCCGGGGCGTCGCCTCGGAGCTGACCTTGCTCGAATTGACCGTGCGACCTTTGCAGTTCGGGCGGCAGGATATTGCGGACGATTACGAGCTGCTGCTCGACCATTTTCCGCACCTCGAAATCGTACCCATTACTCGCAACGTCCTGCTGGATGCCGCGGGGTTGCGCGCGCGCCAACGATTGCGAACCCCGGATGCGATTCAAATTGCCACCGGCTTGAGAGCCGGGGCGACGCTGGCGGTCACCAACGATGAGGTTTGGCGCAAGGTGCCGCTGATCGAAACCGTGACTCTCGCGGACTTGACACAGTAGCAAAAAAGTATTCGCGCGCGTCACCTCTGGGACATGACGGATGTCATCCGTTGCCGAATGGCCGCTACGCATCGCGTAGAAACGCAAGAATCGTGGGTCCGGTGCCCCGTCCATCGGCGCTCGAAAGTGGAGTCCTCATGTCAGGGTCGCCCCCCGCGCGGTTCGCATCACACCGCGCACCCCGGCTGGGCCGGTGGGCGGCATGGCGGCGCTGGCACGCAGGACAAGACTCTCTCGGGAGACGCTGTACCGCACCTCTCCGCGCGAGGCAATCCGCGGCTCGGTACGCTTGCGGCGTTTCTGAAGACGTTTGGACTGCGGCTGACGGTGCAGCCAAGGAGCGAGCGCGCGGTGGCTCGGGGCTTCGCGCAGGCGCACGCCTGAATGGCGACGCTCGCATGGTCCCACCGTCCCCTCCGGCGGCACGCAATACGATTGCCTGGCTTCATCAGTTCCGACGGCTGCGTGTGCGCTACGAGGGGCAGCCCGAGATTCACAAGGCATTACTCGAGCTCGGCTGCGCGATGTGATCTGCTGGCGTCCCCAACGGGATTCGAACCCGTGTTACCGTGAGGTGACCCCCGAGACTATTGAGAATTGCGTAAATGGATGACGCCTCAAATGAGCTCTGCCTGGCGCCAGAACGCCCTCACGAGCGTCGTGCGGCGCTGCATCGAGCGCAGACGGGAGCTGGCGTGATGGCGCAGCTCACCGAGGTTACGAGCGCAGAAGTTCGGCATGGCGTGCGACGTGAGGTACGCCCAGATGTACTCGACCGGATTGAGCTCGGGAGCATAGGGCGGCAGGTACTCGAGGGCGATCGCGCCGCGCCGTTCCTCGACGTACTGACGTGCGAGCTTGGAGCGATGCGCTTGCAGCCGGTCCCAGACGCTCAGAAGCTTGCGTCCGATCGTGGCATGAAGAGCTTTCAGGAACTCGACCACCTGCGGGGCCTTGATCGAGCCGTTGAAGAAACGGAAGTGGAACCTCAGGGCACTGATCCCAGCCATCACCGAGAGCTGCTTCCAGCTGAAGGTGTACTGCAGGACCGGCGTCTCGCCCCGGGGAGCCCAGGTGCGTGCGCGGCAGGGACGTTCGGAAAGACCCGACTCGTCTATGAAGACGATGATTCGTCGCTGCCGCGCGGCGATTTTTTTAGGGCGGGCCACCTCTTGGCTTTCCAGTTGCGGATCGCGCCCTCGTCGCGCTCGCGCGCCCGACCGGTCGGGCGCTGCACGCTCCAGCCCATCCCCGCAAGCAACCGCCACACCGAGCTCGGCACCAGGTGCACGCCGAACTTCTCCTCGATCAAGGTGCCGATGCGCTTGAGCGTCCACATCTCCGTGGAGTACCCCGCGGCGATCGCTCCTTGCTTCAACAGCTGCGCGAGCTCGGCGAGCTGCTCGTCGGAGAGCTGCCGCGGGCGGCCCGCACGCCAAGCTCGGCGAGCTTGCCGAAGCCCTCCGCTTGGAGTTTGCGCTCCCAGACCATGACGGTCTGGCGTGAGACCCCCACC
>Ga0209061_1001127_pt1 | contig 48716 bp, 55 predicted proteins | sample Coa_R1_10_FD_187157 | JGI IMG/M metagenome (GOLD analysis project Ga0209061, IMG submission 187157) | Surface soil microbial communities from Centralia Pennsylvania, which are recovering from an underground coalmine fire - Coalmine... | ecosystem: Environmental > Terrestrial > Soil >...
CCTCGCCGGCCCCGGCCCGCACCCCCTCGCCGGCTGCGACGCCGACTGCCGCGCTGACCCCGGCCAGCGTGGCCGCGTTCGGCCCCGGCGGCGGCGACGACCCGCAGCAGGCGGCGCTCGCGCTCAGCGGCAACCCGGCCACGCCGTGGCGCACCGACTGGTACACCACGCCGGAGTTCGGGAACCTGTACGACGGGACCGGCCTGCTGGTGGACATGGGCCGCCCGGTCACCGTCACCTCGGTGCGGCTGTCGCTGGGCGGCAACCCCGGTGCCGACCTCGAGCTGCGGGCCGGCCCGAGCCCGTCGGACCTGACCACGGTGGCGAGGTCGTCCGGCGCGGGCGGCACCGTGCTGCTGTCGCTGTCGCCGCCCGCGCACGCCCGCTACCTGGTCGTCTGGTTCACCAGGCTGCCGCCGGACAGCGCAGGCACCTACCAGGCCAGCATCTACGACATCGCCGTCCGCGGCCGGGCCTGAAATGCGCTCGCCGGACCACGCACCCGTGGTACGCGCGGGCCGTGACCAGCAGAAGGCCGCTGCGGAGCAGGCGGTGCACGGGGGCGGCGGGGTCTTCGTGGCCGGCGCGCACCTCGGCGCTGCGGTCAGGGCCGCGGCCGAGGACCATGTCATGGTGATAACCAGCGACCCCGGCGACATGCGGACGGCGGCCGAGGGCAGGCGCGCCGACATCGTGCCGCTGTGAGCGGCTTACCATCGTGGCATGACCGAAGGCTTCCCCGCGTTCGCGCTGTCGGAGGAGCACCAGGCGCTGCGCGAGTCGGTGCGCGCGCTGGCCGAGGACAAGATCGCGCCGCGCGCCGCCGAGGTGGACCGCAGCGGCGAGTTCCCGTGGGACGTGTACGAGGCGCTGGTCAAGGCCGGCCTGCACGCGGTGCACATCCCCGAGGCCTACGGCGGGGCGGGCGGCGACGCGCTCGCCGCCGTGATCGTCATCGAGGAGGTCGCCCGGGCCTGCGCCTCGTCCTCGCTGATCCCGGCGGTGAACAAGCTCGGCACGGTGCCGCTGCTGCTGGCCGGGTCCGAGGAGGTCAAGGCCGCCTACCTGCCGCCGGTGGCACGCGGCGAGGCGATGTTCTCCTACGCGCTGTCCGAGCCGGAGGCGGGCTCGGACGCGGCCGCGATGAAGACCAGGGCGCGGCGCACCGGCTCCGGCTACCTGCTGAACGGGGTGAAGCGCTGGATCACCAACGCCGGGGTGTCCAAGTACTACACGGTGATGGCGGTCACCGACCCGGACGCCGGCGCGAACGGCATCTCCGCGTTCGTGATCGAGGACGGGGACCAGGGCTTCTCGTTCGGCTCGCCGGAGCACAAGCTGGGCATCAGGGGCTCGCCGACCAGGGAGCTGTACTTCGACGACTGCGCGATCCCGGCGTCCCGGCTGATCGGCGCCGAGGGCGATGGGTTCAAGATCGCGCTGCGCACGCTGGACCACACCCGGATCACCATCGCCGCGCAGGCGGTGGGCATCGCGCAGGGGGCGCTGGACTACGCGCTCGGCTATGTCGGCCAGCGCAGGCAGTTCGGGCGCCCGGTCGCCGACTTCCAGGGCGTGCAGTTCATGCTCGCGGACATGGCGATGAAGCTGGAGGCTGCGCGCCAGCTCACCTACGCGGCGGCGGCCAGGTCGGAGCGGGCGATGGCCGGGGAGCAGGTCGGCGACCTGACGTTCTTCTCCTCCGCCTGCAAGTGCCTGGCCTCCGACGTGGCGATGTCGGTGACCACCGACGCGGTCCAGCTCCTCGGCGGCTACGGCTACGTGAACGACTACCCGGTCGAGCGCATGATGCGCGACGCGAAGATCACCCAGATCTACGAGGGCACCAACCAGATCCAGCGCCTTGTCATGGCCCGCCAGCTGCTGAAGTGATGTTCTGTGTCGTGTCTTCGCAGGTCAGCGGCGGTCCTTGGTGCGGAGCCTCCCTGGTCACGCCGCGTACCTTGTCCGTGAGCCCGCCGATCTCCGGCCGGTCGTTTGCCCGTCATTCCCGGTTCGTCCCCGCCGCTTCCGGACCGCGTGCTGAGTTCGTGCTGATACCTGGCGTTCCGCCATACCGGGAAGTCGCGTCCTTCAGCCCCCTCGCGCGCAGCCGCTGTGCGGCCGGCTCGACCGGCGGGGCGTACCTGCGGGGCCTGCTGATGTTGCGCCGCAGCGCCCGGTTGAGGTCCCCGATGTGAGTGCCCGCCAGGCCGCCGGACCGGTCGATCGCTCTCTCGCACAGGAACGCCATGTCGTTCATGCACCCCAGCACGCTGCGGTCAGCCGTCTTGGCCGGGGTCATCTGGCCGGGGTCCGCCAGCAGCTTCCGGGTGCACCGCACGATCACCGGCCAATCCTATGGCGGCGGGTCCGGCGCTGGTCATGATCAACAGGTGTGGCGTCTGGTGCGAGGTACTGCGGTTATCGCTCATGACTGCATGCCGCCGAAGAATCCGGACTGCGGCGGGCATGCCGGGCGGGGAAAGAATAGTCAGACAACAATTGTTGACACGGCATGAGCGCCACGAGAGGGTGGCCGGGTGAGGATCGGCGAGCCAGCCCGCAGGCACGGCGTGGGCGACGCCGACATCTGGCATGCTGTCCGGACTGCCATCCGGAAGATCGACATGGACGATGACCTGACCATGCTCATCGGACCCGCCCGTGACGGCACACCGCTGGAGATCGGGATCCCCGACCTCAACGGCGAGGACCCGGTAGTCATCCACGCGATGCGCCTGCGCCCCGAGTTCTACCTGCTCATCAGGCAACGGTGATCTCATGAAGCACACAGACGCCCAGATCGAAGACGCCGCCCGGCGCTTCGACCAGCTAGCGGACAATCTCGACCCGGCCAGCGTGAGCGCCGAAGACCTATCAGACCTGCGGGCAGTCGCCGAGGCTGCCGAGCAGGTCCGCCGCGATGAAGCCCTCGTCACGGAGCGGGTAGCTGTCGCACGCGCCAGAGGACGCAGCTGGAACCGGATCGCAGTCGCGCTCGGCGTGTCCCGGCAGGCAGCCCGCCACCGGTTCGCCGACAAAGTCGGATAGCACACGTCCGGTTGGGCGGTCGGCCGGTCCCGCCCAGGCGACCACCACTCGGATGCACTGCAACAGCGCGCGAACCGCCGATATGCACGGTGCGCGTAAGGAGATTATCTCGTTCCCGTTTCCGCGCACATCCGGTTGTCATGGCGCGCAAGTAGGCGCATGGCCGGCCGCGGCGAGGGCAGCCGGCCATGCGACGGTTCGAGGGCTCAGAACAGCCAGTATGAGCCGGTGACCGTCATCTGGTCGACAGCCGGCGGCTCAGCGCCAGCAGCCCGTGTGCCTCCGGCTGGTCCGGCATCAGGGCGGCGAGCATCTCCCCCAGCCGGATGGCCTCGGCGGCCAGGTCGACCCGGCCGCCGTAGCCCTCGTTGTAGATCGGGTAGATGACGGCCAGCACCGCGTCGAGGCGGTCCGGCAGCAGGTGCGCGCCGGGAACCGCGAACGGGATGCCGGCCGCCTTGATCTTGGCCTTGGCCCGGGACAGCCGGCGCTTCATGGTCTCCTCCGACACCAGGAACGCCCGGGCGATCTCGGCGGTCTGGCAGACCGCCGAGGGCGCGCAGCGTGAGCGCCACCTGCCCGTCCAGCGGCAGCGCCGGGTGGCAGCAGGTGAAGATCGGCTCGAGCCGCTCGTCCTTGATCACGGTGTCAACGAACTCGTCCATGGCGTCCATGACGGCCTCCGATGCCCGTGCACCGCAGGCCCCGGTCCCCGGCGGCGAGCAGGTGCATGCGGGGGAGATCAGCTGGCAGGCCAGCCGGGCGCTATCGGCGGAGAGAACCGGCCCTGGTATGGGTCCTGACGCTTGACGGCCACCAGCAAGCCGGCAGCCACCTGCCCGATCCGGGCGGCTGGCCAGCACCGGAGGGAACGACCCGTTCGCGCGCCCTGTATCGCGCGGCGCTGCAAGCCGTCACCCCGTGCCGCCCGGGAGCTGAGCGCGGCGGCGTCCAGGGATCAGTCGGTAAGGTGAGAGGTGTGCAGGCCGATTTGGGAGCGGAGGGACGCTGGGACGCGCGTGACCGACGTTACGGAGTACGATCCAGCCTGGCCCGGTAGGGCGGAGACGGCGCGGGCCGAGCTGCTGAGCCGCCTGCCCGGGCTGTTCACGGCGATCGAGCACATCGGCAGCACCTCGGTGCCCGGGCTGGCCGCCAAGCCGGTCATCGACCTGATGGCGGCAGCCGACGACCTGGACCGGGTAGCCAGGCACGACGGAACCGTCGCCGAGCTCGGCTATCGGCGTTTCGACACCGGCATGCCCGGCCGCCTGGTCTACTTCCGCGACGAGCACGGCCGGCGGGCCTGCCACCTGCATGTCGTGCCCGCGGCCAGCTGGGAGACCCGGAATGAGCGGCTGCTCCGCGACCACCTGCTCAGCCATCCCGGCGACGTGGTGCGCTACGCGGAGCTGAAGAAGCGGCTGGCCGCGGAACACACCGACGGGATTGAGTACACCAAGGCCAAGACCGAGCTGATCCAGGAACTGACCGACCGGGCCAGGGCTGACCGCGGGCTGCCCTCGGTCCCGGTCTGGGAAGAGTTATCGGCCAGCGTCAGCGGGCGGTCGGGGCCTGGCCGACCAGGAACTCCCAGCCGGCTTCTTCCAGCTTGTCCCCTCCTCGTCCGTTCGCCCGTACCACAACCCTCAGCCTCCCACCCGTCAGCGGCGGTCAGCTTGCCGAGCATCCGCAGCGTTGCCCGCAGCCCGTCCTCGATGGGGACCGATTCCGGGTAGGCCAGCACGCTCCGTTCAGGATGCGATCCTCCAGGGCCCGCTAGGCTGCCCGCTTGTAGTCTTTAGCCAGCACCACGCGACGCGCCTTCTTCGCTGCTCAGCCAATGCCGCGTCCCCTCGCGGAAATGACGATCGGCGCGCTGCCGGATACGGCCGCCACGGCGGGGTGGATAGTGCGTGCCGTACACCGGGAAGCTACGGGTTTACGTTCTGCAGATCCATATTCGTCCGGAGGGATCAGGATCGGTGAGGACGGCTGCGGCCAGCCTCGCGACGCGTCCGGGATCGCCGATCGAGTCGATCTCGATGATCTTGTCGCCGCAGATGGTGAAGGCCATGAGGGCGAAGGGGCGTCCGCGCGGCACCGCGGATTACGGTGGAGCGGCTTGGCCGGCCGGGGCTGAAGTCGGCTCGCAGCACGACGTCGGGGTGGAGGACGGCGATGAGAGCGTCGAAGTCGCCGGCGCGCCCGGCGGCAAGGAAGGCGTCGATGACTGATCGCTGTCGGGCGAGGTCCCGTTCCGGGGCGGCGATCTCGGCGCCGCGGACCCGCCGCCGGGCTCTGCTGGCCAGCTGCCTGGTCGCCTGGGGCGTTCGTCCGATCATGGGACCGATCTCCCCGAACGGCAGGTCGAACATGTCGTGGAGCACGAAGGCGAGGCGCTCGGCGGGGGAAAGGGTGTCGAGCACGACCTGAAGGGCCAGGCCGACCGAGTCAGCGATGAGCGCCTCGTCTCCGGGAAGGATCTGGCCGCCGGTGGTCACGATCGGATCGGGGACGAAGGCACCGGCGCAGTCCTCGCGCCGGGCGTTGCGCGAGCGCAGCGCGTTGAGGCAGACTCTGGCGACGATGGTCGGTCAGCCCGCTGGGCGCCTTTGGCATCGGGTTGCTGCCATCGTCACCGTCCTACCCTCGGTCGTGCTGGCCGGGGATGTCACCCCTGCCCGAGCACGACAGCGGCTTGTCCGGGATGACGCCGAGCGTCTCGGCCGAGTCGGCCCGCTGCGGGGCAACTGTGCAGAGGTGCTGCCAGTTGTCTCCAGGCCGAACGCGTCGGCGAGCTGTTGCAGAGCCATGGCCCGAGCTTGCCCCCGTCCAGCGGGCTCCAGGAGATCGACTCCGCCTCCAGCCCGAGGACTGACTGACATGCCCCTGACCAGCCAGCAACGCCAGCAAGCCGAGACCCGCATCCGGGCCGCCGACCAGCTCCTGCGCGGAGACCTGCCCCCGGCGGCCGATGTGACATCAAGGCCCTTGCGACCGTCGCCGGGATCTCCCGCGCCGCCCTCTACCGCACCTACCCCCACCTCAAAGACGACTTCGGGCAGCGCCTCGCCCGGGCACGAGCCGCAGGCCAGGTCACCGACCCGCGCGACGCCCAGGTCACCCGCCTCAAACAGGAAATCGGGCAACTCCGGCAGCGCCTTGCCGGCCGCGATGCCGTCATCACCGAACTCACCGAATTCAAGACCCGCGCGCTCTCCCAGCTCCCCGCCCGGCACGACGAGCTCCAGCAGACCCAGGCCGCGCGCCCCGGCAACCTCTGCGTTCTGCCAGCCCGGTCAGCAGGACCCCGCGCCCCTGGAGCCAGCCATGCCGCAACGTGATCCTCGCCACAGGCCCGGGCGCGCATCCGCGACACCGGCCACCCACGCCATCTCAGCCCTCCGGCTCGTCCCGGCTAAGCAGCTCGTCGATCGCTTCCGCGCGAGCCTTCATCGTCCCGGCGGACGGCGTGAAGCCGACGCCTCGCGTCCCACGGCGGATCAACCGCCGCTGCCTGGCCGTCGGCCCATACCCGGTCAGCATGTGGCGCATAGCCGAATGGCACCACCACCTGGTAGCCGCAGTCGAGACCGGATTCACAGCCGCTCTTACGCGGTGCCCGATCCGATTCATCCTGCCTCCCGCTTGAGCACCGACCCACCTGCATCCCATGATCCGCCCAACACGACGACGATGCGAACCGACGCCGACGATCGTCCGTCCCCGGCCCGCCGCCAGGCACAAGGCAGGCAAAGCCTCCCCGGCAAGGGCCGACAAGATCGGGTATCGCGGGCCAGATTTAGGGTCCTGGCCCGCTACCATCGCCCAGACCCGCAGGCCCGTGACCATCACGGCGCGTAGCTGCCGGAACAGCGCCGGGCGGCCGGGCACCAGGTCAACCTGAACGACGTCGCGCGCGGCTGGCCGAACGATGGCAGCGCCACGGCTGGGGGCCGTACGGGCCGGCCATCCGCCGGCGGGAGGCGATCACCGGCCTGCCCGCCCCGTTCCCCGGCGAGCCCGGCAGGGCCGGGCAGTTCCGGCTCAGCCCGGCCTTCGCCGAGTGGCTGATGGCCGTCCCCGGCCTGGTCACCGGGGTGCCCGGCATCCCGCGAGGTGCCCGGTTGCGGATCATCGGCAACGGTTACGGCAAGGGTTCGCGGGTGTCTCAGTGACCATAAATCACCAGCTAGACGGCCTCTTCGCGCCTGTTAGTGTCCTGGGCTTGTTGCTTGCTGCCGTCTTCGAAAGGTCAGGGGTGGATCACTACTTCGTGTCGCACGAGAAGGTGCGGCGGTATTTCGTCCCGGTGCCGGGGATGGATCTGGATGCTGTCGCGTACGTGGAGCGCGACGGCGCAGTGAAGGAGGGCACCCCGTTCATCCTGGGCCCGGGACATGCGGCCCGCGGAGCCGCTGTGCTCGTTCTTCATCCAGCTGTCGAAGTCGCTGGCGGCCTCGACCATGGCCGATTACGCCCATGACCTGCTGGACCTGGCCGCCTTCCTGGGCCGGCTGCCGATGCCGTCTGATGTGCTGTCGGCGGGCGAGGATGACCTGGTGGCCTACCGGGGGTACTGTACCCGGGACCGGGAGCGGCCGGTGTCGGCGGCCACCTGGAAGCGCCGCCGGGCGGCGATCAACAGCTTCTATGACTGGGCGGTACAGACCGGGAGGCTGGCGGGCTGGCTGTACTTCCGGCGCGGCGGCGGCCGTGACGTGCTGGCCTGGGGTGCCACCGCCGATCTGGATGTCCGCTGCCTGACCTACCAGCAGTGGCGGCTGCTGCGGCAGGTCGGGTTGCGCGGCCTGCTGCCCGGCGGTGACGCCGACCGGTCCTTCCGCGGGACAGATCCGCTGTGCAACTGCGCTGCCGCCGAACTGGCGGTGACTACCGGCATGCGGCTGCGGGAGTTCTCCTGCCTGCTGGACATCGAGGTCCCGCCGCCGGGCCGCGACGGGCTGCCGGCGACGGTGCGGCTTCAGGCGACCGCGAAGTACGGGCTGCCCCGCGACGTGCTGATCCAGGATGCGACGCTCCGCGAGATCGATGTGTACCGGCGCACTGAGCGCGCCTCGGTGATCCGCCGGTCCGCTGCCGCCCTGGCCTGGCGGCGCGAAGAGCTGTTCGTGGTCAGCGACGTCGACGCCGCGGCGATGCGGCTGACCGGGTGCCTGCACGGTCGGCGGCGCGTGTTCCGGGTCGAGGCGATGCCCGCCCAGCTGCGCAGGATCACGGTGATCGAGGGTAGCCGCGGGCTGGAAGCCGGGAAGAACGTCGCCTGGTTCACCCTGGAACAGCTCGGCACCCTCGTCCGCGCGCACCGCGCGACGACTCCGTCACCAAGGCCATCACCCGCATCCTGCGCGCGGACCTCGCCGTGGTCGATGACATCGGGCTGCTGCCCGTCGGTCCCGACGCAGCCGAAGGCCTCTACCGCCTGGCCCACGCCGCATACGAGCGCCGCTCCATCGCGGCCAGCTCGAACCTGCACTCGTCGGCGTTCGACGAGCTGATGCCCAAGACCCTGGCCACCGCCACGGCCGTCAACCGGAGTACGCGCAGGTTCCGGCGGCCCCCGCAGGAACATGTGTCCGCATGTCAGCAGGTCAGCGCTTCCTGAACCGCCATGCAGCAGCACGATTGAAATCCGCTAAGAGGCGGCGCGGATAGGTGATGTGATCATCATCGATGCGTGGGCCGGGTGTCCCACCTGTAGATGACCCACGCCTGCCGGATCAGGCTACGGACTGTGATGACCGCGTCCGCGAGGTCGAAGAATGCGCTGATGACCTCCAGCAGCCATGATGGTATGGCAGGCACAGGCACTCCCGTGATCACTGAGCGTTAGCAACTCGAATGATCACGGAACCTGTGCCTGCGCCGCCTCAAGACACCCCGAAGCCCCGCAGATCACGCCAATCCGCGCGGCCGCTTAGTTAGTTAGGGGTGGCCGGATCCGGGGCCGGTCGCGGGTTTGCGCTCATGGGTGGCATCGTCGAGACCCCAGCTGATGACCTCGGTGGGGTGGATACGGATGATCGGCCCCAGGCGTTCGCCGTCCGCGCTGGCTGCGGCCTCCAGCGCCTCGGCGCGGCCGCGGACCATGACGGCCCGCGGCCGCCACGGCGGGACCACATCGTCGATCACCAGGGCGGCCGTGGGATTGGCCTGGACGTTGCGGAACTTCCTGGTCCGGGCAAAGTTGCGGCCACCGATGTCGATGGTGTCCAGGGCCGGGTTGTAGCTCCAGCCCACCGGCACGATGTGGGGCAGGCCATCGGGGCCAATCGTGGCAAGTCGGCCCAGTCGCGGTGCTGCCAGATAGGCAAGCTCTTGGTCGGAGAACACGCTCATCTGCAGGTACCGTCCCTGGGGCTGGTGGCGGAGGTTGCGGGTACCCGCCGGCGGGCCAGGGCGGCGAGCGCGAGCAGATCAGCCACCAGCCGGATTACCGGCTCCAGGTCGTGCCGGTTCGCCCGGTACGCGGTCGCGGCCCGTGTCACGGCGGTGGCGATGCTCCGGGTCGAGCCTGGCTCATTCATGACTATCGCTACCTTTCGCGGACCAGCCAGGATGTACGGAGTGTTATTCGTGCTGGTCATGGGCATGACGGGCCGGACCGCCGGCCGGACCGGGCCAGACGTTGACCTGGCTTAGTCCGATCAGATGGATAGCCCATAGCGCGATGATGTGCTCGCGCAGGGCCGGGTCGGCGATGCGGCCGCCCGGGGTGAGCTGGGTGTGGACCTGGGGGTACTGCCAGTTCGGTTCCGGACAGGTCGGCGCCGATGAGCGTGAGGACCTTGCGCAGGTCCGCCAGGGCACAGCCGCCGCCGCGGGGGCCGGGGCTGGCGCTGATCGCGGCGGCCGGCTTGCCTTCCAGCACGGCGGCGCCCCGTGGCCGGGATGCCCAGTCCAGGGCGTTCTTCAGCTGGCCCTGGATGGGCCCGTTGTGTTCGGGGGTGACGATCGGCACGGCGCCTGCGCCCGCGATCAGCTGACGCAGCGCGGCCACCCCGGCCGGCGCTGGGCCGGCTTCGGCGTCCCCGCTGTAGGGGGGCACGCGCGCTAGCCCGTCCCAGATGGCAAGCCGGATGCCTGGCGGCACGTCGCGGGCGGTGGCCCGCAGCAGGGCCCGGGTGTGCGGGCCGGGCCGCAGGCTCCCGGCGGTCGCGGCGATAGTGACGCTCATCGTAGCCTTCCCATGGACTCAACTTCACTCCATGTGCACTTCTAAACTACACATGGCGTGAATCTCTGTCTAGTAGTAACTTCACATAGAGAGAAGTTCGGAAGAGGTGCCGGCCACGAAGGCAATCAGCCCGCCGCAGAACGCCCGCAGCCGCCGCAGCCGCGCCGCGCTGCTCGATGCCGCCCGCGAGCTCATCACCGAGGACGGCTTTGACGCGCTGACCATGGCCGCGGTCGCTGACCGGGCCGGCGTGTCCCGCCGCGCGGTGTACCTGCACTTCGCCACCCGGACCGAACTGGTCACGGCGCTGTTTAGCCGGCTCGGCGAAACCGAGGACATCGGGGCCTCGCTGCAGCGGGTGTGGGACAGCCCGGACGCGGTGACCGCGCTGGCCGAGTGGGGGCGCCACCTCGCCCGGACCCACCCGAAGATCCTGCCGGTCATGCTGGCGGCCGAGCGCGCCCGGCAGGTCGACCCCGCCGCCGCGGACCTGTGGCGGACCGGGCAGCACCGCTGGCTGCTCGGAGCCCGCAGGCTGGCGGACTGGCTGGCACGAGAGGACCGGCTCGCCCCGCCGTGGACCCCCGCCACCGCTGCCGACATGATCTGGGCGCTGATGTCACCTGACCTGCTCAACAGGCTCTGGCACGAGCGGCGCTGGCCACCCCGGCGGATCGCCGACCACCTCGCCGCCCTGCTCACCTCCACGTTCGCAACCCACCAGGAAGAAGCCGACGATGTACGCGATCATCAGGAAGAACACCTATGACCCCGGCAAGCTCGCCCAGGCCGGGCCCGCGCTGGCAGAGTTCCAGGCGCTGCACGCGGCGCAGCCCGGTTACGTCGGCACCATCGACGTCGACACCGGCCAGGGGCAACGGATCATCGTCAACCTCTGGCAAACCCAGCAAGACGCCCGCGCCGGGATGACGGTGCTCGTACCACACGTGGAGCGCCTGCTAGGGCCTCTGATGGCAGGCGCCTCTGAGCTCGTCGGGTCCGGCGAGGTAGCCACAACCGACCTGACACCGCGACGCCCGACCTCGCAGGGCCGTGATACGGTGTAATCCCAGCCGTGTGGCCCGACCCTCGCCGGGGATGACCGCAGCGGCCGGGGCGGGTGCCATCCCAGCGAGCCGGTCGGCCAGATAACGCTGCATCCCGCCCCACCTTCTTGCCCCTGGCCCGGCCGCCGCGCAGTCCCGCTTCCTCGCCCCCGGATGAACGTCTCATCGGCTTCCACCACGCCGGAAAGCTGGTCCATGCCCGGGCGTACCAGTACCGACCGGAGCCGGTGCAGCATTGCCCACGCGGTCTGGTAGGAGCCGATCTCCAGTGCATGCTGCAAGCTCAGCGCCGAGATCCCGTCTTTCTGGGTGGCGAACAGCCAGCAGGCGGTGAACCAGACGGTCAGCGGTGTGCGCGTCCTGTCAAAGATGGTGCCCGCCGTCGCCGAGGTGCGCCGGCTACAGCCGGCACATTCGTACCGGCCATCGCCGAGCCGTCATCCGCTCGCGTGACCGCAGTCCGGCAGGCGAAGCCGGTCCGGCCAGCGCAGCCAATCCAGGTAGTCCAGGCAGTCCGCATCGGTACCGAACCAGGCCTGGAACTCGCCTGTCGACCTGGGGTAATGCCTGTCGGCACGCAGATAATCCACCGTTCCAGGCTACTCAGGCTAAATGGATAGCCCCGACCTGGGTAATCGCGGCGGCGAAGGCCGTGACGCTGGTGTTGGCAGCCGGGGGCACCAGGACGACGTCGAGGGTGGCTCCAGGCGCGATCGCGTGCACCATCTCGGTGTCCTCCACCTCCTCGCTGGCCGCCAGGTAGGGCGTCGCGGCGCGGGCGATGGTGTTCACGACGTTCAGCTTGGCCGCTCGCAGGCCGAACTTGCTGTCGAACGCGGCCAGGTCCCGGCGGATGTCGGTGGGACCAGGCCCGAGGATGACGGGGCCCTCGGCCGTCTCGGGCAGGATGAGCTTTCCCCCGCTTTCTCGGAGACTTTCGATCATGGTCTGATAGCAGACCGACGGGAGTCTTCGTGGCAGCACAACGCAAATACCCGCTGGAGCTGAGGGAGCGGGCGCTGCGGCTGTGGCGGGAGTCTGGCCCCCGGCCGCCGATCGCCCAGGTCGCCCGTCAGCTCGGCGTCCGCCCTGAGGCGCTGCGGACCTGGATCGGCCAGGAGGAGGCGGACCGCGGCGAGCGGAGCGACCGGCCCGCCACCGAGATGACCGAGGAGAACCGGCGGCTGCGGCGTGAGAACGCCGAGCTGCGGCGGGTCAACGAGGTGCTGCGGGCGGCGAGCGCTCGTTTCGCGGCCGGGCCCGGCCCGGCCCGGGGGCGGTCATGAGGTTCATCGATGAGCATGACTTCCCGGCCGGGCTCGTGCTGCAGGTTCTGGGCATCGCACCGTCCGCCTGCTACGGGTGGCGGGCCCGCGCGGCGTGCCCGCCGCGGCGGCAGCGGGAGGACGCTGAGCTGCTGGAGAAGATCAAGCAGATCCGCTCGTCCAGCGAGTTCGGTGACACCTGCGGCTCGCCGCGTATCTGGCTGGAGCTGCGCCGGCAGGGCATCCGCTGCGGCCGTAACCGGGTGGAGCGGCTGATGCGCCAGCCGGGCCTGGGCGGCGCGTACCTGCGCAAGGGCCGGAAGGGCGGCTCCGCCCGGCAGGACCCGCGCCATGTCCCGGCGCCGGACCTGGCCCGGCGGAACTTCCGGGCCGACGCGCCGGGCCGGCTGCGGGTCGCGGACCTGACCCGCATCCTGACCGGGGAGGGCGTGCTGTGGCTGGCCTCGGTCCGCGACGCGTTCCCCAACCGCGTCGCGGGCTGGAAGACCTCCGGCCGGGCGGACACCGCCCTGGTGCTGGGCGCCCTGGAGTCCGCGCTGTGGTCCCGCGACGTGCGGGCCGGGCAGCTCATCCACCACAGCGGCAAGGGGTGCCAGTACACCGCTATCCGGTTCACCTCCCGGCTGGCCGGCGCGGGCATCGCGCCGTCCACCGGGACGACCGGGGACTCCTACGGCAACGCGCTGGCGGAGAACCTGCGGCCGGCGATCAAGGCGGAGCTGGTGTACCGGAGCACCTGGCGGACCCGCGATGAGGCTGACCAGGCCCTGTTCCGTTACATCGACAGCTGGTACAACCCACGCCGCATCCAGGCCCGCCTGGGCGGCCTGTCCCCTGATGAGTACGAGGCCGCCTGGTATGCCCAGCAGGACCCGGCTACCATCCGCCCTGAGGCAGCAGGAGCCAGATAACTGGCACTCCGAGAAACCGGGGGAACCTCATCCCGCGTGGGCTGGGCCCGGCACGCCCTGCCGCCTGGGGCACCGCCGCGGCCGTGCCAGGCAACCGGGCCAGCTCCAAATTCACCCCCGGTTGATCAGGCAGGGGCCGGTATCCAGGGCTGGCCTTCGGCAAGCATCACGAGGGCGCCGAAGAAGCCCCGGCCGTGTTTGGCGGCGGTGGATAGGTAGCTGCGGAGCGCAGAACTGGCGGGCGCCGGTGAGAATGCGCAGGCAGCCCTATACCTTTGCCTCAGCTTGGCCATCCGGATGTCGCGCTCAGTCCCGTTGTCATCAGCCGGTACCGCGAAATCCTGGGTGAACCGCAGGTAATCGTCTTGCCGGGCGAGCAAGCGGCGGGCCAGCGCACGGTGCTTGCGGGCGAGCGCGCCGGGGCGGTCGCGGGTCTGGCTGATCCCGATCAGCGCGGCGGAGCGGTAACGATGGATACAGGTGGCCAGGGCGGCCGGGTCCACAGCGTCCCGGCCCTCGGTGATTGCCTCGCTGACCAGCGTCTCTCGTCTTTCTGAGTTAGGCGGCGATGGTGTCGCAGGTCAGATCCTGGTCGCCTATTTTGCCGGGTTGCCCCTGGCCTGGCAGGCTGGCGGAAATTCGTGCGTCGTGGAGGTCGCGGCGGAGGCGGGCGGCCATGCCGGCGGCGGACGGGGTGGTCTTGGTGAGGTACCAGGGGCACTCGCGGCGGCGCCGCTCGATGTCGGCGGGGTCGCTGGCGGAGCGGGCGTACCAGGTGATGAGCAGGGTCTGGATGAGGAACCCGAACGGGACGGTCCGCTCGACGGCCTTGCCGGTGCGGTTGCAGGCGTCGCCGACGCCGAGGACCTGCTTCCCGGCGGCGTTGGAGGGCTCGATGGGCCACCGCCAGGAGTACCGTTCGATGGCCCCGGCCGGGGAAAGGGCGGTGTCGAGGGTGAAGATGCCCAGGTCGTAGGGTTTTTTCGAGCCGGGTTCGCGCATCAGGACGAGCCGGCCGGGCGCCTCCTTGAAGCTGCCGTGCCACAGGGCCGGGCAGGAGGCGACCTGGGCCTTCTTGTCGCTGCCGTAGACGTGGACGGTCACGTCTTCCCAGGCCAGGGTGCCGGCGGCATCCTTGCACGTGCCGATCCGGTCTCCCTTGACCCGGGGCCGGCCGCGTTTCCCGGTCGGCGGGGGCTTCGGGCCGCGCAGGACGGCGCTGGCCGGCAGCCGGGTCGTCCACGTCGTGCCCTCCACGGCCAGGGACTCGCCGTGAAAGGCGGCGTCGCCGGTGCCGTGGACCTCCCGGCCCGGGAACGCTCTCGCGAGAATCTCCAGCATCCGGGCGGCGAGCTGGACCTGGGAGGCGGTGCCCTTGCCGCGCCACAGCCGGAACAGCTCCGGCAGCGCCTCCGGCGAGGGACAGAACGGCAGCCGGACCCCCAGGGCCGCTACCGTCCAGGTGTTCCCGAACGCGATCTTCTTCCCGCCCTGCGCGGCGCCGTCATACGCCCACCGTGCCTCCGCCACGTGCCGGCCCCATCGCCGGAAGAAGGTCCCGTCGAACGCTGCCACGATCGGATCACTATCGCTGAGCAGGTATTTCACCACTAGCCGGGCCACGGCCAGGCCCAGGGCGTCCAGGTCCCATTTCGCGGCGGCGAAGAACCAGCAGGCGCGCCGCCATTCCTGCCCGATGCCCGCCGCCGCGGCCATCGCCACCACCGTGGACCGGTCCGCGAGGATCATCCCGCAGGCCAGCGCCGTGAACAGCCGGAACGTCGACCGCCGCGCGAACACCGGCGCGAGTCCCTCCAGCAGCTCATGCCATTCCCGCGGCATGGGCACGGGTAGCCTCTGGCCAGGCAGCATCGGCGGACACTCCCGGTAATCGGCGATGTGATAGGCACCGCCGATGCTGCCGTATCACGCCAATACCGGCAAATCACTCATGTCACAGCCGCCGCCGCTGTCATGCCGTCGCACCGTCACGCACGCCAGCGGGAACGCTCACTCACCGCGAAACTCGGAAAGACGAGGCGTCTGCATCGCGGTGAGCGCCTCGGCGGCCTGAGTGGCCCAGCACGATCCGCCTTCCCGACCGGAGTCGGTGACGGCCTGCAGTTCGCGCAGCGCGTGGGCGTAGCAAAGCTTGGTGTTAGCGGCCTATTTATCTGCACATAGGACCATGATCAACGGCAGCGCTCTTTGCGGGCTCTGGCCGTCACGGAACGTGACTGACTCACTGGCTTGACTGTAGCCAACCCGTTCACGCCGACTCGGCGCGGGGTCGGTCATTGACCGGCCGTGAAGCGGAAACCACCAGATCTCCAGTTCGGCGCGGGTGGATGTCTGCGCGCTGATTGGGGTTTTGGTGGCGGGCAGTTCTAGCACGAGGTGGCAGCTGAGGTCGCCGGTGCCGCAGACTGGGTCCAGGAAGGCCCGATGATGGCGTTTAGCCGCTGCGAGCCGTAGGCGACGTCGGAGCAGCCGGGGGAGGGGGGTCCTCGATGCCGTCCGGATTCCTGCCGGTCATCGCCTGTCCTCAGCGCGGTGGGCCGGGGAAACGCCCGCCAGGCACTGCGTCCCGGCGGCCCGCTGCAGCCTGTTCTGCCGCCGCTGGAACTGGTCGGCTACCAGCGCGGTGACCAGGGCGCATGAGGTGCCGAGCAGGATCCCGGCGGTGGCGTCGGAGAGCCAGTGGGCAGCGAGGTAGGCGCGGGAGAGCCCCATCACGATCGAGAACGCCACCGCGGCCGCCCCCCACAGGACACGACGCCGTCCCGCGGGCACCAGGGCGATGACCGCCGCGACGACGGTGACCGACGCGGCGATGGCGTGCCCGGACGGGAACGACGCGCCGCTCGTGGCGACCAGCGACCCGGGCGGCCTGGTCCGGTCGTAGATGCCTTTCAGCGAGCCGATCAGCACCTCCGACAGCACGATGGCTGTGGCGAAAACGGCCAGGTGCCACCACCGGCGGCGCACGGCCAGGAACGCGGCCAGGACGATCCGCACCGGCAGCGTGACGTACACCAGCCCGAGGACGTTGAAGACCTTGGCGACCGCGGTCAGCGGCGGCGTCCGGCCGGAGATCATCAGCCGCAGCCATGCATCGTCAAGCCGCTGGATGCGGGCCAGCATGCCGTGGTCGGCGGCCAGGGCGAACACCACGGCCGTGACCGCCACCACCCCGGCGGTAAGGAAAGCGGCCTGCCGGGGGCGGCCAAGCAGCGCGTCCTCCTGCCGCCGGGCTGTGGCCGGCCGGGTCATCCCGGGCATGCGGCATCTTGCCCGCAGAGCATGAGACCTTCGGTGTGCCGGACGTAGTTGACGAGGGTTGACCGGGACTGGAACGCCAGCGCGCTGTCCGCGGCGCTGGCCAGCGCGGGGGATGTGCCGTGCGCGAAACTGAACCGGTAGGTGGCGCAGCCGCCGGGGAATGTGTAGAAGCGGAGGCCGGAGAACTGCGGCGCCAGGCTCAGCGGATGCTCGAACCGGCGCGTGCCGGGCTGGTCGGAGGGGATCTGGCGGGCGCGCGAGGTGTCGCAGGTCGCAGTCAGGGTTACGGTGACCGCTCGCGGTCCTGCGCGATCGGAGTCCAGCCAGAAGCTGGACTGCCCGCTGACGATGTCCGCGCCGCCGATGCTCCAGCCTGCCGGGAGCGCGGCGATGCAGGGCAGGAAGGCCGCCGAGGGAACCGCCTGGGCCGCCAGGATCATCGCATGGCCGGTGCCGCAGCTGGGGGCGTAGGCGCCCAGATTTCTGGCCGCTGGGTAGAAGGCGTCCCCTGTTTCGAACACGGCGGCGGTGATGATGGCGAGCATCGCGGCCGCCAGCGCGACCCGCTTGATGCTCCAGCGTTGCAACGCGATCGGCGGGCGGGCAGGGGCCAGGGCGCAGAATTCGCCGAGCAGGTCGCGCGGGTGCCGTTTCATGAAGGCGCGCAGCTGGGTCGGGCTGGCGACCCCGCGGGTGGCGGCGAATGCTTCGGCGAGCTCGGCTTCGGTGAAGTACGCCAGCGCCCGCCGGTAGACCCGCTGCGGGTCGGTGCGCACGGCCAGGACGAGCATCATGTTGCCCAGGTCGACCGCCTGCCGCCATGGTGACGGGCGGACCTGGACGAAGGCCACGTCGATCAGCAGCAGCTCCCCGGAGCGGACCATCAGGTTGCCCGGTTTGATGTCGCGGTGGGCGATCCCGGCGTCCCACAGCGTGCGGATCAGCTGCTGTCCCTGGTCGATCACCGTGTCGTCGACGTCGGCTTCGCCGATTTCGACGGCGCCGGCATGGAATTCGGTGACCAGCATGTACTCGCGCTCGGGCGTGATCTCCACGATGCCGTACGGCCGGGCCGTGCGGACACCGATGTCCTGCAGCAGGCGCAGGGCATAGTCCTCGTACTCGACCAGGCGCCGCACTGTCTGGAACGGGTGCTCATCCTCCAGGGAGCCGTACAGGATGGTCCGCCACAGCTTGTACCAGCGGTCGGCGCGGACGTGGCCCTTGGTGTACAGCTTGGCGAACACGAACTCCTCCGGGCCGCCTTCGACCCGCAGCCGCAACGGCGTGGAGCCGGCCGAGGACTCCAGGCCGACCGGCTTGATCTCGGTCACGGTGAGCCCGAGCTGGTCGCGCACGGCCTGGCGGATCGCCTGCCCCCGCCGGCCGGTCACATCCACGTGCGCGGTGCGGCCGCGCCGGTAGGCGACGGGGAACGCCTCGTTCGGGGTGAAGTACCGGAACGCGGTGACCGCGATCGCCACGGCGAACGCCACGGCGAGCAGCACGTCGCCCGGGTGATCGAGGCCCAGGTACAGGCGGGCCAGGCCGAACACGGCGACCACCGCGACCACCGCAGCCTTAGTGTAGGTGCGGGGGCGCCCCGGCACGGCCAGGCAGTAGACGGCGCCCATCAAGAAGATCGTCAGGACCGCCGCCGGGGGGGAAATCCCCGAGTACCCGCCCCAGCTGCCGATGATCGGCACGCCGTACGGGCGCGGCCTGGACAGCCCGTAGTAGATCGACTTCCCGGCAATCTCCAGGAACAACAGGCTGCCCATGAACACCAGGAGGTGCCGCCAGCGGCGGAAGATCATGGTCAGGGCGACCACCGACAGGCCGAGCGCGGTGGCCCCCCAGCCGGAGCCCGCCCCGTTGATCCCGTTGGCCACATCGGTCAGCCACGGCGTCCGTATCCCGGCCAGGAGGCGCAGCACCGACGTGCTGGCCCGGTCATCAACCCGGAGCCACGGCGTGTGCTGCGCGGCCAGGAACGCGCCGGCCAGGACCACGGCCCCTAGGATCAGCCACGCTGTCGTGGTGATGGTAAGCGGGTGCGGCAGCGGCGGCGGCGCGCCGGTCGGGCGGCGCTGGCGGCGGTCCCTCTGGACGGCCGGGCCGGGCGGCAAGCTGGTGCTCACACATACTCCCGGTGTTGCAGGGACCGCCAGCACAGCCAGCCTGGCAGTACCGGCAGCCAGTAGGTCGCCAGCCGGTACAGCAGCACGGCCGAGACCGCGGGCCCGGGCTGCATGCCGACGCCGGTCAGCCCGGCGACCAGCGCGGCCTCGATCGCGCCGAGGCCGCCGGGCGTGGGCGCGGCCGCGGCCAGCGCCGCGGCGGCCAGGTACACCGCGCCGGTCACGATCAGGCCGGGGTCCCCGCCGAACGCCTGGACCGCGGCGGCCAGCCCGGCGATGTAGGCCAGGGTGATCAGGGCCGAGCCGCCCAGCAGCAGGCCCAGCTTGACCGGGCTGGAGGCGGCCTGGCGCAGGCTGCCGGCCGCGGAGCGGGCGCCGGGGATCAGCTGCCTGCGGGTCCAGCGGCGGCCGGGCCGTGTCGCCAGGACCAGCCCGGTGACCGCGATGATCACCGCCAGGGCGAGCAGGATCTTGCTGGCGGACGGCAGCTTGAATGCTTTGCTGAGGTCGTGGCCGGCCAGCGCGAAGAAGACCACGATCAGCACCAGGTGCATGACGGCGCCCGCCAGGGCGTTCACGCCGACCGCCGCGACGCTGGCCGGGGTGCTGGTGCCGCTCTTGTGCAGGAACCGGGCGTTCAGCGCCATCCCGCCGACGTTGGCCGGCGAGACCCGGTTGATGAACGACGACGCGCCTTGCGCCAGCACGGCGGGGCCGAACGGGACATGGCCGGGCACCGCGCCGATCAGCGCTATCGCGCTGGCCGCGTAGGTCAGCGCGGACAGGGCGATGATCACCGGCAGCCAGGCCCAGTTGACGTGCTGCAGCGCGTGCCAGCTGCTGCTCACCTGGGCGATCTGGGGAAGCAGGAAGTAGAAGGCGCCGGCCAGCGCGGCGATCGCCAGCAGCGTGCGCGGCCGCACCCGCTGCAGCCGGGCGAGGTCTTTGCCCGCGTCGTCGCCGGAGGCCGCGATCGCGGCCGCGCGCGTCCTCTTGAGCAGCTCGTCCCGGCCCTTGATCTGGCGCCGGGTGCCGGCCGACAAAGCCAGCGGCTGCAGCAGCGGCACCGCGGCGGCGACACCATCAGCGCCGATCACGGCCGCCGCGGTGGCGACGGCACGGTCCGGGCCGATCCGGCCGGCCAGCCAGGTGAGCAGCTCGGCCACGTCGATCGCCCGCTGGCGGCTGGTCGCGGCGAGCTCGGCGAAGCTGAAGTCGGCCAGCCGGGGGCAGCCGTCCTGGCCGATCATGATGTTGCTGCCGTGCAGCGACCGGTGCGCGATCCTGGCCTGGTGCAGCCGGCCGACCTCGCGCCACAGGGCCCGGGCGAGCTGATCGGTGATCCGGTCGGCCGGGACCTGGTCCAGGGACTGGCCCGCTACCAGCTCCATGGTCAGCAGCACTGACCCGTCGCCGGCCCTGATGACCTGGCCGACGTGCGGCACCGCGACCCCGGCCCGCTCGGCCATCACGCCCAGCAGCGCCTCATGCTCGACGGCCTTGAACAGCGAGGCCGCGGGCCCGGTATCACCGACGCCGCGCAGCCGGATGCCGCGCCAGGCCCGGTACAGCAGGTCCGCGTCCCGCTGGTCGGAGCCGACAACCTTCACGAACAGGCCGTCTCCGTCGCCGGTGGCCGCCTGGAACGGCCGCGATCCCTTCGCAGGGCGCAGCGGCCCGGTCACCTGGCCGACCGGCACGCCGCCCGCGCGCAGCGCCGCTGCCACCCCGGCGGGACCCATCCGCCGGTCTGGCACTCCGAACACGACCAGCAGCCCGGCCCCGACGGTGACCCCGGCGGCCAGCGCCAGCACCAGCTGCATCGGCAGCAGCCCGCCGGTGACCAGCCGGGCCGCGCCGATCAGCAGCAGCGTGACCCAGGCCGCCCGGCGCCACGGCCGGCTCAGCCACGGCGCCGCGGCCACCGCGACCGCCGCCAGCCCCGCCAGCACGGCCGGATCGGGGAAGCCCGCGCCGGCCAGCCAGGAACCCTGGCGCAGCCCCGCGGGCAGCGCGGCAGAGCCGCCCGGCCCGGCCAGGTAGGAGATGGCGGCCATCAGCGCCGCCGCCGCCGCGAACCCGGCCGCCACCGTGGCCAGCACCCGGAACCGGCGGTACCGCAGCGCGGCGGCCAGCAGCACCAGGGCCGCCGCCGCGATCATCACCTGGACCAGGCCGGTCAGCACCCGCCCGGCCGCGGTCACGGGCCCCACCCCGGTGACCGCTGCCGCCGGACGGAGCAGGGCAGGCAGAACCATAGCGATCACGATCGCGGCGGCCAGCACCAAGGCCGCGGCGATCAGCCGGATCACGTCGCCCGGATGCCGGTACCGCGCCGGCGCCAGGACACCGCCCCGCGGCCGCGTGTCCTGCTGGCCGGCGGCCAGCAGTATCGCGGGCGAATCCGTCATGAGCAGTACCCCCAGGCCGTGGCCCCCGTCCCGGGCAGCACTGTGGCTCGGCGCCCTGCCCTAGGCACGGCCTGTGACCGATTCCAGGAAGCCCAGGACTGCGCCGGTGGTGATGTCGGGCCGCTGCGACTGCGGGTAATGCCCGGCCTCCGCCACCATGACGACGTGCGCGCGCAGGGCGCGGGCGATCCACTCAGCCTCCGCCCGCGGATCAGGGAAGTCGGGGTCCTGCTCGCCCATCACGACCAGGGCAGGCGCCGTGACATCGGCCAGCCGCGCCTCCGCCGGGTCGTGGCTGGTGCGCGTGGTGGCCGAGAACGCCTTCGCGTGTCCCGGCCGGCGAAGGCTCGCCACGACCTGGTCGCGGTACTCGCCGAAATCGGCTGGCCGCCGCCCGGCGTACAGCTTGGGCAGGTAGGACTTCCAGGAGATGGCCGCCCACGGCGGTGCCATGGCCGCGCGCAGCAGGAGGCGCCGAATCGCGCTTGTCCTGGGGTTGCGGGCGAACGGCCCGACCAGCACCAGGCCGGAAACCAGGCCGGGTCGCTGCGCGGCGGCAAGGACCGCAGACCCGGCGCCCATCGAGTTGCCCACCACGACTGCCGGGCCGCCAAGTTCCCCGATCAGGGCGACGACATCGCCAGCGGTTTCCTCGTCGCCGTAGGACGTGAACGTGGCATCGCTGTCGCCGTGGCCGCGAAGATCGGTGCAGGCCACCCGGTAACCCGCTGCCCGCAGGGCGGGAGCGAGGAAACTGTAGCCGCCCCGCAGGTCACCCATGCCAGGCACAAGCACCACCAGAGCGCCGCTGCCTGCGACGTCGTAGCCGATACGCCCCTCAGGGCAGCTGAGATAGCTGGCTTCCTGGACAGGAGGCACGGACCTCGAATGGCTCGCGTGCGTCGTATGGTCTGCTGAGCTGCTCATGCGTTCATCGCCTTCGGTATCTGCTCGGGCTTCGGTACCAGGCGGCGGGTCCAACCGGCAAGAGAGCGAACCTCACCGGCCGGCTCCCCGGCCGGAACAGGAACCCTGGCCACAGGCTGCCCCGCGGCTTAGAGCGTCCCTTCTGGCTCTGGCCGGGACGCCTCAAGGTGCTGCTACACGGGTCCACCGGTCGGCTCCAGGTGCGGCTGGCTGGCAGGGCGGCCGCCTGCCAGAGCCGGGCCGCCAGCAGGACCATCGCTGCCGCAAATGGCAGCATGTACAGGACGACGATGGGCCCGCCCGAGGACTGATATTCAGCGGCATACAGGCCGATGACGAACAGGGCCGCCAGCCCGCGCGGGACGCTCCGGCTCCGCCACAGCGCATACCCCATGAGGACCGGCGCGACGAACTCGCCGACGAGATAGGCGTAAAGGAACACGTGGCCGAACCCGGAATTGAAGGTTGTCACCAGGAACCGCGCGGCCGCGGCCGGTGTCAGGTGCGCCGTCGCCGCGGCGGCGAGGTTGGGATAGACCAGGACGTTGACGATGGCCCCGCAGAACGCGCCGAGTCCCCCGATGAGCGCGGCGACGGTGGCCGCAGCCGAGCCGCGGTTCCTGGCCAGCGCGGCGATCGCCGCATACGAGACGGCCAGGCACCCGAGCCCGAGAAGGGCAAGCGAGCCCGCGACGTAGAGCTGAGCCGGATGCCTGGCCGCGGTGGGCAGCACCTTGAGCGCGGTGGCCGTGGTCGATATCACCTGGTCGGTGCCCTTGGGGCTTAGCGCCTCGGCACTTATATAGAGCACGGCGGTGACAGGCAGGAAAATCGCCAGTATCCGCTGCCGGGCCCGGGCGGATTTACGGTTGTCCACTGAGTTCTCCTGCCGGATGCGGGGGACCGGCCCGGCTGTCATGGAGGCGCCGGGCCGGGCATGGCGTGTGCGTGCCTGCCGCATGGTGGTGCTCGTTACGGCCACACGGCCCTTCAGCTGGCCGGCACAGCCGGGGCCAGGACCCGGGCGGCCGGCGCGGGTGCGAGGTCATCGGGCGCCGGGGCGGGCACGCCCGCCCCGCCCTGGTCCAGCCGGAACGGCGGGTAGGCGTCGGTCATCAAGGCGGCGTACGCGATGACCCGCAGCACCCAGCGGTTCATGCCGACGACGAAGTCATACAGCCCGCGCGGGTAGCGGCCCGCGACCAGCAGCGTGATCGCCGCGAAGCACACCAGCAGCCCGATCAGCCCGCCGGACAGGGCATCGGCCAGCCAGGTGTGCCCCGAGCCCCCGGTGGCGGTGTAGGCGGCGCCGCCGGCGAACACCGCGGCAATAGCGTACTGCGGGATCGCCAGCAGCCACCACTTGACCAGGACCAGGCCGCGGGACAGCCGCCCGGGGTAGGCGACGTCCAGCGTCGCCGGGTAGCCCGGCTGCTCACCCAGGCTGAACGGCGGGTAGCGGTCGGTCCCCAGCGCACTGTAGGTGTAGTAGCCGACCCGCCACGACCAGCGCAGCACCCCGAGGTTGAAGCCGAACAGGGGCGGGGGGTAGCGCCCGGTGACCAAGATCGCGAAGAACGCGATGACGGTGACGACGGCGAACGCGATCCACAAGAAGAACAGCACGATGTAGTGCGGGATCGCCAGCAGCCACTTGACCAGCCACAGCCAGCGGCTCAACGGCTCATCCAGCCGGGCTCGGACCTGCACGGGGTAGCTCTGGTCCATGATTTCCTCCTTGTTTCTTGTCAGTCATCCGGATGCCATCTCCATGGCACCGGCACAGGATGGGCACGGGGCAGGGGCCGGGACTTGGTCACGCCTAGGCCGGCCATCGGGAACGTCACCGGGTCGCAGTCTGCGTCGGCTGCCGCTCGGGCACCCGGTGCAGGTCGCCTGGCTCCGCGCCGATTTCAGCCGTGATCGGGCAGGCCCTGAAGCCCTTGACTACCAGCCAGACGCCCAGCGAGAACTCCCAGGCAGCCACCGGGATCACCGGGAGTAGCGCGAGCCCGGCCAACGAGGAGTGCTGCGCGAACAGCGTTGCGAATACGGCGATAATGAGCAGGGGGCCTCCGATGAGTCCCATCACGGGAATGATGCGGGGCACCAGGCGGGACCGGTACATCAAGGAGCCCAGCAGCAGGGCGCTGATGCCCGGCATGAGGCTCTGGGAAAGCAGGAATGTCCAGTTGTAGACCGCGACGTGCGTCGCGCCGGTTGGTGACCAGGGAGGCCGCATCTACTCCGGCTGCTCCGCCCAGGTCCTGTCGCAAGGTCACCAGCGACAGGAGGCTGACGACACCGGTGAAGATCATCCCGGCTTCCAGGACGCGGGCGGTGACAAAGCCGAGCGCGAAGCCTTCGTTCTGCCGCTTGACCACCGGGTACAGCGTGACGGCGGTGCCGATGCCGGCCAGGGCGACGATCACCTCGAGGAAGCCGCCCACGAGCACGCCCGTGTGAGAGCCGGAGCTGAGGACCCAGTCCCGGTGGTCCTTCACCGGGCCGTAGAGGGCGAGGGTGGGGATCGAGACGAAGGTGATCAGGTAGAAGACCCCCGCAACCAGCGCGGTCTTCCTCGTTGAGTCCATCGGGATGCGTTTCGCTGCTTGCGTAGCCGGGGTCTGGACGGTGGTCGCCATGCCGGTCTCCTGTTCGCGGATTGCCGAGTTACCGGCTCCCAGTAGCGGGCGTAGGGGGATGGCCGGGCTCAACGTGACCGACCGAGATCAGGGGCAGGATCTGGTCCAGGGCGCGCAGGGCACTGGCGATCATGAGCTGCGCGATGGCGAGTAGCCACTGGACCAGCGGCCGCCACCGGGTGATCTGCCGGTCGCCACGGAACTTCAGCCGGGCCGCATGCGGAACAGGCAGTGGCACCTTGGCCTCCTAGAGGAGGCCAAGCCGCGGGAAAGGGCCCGACCCCCAAGCCTCCACGTTACGTCTGCAACCACGAACTAGCAATAGATCTCTAGCAATAGATCTCTAGAAAATAATCTATGGTAGTGTGCGTGGGTGGCCGAGTGGAGCCTGCTGACCAACCACGCCTGGGTGCTGCTGTGCATCGCCCATGATCCGGGCGTGCGGCTGCGCGACATCGCGGCCCAGGTGGGCGTCACCGAGCGCACCGCCTACGACATCGTCACCGACCTGACCGAGGCCGGGTACGTGGTCAAGCAGAAGGACGGCCGCCGCAACCGCTACCAGATCCAGGCCCGCCTGCCGCTTCGCCGGCCGCTGCCAGCGACTGACAGCCGGGGACTGGCGGCGGCCAGCGAAGTCCTGGCACTGCTGACCGGCGACGGCGCAGCCAGGGACCGGTGGTCCGGCAGGCCGGCGCAGCCAGACAGGAACAGGCCATGACTGATGCATCCTCGATGGCCGGCAAGTCCGTGCTGGTCACCGGAGGCACCGGCGGCATCGGCAAGGCCACCGCCACCGGGCTCGCCGCACTGGGCGCCCGGGTCGGGATCACCGGCCGTGATCAGGGCCGCGCCCAGGTTGCCGCAGCCGATATCCGCGCCGCGACGGGCAGCCGCACCGTGGATATCTTTGCCGCCGACATGTCCTCCCAGGCGGAAGTGCGCCGTCTGGCCGCCCAGGTGCTCGGCACCTACCCGCGGCTGGACGTGCTAGTCAACAACGTCGGCGGGTTCTGGGCCCGCCGGCACGTCACTGCCGATGGCCTCGAGCACACCTTGGCGCTCAACCACCTCGCGCCGTTCTTGCTGACCAGCTTGCTGCTGGACCGGCTCACCGCCAGCGCGCCCGCCCGGATCGTCACCGTCTCCTCCGGCGCCCACGCCCAGGGTCGGCTGGAGTTCACTGACCTGCAGGGCGAGCGGAACTACTCCGGGCAGCAGGCCTACAGCCAGTCGAAGCTGGCCAACGTCATGTTCACATACGAACTAGCCCGCCGCCTGGAAGGCACCGGCGTCACCGCCACCGTCTTGCACCCCGGCGTGGTAAACACCAGCTTCAGCGCCCAAGACCATGCGGCGCACCTGGGCATCATGATCCGCGTAGCCCGCCCCTTCATGAAGTCCCCGGCTCAGGGTGCGCTCACTCCGGTCTACCTTGCCTCCTCACCGGAGGTCGAGGGCGTCACCGGCCAGTACTTCGCCCACCGCAAGCCCAAGGCCTCCAGCAAGGCCTCCTACGACACTGCCGCCGCGGCCCGCCTGTGGCAGGCCAGCGCCGCCCTGACCGGCCTGACGAGCAATCGCCGGAATGCGACACGCTTGCCCGGCGACAGAACGGCCTGATCTGCGCGGCGGCCAACCCACGGTCGAGATGCAGTCTCGGCGGGCAGAAATTCTCAATCAGGCGGGTACGCGCGCATCCTAAGCCAAGTCGGCAGTCACGCTATGTGATCAGGTTGCCTTCGATCCTCGCAGAGCTGTGCCGAATCGTCTACAGATAATTCAGCCGCTGGCTGTTCAAATAGCGAGGGCGATAACAGCTGGTGACCGGCGCCGGGGTAGCCGTCACTGCCCGAGATACAGGTAGATGATGCAGCAGCCCGGCTCGTGCCGCATCTGCCGGTCCGGCCTGGCCACCTGCGCCAGCGTCGTGCCCCATGCCCCTGCTGGCCGCCGGGCCTGCGCCCCGTCTTCTCCCGCAGCGACCGCGGCCGGGACGGCGGCCTGCCAAGTCACTCACTGGACGGCGGCTTCGAGGAATTCGGCGAGTTCTGCGCCAGCCGGGCCTCGAGCTCAGAGATCCGCTCCCGCGCCCGCACAAGCTCCGATCGGGGACGGCTGCTCCGACATCAGATGTGGAGGCCACCGCCGGGGTGCCTCGAAGATGAAAGGACACGACAGTTCTACCCCGAGGACTATCCCAAAATCGGGCAGAGGCTCCCCCGGGCGGTCGCCGGGCACATCATGACCCAGGTCGAGGCCCCCGCCAGCCTGGACCAGTGGGCCAACCCGTCTTACCGGCTCATCACTCTCATCCTGATCCGGTGCGGCCTGCGGATCACCGACGCCTGCAAGGTCCCCGCCGACTGCGTGGTCACCGACGCCGACGGCGCTCCCTACCTCCGCTACTACAACCACAAAATGCGGCGTGAAGCGCTCGTCCCGATCGACGAGGAACTCGCCAGGCAGATCGCCCTCCAGCGGCAGCGGGCCGCTGAACGCTGGCCCGGCGGGACCCCCGTGCTGTTCCCGAGGCCGCAAGCGAACCTGCCCGGGACCCGGCCCATCGGCGGCAGCACCTACCGGACAGCGCTGCATGCCTGGCTGGAGACCTGCGGCATCCGCGACGAGCAGGGGCAGCCCGTGCACCTGACTCCCCATCAGTGGAGGCACACCCTGGGGACAGTCCTGATCAACCGGGACGTCCCGCAGCATGTCGTGCAGAAGATCCTCGATCATGACTCGCCGCTCATGACCGCTCTTTATGCGCGGCTGTCCGATAAGACCGTCCGGGAGCACTGGGAGAGGGCCCGCAAGGTCAGCGCCGAGGGCCAGCCCGTCCAGATCAGTCCCGACGGGCCGCTCGGCGACGCCGCCTGGGCGAAACAGCGGCTGTCCCGCGCCACCCAGGCACTCCCGAACGGCTACTGCCAGCTGCCCCTGGTCAAAACCTGCCCGCAGGCAAACTCTTGTTTGACTTGTCCGATGTTCGTGACCACGGCGGAGTTCCTGCCGCAGCATCATGCCCAGCGGCGGGCCACGCTGCAGATCATCTCCGCGGCCGAGCCGAGCGGGCACGCCCGCGTTGCCGAGATGAACCGGCAGGTCGCCGGAAACCTGGACAAGATCATCGCCACCCTCGAGGCCGAGGGGCAAGACGAGGAGAAGGCGGCCGCCGGTGCGTCATGACCGCTCTCCGAGGCCGCCGCCCGGCGTCACGAGCTGACCCGGGCGAAGGCCGTCTAGGCGCTGCGCGAACTGGACCGGGCCGGCACTCCCGTGACGTTCGCCGGCGTTGCCCAGGCAGCAGGTGTCTCCCGGTCGTGGCTCTATACACAGCCCGACATCAGCGGCCAGATCCGCAGGCTGCGGCAAAAGACAAGCGGCACCCGCTCCGCCGGCGCCATCCCCGCCGGCCAGCGGGCCACGGACGCATCGCTGCGCGCCAGGCTCACCGCCGCCCTCGACCGCAACAAGCAACTCGCCGACGAAAACGCCCGGCTCCGCCGCCAGCTCGCCCGCGCACTCGGCGACCAGCGGTCGGCATGGACCCGATCAGGTAACGATCCAGAGGGGTGAAACAGCCAGGATCAGGCCGCGAGCGTCCCGTCGGCGACACTGTCCACGACGGGACGCCGCAGGTCACAGCCCCGGCTGACACGAAAGCTCAAGATAAAGACCTTCTTCCCCCGCCGCTTGAACAGGGTGTCGTCGACGGCCACGTCGACCGGCGCCCCGGCCGGGACCAGCAGCGACACCACGAGCAGGGCAGCGGCCAGGCCCAGGGCATCGGCGTCCCAGCGGGCGCGGGCGAAGAACCAGTGCGCCCGGTCATGCGGCCACGCCCGCGACAGGCCGGCCCCGGCGAGCATCCCGCAGACCGTCCGCTTCCCGGGCTGGGCGAGGAAGCCGCAGGCCAGGCCGGTGAACGTGCGGAACGACGGGGCGGTGAACAGCGGCGAGAACACGCTCAGCAGCGTCAGCAGCGACGCCGGCACCATGTCCGGGAGCATCGGAGGGAACCCGTTTCCTCGAAAAAAAGGGGCGGCGCAGGGCACGGCCGGACGGCGCCGGCCATCATGAAAGCATGCCGCAGACGCCCGACGAGCAGGCCCGGAACGCCGTGACCGCCCGCATTGCCGCGCATATCGCAGCCCGCTGGCCCCGCCTCGGCGAGCCCCTGATCACCTGGCGCGGCCGCTACTGCTACGTCGCCGTCAAGCTGCCCGGCCACCAGCGGCCCACCCCGTTCCTGCGACTGCGCTGGCAGGGCACCATGGACGACTGGGGCATCGGCATCTACAAGTCCACTATGGAGACATACAGCGAAAAAGAGTTCCCCTGATCATTCGGGCCGCTCACCGGCACGCCCGAGCAGGGAATCGACGAAACCCTCGAACTCTACGCAGGCCCGCCGACCGGGAAGTAATCACGCCGTCCCGTCAAACGCAAAACTGCGAAAGTCGAGGGGTGAGGGACGTGGCCGAGCCGGCCGTGGTGGGGTCATCCGTCGTAGTGGTACCGGGCCTGGATGATTATCAGTTCCTCGTCGGTGGCGCCGTAAACAAGGCGGTGCTCGTCGTCGATTCGCCGGGACCAGAAGCCGGAAAGGTTGCGGCGCAGCGGTTCCGGCTTGCCCGTGCCCTCGAACGGGGTGCGCCGGGCTTCCTCGATCAGCCGGAGCAGGCGGCGCAGCATCTTCTTGTCGGCCGTGGCCCAGTAGGTGAAGTCCTCCCAGCCCTGCGGGTGGAAGACGACGTTCCTCACCGTGGCTTGTCCTCGTCGGCCATCCCTTCGAGTTCTTCCATGGTCTTGGTAATCAGGGTCCGGCCGTGGCGCACTTCCTCGGCGGCCGTCATGAGACGGGCTGCGTTCGCGGGTGAGCGCAGCAGGTAGTCGGTCTCCGCCATGGACTCGTAATCATCAGCCGCGATGAGGTAGGCCCGGCCGTGTTTTGAGACGATCTCGACGGGGGCCCGGTCGTCGTTCACCTGCTTGATCAGCGGGAACAGCTTCTTGCGGGCTTCGGTTGCGGTGATGGCCACGAGAACGCCTCCAAGTCGGTACAGCGTTACGGTACCGTATTAATGGTACAGGGGTACGGCACCATTGCCCGGTGTTTGCTGAGAGGTCGTCGTTCGGGCAAGGTCATGCGTCCTGGCTGACGGCCGGCAGGCAGGTCCGGCCGCCGCCACGACTGGCGACGCTAACGACTTGGTGCGCGATTAGCGTTGGGCCGTGCTGGCCTGGCGGGTTGGCGTGCTGGGGTTACCGCTCGGCGGCGCGGTCGGAGACCAGTCCGGCGACGGCGGCGTAGGTTTCGTCGAAGTGCTCGCGTCGTCCGAGGTAGCGCTGGAGGGGCCGCCATTGCTTGTGCTCGGCGTTGGCGTGCTCGACGCAGATCCGCTCTGATGACTGCCGGTGACGCTGTGCTTCGTATTCTGCGGTCTCTTCCGGGGTGGCGTCTTTCTTCGGCCTGGGCGGCGGGGCCTGGACCTGGCCGGGGAACTCCTGGGCCAGGCCGCGGTACCCGGCATCGACCTTGGCCTTGACCTTCGGGTGCTGGCGGAACAAGCCGGCGATGCCCTCGGTGCGGACTGCGGTCTGGTCGTGCATGCGGCCCGGGCGGAACGCGCCGGCCCACAGGGTGTTTCCCCGCGGGCCGGTGATCACGGTGGCCTTCTTGGTGTTCTGCTTCTTCTTGCCCGAGACGAAGGCGCGGCGGCCGGGCTTCCCGGCCGGGGGGCCGCCTGACCTGCACTTCGGTGCCGTCGATCCGCAGCTCGACGCCTTCGGCGGCGGCATAGGCAAAGACGCCGGCCAGGGTGCGCAGCCGCACGTCGGGCTGTTCGGGCACGGCGAACCCGCGGGCCGCCAGCAGCGGCCGGACCTCCCCGATGGCGCGGGTGATCGTGGACCGGTGCACCTTGTACAGCCCGGCCAGCGCCGCGTGCGGGAGCTGGAACCGCAGGTGAACGAGGGTGACGATGACCCGGCCGGTGAACGGCAGGTCATGGTCCGGTCCCGCTCCGGCGGCGCGCAGCCGCTCGTGTCCCCGCCGCTCGCGCAGCCGGCCTTCGCTGGCGGCCTGCCACGGCCCGGCCAGCTCAGCGACCAGCTTGCCCAGCCGGCGGCGCTGGATCCCGGTCCAGATACGATGTGACAAGGCGGTGCGGGCCTGTTTTGACGACACATCGAAATCGTTCCGCACGGCCGCTCGCAGCTCCGGGACCGACACGCCACGATTGCCCGCCACGCCCCAGACGTTTTATCGCGCACCAAGTCGTAACCCGAGAACGGGGACGGCAGGTGGCCGGGACGGGGCGTTACACCGGTGCCAGGCGGCGGACTTCGAGGAGCTCCAGCCCGAGCGCCTCGATCTGCCCGAGCACGCCGTACAGCGCGGGCGCGGCCGGCCACCGGCGCGGTCAGCACGGTGTCGCGGCCGGCCGCCTTTGCCTCCAGGGCAGGGAGCGCGGCGCTGCCGCCGCGGTCCACGACCAGACCGCGGCACTGCCGGACGGGCGCCGCCAGGCCGTCCTCGCCCTGCGGAAATCAACCATGCGGGGTGGATGACCACGGTCTGCTGACGTAATCTCGACGCGATCGGCCGAAGGAGGTGAGTCCCATTATCGCGGTAAAAGGCTGGGCGCTCCCTCCTCGTATGGTCGTGCGGTTCGCCTGACATAGGCAGCCGCCGGGGCGCCCTGGAAGGCATCCCGAAAGGCAGGTGTCATTGGCCTACTCGGTCACTTGTATATGGCCGCCAGGAATGGTCGTCAGGTGCGGGTTTCTGTTTGCATGCCGGCCGGTGTTGGCTGCGGGGCGACGGGGGCTGCGGCCCGCCGTGGCCGGATGAGCAGCACGCAACTGGCGGCGCACAGGAGCAGGAGCGCGGCGGGGCTGATGAGGGTGATGCGCATGGCGTGGATGTAGCTGGTGGTGAAGATCGTGTGGATGACGTGCTCCAGCCGGGCGCGGAGCGGTCCGGGCGTGGTGGCTGGGACGGTCGCGCCGCCGGACTGTCCGCGTCCGACCGAGAGGCCGGTCTGGTCGAGGTGCGCGAAGCCGTGCAGGAACGGCGAGCGGGCGCGTGCTGGAAGCTGGCCGGCGGCTGTGGTGGCCTTGGTGTACATGTCGCTGGCCAGGATGGCGGCGAGCACGCCGCCGACTACGGCGCTGCCGATCGCGGAGCCGAGTTGTCGTGAGGTGTTCAGCAGTCCGGCGAGGGTGCCGGTGAGTTCTTGGGGGACTCGTCGGAGTGCCTCGGTGGTCAGTGGTGCGAAGAGGCAGCCGGCGCCGAGGCCGACGAGTGCGTAGGGTCCGATGAACGTGAACGGGGTGGCGTGGGCGCTGAGCACGGCGATCACGGCGAGGATGCCGAGAGCGTAGAGCGTGAAGCCGCAGATGAGGATGCGTGTGGAGCCGATGCGGTCTGACAGCCGTCCGGCCAGTGGTGCCAGTCCGGCGATCACGATGCTGAGTGGCAGGCTGGTCAGGCCGGAGATGACCGCGCTGTAGCCGAGCACCGACTGGATGTTGATCGCGCCGAGAATCATGATGCTGATCAGCGCGAACTGCACCGCGCCGGGCAAAGCGCACAACAGCACGACAGCCTTGTCGGCAATCACCGCGCCGGGGATCAGCGGCTCACGGTTGCGTCGGCTGCGCTCCCAAAGACCGAAGCCGGCCAGCAGGACGGCACCGGCGATCATGACCTCGGGGATCGTGACCGGCGTGCCGGCGATCTTCCCCCAGCTATAGCGCTGTCCCTCGATCAGCCCGAACACGACTCCAGCCAGTCCGAGCGTCGCCAGCACGACGCCGATCACGTCGAGGCGGTGGCGGCGGCCGAGCCGCAGGTCCGGCACTACCCGGACGGCGAGCACGATCCCGCAGATCGTGATCGGCAGGTTGACGTAGAAGATCCACCGCCAGCCGGCAGAGCTGACCAGCACCCCGCCGAGCGTCGGGCCGAGCACCGCCGCCAGCGCGATCATGCTGTTGTACACGCCCAGCGCGGCGCCGCGCCGCTGCGGCGGCAGGATCGCGGAGATGATCACCAGCGGCTGTGGCGCCAGCATCGCCGCGCCCAAGCCCTGGAGGGCCCGTGCTGCGATCAGCTCGGCCGGAGTCTGTGCGGCGCCGCAGGCCGCCGAGGACACGGCGAACACGGCGAGCCCGAGAATGAACAGGCGCCGCTGCCCGAAGATGTCCCCGAGCCGGCTCATCGTGACCAGCAGCGCGCCGAACACCAGCAGGTAGGCGTTGTTGATCCACAGCACGTCGTCCAGCCCGGCGTGCAGCCCGTCGATCAGGCTCGGCACCGCGACGTTGACGATCGTGGTGTCCATCAAGATCGCGAACGACCCGACGCACAACACCGCCAAGACCCGCCACGACGCACCGCCGGCGGACCCCGCCGAGCCAGTCGGTTCTCTCATAGGACCAACAGTGCCACAGGCAGTTGGTCTTGTAAAGGGACCTACTGCTGGTAGTCTCTGGTCATGCGATTGACGAGCCTGGCGGAGATGAACTGCTCGATCGCCCGCACCCTCGACGTGGTGGGCGAGTGGTGGACGCTGTTGATCGTCCGCGACGCCCTGCGGGGAGCGACCCGGTTTGACGAGTTCCGCGACAGCCTCGGCGTCGCCCGCGGCGTGCTCTCAGCACGCCTGCGCAAGCTCGTCGAGCAGGGCATCCTCGACCGCCGCCAGTACTCCGAGCATCCGCCCCGCTACGAGTACACCCTGACCGGCAAGGGACGCGCACTGGCCCCGATCATCACCGCGCTGACGACCTGGGGCGACACCTGGGCACCCAGCCCGAACGGGCCGCCGGTGCTGCTCATCCACGAGCAATGCGGACACGCCATCCACCCGATACAGACCTGCCCCCACTGCCACAGCGAGATCAAGAACGGCGAGCTGCGCCCTGTACCCGGCCCCGGCGCCACGTCGAAAGCAGCCCCCGCCGCCAGCACCCGCTAAAGACCCACGCTGGCCGGCGCGGTCGGGTCCTGGTTCGCCTCGGGCGCGCTCAGCACCGGAACCCGCCGGATCGCCACGGCCGCGCCGATCATGCCCCAGACCGCCAGGACGGCCAGGTGCCGCCAGCCGGCGCCGGTGTGCCGGGACAGCGGCCCGGTCAGCGCCTCGTTGAAGGGCCGGATCGGTAGCCAGCCGGTGACCCGGTTGAGCAGCTGAGAGGAGATCGGCATGTAGGTACCGGACAGGAACAGCAGGGGGGAACAGCACCGGTTGGGTGACGGCCGGGGCGGCCTCGGCGTTGGAGATCATTGCGGCCACCTTCGGCAGGGCCGCCGCGCCCGGCCCCGCTCGGCCGGCCCGTGCCGGGGACCCGCCGGCCGTTCTGCACCATGGGAAAAGATCAGCCAGAACGGCCGGGAGTGCCTGTCTCCGGCACCCGTGGCAGGCCCCGGGCGGTAGCCGGCCCGTCAGCCCGGGCCGATGTCGCGCAGCGCGGGGCGATCACGAGGTGCGCCGCCTGATCGCCGCCTCGAGGTTGTCCAGTTCGCTGGCGCGGTGGGCGCGGTGCTGCCGCGTCCAGGCTTCGTCGTGGAGCGGATCGACGGTCATGACCACGCGGGTGCAGCCGCCGGCGGGCTCGATGTCGATGGTCGTCAGGTGCTGGTAGGGCTCGTGGCCGGGCACGAAGTCGATCAGCGACAGGTAGGCGAGCCGGGACGGCGGCGCGACCTCCGTGAACGTCTTACGCACCTCGACCGACAGCGGATTGCCGGTGTCCCGCAGGAACGCGGCCTGTTCCGGCGCGATCGCGGTCATCGTGTACCGCAGCAGGCCGCCGGGCCTGAGGTCGATCTCGCTCACCCGGGTTTCGAAGCCGCCGGGGGCGAACCATTCCTCGAGGCCGTCGGCGGTGGTGAGCAGTTCCCAGATGAGTTCCGCCGGAGCGCGGCAGGCGCGCTCGAGCCGTGCGGGGTCCGGGCTGGGCGCGGGCTGGGTGGTCATCGGTTCCTCCTCGGCTGGCTGGGCTGGGCCGGTGTCACGATGGCGGGCGGGGCGGGGTTCCGGCCAGGCCGTGTCAGTCCCAGCGGCTGATCTCGCCGGCGGGGTAGGGCGCGAACGCGCCGCGTTCGGCGCCGGCCTTGAGGCTGGTGAGGTAGGCGCCCCAGTTGGTGCTGCATCCGCTCATGAATTCGCCGGGCTGCTGCCAGCCGGCGTGGGCGAACAGCAGCGTGGTGCCGCCGCGGGGGCCGGGGCGGAGGGTGAAGGTGATCCGGGTGCCGGTCCAGTCGCCGGGCCCGTCGGTGACCTGCCACGCCACCTGGTCCGGGGTGTCGGTGAGGACCCGCATGACGGCGGCGGGCTGCCCGGCGTCGCCGAAGTAGACGCTGAAGCTGGAGCCGGGGGCATGATCGCCGGTCAGCGGCCGCCCGGTCCACCAGCGGGCGATGCCGTCGGTGGTGGCGATGAGGTCGTGCACCCGCTTGGGCGGGGCGTCGATGCTGATGCGGTGCAGGATGTCAGGCATTGCGGGTCCTTTCGGTCAGGCGGCCGCCGTCGGCCGGCGGGCGGGTCTGCAGCAATGACGAACGGCCGGGTGCCGGACGGACACCGCCGCGGAAAAAAACCGGGCGGGGTTGCCGTCGGCCCGCGGCGGCGCTGCCGGCCCGATAATGGAAAGCGGCATCGTCCCGTGACAGGAGGACTCATGCAGTACGCGCTGCTGGCCTACGATCCGGCCGGCGACAGCGACCGGGCAGCGCGCCCGGTTCCGGGCGCCCTTGCCGCCAGGCTCGGCAAGCCGGACGTCACCGGCTGGGCCCGGCTGCACGCCGCGGAGTCGGCGACCACGCTGCGCAACGACGACGGCCGGGTGCTGCTGACCGACGGCCCGTTCATCGACAGCAAGGAGTACCTCGCCGGCCTGATCCTGATCGAGGCCGGCGATCTCGACCAGGCACTGGCCATCGCCGGCGAGATGATGCTCGCCGGGGCCGGGCCCGGTGTCGCGATCGAGGTGCGGCCCGTCCTCGACGGGCGCCTCGGTGCCGCTTGACGCCGTCTTCCGGGACCAGTGGGGCCGCGTGCTGGCCACACTGGCCGGCATGCTGGGCGACATCGAACTGGCCGAAGACGCCGCCGCCGAGGCGTTCGCCGTCGCCGCCGAGCGCTGGCCGCGCGACGGGGAGCCGGCCAACCCCGTCGGCTGGCTGATCACGACCGCGCGGAACCGCGCCATCGACCAGATGCGCCGCCGGCAGGTCATGGCCGCGAAGACGACGCTGCTCGCCCGCGACCTCCAGGCCGGGCCGCAGCCGCCGGAGGCGTTCATGGACGACGCCGCGGTCATCCCGGACGAGCGGCTGGAGCTGGTCTTCGCCTGCTGCCATCCGGCGCTCGCCCCCGAGGCGCAGGTGGCGCTCACCCTGCGCGCCCTCGGCGGGCTGTCCACCGAGGAGATCGCGCTGGCGTTCCTCGTCCCGGCCGAGACCATGAGCAAGCGGCTGACCAGGGCCAAGCGCAAGATCCGCGACGCGGGCATCCCGTTCGCCGTGCCGCCGGCCAGCCAGCTACCCGGCCGGCTGGCGGCCGTGCTTGCCGTGGTCTACCTGATCTTCAACCAGGGCTGGGGCGGCGGCCGCGTCGACCTCGCCGCCGAGGCGATCCGCCTCGGCCGGGCGCTGGCCGCCCTCATGCCGGACGAGCCCGAGGTGCTCGCGCTGCTGGCGCTGATGCTGCTGCACGACGCCCGCACGGCGGCCCGGCTGCGCGACGGGCAGGTCGTCCCGCTCGATGACCAGGACCGTGCCCTGTGGGACATGCGGCAGGTCGGCGAGGGCCGCGCGCTGCTGCGGCGGGCCATGACACCAGGCCGCACCGGGCCCTACCTGCTCCAGGCGGCCATCGCCGACCTGCACCTGCGCCAGCCCCGCGACTGGCGCCAGATCGCCGCCTTGTACGATGCGCTCGCCCGGCAGACCGGCTCCCCGGTCGTGGAGATGAACCGGGCCGTCGCCGTGGCCGAGACCGACGGGCCCGAGGCCGGGCTGGCCATCCTCGACCGCCTCGACCTCGGCCGGTACCGGTACTTCCACTCCACCCGCGCGGCCCTGCTGCGCCGCGCCGGCCGGCCCGCCGAGGCCCGCGACGCGTACCGCCGCGCGCTCGACCTCGCCCAGACCGAGCCCGAGCAGCGGTTCCTGGCCGCCCGGCTCGCCGAGACGGCACCCCCCGCCGCGGGCGAGCCCGGCCGGGACGGCGCATGACGGCATCCGGGGATCGCGCCGGTCAGGCCCCGGGAAGCCGCCGCGCGGCGAGCCGCCCCAGGCTGGCTGCGCCGCCTGGCCAGCGCCACTCCGCGGTGCGCCTGCTGCCGTCTTCCAGGAACGCGCGCAGGACGCCCGGTCCGGCGGGTTTCTGGTCGCGGTAGCCGGGCGACGGCAGCGCGAGCCCGCTGCACGCCGCCGCCGAGCCGCTCCCGTGCCAGGTCAGGCAGCCGCCGTGCGGTTATCGCGCCATCGCGCGAGCCGGCCGCGAGCGGGCTGCCGGTCACCTCGATCCCGGCGGCGGCCGAGATGCCGGCCGCGATCCGGGCGCGCGCCCGGGCCGGGCCCGCCCGGCAGGACGCCCTTGACAAGTCCCGGCCGCGGGGCCATCCTGTTCCTAACTAAATTAGGGATTCCTATGATCGATAGGCGTACCAAACTACGTGAGGCAACCCGCCGGGAGATCCTCGAGGCGGCCTGGGAGGTCGCGCGGGAGGAGGGGATCGGCGCGGTCACGCTGCGGGACATCGCCGGCCGGGTGGGCATGCGGCCGCCGTCGCTGTACACCCACTTCGGGTCGAAGATGGCGATCTACGACGCGATGTACCGGCAGGGCTGGGAGGACTACCTGGCGGTGGTGGCCGGGCTGGAGCCGCGGCTGCCGCGGCAGCCGCGGGCCGCCCTGGTCGTGGTCGCGGGCTCGTTCTTCGACTTCGCGCTGGCCGAGCCCGCCCGGGCGCAGCTGATGAACCAGCGGCTGGTACCCGGGTTCGAGCCCACGGCCGAGGCGTACGCGCCGGCGGTGCAGGTGCTGGACCGGCTGCGCGGCACGCTGGCCCGGCTGGGGGCCGACGGGGACGCGGCGGTGGACCTGTTCACCGCCGTGGTCGGCGGCCTGGTCAGCCAGCAGATCGCCAACGACCCGGGCGGGCGGCGGTGGCGGCGGCTGCTGGAGCGGGCCATGGACATGTACGCCGACGAGGTCGGGCTGCCCGGCCCGCGGCTGACGCCGCGGCCGGGCGGGACGCAGGGAGCGTGATGATGAGCAGGATCACGATGCGGTCCGGTGCGGTGACCGGGGCCGCGCGGCCGCGCGCCTCGGCGCTGCCGCGGGCGGTGGCGGACCGGCTGGCGGCAACCGAGTATGACCGGGTGCTGGCGGTGCTGCGGGACCTGGCCGCCGACGACTGGGCGAAGCCCACAGCCTGCCCGGGGTGGGACGTGAAGGCGATGGCCGGGCACCTGCTCGGCATGGCCGAGTTCGCCGCCTCGCCGCGGGAGACCATGCGGCAGGCCCGGGCCGCCAGGCGGGCGGGCGGGGTCTGGATCGACGCGCTGACCGCGCTGCAGGTGGCCGAGCACGCCTGCCTCACCCCGGCCGAGCTGGTCGCCCGGTTCGCCGCCGTCGCGCCCCGTGCCGCACGCGGCCGGCGGCGGGTGCCCGGGTTGCTGCGGCGCCGCCGGCTGCCGGACGATCAGCCCGTCGGTGACAGCACCGAGCCGTGGACCTACGGGTACGTGGTGGAGACGATCGCCACCCGGGACAACTGGATGCACCGGATGGACATCGCCGCCGCCACCGGCCGGCCACCGGTGCTCACCGCCGATCACGACGGTGTGCTGATCGCCGACGTGGCCCGGGAGTGGGCCGGCCGGCACGGCCAGCCCTGCGCGCTGACGCTGGCCGGCCCGGCCGGCGGCAGCTTCCGGTTCGGCGCCGGCGGACCCGGCCTGGAACTGGACGCGGTCGGGTTCTGCCGCATCCTGGCCGGGCGCGGGCACGGCGCGGGCCTGCTGGCCGTCCAGGTCCCGTTCTGAGCCGGTGCGCCGGCGGTGGCGGACCGGGGCGTGGTCACCGGTCCCCGAGCGCGGGCGGCAGGCCGAAATACGGGAAGATGCCGGGGCCGAAGCGGGTCATCGCCTGGATCCGGGTCCCGGCCAGCGTGAGCACCAGCAGCGAGCTGGCGGTGGCGGGCCCGGCCGCGCCCGGCTCGCGCAGGTACGCCGCCAGGCCGGGCTGGCCGTTGGCCCGGACCGGGACGGCCAGGTAGGTGCGGCCGTCACGGAACGCGATCGCGGTGAGGAACCGGCGGATCAGGTCGCGGCCGGAGTATTCCAGCGGGAGCGGAGGCATGGCCAGCCAGGCGTCGTCGCTGAACAGCTCGACGATTCCCGCCACGTCGCCCCGCTCGTAGGCTGCGGTGAGCCGTTCGATCAGCCGCTTCTCGCCGGGCGAATCCGGTGCTGCCGGCGGCTGGCTGGCGCCGGAGCGCACCGCGGCGCGGGCGCGCTTCAGCGCGCTGGCCACCGAGTTCTCGGTGACATCGAGGATGGCGGCTGCCTCGCTGGCGGTGTACCCGAGCACGTCGCGCAGGATCAGCACGGCGCGCTGCCGCGGCGGCAGCCGCTGCAGCGCGGTGATGAACGCGAGCGAGACCGCCTCCCGTGCCTCGTACCTGGCCTCCGGGCCGGGTGCGGTGTCGGCCAGGGCGCCGAGCAGCTCGTCGGGGCAGGGCTGAAGCCAGGTCACCTCGCCGAGCCGGGTCGGCTCCGGCAGCTCCGGGCCCGGCGGCTCCGGACCCGGCGGCGCGCTGGTTCCCCGGCAGCGGGCGATGGCGCGGCGCGCGTTCAGGCACCTGCTGGTCACGACCCGGTACAGCCAGGTGCGGACCGAGGCGCGTGCCTCGAAGCCGGGCAGGGCCTGCCACGCGGCCAGCAGCGCCTCCTGCAGCGCGTCCTCGGCGTCCTGGACCGAGCCGAGCATGCGGTAGCAGTGCACCCGCAGCTCGCGCTGGTAGGGTCCGACCAGCTCGCGGAACGCGTCCCCGTCGCCGGCGCGGGCCCGGTCCAGCAGGTCCGCTGTCACGGCGGAAGTTTCCCGCGCCAGGCGACCAGAACGCAAGCCCGGCGGTGTCTACCTGAGCGGCGGGTGACCCGCCGCCGCACACGAAACGGAGCACGCCGATGTCCGCGTACCTGTTCACCTTCCGGTCCCCCGATCACTACGCTCCCGGTAGCGGCACCTTCGAGGAATGGTGCCGCTGGCAGCTTGAGCTCGGCGCCCGGCTCAAGGACCGGGGCAACCCGGCGTTCGCCGCGGCCACCGTCGGCGCCGGCGCCGCCAGCACGACTCTGGGGGGTTACTCGGTGATCCGCGCCACCAGCCTGGACGCTGCCGTCGGCATCGCCCGCGGCTGCCCGCTGCTGCGCCACGGCGGCGGCGTCGAGGTGGGCGAGCTGGCCAGCCATGATGAGCGGTTCGACCGGTGGCTCGCCGGGCAGCCCGGCACGGACGGCCGGCCATGACCGGGACCTACAGCGCGGAGGTGTCGGCGCAGGTGCCGGCCGCCCCCGCCGAGGTATTGCGGTACTTCACCGACCCGGGCCGGTTCGTGCGCTGGATGGGCGCCGAAGCCAGGCTTGAGCCGGTCCCGGGCGGGCAGTTCTACGTGCGGATGCCCGACGGCTTCCGGGCCGCAGGCGAGTTCGTGCGCGTCGACCCGCCGCATCAGGTGGTCTTCACCTGGGGGTTCGCCGATGAGCAGGCCGCCTCGAAGACCAAGCACCAGCCCGGCGGGGCGGCCGCGGCCGACGCGATGCCGCCCGGCAGCACCCGGGTAACCGTCACCCTCAGGCCCGTCGGCGGCGGCACCAGGGTGACCCTCCGGCACGACGATCTCCCGGGCACGCGGCTGCGCGACGGGCACCAGGTCGCCTGGGAGGCCTACCTGCCGCGGCTGGTGATCGCCGCCTGCGGCGGGGACCCCGGCCCGGATCCGCACTCCTGACCGTGACCGCGTCCCCGGGGACGGCCCCCGCCCCGGCCCGGCACGACCGCCTCACGGCCGCGGCGTGACCGGCCGGGCGTGACCGGGACCGGAGCCGGATGCCCGGCCGGCGCCGGGACGAGCCGGGGTCGGCCGGCGGGAGGCAGTTGCCCTCATCCCGGGGGGAGCCCCGCGGTGAGCCGGGGAACCGCCATCGCGATGGCCGCCGAGGCGGCCACGTTCGCGATCGCCTCGGCGGTGCACGCCGCCTCGCCGCCGCCGCCATGCTGTGCGTAGCGCCGGACGCGAGGCGCATGGGCCTGGCCATGACACCGGCCGGCGAATGACCTTGCACCGCGGCGCGCCAGGCGCCAAGGCGCAGTCCGGAGGAGGAGGCCCGGGCCGTTGCTCCAGTTAACATCCGCGCGGCCTTGTTTACGCGGCCGAGATCATCGAGTCGATTCCTCGTGACGTGACCGGATTTTCATGGTTCTCGACTCACGTACGGTGAGGCGCGCCTAGGGTTCCGCCGCGCCGCCCGCGGCAGCAACGTCACGAGCGGCCGGGCCTGGACCGAGAGGCGAGGCGGGCAACCGCGGGCCGGGCAACCGTTCCACGGCGCCCGTTCCACGGCGGGACAAAAGCCCGGGAGACCAGTTGAGCCCGGCCAGCGCGGCCGGGCACGTCACCTGGAGGCCGTGTGGACGAGCGCACTCATCACCATCTCCCCGCGGACGTGACCGGTCACGGGCAACATGGCCGCCACGGGCCGGAGGCACGGCACGCGGTGGCCGCCGAGGCCAGCCTGCCGACGGCCCGCTGGGAACAAGAGGTCGCCCGCGGCCTGAAACTCGGCCTTCCCGGCGCCGACTCCATCCGGGACAAGCGCATCCCGACCTTCTCCCGCGGCGAGCTGCCGCATTTCGCCGGGATCAGCACCTTCCTCAAGGCGCCGTTCGTGGCGGACGTGCGTACCTGCGGCGACTATGACGTCACGGTGCTCGGCGTGCCGTTCGACGGGGGAACCACCTACCGCCCGGGCACCCGGTTCGGGCCGCAGGCCATCCGCCGGATCTCCGCGCTCTACGGCCCGTACAGCTTCGAGCTCGGCGTCGACCTGCGCGAGTCGATCACCATGGCCGACCTGGGCGACGTGTTCACCATCCCGGCCAACATCGAGAAGACCTTCGACCAGATCACCAAGGCCGTCAGCCACGTCTACGGCTCGGGGACGTTCCCGGTCGTGCTCGGCGGCGACCACTCCATCGGCTATCCCACCGCCCGCGGCGTGGCCGCGCACCTCGGCGATGGCAGGCTCGGCATCATCCACTTCGACCGGCACGTCGACACCCAGGAGACCGACCTCGACGAACGGATGCACACCACGCCGTGGTTTCACGCTACCAACCTGCCGAACGTGCCGCCGGAGAACCTGGTGCAGATCGGAATCGGCGGCTGGCAGGCCCCCCGGCCGGGAGTGAAGGTCAGCCGGGAGCGCACGACGACGATCATGACCGTCAGCGACTGCGTGGAGATGGGCATCGAAGCAGCGGCCGAGCGGGCACTGGAGATCGCCTGGAACGGAGCGGACGCGGTCTGGCTCAGCTTCGACGTAGACTGCCTGGACGCCGCGTTCGTCCCGGGCACGGGCTGGCCGGAACCCGGCGGGTTCCTGCCCCGCGAGGTGCTGAAGTTCATTCAGCTGGTCGCGGCGACCCCGCTGGCCGGCCTGGAGGTGGTGGAGTGCTCGCCGCCTTACGACCACGCCGACATCACCTCTCTGATGGCGACCCGGGTCATCTGCGACACGCTCGGCTGCCTGGTCCGTGCCGGTCACCTGCCGCCGAAGCGGAGCCCGGCATGACGCCAGGGCCGGACGCCGGCCCGACGGCGGAGACGGACGCGGTGCTGGCGCCTGCCGAGACAGCGGACGCGGCGGGCGTGCCAGGACGCGGGGCCGCGCGGCAGCCGGGCAGCGCGAAACAGCCGCACGGCATCGACCGCCCGAGGGCGGCGGATGTCCCAGTGGCGACCGTGGAGAACCTGTCGGTGACCTTCCGCCGCGGCCGCCTGCGCATCCAGGCGGTGCGCGGCGTCAGCCTGGAGATCCAGCGGGGAGAGATCCTCGGCCTGGTCGGCGAGTCGGGCTCGGGCAAGAGCGTGCTCGGCTTGTCGCTGCTCGGGCTGCTGCCCGCCAATCCGGCCCCGGAGCTGTCCGGTGCGGTCACCGTGCGCGGCAACGACATGCTGGGCGGGTCCGCGCAGCTGCGCCGGATGGTCCGCAGGCGGCACCTCGGGGCGGTCTTCCAGGACCCCATGACGTCGCTGAACCCCACCATGCGAGTCGGCCGCCAGGTGATCGAGGCGGCAGGGTCGCAGGACGAGGCGGTCAGGCTGCTGCGAGCGGTCGGCATCCCGGACCCGGCGCGAAGGATGGCCAGCTTCCCGCACGAGATGTCCGGCGGGCTGCGACAGCGGGTGATGATCGCGATGGCGATCGCGGGTAGCCCGTCGCTGGTGGTCGCCGACGAGCCGACGACCGCGCTGGACGTCATGGTGCAGGCGCAGGTGCTGCGCCTGCTGCGTCAGCTCCGGGACGAGATCGGCTGCAGCTTCCTGATGATCACCCACGACCTGGGCGTCGCGGCGCGGGTGGCCGACCGGATCGCGGTGATGTACGCGGGCCGGCTCGCGGAGCTCGGCCCGTCCGCCGGGGTCCTGCGTGACGCCGCGCACCCGTACAGCGTCGCGCTGACCCGTTCCCGGCTGTCCCTGTCCTCGGCACGCGGCCAGCCGCTTGCGACGCTCCCGGGCGAGGTCCCCGACCCGGCGCAGCCGCCGCCCGGCTGCCCGTTCCAACCGCGCTGCGAGCTGGCGAAGCACGAGTGCTCGGCCGCGGTGCCCGGACCCGTGCCGGTGGCAGACGGCCACCTCAGCGCCTGCATCCGCCCGCCCGCCGAGGTGAGAGCAGGCCCGGCCGCACCCGCCCGGGCGCCGCACCCGGGCGGGCCGGCCTCCTCCTCGGCAGGACGGGCCGGGCTCAGCGCCCCCGCGGGCCAGGCGGGGGACCGCCGGGCGATGGTGGTCCGGGTACGCGGTGCCGTCAAGACCTTCCGGGTGAGGGCGGGCCGCCGCCACGCCGCCCTGACCGCGCTGCGCGAGGTGGGCCTGCAGGTGGCCGAGGGCGAGTCCGTGGCGATCGTCGGAGAGAGCGGCTCCGGCAAGTCGACGCTGCTGCGGGTCATCGCCGGGCTGGAGCGCGCCGACCGGGGCGAGGTCGCGCTCGGACCCGGCGCGAGGCCGCAGATGGTCTTCCAGGACGCGGGCGCCTCGCTGACGCCGTGGATGACCGTTGGCGCGCTGCTGGAGGAGCGACTGCGCGCCGAACGCCTGACCACGGCCGCCCGCAGGCAGCGAGTCACGCAGGCGCTCGCGCGCGTCGGGCTGCCCGACCACGTCGCCGCCGCCAAGGCGGCCGAGCTGTCCGGCGGGCAGCTGCAGCGGGTCGCGCTCGCCCGCGCCACCGTGATCCCGCCGGAGGTGCTGCTGTGCGACGAGCCGACGAGCGCGCTCGACGTCTCGCTCGCCGCCGTCGTGCTGAACCTGGTCGCCCGGCTGCGCAGCGAGTTCCGCATGGCGGTGCTGTTCGTGACGCATGACCTGTCGGTGGCCCGGGTGGTGGCCGACCGGATCGCGGTCATGTACCTGGGCAGCCTGGTCGAGTTCGGCCCGGCCGACGACATCGTCGCGCGCCCCCGGCACCCGTACACCAAGGCGCTGGTCGAAGCGGTGCCGGACTTCGGCGTGCTGCCGGAGAGCGCGCCGGGCGAACCGGCCAGCCCGCTCGACCCGCCGCCCGGCTGCGCGTTCCACCCGCGGTGCCGGGTCAGCGAGACGGTCTGCGCCGACCCCGATTTCGCGCCAAGGCTGATCAAGCTTCGCGGTGAGCGGGACCGGACGGTCGCCTGCGTGCACGCCGAGGCGATGTGACATGGCGGTCGCGGAACCCCGGACCCCGGGGGCTCAGGCTCGCCGGGCGCGCCCGGGCCCGCTGCGGGCCGGCCATGCGCGCAAGGCGGACGTTGCGGCGGCCGGCCTGCTGGTCCTCGTCACGCTGATCGCGCTGCTCGCCCCGGTGCTCGCCCCGCACAACCCGATCCAGCCGGTCGGCCTGCCGCAGCAGCCTCCCGGCTCGAACGGGTTCCTGCTCGGCACCGACGCCATCGGCCGGGACATCCTGAGCCGGGTGCTGTTCGGCTGGCGCTCAAGCTGGTTCGCCGCGCTCGCGGTGATCGCGTCCGGGCTGATCGTCGGCGGGCTGGCCGGCCTGGCCGCGGGCGCACTCGGCGGCGTCGTCGACACCATCGTGATGCGGATCACCGACGGGTTCCTCGCGCTTCCGGCGCCGGTGCTCGCCATCGCGGTGGTGGCCGCGCTCGGCCCCGGCCTCGCGCACACGCTGCTCGCGGTCGCCATCGTGTGGTGGCCGTTCTACGCCCGGATCGTGCGCGGCGAGATCCGGACGATCAAGGCGCGCCCGCATGTGGAGGCGGCCAGGCTGGCCGGCGTCGGCCGGGCCGGGATCGCCGTCCGCCACCTGCTGCCCGGCGCGCTCCCGGCAGCGATCGTCACTGCGAGCCTGGATGTGGGCAACCTGGTGCTGACGCTGGCGTCGCTGTCCTTCCTCGGCCTCGGCCAGCCGCAGCCGGCCCCCGAACTGGGTGCCGACACCGCGAGGAACCTGCCGTACCTGCTGCAGCAGTGGTGGATCCCGGTCATGCCGGGCCTGGCGGTGCTGGTGATGGCCCTGGCAGCCAACGTGGCCGGCGACGGCGTGCGGAACCTGCTGAGCGGACGGTAACCGATGCAGCGCCAGATGATCGTGTTCATCGCGAAACGGCTCGCCGCCGCGGCATTGATCATGCTGGCGCTGACCGCCGTGATGTTCGTGCTGCAGAAGGTATCGCCGGTCGACCCGGTGCACGCCATGCTCGGTCCGTCCGCCTCGGCCAGTGCGGTGGCCAAAGAGCGCAAGGTGCTCGGCCTGGACCGGCCGCTGCTCGGCCAGTTCGTCAGCTACGCCAGCGGGGTGCTGCACGGCAACCTGGGGATGTCCTACCGGACCCGCCGCCCGGTTGGCACCGACCTGGCATCGTTCGTGCCCGCCACCGCGGAGCTGAGCCTGTACGGGTTGCTGTTCGCGCTCATCCTGACGGCCGTGCTGGCGATCGGCAGCACGCTGCGCTGGCCGGGCGCCGGGCTGTTCCGGCTGGTGCTGATGGCCGGGGCGTCCACGCCGGCCTTCCTGCTCGGCATCGCCGGCATCGTGATCTTCTACTCGAAGCTCGGCTGGCTGCCTGCCGCCGGGCGCACCGGCTACGCCAGCCCACCCACCGGCCCGACCGGGCTGCTCACCATCGACGGCCTGCTGGCCGGCCGTCCCGCCGTGACCCTGGACGCGCTGCGGCACCTGCTGCTGCCCGCCTCCGCCATCGCCGTCGTTCCCGCCGTATCCATCGGCCGGGTGCTGCGCTCGAGCCTGCTGGCCGGGATGCGCAGCGATTACGTCCGTACCGCCCGGGCCAAGGGCTTGACCGAACGAGCGGTGGTGCTCCGCCACGTGCTGCGCAACTGCCTCGGCGCGGCGCTGTCGATGACCGGGCTGCAGGTGGGCCTGATGTTCTCCGGGGTGCTGGTCATCGAGCAGATCTTCGCCTGGCCCGGCATCGGCCAGTACATGGCGCAGAGCATCCCCGCCGCCGACTTTCCCGCCATCTCCGGCGTGACCCTCCTGCTTGGCGCCGGATACGTCGCGGTCAACGCGATCGTGGACATTGTGCAGGCCGCAGCGGATCCGAGGATCAATGCCTGACAGCACTAGCCCGGGGGCGTGGCCCCCCGGGCCCGCCGAGGGGCCGAGACTGGCGCGGCAGGGTAACGAGGCCGGCCCAGGCGGACCGGCTGCCGCAGATCGGGCCCCGGGCCGGCCGGCGGGCCCGGTCAGCGTCCACCGCCCCACCGACATGGCCTGGAGCGGCATCCAGACGTTCGCCAAACGGCCGCTCTGCCTCACCCCCGAGGACCTGCGTGCGGGCAATGTGGACGTGGCCATCGGCGGCGTGCCCTGGGAGGGCACGGCGTCCGGCCGGACCGGCACCCATCTGGGGCCGCGGGCGATCAGGGAGTGCGATTACCTGGGCCGGACAGCGCGGCCGCACCTCGACGTCCGGGTGGACCCGTTCGACTACCTGACCGTCGCCGACTACGGCGACGCGGACATCCTGATCGGCAACACCGACGGCACCTACGCGAACATCAAGTCGTTCGTGGCCGAGATGCTGGACGGCGGCGCGCTGCCCATCGTGCTCGGCGGCGACCACGGGATCACCTGGCCCGCGGCGACCGCGGTGGCCGACGCCTACGGGCACGGCACCGTCGGCGTGGTGCACTTCGACGCGCACGCCGACACGTCGCCGGACATGCGCGGCAACCTGGCGGGCCATGGCACGCCGATGCGGCGCCTGATCGAGAGCGGGGCCGTCCCCGGCCGCAATTTCGTCCAGGTCGGGCTGCGCGGCTACTGGCCGGACCAGTCCGTCCTCCGCTGGATGGAAGAGCAGAAGATGCGGACCCATTTCATGGCCGAGATCCGTGCCGCGGGATTCGACGCCGTGCTCTCCCGCGCGCTGGAGGAGGCGCTGGACAGCGCGGACCACCTGTACATCTCGGTGGACGTGGACTGCGCCGACCCGGCCTTCGCGCCGGGCACCGGGACGCCGGAACCCGGCGGACTGACCAGCGGGGAGATGCTGCGGGCGATCCGGCGGCTCGCCGCGGAGGTGGGCGCCGTCGCCATGGACGTGGTGGAGGTCAGCCCGCCGTACGACGCCGGCAACAACATCACCGCGCTGTTCGCGAACCGCTGCGTGCTCGAGGCGCTGACCGGTACCGCGATGCGCCGCATGGGCCTGACGCAGCCCGATTACGCCGACCCGAGAGCGCTGGGCCGCCCATGACAAGCTCCCCGTCCCGCGCCTGCCGATCCCGGCCGGCGTCCCGAGCCGGGCCCGCGCCCGGCGCCCCAGGCCGGGCCGACGGGTCGCGCACATACCGGAACTTTCACGATGCAAAGGAGGGCAACATGCCACGGCAGCCACTGTTCGTCGGTGACCCGGCGCTGGTCGTCGTCGACATCCAGCGCGGTTCCGCGCTGGCGAGCAAGCAGTCCGGCATCCCGCACATGGACGGCGCGGCCGAGCGCATCGCCCGGGCCGAGCAGCTTGTCGCCGCCGCCCGCGCCGCCGGGATCGCAGTGATCTTCTTCCAGGAGGTGCACCGGCGCAACGGCGTCGACTTCGGCCGCGAACTCGACGGCAGCGAGGACGTGCATTGCCTGGAGGGCGACGAGGCGACCGAACTGTGGCCGACGCTGCGGCCCGCCGAGGGCGAGTACCACATCGTCAAGCGGCGCTACTCGGGCTTCATCGGCACCGAGTTCGAGCTGCTGCTGCGCGGGCTGGGCGTGTCCACGCTCGTCCTCATCGGGGGCCTCACCGACGTCTGCGTGCACTACACGTTCGCCGACGCGCACCAGCGGGATTTCCACGTGCGGGTGGTGGAGGACTGCGTCGGCGGATCCAGCCAGGCGCGCCACCTCGCCTCGCTCGACGCCATGGAGTACCTGCAAGCCGGGGCGCGCCGCACCAGCCGGGAGATCCTCGACGCCTTCGCGGCGCTGTCCGCGGAATGCGGGCCCCCGGACCCCCCCGAC
>Ga0209061_1001130_pt1 | contig 48591 bp, 47 predicted proteins | sample Coa_R1_10_FD_187157 | JGI IMG/M metagenome (GOLD analysis project Ga0209061, IMG submission 187157) | Surface soil microbial communities from Centralia Pennsylvania, which are recovering from an underground coalmine fire - Coalmine... | ecosystem: Environmental > Terrestrial > Soil >...
GCCGCGAAGCCGGGCGGTACCGGCAGCGGGCCGCCGCTGCCCCGGCCAGGGGCCGTCCCCTGCGGGACCGGGGCGCTCGACTGCTTCAGCGTGTGGCCCCCGCCGGACGGCGAGCGGGTACCGGAGTGGCCCACCGTCACGCCACTGCCCGGCGGGCTCTGGCCGATGTGCAGCACCGAGGGGGCGACGCGCGGCACCACCGCTATCGCCGCGATGACGGCCGCGGCAGTGGCCGCGGACACCGCCAGCTTGCGGTACCTGCGGTGCCGCGCCCGGCGCTTGATCAGCTCGAAGGTCCCCGGCGGCGGGGGCAGTGGCTCTACTTTCTCGTGCAGCCACGCGTCGAGGCCGTCGTTGCGGTCATCCATCGGCTTCTCCGAGGGTGGCTCGCAGCCGCGCCCGCGCGTGGAAGAGATCGGCCTTGACGGTCCCCTCGGGACGCCCGAGCAGCGTGGCGACCTCGCGGACACCGAAGCCTGCGTAGTAGTGGAGCAGGAACACACTGCGCATGCGCGGCGGCAGGTCCTGGATGAGGGCGCGCACGTCCACGTCCTGCGTGGGGTGCGACACGGAAGCGCCCTGGGCGGCGGTGACGGTGCGCAGGGCGCGTCTTTCCCGTTCCGTCCTTCTCCAGTGGTCTCGTATCAGGTTGGTTGCGATCATGTAAAGGTAGCTCTGCGGGTTGTCGAGCGCGGACCACCTGGCGAGCAGCCGGGTGAACGCTTCGGACGCGATCTCGTGCGCGGTCTCGTCATCGTCGACAAGCCGCCGTACCCATCCGGCCAGCCGGGGGTAGGCGCTGCTGAACAGCTCTTCAGCGGCCGCCCAGTCGGCCCTGCGGAACCTGGCCACCGGCATCCCCCTGCTGGCTGTCGGCGCGGAACCGGCGTGGCCCGCGGGCTGCGGTTTCCGCGGGCCCCGTGGGGGACACAGGTCCCGCGGGGCCACAGTCACGGTATCGCGGCGCAGCCTGGGCAAAGGCCCTGTCTGGGGTCGCCTGACATCGTTAACGAGATATTCCAACGATCTACCACACATTCAGCCGGCTGACGCGGGACCGCGCCTGGGCGAACCCCTGTACCGCCCGGGCATCCTCTATGACGGCGCAGGCCCGGCGGCGGTTGGCCTTCTTTCTGGGTTTTCTCCGGTGGATCCCGCCGGCGCCGGCGGCTTCCCGGCGTTGATCCCGGGCTGACCAGTCCTAGACTGGCCGGTAGGCGCCCGGTTCCTGCTGTGCCGGGCGAGGGGTAGGCGCACCGTGCCGGGCCCGGAGGCGATCCCCCCGGAGCAGCCGCGGTGCCGGCCGGCCAGCGGACAACGCTCACGGTGACCCGGAGGCGGTGGACATGGACAGGCAGGAGATGCCGGAGGCGGCGGAGGCCCGGGCCGGGGACGAGATCGCCGCGGGCCGGCTGCGCTGGCAGCGCCGGTACGAGCAGGCGCGCAAGCGGGACGAGGACTTTTCCACGCTGTCCGGCATCGAGGTCGATCCAGTGTACGGGCCGCCGCCGGGGGCGCGGGTGCCGGGGATGGAACGGATCGGCTGGCCGGGGGAGTTCCCGTTCACCCGCGGCCTGTATCCGGCCGGTTATCGCGGCAAGCCGTGGACGATCCGCCAGTTCTCCGGGTTCGGCAACGCGGCGCAGACGAACGAGCGGTACAAGATGCTGCTGCGGTCGGGCGGCACGGGGCTGTCGGTGGCGTTCGACATGCCGACGCTGATGGGCAGGGACTCCGACGACCCGCGGGCGCTCGGCGAGGTGGGGCACTGCGGGGTGGCGGTCGACTCCGCCGCCGACATGGACATCCTGTTTGACGGGATCCCGCTGGAGAAGATCACCACGTCGATGACGATTTCCGGCCCGGCTGTGCCGGTCTTCTGCATGTACCTGGTGGCGGCCGAGCGGCAGGGCGCGGAGATCTCCGCGCTGGACGGGACGCTGCAGACCGACATCTTCAAGGAGTACATCGCGCAGAAGGAGTGGCTGTTCGCCCCGGAGCCGCACCTGCGGCTGATCGGGGACCTGATGGAGTTCTGCGGGGCTCAGGTGCCCAGGTACAAGCCGCTGTCGGTGTCGGGGTACCACATCAGGGAAGCGGGGGCGACCGCCGCGCAGGAACTGGCGTTCACGCTGGCCGACGGGTTCGGCTACGTGGAGCTGGGGATCTCCCGGGGCCTTGAGGTGGATGAGTTCGCTCCGGGGCTTTCGTTCTTCTTCGACTCCCACATCGACTTCTTCGAGGAGATCGCGAAGTTCCGGGCCGCGCGGCGGATCTGGGCGCGGTGGATGCGGGACGTCTACGGCGCGCGCACCGAGCGGGCACAGTGGCTGCGGTTCCACACCCAGACAGCCGGGGTGTCGCTGACCGCCCAGCAGCCGGACAACAACATCGTGCGGACCGCGATCGAGGCTCTCGCCGCCGTGCTCGGCGGGACGAACTCCCTGCACACCAACGCCCTGGACGAGGTGCTCGCGCTGCCGAGCGAGAAGGCGGCGGAGATCGCGCTGCGCACCCAGCAGGTGATCATGGAGGAAACCGGCGTCGCCAGCGTGGCTGACCCGCTCGGCGGCTCCTGGTACCTGGAGGCGCTGACCGGCAAGCTGGAAGAGCAGGCGGAGGATATCTTCGCGAAGATCCGCGCGATGAGCAGCGACGGGTCGATGACGGCGGGGATCTTGCAGGGCATCTCCGACGGCTGGTTCACCTCCGAGATCGCCGAGGCGTCCTTCGCCTACCAGCAGAAGCTGGAGAAGGGCACCAAGAAGATCGTCGGGGTGAACTGCCACACCGAGACCGTCGGCGAGCCGCTGGAGATCATGCGGGTGTCCCATGAGGTGGAGCGCGGGCAGGTCCGCGAGCTCGCGCGCCGCCGCGCATCCCGCGACCAGGGCGCGGTGGATGCCGCCCTTGCCCGGATGATCGCCGCCGCCCGGTCCGGGCAGAACATGGTCCCCCCGATGCTGGAGGCGGCCCGGGCCGAGGCCACCCTCGGCGAGATCTGCGGCGCCCTCCGCGACGAGTGGGGCGCCTACGCCGAGCCCCCCGCGTTCTAGCCAGGGCGTGGCTCCGCTGGCACCGCGCGGGTGAGGAAGGCCGGCTGACTGTGATCACTGCCTGAGAGTCCCGGTCCTTGCCCAGTGCCGTGGTTCACTTGCCGTCTCGCAGAGGGCCGGGTACGTCATCGGGATCTTTGGCTGGCAGGCGTGAGCCGGGCCGGCTGGCCTCGGCGGGCAGCGCAGCCGGGTGGAGTTGCGTAGCCTGCCGGATGCACCGTCCGCAGTAACGGGCCTCTGGCTCCAGGACGAGCCGGGCAGCGGCGATCACGGCACGGCACTGCTCGCATCGGCCGTAGCTGCCGGCGGACAGCCGCGCCAGCGCTTCCTCGGTCTCGGCGAGGGCCTGCCTGGCGGCGATGGCCTGCTGCATGAGCTGTCGTAGCTGTCGTGTTCCGGCTTGTTCACCAGGCCCGCTGCCGGCGAGGCCGGCGGCGTCGTGACCGGATAGGTCCGCGGCGTCGTGATAGGCCACGGACAGCCTGATGACGGCGTCCAGCCGCTGCCGCCACCGCGATTCCAGCAGATTGCGCCACGCCGGGAGGGCCGGGGCGGCACGTCCCGCGAGGGCGGCAGCGGGGTGCCCGGCGGCCATGACACCGGCCGGCGGATGCGGGGGCTGTTGGGCGTGGCCTCCTGTCGCATCGGGGCCGAGGGCGCGATGGCCGCGGTACCGGCCGTGACCTGGGCTGCCCGCTGCTGCGCTGAACTGGATGGTCCGCCGGTCCGGCGTCACGGCCAGCAGGCGGATGCGGGGAGCAGCGGTAGCGCTGGCGTATGCAGGCTGGCTGGCAGGCCCGGTCGCGCCGGGGAGCGGAGGCTGGCCGCTGCCAGATTCGCGGGGAACGGCGATCACGGCGAACCCGGCCAGTGCTATCGACGTAGCGGCGGCGAGCTTGGCCCAGCCGCGTCGTTCGGTCATCGCGATCTTCCTCCCGCCCGGTCCCGGGCCTTCACGGGATGATGCTGCCGGCAATCTGTTCAGCTCGCGGCACTATGGCGCCGACCAGGCCGAAGGCGGTGCCGCCGGTCAGCCCGGCGAGCAGGACGGCGGACATGCTGAGGCTGACGGTGGCGCGGTGGACGCGCGGCGCGATCAGGTGGTTCTCGACGTGCTGGTAGACGACGAAGAAACCGGCGAGCGGCATCAGCCGTAGCGCGCCGTGGCGCAGGCGCGGCAGGCTGGCCATGAAGCAGATGGTGAGGATCACCACCGTCACGGTGGAAAACAGCGCGCCGAACAGCCGGCCGGCCAGCCCGAGCAGGCCGCTGCCGAGCTTGCCCGGCAGGCTGGCGAGCAGGCTCTGCACCTGGCCGGTGAGGTTGTAGCGGTCGCTCAGCTCGCGGAAGCGCGCCGACCGGTCCTGCAGTGCCGCAAGATAGCCGGGGAGATCACGGACCAGGGTTTCAAACTGGTGGGCCATGGCCGGGATAACCGTCCACAGGAAAACGGCTACCAGGCCGAGCGCGGCGAGGAAGATCGCTAGGACGGCCAGCCCGCGGCGCAGGCCCCAGCGCTGCAGCAGGCGCACCGCGGGTTCCAGGCTGACCGCCACGAACAAGGCGATGAGCGCCTGGATCAGCACGACGCGAGCCGTGTAGACCGCGGCGGCCGCCGCCAGGACGGCGAGAACCCCCAGGCTCACGTAGACCCCGTAGCGGAACAGCATCACCGGGCGCGGGCGAGCATCCTCCTCTGCCGGGGGTGGGCGTCCGGGATCGGCGTGGCTGCTGGGGGTGGTTGCCTCGGTGCCCGCCATACCCGGATGTCCGTCTCGCCGGCTCACGCGGCACGCTCCGTGCCGCTGTGGCTTTCGCACACCCGGGAGGAAGGCCGGCGGGCCCGGACACGTGCGAGGATGCGCCATGGGCGGGTGCGCCGTGCCGCTTCGGCGGCTGCGGTGACGGCCAGCGCGATGCCAAGCCCCAGCAGCAGGCCGGCCCAGGAGGTGCTTGCGAAGACCTTCCCGCCGAGCCTGCCGATGAGGAACGCGTAGCCGGCCCAGACCACGCCAGCGGCCGCGGTCGCGGCGATGAAGCGGCGCCGGTGGTAGCCGATCAGACCGCAGGTCACGGTGACGGCGGTGCGCCCGCCGGGGATGAACCGGCAGCCGATGATGATGCCGGCGCCGTAGCGGTCGAGGGCCCGCTGCGCCCACGCATGCCTGCGGGCGCCCTTGGCGCCGGCGAAGACCCGGCGTGCGATGGCCGGCCCGGACCGGCGGCCGAGCAGGTAGGCGGCGTTGTCGCCGAGAAAGGCGCCGGCGGCGGCCAGTGCCACCAGCAGGGCGATCCGCGGGTCGGCGCTGCCCGCGGTTGCCACGCCGAGGGCGATGACGGCGGTCTCGGCGGGCAGCACGGGGATCAGCGCGTCGAAGGCTGGCAGCAGGACGGCGATGACGTAGGACCAGGCAACCGCGACGTCCAGGTGCCACAGACCGGTCACCACTCGGCCCCGCGGCGCCAGGAACCGGGCCTGGCCGGCATCGTGTTCCGCTGCCATGGCAGCCGCACGGTTTCCGTGACGCTTCTCATCGCATCTCCTTTCCCGGCCATGGCTGGTGCGGAGTGGCACGCGGCGAACAGGCGGCGCAGATCGTGAGGCTGATCCCGGAGACAGCCCAGGGCGCCAGCACCTCACGTCGCTGCCGGTCAGACGGTGCTCCTGTTCTGTTTCCGCGGGCGCTTACGGTCACAGTGGACGACCCGTAGCTGTCGGGCAGGTGGAGTTGCCGTGGTGGCCATGTGGAGGATCGGGGGCGCGCTGCAGGGGGCCGTGCAGCGCGCTGCCCGGTTCGCCTGCCGGGCAGGTGTCCGCCGGGACCACATAAAGCCTCCATCTGGTCTCCACATCACCAGGTTGGGCTGGGAAAACCGGCCAGCGAAGGCTGCATGCCACGAACCATACGTCCACGGGAGAAAGATCGATGAACGAACAAGGGGTCGTTGACTTCCTGATGAAGATGGCGGGGGACGCGGCCGCCGGGGGGCTGTCGGTGGCGATAGGCGACCGGCTTGGCCTGTATTCGGCGATGGCGGGTGCCGGGCCGGTGACCGCCGCCGCGCTGGCCGAGCGGACCGGGCTGGTAGAGCGATATGCCGGGGATCTGCCTGCCCTCGGCGATGGCCCAGCACGGGCCCATGGCGCTCGGCAACCGTGCCGGCGAGGAGGCGGTCCGTACCGTCGCGGTGGATGCCGGGTTCAGCCGCTGGCAGTGCGTCGCCGAAACCCCTGTCAACGCCGTCTACGAGGCGCGCCCGTAGCCGCGGCGCGCCGCCCCCAAGGAGAAATCTCATGACACAGACAGTGAACGGGTCCGCCGGGGCATTGCGGGCTGCGATCAGCGGGCCGGTGATCGGCCCGGCGGACCCGGGCTACGAGGAGGCGCGGCGGGTATGGAACGCCGCCATTGACCGGCGCCCCGCGGTGATCGCCAGGTGTGCGTCGCCAGCCGACGTGGCCGCGGCGGTCACGTTCGGTGCAGAACACGACCTGGAGATCACGGTGCGCGGCGGTGCGCATAGCACGTCCGGCGCGTCGGTCGCCGACAGCGGCCTGATGGTCGACCTCAGCCAGCTCAGTCAGGTCAGCGTCGACCCGCACGCGAAGCGGGCGCGGGTCGGCGGCGGCGCGCTGCTGGCCGACCTGGATGCTGCGGTGCAGGCGCATGGCCTGGCTGTGCCCGCCGGGGTGGTCAGTCATACCGGTGTCGCGGGGCTCACGCTCGGCGGCGGCATGGGATGGCTGACCCGCCAGGCCGGCCTGAGCATCGACAACCTGGTGTCGGCCCAGGTGGTGACCGCTGACGGGCGGATCCGGCGGGCAGCCGCCGATGAGAACCCCGACCTGTTCTGGGCGATTCGCGGGGGCGGCGGCAACTTCGGCGTCGTCACCGAGTTCGAGTTCCGCCTGCACGAGGTCGGGCCCGTTGTCCACTTCGGCCTGATGTTCTGGGAACTCAGCCAGGGACCCAGCGTGCTCCGCCTGGCCAGGGAGATCATCCCGGCGCTGCCCCGGGAAGTGAATATCATCGTCGCCGGGCTGAACGCCCCTCCGGCTCCGTTCGTGCCAGGGAGGTACCACCACCGGCCCGGCTATGCCCTGGTCATCGCCGGGTTCGGGCCTGCCGCCCACCATGAGGAGGTGATAGCCCGTATCCGCAAGGAACTGCCGCCGCTGTGGGATTTCATCGCCCCAGTCTCCTACGTGGACCTGCAGCAGACGTTCGATGACGCGTACGCGTGGGGCGGCCATGCCTATGAGAAGAGCACCTACCTCGGCGACCTCTCCGATGCGGTCATCGACGTGGTCACCGACCACCTGCCGCAGAAGAGATCACTGATGTCGGCGGTGGAGTTCTACCGCCTGGACGGGGCATACTCGCAGATCGGCGAGGATGACACGGCGTTCGGCGGCGGGCGTTCCCCGCGGTACGCCGCCTTCATTGTCGCGTTCTGCTCCGCCCCGCACCTTCTGCCCGCTGAGCGTGCGTGGGCCCGTTCCCTCTGGGGGGCGATGCTTCCGCACTCTCTCGGTGCCGGCAGCTACGTCAACGCGATGCCCGAGACCGGCGAGGACCGCGTGCGGGCCGCCTACGGCCCTGCCAAGTACCAGCGGCTGGCCGGGATCAAGCGGCAGTACGACCCGCACAACCTCTTCCACCACAACGCCAACATCCGCCCCGCCTGAGCAGATCAGATCCCAGGCTCATGCCGGCAGGCTGGCCGGAGCGACAGCACCCGGATGGGGAGCGACAGCACCCGGATGGTCAGGAGGACACACGCGAGCTTGCAGAACCTGCCTCACACCCTGGCAAGGCGTGCGTCCTCCCTCCTTTCACGTTGCCGGATTCGGGAGACGGCCCCTGGTATCGGCTGCGGATCTTGACATCTAGTGACGTGCTGCCTGACCGGCTGGTCCCTGCAGCGGACGGCCAGCCAGGTCGTAGACGACCGGGCCATCGACAGTCTCCTGCTCCAGAAGCAGACTGGTCAGGGCGTCGAGTTGCCGCCGGTGGGTTTCCAGCAACGTCGTGGCGGTCTGCTCGGCGTCCTGCAGCAGCGCGGCGACCTCCATGTCGATCGCCCGCTGGGTCGCCTCCGCGTAAGTCCGCAAGGTCACCTGGTCCCCGCCAAGATAGGTGGGGGATGCCGTGCCGTAGCCGACGGGCCCGAGTTTTGCGCTGAGGCCGAATTCGCGGACCATGCGGGTCGCCAGGTCGGTGGCCTGGACCAGGTCGCTGGCCGCCCCTGTCGAGCCTTCGCCGGACACCACCAGCTCGGCTGCCCTGCCGGCGAGGCGGACGGCCAGGGATGTCCGAAGCGCGGTTTCCGACAGCAGGTGACGTTCGTCCAGCGGAAGCTGGTGAGTCGCCCCGAGGGCTTGCCCGGCCGGCAGGATCGTCACCTTCGCCACCGGGTCGGCGGCCTCACACAGCGCCGCCACGAGCGCATGTCCCGACTCGTGGACGGCCACCGCGCGACGCTCGTCCGGCAGCAGGACAGCCGAGGCGTCCCGCAGGCCAAGCAGGAGACGGTCCCTGGCCCGGTCGAAGTCCACCGGGGTGAGAATCTCTCGCCCGCCCCGCACAGCTTCGATCGCCGCCTCATTGGCCAGGTTGGCCAGATCAGCGCCGGAGAACCCCGGGGTGGCCCGCGCCGTCACCCGCCCGTCTGAGTCGATCTGGACCTGCTTGACCTTATGCGAGTCGACCTGGGAGACGAAATCGGAATACCCAAGATCACGCACAGGCTGCTGTTCGACGCGCGCACCGAAAATCAGCCGGGCGCTGGCGGCGAGGCATACGAGCAGGAAGAGCAGGCGCCATCGCTGCGGCCGGCGGAGAGGCATGGGGCCTTTCCCTGGCGCGGGCCCGCTGGCCGCGGCCGCCCGTCATATCCGGATCCGGCGGTACGGCACCGTTCAGATGGATCAGCGGTGGCTGGCGCGCACTCTCCCGCCGCGGGGACCATTGTGACACGGTCTGCTCCCTCCATTCACTGACGGCCCTATCCGAGAACCGTCACATGGACGGCATGCGCATCCGCTGTGGAGACCGCGCGAAGATGCCCATGGGGCCGCCCGGTCTCCCGCGGCTGCGGCGCAGGCTTGGCGTCGGGCTCTTGATCGGGGCGGGGCAGGTTCATCGGGGCGGGGCAGGTTCGTCTTGCGGTCTTCGGGGTGGGTGCGAGGGGGCGGCCGCCTGCCCGAGCAGGCCGCCGCGCACGTCCACGCCGGCGTTCGCCAGCGCGAACGCCGGCACCACGCCCAGCGCGCTCACCGGGTGCAGGCGATGTTCGAGTGCTGCGAGCACGTCACGTCCCCGAAATGGCCGGGCGGTGGTGAGCAGGGCGAGCGCGACTCCCGCGATGGTGGCGTGCGCGCCAGACTTGTACGTCGCGTACCAGACGACCGCGCCGGCCACCACGCATGGCCGGACGCTGGCTACCCCAGACGCCGAAAGTCCAGGACGGCGAGGAGGCCCGCAGCTGCTGCCGCAAGCCAGCCCGCTGCGATCGGGCCCAAGTAAAAGACGGCGATCACGACGATGCCTATGACGTCGTCGACGATGGCGATGCTGAGAAGGAACAGCCGCGCCCCGGCTGGGACGCGGTCCCGGGAACGGCCAGCACACCGATGGCACACGCGATACCGGTGACCATCGGGATACTCCATCCGGCCGACGCGGCCCCGCCCCCGACGATTGCGGTGAACACCAGCGCTGGCAGCGACACCCCTCCGGCCGCCGCGTCAGCGGGCAGGACCGCCGCCCGGCGGTCACGTAGCGCACCGGTCACCAGCTCGCGCTTGATCTCCAGGCCAGCGGCGAAGAAGAACACCGCCATCAAGCCCTCGTTGACCAGGTGCCGCAGGTCCGCGTGGGTGGCGAGCGGGACTGGTGCCCAGGGACAGTTCGGTTGCCCACAGCCGCGAATAGCTGCCGGACACGGGGCTGGTGGCCCAGGCCAGGGCGATGATCGTCGCGCCGGGCAGTACGATGCCTCCTGCGGTCTCGGCCCGCAGGAACTCACGCAGCGGATCGGCTGACGGGTGCGTGCCGTGACCACGATTTTGTTCATTGCGGGCCCCTAAGATCGAAGTATCTGGAGTGAAAGAAAGTAACTCTGGATGCCCAGGGTGATGGGGTGTGGCTGACTGCGGGTTGCCGATGTCCCTTCTCGGTGGAGTCAGCTCCCCGGCGAACGGCGGGAGTTGCTGACAGCGGCGCGACGGCGTGCACATGGGCTCTCCCGCGCGGCGTGCCCGTCAGGCAACCGGCGGTGGAGGCGGCGCGGAGATCAGCCGGGCGGCTTCTGCTTCGTCGCGGCGATCTCGCCAGTTTCTTCACTGGCCTCGGATGTCTCCTGCGCGCCTGTGCTCTCCTGCGCGCCTGCGGGCGGATGCGCATCGGCATAAAACACCATGGCGATCCACGCTGCCAGGCTGGTCACGGCGACAATGGGTACGACGACGTGGAGCAAGATCGATCCGGTCACGTTGCGAAGCCTCTTTTCCTTGCGCGCTCCGGTGTGGCGGCCGGGGACTGCGGCGTGGTGTGCGACCATGCCGGGGACCGCTACCGGTCCTGGCGGACGACCCGTGCTCGCCGGCGGCGTGTGAGTAGGCAAGTGCGGCCAGCACCGCGAAGGCGGTCCCGGCGCCGTTCATGACCCGGCTTCGCCCCGATCATGTCTGGCTGCCTGCCGTGCGTGGCAGGCCCCCCGGGGCGGGGATTCTCTTCTGGTGCGCCTGGTGGTTGCCCGCGCGGCGAATCATGCCACGAGGAGCAGCCCAGCCCGCGTAGCCGGAGCAGGATCACCACCAGGCCTGCGCCGAAGGCAACCCATGGCACGAACGCGATCAGGCCGATGCCGGTCATTCCACGGTTCCTTGCGGCCTTTGCTCTCAGCCGCCGGCTTGTCCGCCGGCCGGCTTTCTCCGGTTACAGCCCACCGGCCAGGAGTGTGACGGCGGTGAAACTCACATGGTGACGAGATGGAGACGGCCGGCCCAGGATGCTCAGGAGCGGCTGAGCGCGAGATTATGGGAACCAAGATGGTCCTGCGCGGGAGCGGCCGGGCGGCCTCCTCAGTAAGGCCCGGACGGGGGGAGCAGCGGTGGCTGCGACGGTGCTGCTGGTCGAAGACGAGCGGAAGCTGCGCGAACTGGTCCGCTCGTACCTGGAGCGGGCCGGGTTCGCGGTGCTGTCCACCGAATCCGGCGCGGAGGCGATCACCCTGGCAGCCTCGGCATCCCCCAACCTGGTCGTCCTGGATCTCGGGCTGCCGGACGTGCCGGGTGAGACGGTGGCCCGTGAGCTGCGGGCGAACGGGTACGTGCCGATCCTGATGCTGACCGCCAGAAGCGCCGAGGAGGACCGGATCCGCGGCCTGGAACTCGGCGCCGACGATTACGTGACCAAGCCGTTCAGCCCGCGCGAGCTGGTGCTGCGGGTGCAGGCGATCCTGCGGCGCGGCGGCGAGGCCGCCGGGCAGGGACCTGCCAGCTACGGCGGGGGGACCCTGGTGATCGATGAGCCCAGGAGGGAGGCCAGGGTGCGCGGGACCGCGGTGGAACTCACCCCGACCGAATGGGGCATCCTGGTGGCGCTGGCCTCCGTGCCGGGCCGGGTGTATTCGCGGCTGGAGCTGATCAACCGGGTCCGCGGATATGAGTTCGAAGGCTACGAGCGCACGGTGGACTCGCATGTGAAGAACCTGCGCCGCAAGATCGAAGAGGACACGGCCAGCCCGCGGATCATCCAGACGGTGCTGGGCGGCGGCTACCGGCTGGGTCTGGCCCGTGATGGATGATGGCGGCGAGCGGCGGCCCGGCCCGGGAGGCCGGGCCGGGCCGACGGCTCCGTCTGCCTCTCCGGCCTCGTCTGCCCCGCCGGGTTCTGCTGCGCCACGCGTTCCGCCTGGGCCGATGGCGCTGCGCCTGGCGCTGGCATTCGTCGGGGTCGCGCTATCTGCCATCGCGTTGCTGGCGGGACTGACCGCCGCTTTTGCGGCATCTGATGTGTCACATCTGGCCAGCCGGCAGCGCGCGGGGCTCACCGAGGCCATAGCGGTCGCGGCCGGTGCCGCGTGGGACCGCGGGGAACGCTGGGCGGGAGCCGACTTGGCCCCGGTGCTCGATCTGGCGGCGCGCAGGGGAGCGGTCGTGCAGATCAGTGACCGGGCCGGATACCCGGTCACGTCCTCGCCGGGCTTTGCCGCCTACCGCGGAAGCCCGCAGGTCAGCCAGCCCGTTGAAGTCCGCGGAACGCGGATCGGCCAGGTTCTGGCCCGGTTCACCGGATCCGGCCTTGGCGCCGCCGATCGGGCGCTACTGGATGCGCTGCTCAGCGCGATCGCGGGCGCGTCAGGGGCGGCGGCGCTGCTCGCGCTGCTCGCCGGGCTCGCCGTGGCCCGGAGGATCACCCGGCCGGTCGAGCGGCTGATCACGGCAACCCGCGCGATGGGGGCCGGGGACCGCACCGCCCGGGCCGGGCCGGTCCGGGCGCCGGGTGAGCTGGCCGAGCTGGCAGCCGCGTTCGATCAGATGGCCGATGCCGTGGAGCGGCAGGAGCAGCTGCGCCGCGGGCTGGTCGCCGATGTCGCGCACGAGCTGCGGACCCCGATCGCGGTGCTGCAGGCAGAGCACGAGGCACTGCTCGACGGCGTGACAGAGCCCACCCCTGCCGAGCTGTCCTCGCTGCGCGACGAGGTGCTGCGGCTGGCCCGCATGGTCGGTGACCTGCAGACACTGGCCGAGGCCGACGCTGCCGCGCTGCGCCTGACACTGTCCCGTGCCGACCTGGCGGGCATCGCCGCCGCGGCGGCCGACAGCCTGGCCGGGCGTTTCGAGGACGCTGGCATCACCCTGGCCCGGCGGCTGACACCGGTGGAGGTGCTTGCCGACGCTGGCCGGCTGCACCAGGTCATCACCAACCTGCTGACCAACGCGCTGAAGTTCACCCCTCCCGGCGGCCAGGTCAGCGTCGACGCCGGGCCCGCCGACGGCACCGCTGTGCTGCACGTCACCGACACCGGCGTGGGCATCCCGGCCGACGACCTGCCGCGCATCTTCGGCCGGTTCTGGCGCGGCCGCCAGGCAGCGCGCACCTCCGGCAGCGGGATCGGCCTGGCGGTGGCAGCCGAGCTCGCCCGGGCCCACGGCGGCGAGCTGACCGCGGCCAGCACCGAAGGGCAGGGCACCCAGATGACGCTGACCCTGCCGCGCGCCTGGCCACCAGGACGGGAAGCACGCCCATAGCGGGCCGGTCATCCTCCACGTCATCTCCATGACGGCGGCACAGCGGTGTCAGATCCGCGCACTCAGCTTGTGCCGGTGCAGGAGTTCGCCCATGCCGTGCCCGGTGCGGCTGGAGGGGTGGAGCGCAAGAGGTGAAATTGACACAGCGAACCCGCGAGGCGGCGGCTGCGACCGCCACGATGGCAGTGATCGGTGGCGGTGGCGTTGCCGCCGCCGCCACCGCTGGACCGGGCCACGCCGCCAGGACGTCGGCCGCCGCGCAACCGGCGACGGCAGCACGCCCGTGAACGCTCCAGCCTGGCCGTGGGCCGCGTTCGCCGCGTTCGCGGTCAAGATGCTGGCTGCCGATTTCTACCAGGTCCCCACCTGGGCATCGCCGGCTTTCATCGCCGTCGTGCTGGCGATCGTCGCCGCGGCGTCCATCCGCAGCAATCGCCGGCGCACAGCACGGCAGTCCGCGCACGACAGCGAGGACCGGGGCCCTGCCGCTTGATTGCGGGCACGCCGGCGGCCATGCAGGCCTGGCGATGCCACTGGGTGATGGCGTGAAAGTTCCGTCATGCGGGGAACCCCGTGATCAGTTGCCTCACCACGGCCGCCGGTGGGGCTCGCCGCTTCTTCACAGCGTGCACACGCGGCCTTCACGCAGGCTCCACGAGGTCCGGATGTCCTGCAGAACGAGGGCGGCTCTCGGACGGCAGAGGCCGTCCTCAGGGGAAAGCAAGCGGTGCCCGCACGCAGCGACCGCTCAGTGCGGCCGGTCTGACGACGTGACCGGTGACAGCGGGACCCCGGTGGGCACCGCCATCCTCCAGGACACGGCAAAACGACGGGAGATCAGGCCATGGAGTTCATCCAGATCATCGAGATCCGCACCCGCGGCATCGAACGGGTCCGTCAGATCCACGAGGAGTGGTGGCACGCCACCGAGGGCAAGCGCACCGCGCGCCGCATTCTGTTCACCCGTGACCACTCAGACCCCGGCCGCTATTTCGCCATCGTTTTCTTCGACTCATATGGGTCGGCGATGGAGAATTCCTCCCTGCCAGAGACCCAGACGGCGGCGGAGAAGCTCCTGAAGGCGTCCGATAGCCCGCCGGTGTTCTACGACCTGGACATCCTCGAGGACCGCACCTAGCCACGACGGTCACGCTGGCTGACGCAGCCGGCCTCTCCCGCGGGCGCGCTGAGCAAGGTGTAGATCGGCTTGCTGATCGGCAGCCTGGCCGGCCTGTTCTGCTGGCGGGGCGTAGCGGGCGCGTCATCCTTGCCAGTGCCCGGTGCCGGGCTAGGCGTGCTCGACTTTGACGCGCTCCCGGAGCTTGGCACGCCCGGCCAGGGCCTGCTTCCGCTAGCGGGACCCGGCAGCGTCCAGATTGGCGGCATCTGCTGGCGATCGCGGTCTCCGGGGCGACGATGGCCTGTGACCCGTAACGGCGGCGCCTTCACATAATCTTCACAGCTTCTGCGTCCGGCCTGCACATCGGCGTGCCTAGCTGTCGTTATGGCCAGCCGGCCAGCAGACAGCAGGCAGGGACGGCCGGCAGCCGGCTGCGCCTTGCCGGCGCCGTGGCGGGGCGAGCTGGGCTTGGACCGTCGGCACGGGAGGGGGCCACGATGGCAGGTCTTGTGCGCATGAGCTTTGATTCACCCGAGGAGACCCGGCCGTTCGAGGGCGGCACGGGCCAGCTCCAGCTGGTGAACACGAGAGAAGGGGGCGTCGGCCGGGCCACGTTCCTGCCGGGCTGGAGGTGGTCACAGCACGTGAAGCCGCTCGCGAAGACCGAGAGCTGCCAGGCCGCCCACATGTGTTACTTCGTATCCGGCCGGATGAAGGTCGTCATGGACGACGGGGAGGAAATGGAGTACGGCCCGGGGGATTTCGCCGTCATTCCATCCGGCCACGACGGGTGGGTCGTCGGGGACGAGCCCTGTGTCGCGATCGACTGGCAGGGCTTCGCTGACTACGCCAAACGGTGACGGCCGGGTAGCAGGCCAACGGGACCCGGGCCGGCAGCCGTGACGCCAGTGAGGTACCCCGGGCGAGTGAATCTGCCAAGCCGCTCAATTCCCGCATCAAGAGCCGGGGCAGTCTGGGGTTCATCCAGTACTCCCCGGCTACCTGCCGCAGGCCCCTACCTGGCCGGCACACGGGCCGCCGGCTGACGCCATGCCGACATGGAAGATGGCCCGAGCGGCAGGAGCGTTGCGGTGCACGACACGGCGGCGTGGTGCGCGCTGCGTCACTTTGGAGGACGCGCTGCGTCACTTTGGAGGAGGAGACATGACGCCGGAAATACCCCAATGGCACGTCGCGGGTGGCTGGTTCGACGTGTGCAAGTGCAACATCCCCTGCCCGTGCTCGTTCGCGCAGCCGCCCACGTTCGGCGACTGCGACGGCGTGCTGGTCTGGCACATCCGCGAGGGGCGGTACGGGGACACGCACCTGGATGGGCTCAACATGCTGATGCTCGGCTCCTTCGCCGGCAGCATCTGGGGCGAGCACCACGATGCCTACGCCGCCGTGTTCGTCGACGAACGCGCCGACGACAGCCAGCGCCAGGCGCTCCAGGCGATCTTCAGCGGGCAGGCCGGCGGCTGGCCCGGGAAATTCGTCTCGATGCTCGGGGCGGAGATGAGGGGGTTCGGCTTCGCTCCCATCGAGGTGTCGATCGCGGATGACCTCGCATCGTGGAGCGCGGAGATTCCCGGCCGGGTGACCGCCAGAGCCGAGGCGCTGACCGGGCCGACGACGCCGGAGGGCGCGCGGGTGCAGGTCCACAACCTCCCGGGCGGTGAGACCGGCCCGGGGCAGGTCGCCACGTGGGGCCGGGCCAGCACGGACCAGGCGGATGCGTTCGGCTTCTGCTGGGACCGCTCGGGGCAGTCGAGCAAGCACATACCGTTCGACTGGAGCGGGCCGGCCTGATCCTGCAGGCTGGTGTCCCCCTTGCGCCAGCCCCGGGAGGATGCGCATGCCTGGGCCACAACGCGGTCCCGCCGTCCCGATCCAGTCCCGAAGCCTGCTGCCCGGGCGGGAACTGGCTGCCGGCTGGGTCCTGCTGACTCTGCTCGCCGCCCTGGCGTGGCTGTTCACGGCCGGGCAGGCACGGGACATGGGAATCCAGCCGGGCACCGTGGGCATGGCCCTGCCCTTGTTTTTGCTGCTGTGGGTGGCCATGATGGCGGCGATGATGCTGCCGTCCGTCGCGCCGGTGGCCCTGACCTGGGCCCGCGGGATCGGCCGTCAGCCGGCCGGTGCCGTACGCGCGGCCCGGACGGCCCAGTTCGTCGGCGGTTACCTGCTCGCCTGGGGCGCGCTCGGGCTGCCCGCCTACGGCGGCCTGGCGGCGGCCGGTCATGCGGTGGCCCGCCATCCCGGTGCGGGCCGCTGGCTCGCCGTCTCGGCCTTCGCGCTGGCGGGGCTGTACCAGCTCGGGCCGGCCAAGAACGTCTGCCTGCGGCACTGCCGCAGTCCCCTGACGCAGCTGATCCGCTACGCTCAGTACCGCCCGTGGGCACGCGACCTCAGGGTGGGTATCCACCACGGGCTGTACTGCGTCGGCTGCTGCTGGGCACTGATGATCCTGCTCGTGCCGCTCGGCGTCATGAACATCGCGGCCATGGCCGGGCTGGCGGCGGTGATCTTCCTGGAGAAACTGTGGCGTTACGGGCCGCAGCTCGCCCGCGCGGCCGGGGTCATCTTCCTGATCTGCGCCGCCCTCACGCCCTTCGGGGACTGGCTGCTCCCCGGCCTGCAAAGCACCAGCCCGATGCATTCTATGAGCTGAACGCGAGCGACGGCCCAACTCGGAAACGACACCATCGAGCCGGTTCCGGCCGCCGATCCATGCTGCTCTGCCGCTACGCGCTGATTCACCAAGCTCAGGCCGGGCTGGCCGTCGGCAGGCCCGCTTCCCTCGCAGCGGCGAGCAGGCGCTTGTCGTAGCAGACGAATGCGGTGAGCTCCTGCCTGATCGTCAGCGCCGAAGCGAGGTGGATCGCATCGAGGGCGCGCATCGTGAAGGGCCGTGCGGTTCCGGCCCTGGCGAGCACGGCTTCGGTGAGACGTACCTGGCGGAGGCGCCGGATGACCTGGTAGCACTCGGAAAGTGCGGTGGCGTCCCGGCGGCAGACGGCCCGGGGAACCTCGGCCCGTATGATCGAGCTCGACACCCGGATGAGGTCCGGCCGCTCAGCAAGCCACTGGCTAAGCGCTGGTGACTCGAGTTCGGTCATGACGAGCTTGGCCAGCGCCGAGGAGTCGAGGTAGATCAATACCGTTCCTCCTCGCGCATCTGCAGGAGAGTCTCGGTAAGTGTTGGCTGGCCCGGCGGCACCGGCGGGGCGGGCTCTACGTCGAGCAGATCCCCCGGTTCTTCCGCCTCGAGCAGGATCCCCTCGGCGATCAGCCGCTCCAGCGGGCTTTCCGGCTCCCTGGCGGGGACCAGGTGCGCGACGAGGCGGCCCCTGTTGGTGATGTCCACGGTGTATCCCTTCTCCGCGAGATCCACGTAGAGGCTGGCGTGCTGGCGTAGCTCCCTGATGCCGATACGCCGGCTGGGCCCGGCCCGCCCGCCGCCGCAGCGCGCCGCGGCGGCGTTCCTGTCGTGCGATGTGTCGCTCATTGGAGTATCGTAGTACGTAATGTGCTACATAGTGGCTCCGCCGAGGTGGTCCCGGCTTCCCGCCCGTAGCGGTGAGTAAGGTTGTCGGTGCCGGCCCTAGCCGGCGCATGGAGACGATGCGGCAGGATGGTGTTATGCAGCAGCCGCGGGATTTTTCGATTTACGGGGCCGTTGACCTCGGCGCACGGCAGGCAGCCGCGCAGCGCAGGGAGCAGGCGGCCCGAGGGGCGCAGGGAGCCCAGCCGGGCTCGGCGGGCGCCGCCGGTTCCTTCGTCATCGACGTGACCGAGGAGACGTTCAACAGCCAGGTTGTCGAGCGCTCCCGGACGGTTCCGGTGATCGTCGACCTGTGGGCGCAGTGGTGCGGCCCCTGCAAGCAGCTCAGCCCTGTGCTGGAGAAGCTGGCGGCCGAGGCCGGCGGCCAGTGGGTGCTCGCCAAGGTCGACGTGGACGCGAATCCGCAGCTCAGCCGGGCGCTCCAGGTGCAGAGCATCCCCATGGTCGTCGCAGTGATCGGCGGCCAGCTCGTGGATGGCTTCCTCGGCGCGCTGCCGGAGGCGCAGGTGCGCCAGTGGCTCAGCCAGATCATGGCGGCAGCCGAGCAGCTTGGCGTGCACCCGGCGCAGGCGGCGCGGGAAGCGGCGGCCGACGGCCGGGCGGGCGCCGGCGCCGCCGGCCCGGCGGGCGGTGCCGGAGGGCCAGGGGGACCGGGGGCGGCCGGTGCCGCAGCGGCGAACCCCGTGTACGCCGACGCTCAGCAGGCCATGGAACGCGGCGACATGGATGCCGCCGCGGAGGCATTCCGCAAGATCCTCGCGCAGTCGCCGTCCGACCAGATCGCCAAGGTCGGGCTGGCCCGGGTCGAACTGCTGCGGCGGGTGAACTCCTACGACGGGCCCCGCGCACGCCGCGAGGCCGCCGAGCGGCCGGGCGATGTCGCGGCGCAGTGCCGCGTGGCGGACATCGATCTGGCGGAGGGCAGGGCCGGGGAGGCGTTCGACCGTCTCCTCGGCGTCATCAGCCGGACCTCCGGTCAGGAGCGCGACCAGGCGCGGCAGCACCTCGTCGGCCTGTTCGACATCTTCTCCCCGAAGGACCCGGAGGTATCCAGGGCGCGGGCGAGGCTGTCCACCCTGCTTTTCTGAGGCTGCCGCCGCGCTCTTCTTGACGGCTGCCCGCCGTGGCCCGCCCCCGCAGGCCGGCGTCCGGGAACGGCTACCGGTCCCGGGGCGCACGGGACCCGTGCGCCCCGGGACCGCTTCGCGGTGCCGCCTCCGCAAGCTGCTCGAGGACGGGGAGCGCTCCCGCCAGTGCAGCGGTCCTGTCCGGCGTCAGCCGCGTCAGCAGATCGGCGAGCATGGCCGTGCTCTCCCGGCGGATGCGGCCGAGCACCTCACGACCGCGCGGGGTGATGGCAAGCAGGCATGCCCGCGCGTCGCCGGGGACCGCGCATCTCTTCACGTAGCCGCGTTCCTCGAGTGCGCTCACGGTCCTGGTCAGCGTGGACGGCGCGATCCCCTCCGCGGCGGCGAGATCCCCCAGCCTCAGCGGCCCTGTCCGGTCGACCGTGGAGAGCGCGGAAAGCTGCGTGGGGGTCAGGCCGGCGAGCTGATGGTGACGCATCCTCCTGGACAGCCGGGCGATAACGACACGAAGGCGGGTCGCGTCGATCGTGGCCGGGCCGTGGCGGGCCTGCGCCCCCTCATGGTCAGGCGTGAGCGTGCCGGCGGAAGGCTGGTCCAGCAGTTCGCCGGCTGCAGTGTGCCGTGCCATGCTTGCAGGGTACGCGCTGGCGGTCCAGGGCACGCACTGGCGGCGGCCGCCGGAACGGCCGCCAGGCCGGCGTTCCGGCCTGAGCTGGAGGGCTGGCATCCTGGCCTGGATCCAGGCGCGGCCTCACGCCAGCATGCCACCGGAATGTACGCTTCGTTCGTCGAAGCTGTGCCGTCACCAGACGTGCCGGGCGAAAGGCGGAAGTATCGTGGCCATGGCGCCAAGCGTCTCCTATTCGATCACCGTGCGGCTCGAGGTGGCGTCCCGCGGCCGGGCGGTGAGCGAGATCACCCGGGCCGTCGAGCACTGCGGCGGTGTGGTAACCGCCGTGGACGTGACCGCCGCCGGGCGGGACAGGCTGAGGGTGGACGTGACCTGCGCCGCCAGGGACACCGCGCACGCCGAGGCCATCGTGGACGCGCTGTCCGGGATCGACGGCGTCCTGGTCCACAAGGTCAGCGACCGGACGTTCCTGCTGCACCTGGGCGGCAAGATCGAGATGCGCTCCAAGGTCCCGCTGCGCACGCGGGACGAGCTGTCCATGGCCTACACGCCCGGCGTGGCGCGTGTCTCGCTGGCCATCGCGCGCAACCCTGAGGACGCCAGGCGGCTCACCGTGAAGCGCAACAGCGTCGCGGTCGTCACCGACGGGTCCGCGGTGCTCGGCCTCGGCAACGTGGGGCCGTACGCGGCGATGCCCGTGATGGAGGGCAAGGCGGCGCTCTTCAAGCGCTTCGCATCCATCGACGCGTGGCCGATCTGCCTGGCCACCCAGGACACCGACGAGATCGTCAGGACGGTGCAGGTCATCGCGCCCGGCTTCGGCGGGATCAACCTGGAGGACATCAGCGCGCCCCGGTGCTTCGAGGTCGAGCGGCGGCTCCGCGACCTGCTCGACATCCCGGTCTTCCACGACGACCAGCACGGCACGGCGATCGTCGTGATGGCGGCGCTGACCAACGCGCTGCGCGTGGTGGGTAAGGATCTCGCCGCGGTCCGCATCGCAATGGCGGGCGCGGGCGCCGCTGGCTCGGCGGTGCTGCGGCTGCTGCTGGCCGCGGGTGCCAAGGACGTGATCGTCTGCGACGAGGCGGGTGCGGTGCACCGCGGCAGGGCAGACCTCGGCGGGAACGAGACGCTGCGCTGGATCGCGGAGAGCACCAACCACGCCGGGTACGACGGCGGGCTGGCCGGGGCCGTCCGCGGCGCGGACGTCTTCATCGGCCTGTCCGTGCCGGGGATCCTCTCCCGGGCCGATGTCGCGGCCATGAAGGAGGGAGCCATCGTCTTCGCGCTGGCCAACCCCGAACCCGAGGTGGACCCGGACGTGGCGAGGGAACACGCGGTGGTCGTGGCGACCGGCCGCAGCGACTACCCGAACCAGATCAACAACGTGCTGGCCTTCCCCGGGGTGTTCCGCGGCCTGCTCGACGCGCAGAGCCGCACCATCACCGACGGCATGCTGGTCGCTGCCGCGCGGGCGCTTGCCGATGTGGTGTCGGAGGACGAGCTCGGGCCGGAGTACATCATCCCCTCGGTGTTCCATCCGGACGTGTCGTCGGCAGTTGCCGCGGCGGTTCGCCAGGAGGTGTCCGCCGAGGGGGCATCCGCGGAATAGGCACGTCAGGCTGCCCGCGGCCGCGGCAAGCAGGCCGTTACGCAAGCACCATGATGGGCACATGGAGACAATGACTCCCCGCTCCCGCGGAGGGCGGCTTCTCCCTTCACCCGCAGACTCCGCGGCGGCCATGCCCTGAGCCGGGACCACCGGCCCCGTTCGTGACCGTACCGTTACGCGAGAGGAGGCGGCGCGGATTCCCCTCCGGCGGCAGCGCCGGGGTACCCTCCACGCAATCATGATGTCCACGGAGATCCTGGCAGGCCGCCTGCTCGTCGCCACGCCGGTGCTCGCCGACCCGAATTTCCGCCGCACCGTCATCCTGGTCGTCGAGCACGAGCCCAGGGAAGGGACCCTCGGCGTCGTGCTGAACAGGCCGACGGACGTGCCCGTCGGGCGCGTGCTCGAGCCGTGGTCGGACCTGGTGACGGACCCGCCTCTGGTGTTCCGTGGCGGCCCCGTCGCCCCGGACAGCGCCCTGGCCCTCGCCCTCGTACCCGGGAACGACGAGCCGCTCGGATGGCATCCGCTGGACGGGGCGCCCGCCGTCATGTCCCGGCTCGGGCTCGTCGATCTCGACACGCCGCCGGATCTGCTCACCGCGGCGATCAAGCAGCTTCGCGTGTACGCGGGCTACGCGGGCTGGGGTCCTGGCCAGCTCAAGGCCGAGATCGCCGAGGGAGCCTGGTACGTGCTGCCAGCCGAGCCGGCGGACGCGTTCAGCGGGGAGCCCGGCACGCTATGGTCTGCGGTGCTGCGCCGCCAGGGCGGTGAGATGGCCTTCACCGCCACCTACCCCGATGACCCCACCCAGAACTGACCGCTCCCGGCCACCCGCGGCGTAGCCAGGCGCAGGCGATGGCGCCTGTCCATGCCCTGGGATGCGGGCACAGGCGCCATCGCCGCATAGCCGGGCGTGGGCGGCGTGGAGGCGCGGAGTGGTAGGCCGTAAACGGGTGCCGCGCGGATACACTAGGGCGGATGAGCACCGAGGTTCTTCCAGACAGCGGCACTCGCGTCGGCGAAGAGGTTCGCCCGGACCTGTCCCACGGCGACGGGGACCATGACCGGTTCGCCCACTACGTGGACAAGAAGAAGGTCACCGACGCCATGGTGACGGGCACGCCGGTCACCGCGCTGTGCGGGAAGGTCTGGGTCCCGAGCAGGGACCCGAAGCGCTACCCGATCTGCCCGGAGTGCAAGGAGATCTACGAGTCGCTGCCCCAGGGCGAGGAGTGAGAGGCGGGTGGCCTGGGAGCGGTCTGCCCGCCGTCGGCCGCTCGGCATGCCAGCCCGGGGGACGGGTCTCCTGATCCACCGGAACCCCCGAGGCGGAGACTTGGCCCCCGTGGGGAGCCGCTAGCATGTCGGCCTTGTGAGCAGTGCCGTCGACGTTGCACCCGGGGAAGGGGCGTTCGGTCACGGACCCGTTCGGCGTGAGCTTCTCGGCTCGCTCAGGGACTGGCAGCGGCGGGCCTGCGGCGAGTACTTCGCCCGCCCGCGGCGTGACTTCCTCCTGGTGGCCACCCCAGGGGCCGGGAAGACCGCCGTCGCCCTGACCGTCGCCGCGGAGCTGCTGGCACGCCGCGAGGTGGCCGCGGTCACCGTGGTCACCCCGACCGAGCATCTCAAGCACCAGTGGGCGGCGGCGGCAGCAGGGTCCGGTATCGCGCTCGACCCGGCGTACCGGAACGCCCAGGGACGGGCTTCCGCTGACTTCGCCGGGGTGGCCGTCACCTACGCGCAGGTCGCCGCCCATCCCGCGCTGCACAGGCAGCGCACGGAAAACAGGCGCACGCTGGTGATCTTCGACGAGATCCACCATGCCGGCGACGCGCTGTCCTGGGGGGAGGCGGTCAGGGAAGCGTTCGAGCCCGCCAGGCGGCGGCTCGCGCTGACCGGCACGCCGTTCCGCAGTGACACCAACCCCATCCCGTTCGTCACCTACGAGCCGGAAGCGGACGGCACGTGGCGCAGCGCCGCCGACTACGTCTACGGGTACGCGTCCGCGCTCGGTGACGGCGTGGTCCGGCCCGTGATCTTCCTCGCCTACTCGGGCGAGATGCGCTGGCGCACCCGCGCCGCCGGCGAGATCTCCGCCACGCTGGGCGCGCCGATGACGAAGGAGCAGGCCGCGCAGGCGTGGCGGACCGCGCTCGACCCCGGCGGCGAGTGGATCGCGCGGGTCCTGCAGGCGGCGGACCGGCGGCTCACCGAGGTGCGCAGGGGCATGCCCGACGCGGCGGGCCTTGTGATCGCCGGCGACCACGCGGACGCGCGGGCCTACGCCGCGCTGCTGCGGCGCCTCACCGGCCGGCGCCCGGTGGTGGTGCTCTCCGACGACCCGGCCGCCAGCCGCAAGATCGCCGCGTTCGCCGCCTCCGATGACCGCTGGATGGTCGCCGTCCGCATGGTCTCGGAGGGGGTGGACATTCCGCGCCTGGCCGTGGGCGTGTACGCGACCAGCGTGTCCACCGCGCTGTTCTTCGCGCAGGCGGTCGGGCGGTTCGTCCGCGCGCGCCGCCGGGGTGAGACGGCCTCGGTGTTCCTGCCATCGGTCCCGGTCCTGCTCGCCTTCGCCGCCGAGCTCGAGGCCGAACGGGATCATGTGCTACGTTCCGCCGGCGGCGATGCGCCGGAGGAGCGCGAACTCGCCGAAGCGCAGCGTCTCCGCGCGGTCCCGGACGAGGCGGGGGAGAAGCCGTTCACGGCGCTGCACGCGTCGGCGCGTTTCGACAGGGTGCTCTACGACGGGGGAGAGTTCGCCGTGCCGACGGCGCCGGGATCGCCGGAGGAGGAAGACTTCCTCGGCCTGCCCGGCCTGCTCGAACCCGACCAGGTGGCGCTGCTGCTGCGCAAACGCCAGGCGAGCCAGCTCCGCGAGCGGTCCAGGACCGCCGGGACTGCCGGTGCGGGCGGGGTGGCCGGCGGCGCGGACGGTGGCACGGGCGCCGGCGGCCAGGCGCCCCCGGTCAGCCGCGAGACGCTCGCGGCGCTGCGCAAGGAGCTGAACGGGCTCGTCAGCGCGTGGAACCACCGGACGGGCCAGCCGCACGGGGTGATCCATGCGGACCTGCGCCGTGCCTGCGGCGGCCCGCCGCTGGCGCAGGCCACCGCCGAGCAGATCCGCGACCGTATCGCGATGATCCGCCGCTGGGCCGCCGCGAAACGTTAAGCGGAGCTAGGCAGCGCGGCGGCGGAAGAAGCGGCGGACGCGCCAGACGAGCAGGGCGAGCACCGCAGCGATGCCGGCGGCAGGGATGGCGCGCTTCAGCACCGACGGCCCGGCGACGCTGAGCAGGTTGATCGCGTCGTCCTGGCGCTGTGCCTCCCAGGTCGCCGCCGGCGCAGGCCCGGCTGCCTGCCCCTGCGCGGCCTCCTGCGACGGGCCCGCGCCAGCGGCGGGCGCCTGGCCAGCCGGGGCGCCGTCCGGGGCAGCCGCAGCGGCTTGCGGGCCGCCGCCGGTGAGCTGCCGGGCAAGGTTGTCGGCGAACTGCCCCACGAGCTTGCCGCCGACTTCCGCCAGGACACCCCGGCCGAACTGCGCGGGCCGTCCGGTCACGTTCATCGTGGTGTGCAGCGTGACGAGGGTCTCCTGCCCGCCGGCGGCGCCGTTCCCGCTGGGGTGCAGCGCCGCCCGGACCGTCGCGGAAGCCGTCCCCGCGCCGCGGGTCTCCTTCCCGGAGGCTTCCACCAGGATCGACCGGGTGGCGGCGTCCCGCTCGGCGAACTTGGCGGTTCCCTTGTAGGTGAGCGATACGGGGCCGACCTTGACCTTCAGCCGGCCCGTGACATCGTCGCCGCTGACCTCGTCGACCGTGGCGCCGGGCATGCAGGGCGCCACTCTCTTGACATCCAGCAGCACATCCCATGCCTGGTCCGGCGGGACGGGGACGGTGAAGGAGTGCTCAAGCTCCATGGCCATGATGATCGCGCGGTGCACCCCGGGACTGGTACCGGGGGGAACCGCGCTCCCTCCTTCCGCAACGTGATATGAGCACCGGCAAGACGTTGGTTCCCGGTCGGGGCCTGGCCTGCGCCGGGCCTCCGGGCGGGGCGGGAGACCGCTCCCTTCGCCGAAGCGGCGGAGTCACTCCCGTGGCTCTCCCCCGCGACAGCGCCGCAATCCGTGGTGACGTCGTGTGCTTAGACTAGCGCCTCGCGTGCCACGCCCCCGGAGGGCGGGCACGCGAGGCGCCTGGTCGCCGGGGAGCGGTCCCCCCGTGTCAGATCCCCGCGGCGGCCGCGAGAGCCCGGCCGGTCAGCACCCGTGCCAGGTGCCGCCGGTAATCCGCGGAGCCGTGCAGGTCGCCCGGCGGGTTGGCGCCGGCGTCCGCGCGGGCCGCGGCGCGGCGCAGGGCCTCCCGCTCGGCCGGCGCGCCGGCCGCGGCGGCCTCCGTGGCCGAGGCCCTGATCGGGACGGTGCCCATGTTCGTCAGGCCGATCCGTGCCTCGGCGACGTGCCCGTCCTGGCGGCGGGCGAGGGCGGCGACCCCGACGATCGCCCACGCCTGCGCGGTCCTGTGGAACTTCTCGTACCGGTAGCCCCAGCCGGGGCCGAGCTTGGGGACGCGGACCGCGGTGAGGATCTCGCCGGGTTCCAGCGCGGTGGTCAGGTAGTCGGCGAAGAAGCCGTCCGCGCCGATCTCCCGTTCACCACCCGGCCCGCGCACCACCATGGTCGCCTCCAGCGCCGCGATCACCGCGGGAAGGTCACCCGCCGGGTCGCCGTGCGCCAGCGAGCCGCCGAGCGTGCCGCGGTGCCGGACGGCCGGGTCGGCCACGGTCCCGGCCGCCTCGGCCAGCAGGCCGCAGTGCTCGGCGATGAGCGGGTCGCGGGTCAGCTCGTAGTGCGTGGTGAGCGCGCCGATCCGCACGTGGCCGCCCTCATCGCTGACGCCGCGCAGCTCGCCGAGACCGCCCAGGTCGACGAGCAGTTCCGGGTAGGCGAGCCGCAGGCGGAGCAGCGGCATCAGGCTCTGCCCGCCCGCGATCACCTTGGCGTCGTCCCCGCCCTCGGCCAGGAGGCGGACCGCCTCCTCCACCGACCGGGGCTTTTCATAGCCGAACTGTGCCGGGATCATCGCCCGCTCCCTCCCTGCTCGTCGCCGTGTGCCGGGCTGATGTCCGCGTCGTGTGCCGGGCTGGCCGGGGGCGTCGCGGGCGCCGCCGGGGCGCTGCCCGTCCTGGCCTCCTCGATGGCCCGCCACACGTGCTCCGGCGTGCACGGCATGAGCACGTCCCGCACGCCGAGCGGGCGGAGCGCGTCGACGACCGCGTTGACCACGGCGGGCGTGGAGGCGATCGTGCCCGCCTCCCCGACGCCCTTCACGCCGAGGGGGTTGGTAGTGGCCGGCGTCTCCGTCCTGCCGGTCACGAAGTCCGGCAGGTCCGCGGCCGACGGCACCAGGTAGTCGGCAAGGGTGGTGGTGACGAGGTTGCCGTCGTTGTCGTAGACGGCCTCCTCGTACAGCGCCTGGGCGATGCCCTGGGCGAGCCCGCCGTGGATCTGGCCGTCCACGATGAGGGGGTTCACCACCATGCCCACGTCGTCCACGGCGACGTAGGAGCGGATCGTCACCTGCCCTGTCTCGGTATCCACCTCGGCCGCGCACAGGTGCGTGCCGTGCGGGAACGAGAAGTTCTCCGGATCGTAGGTGGCATCGGAGTCCAGGGACGGCTCCACGCCGTCGGGCAGGGCGTGGGCAGCGAACGTGGCCAGCGCGATCTCCCCGATGGTCTTCCCCTGCTCGGGGTCGCCGCGGACGAACCAGCGCCCCGGCTCCCACTCCAGGTCGTCGGGCGAGGCCTCGAGCATCGCGGCAGCGATCACCTTGGCCTTGTCGATGACCTTGCCGCACGCGGCGTTCACGGCCATCCCGCCGACCGCCAGCGAGCGCGACCCGTAGGTGTCCATGCCCTTCGGCGCTATCTGGGTGTCGCCGTGCAGCACACGGACATCCTCGAACGGCACGCCGAGCTTGTCGGCGACGATCTGGCTCCAGGCGGTCTCATGGCCCTGCCCGTGTGCGCTGGACCCCGTCACCACCTCCACCTTGCCGGTGGGCAGCATCCGGATCGACGCGTGCTCCCAGCCGCCCGCACCGTAGGAGAGCTGGCCGAGGATGCGGGATGGCGCGAGCCCGCACATCTCGGTGTAGGTGGAGACCCCGATGCCGAGCTGGACCGGCGCGCCGGCCGCCCGCCGCTCGGCCTGCTCCTTCCTCAGCTCGTCGTAGCGGAACAGCTCCCGTGCCCTCGCCGTGGCGGCCTCGTAGTTGCCCGAGTCGTAGGTGAGCCCGGAGATCGTCGTGTAGGGGAACTCCTCGTGCTTGATCCAGTTGCGTGCCCGCACGTCCAGCGGGTCCATGGACAGCTCCGCGGCCAGTTCGTCCATGGTGCGCTCGATCCCGAAGGTGGCCTCGGGCCGGCCGGCGCCCCGGTAGGCGTCGGTCGGCGTCTTGGTGGTGAACACGCCCGTGCACCTGAACGAGTAGGCGTCCATCTTGTAGATGCCGTTGAACATGAAGGCGCCGAGCAGCGGGATGCCCGGCGTCACCAGCATCAGGTAGGCGCCCATGTCCGCGAGCAGGTCCACGGACAGGCCGCGGATCCTCCCGTCGCGGTCCGCGGCGAGCCTGATCCGCTGGATCTGGTCGCGGCCGTGGTGACCCGACATGCTGGCCTCGCTGCGCGACTCGGCCCACTTGACCGGCCTGCCGAGCTTGCGCGCGGTCAGCAGCGTCAGCACCTCCTCCGCCGTGACCTGGAGCTTGCCGCCGAAGCCGCCGCCGACATCAGGTGCGATGACCCGGATGTTCTGCTCGGGGATACCCGTGACCATGGCGAGCATGACGCGCAGCACGTGGGGGATCTGGGTGGCCGACCACAGCGTGTACTCGTCGCCCACCGCCGCGCAGACCGCGGCGCGCGGCTCCATGTAAGCGGGGATGAGCCGCTGCTGCCGGTAGGTGCGCTCGATGACAACCGGCGCGTCGCGGAACGCCGCGTCCATGTCGCCGCTCGCGAACGTCCACTCGTAGGATCTGTTGCCCGCCTCGTGCACCTTCGGCGCGCCCTCGGCAAGAGCGGCGGTCATGTCGAGTACCGGGGGCAGGGGCTCGTAGTCCACGTCGATGGCGTCGAGAGCGTCGGCGGCGGCGTACCTGTCGCGGGCGACCACGCACGCCACGATCTCGCCGACGTAGCGGACCTCATCGACCGCCATCGGCGGGTGAGCGGGGATCACGATGTCTTCGGTGACCGGCCACGCGCACGGCAGGCTGCCCTGCTCGGCGGCGAAGTCCGCGCCGGAGAAGGCCGCGATGACGCCAGGCGCGCTGCGCGCCGCCGAGGTGTCCACCGAGCGGATCCGCGCGTGCGCGTGCGGACTGCGCAGGAACGCCAGGTGCAGCATGCCGGGGAGGCGGATGTTGTCGGTCCAGTTGGTCTGCCCGGTGACCAGGCGCGCGTCTTCCTTGCGGACCCGGGGCTTGCCGACCTCGCGTGCGGGCGCGGCCTGGGCGGCTTCAGTCGGTGCGGTCATGATGCGACTCCCGCCTGCTGACGCTCCGCGCCGCCAGTTTCCGCGGCGGCCTGGAGCACGGCCTTGACGATGTTCTGGTAGCCGGTGCAGCGGCACAGGTTGCCCTCCAGGGCCTCCCTGGCTTCCTGCGGCGTCGGCTGGGGGTTCTCGCGGAGCAGATCGGCCGCGGCCATGATCATGCCGGGCGTGCAGTAACCGCACTGCAGCGCGTGCTGGTCGCGGAAAGCACGCTGCAGCGGATGCCATTCGCCATCCGCGAGACCCTGGATCGTGGTGATCTCGGCCCCGTCGGCCTGGACAGCGAGCACCGAGCAGCTCTTGACCGACATGCCGTTCATCAGAACGGTGCAGGCCCCGCAGTTCGTGGTGTCGCAGCCAATGGGGGTCCCTGTCCGCCCCACGACCTCCCTGAGGTAGTGGACGAGCAGCATACGCGGTTCGACGTCGTCCTCGTACCGGACGCCGTCGACGGTGACGTTGATGTGATTCATGCAGCGGCCTCCTCGCCGACTTTGCGCCTGCTGCCAACTTAGGGCGATTGCGCGTGCAGCACCAGCCCTCGCGGATCGTGTCCGCCCGCCGCTGCCGGGCGGCCCGGCGCACCCCGTCTCTTCCCCGTCTGTCAAGCGGCCCGGCGAGGTTTCCGCCGCCCGGCATGCCGCCTCTGGTGAGGCCCACCCAACTGCCCGGTATGCCGCGCTCTATTCAGGAGTTCACCGTCCGGCCCGGGGACACCGCTCGCCCGGGCCGGCGGGCCGGGGCCGCTGGGCCGTCAAAGGCCGCTGGGCCGCCGGCGTATGTCGTGCGCATTCTGGTGAACGTGCATATGGCCTTGCATCTGCACGATGCGTCAGGCACCATGTGAAAACGTGGCGAGTGTGTACCAACCGCTGGCGCTGGCCTGGGTACGTGCCAGCGCCAGTGGTGACACACCGCCCGCGGACGGCCCGGGGTCTCCGGCCGGGGGCAAGAACGCGCCATGTGCCCCGCGGCTGCTGCCCCTCCCCTCGGCCTGGTGGGACACGCCGGCCGTCATCGCGAGGACGCTGAGCACGCAGCCAGGGGCGGCGAGACTGGCCCGCCGTTTCACCAGGGACACCCTGTCGTCGTGGGACCTGGACGCGCTCGCCGACGAGGCCGAGATCATCGTCAGCGAGCTCGTGGCGAACGCCATCATGCACGGCATGCGGCAGAGCCCTGGCCGCCGTCCGCCTGGCCCGGTCACCGGCCGGGCGGGTGCCCGCGGGTCCGGGCGGAACGGGGCGCCGCTCCGCGCCCTCCGCGTCTGCCTGGTGAGGCGGGCCGGTGAGGTGATGCTCGCCGTCATCGACCCCAGTGACGAGGCGCCGGCACCGCGGCAGCCCGACCGTGAGGGCGAGGGCGGGAGAGGCCTGCAGATTGTCCACGCGCTCAGCGACGTGTGGGGATGGAGCCCCATGGACAGCCACGGCAAGGCCGTATGGGCGGTCCTGCGCTGCCCGTGACCTGCTCGCTGCGCGTGACCTGGCTCAGGAGGGCATTGCCCCCGTGACGGGTCCCGCGGTGGCGGAGGAGACACCGGCTCCGGCGTCCTGCCCCCGGGTGTCCCGCGCGATCACCAGCACGTGCTCGACAAGGCGTATCAGCACCTGCTTGGCCGACTCCCTGCTGCGCGCGTCGCAGAGGACAACGGGGAAGCCTGGATCGAGGTCGAGGGCTATGCGGACGTCCTCGGGCGCGTACGCGGCGACGCCGTGGAAGCAGTTCACCGCGACGATGAACGGTATCTGGCGCCGCTCGAAGTAGTCGACCGCGGGGAAGCAGTCGGCGAGCCGCCGCGTGTCGGCAAGCACGACCGCGCCGAGCGCACCCACAGCCAGCTCATCCCACATGAACCAGAAGCGTTCCTGGCCCGGGGTGCCGAACAGATACAGCACGAGGTCGTCCCGCAGGCTGATCCTGCCGAAGTCCATCGCGACCGTCGTGGTCGTCTTCCCCTCGACGCCGGCGGTGCTGTCGGTGACCATGCTTTGTTCCGTGAGGGGCTCCTCGGTCCGCAGCGGCCTGATCTCGCTCACGGCCCCCACCATCGTGGTCTTGCCCACGCCGAAGCCCCCGGCGAGCAGGATCTTGATGGCGGTGTGCGGCGGTCCGGCAGCACCAGCGGCCTCATAGCGCCCGTAGTCCATTGAGCACCTCCCTGAGAATGTCCCTGCCAGGCTGCTCTCCCGCCGCCATCGGGGGCCGGATCTCGACAAAGCCGAGGTCCCGCAGGTCGGCGAGCAGGATGCGCACGACCCCGAGCGGCAGGTCGAGGTCGGACGCCAGGTCGGCCACCGTCGTGGGGCGGTGGGCCAGGCGCAGGGCAAGCAACTGCTCCGGGCTCAGTGCGGCGGGATCTGCAGCCTTGTGGGGCGTCGCCGTCACGACAGCGACGAGATCGAACTTCTCGCCGCCATGGCGGGTCCTGCCGCCGATCAGCGCGTAGGGGCGTACGACAGGCCCGGCGTCGGAATCCAGCCACCTTTCCTCGGAGGTTGGCATCGCGGCCGTCATTCCGTGCGTGGTGACGGCACCCGTCCGGCAGCGGGCATGGGCTCCCCGTGCTCCCCGTCCGGTACCGGCCCCCCGCGCCGCGCGGCCTGCGCCGCGCGGGGTGCCCACGGCGGTGACGGGACCGGGCCGGGCGCAGCGGGCGCGGGACGCTGGGCTGCCGTGAGGTGCTCGCTGGACCGCCTGATCAGTACGGCCATCTCGTAGGCGATCAGGCCGACGTCGGCGTCCGCCGCACTCAGCACGGCGAGGCAGGTGCCCTGCCCGGCAGCGCTCACGAACAGGAATCCCGCGTCCATCTCGATGATCGTCTGCCGGACCTGCCCGCCGCCGAAGTGCCTCCCGGCGCCGCGCGCCAGGCTCTGGAACCCGGCGGCCAGTGCCGCCAGGTGCTCGGTGTCTTCCTGGGCGAGCCCCCGGGAGGCGGCGACCGCCAGGCCGTCCTGGGTGAGGATCACGGCCTTCCTGATCTGCGCCACCCGGTGCACCAGGTCATCGAGCAGCCAGCTCAGCTCGCTGCCCGTGCTCTGACCGCTCAGCGTCATTGGTCCCCCTTGGCTGGTTCACTGGTGGCCCGGCCGCGCTCCCAGCCGTGCTGCATGGCTGAGACGGCTGCGCGGATTTCCTCGGGCGAACGGCCGGCTGACGTGTTGCCGGGCGGCGGAGCCGGGGGCGGCGCGCTGCCGCCCTGGGGACCGTCACGGAGCTGCGGGGCCAGGCTGGCCTGCCTGACCCGCCGCGGCAAGCCCTTGTAGGAGCCGGAGCCGGTGTCCGGGATGCCGCCGCCTGGCGGCGCAGAAGCCGGGGCCTGGGGCGCGGGCGGCGCAGCGGAGACAGCAAGCGGCACCTCCCAGGCGCGCTGGTCGCCGGGGCGCTGGTCGCCGGGGCGCTGGTCGCCGGGGCGCTGGTCGCCGGGGCGCTGGTCGCCGGGGCGCTGGATGGGAGCGAAGACGTCGAAGCTTGCCGCCGCGGGACGGGCGGGACCTGCGGGCCGCCCGGAAGCCGCCGGGGGGGCATCGCCGCCGGGTGTGCCGTTGCCCTGCGGGCCCCGCGTCAGCGCTTCCGGCGGGGAGCCCCCGTTGAGCCGCATGGACTGCGTCACGGGCTCCGTGTCGCCGCCGAGCGCCGCGTGACGGCCGCCGATCCGGGCGGTGACTCCGGCCGGAAGTCCTCTGACCTGCCCGTCTTCGGGGACCACGAGCTCGTTCGGGATCAGTGCGATCGCCGTCGTGCCGCCGAACGGTGACGGCCGCAGCGTGACCTGGATGCCATGGCGCCTGGCGAGCTGGGCGACGACGAACAGGCCGAGCTGCTCGCTGTCGGACAGGTCGAACTCCGGCGGCTCGGCCAGGCGTGCGTTGAGTTCCGCGTAGCGTTCCTCGCTCATCCCGAGGCCGCGGTCCTCGATCTCCACCGCGAAGCCGGCGCCCACAAGGCCGCCCGTGACACGCACCGGCGTGTACGGCGGGGACAAGGTGGTGGCGTTCTCGATGAGCTCGGCGAGCAGGTGGATGACGTCGCCGACGGCCGGCCCGGCGAGCGCGGCCGTGTCCGGGCACACGACCGTCACCCTCGCGTAGTCCTCCACCTCGGCGACCGCGCCGCGCAGTACGTCAATGAGGCGCACCGGCTGGACCCAGCCCCGGCCGGGCGCCGCGCCGGACAGGATGATCAGGCCCTCGGCGTGGCGGCGCATCCGCGTCGTGAGGTGGTCGAGGCGGAACAGGTCCTCGAGTTCCCCGGGATCGGTGGTGCGCCGTTCCATGGTGTCGAGCAGGGTGAGCTGGCGGTGCAGCAGGGACTGGCTGCGCCTGGCCAGGTTACGGAAGACGTCGTTGACGGACCGCCGCAGCCGCGCCTCGTCCACCGCCGCCTGGATGGCAGTGCGCCGTGCCGCATCGAACGCCTGGCTCACCTGGCCTATCTCGTCGCTGCCGGGCTGTGCGGTGGCCGGCGCCGCCGCCGCCACGTCCACGTCCTCGCCCCGGCGCAGCCTCGTGACGACGGCGGGAAGCTGCTCGCCGGCGAGCCGGAGGGCCGTGTCCCTGAGCCTCGCGAGGCGGCGGGCGATGCGGCGGCCCACCACGGTCGAGACGATGACGGAACCGATCAGCCCGACGAGCCCGAGACCGCCGGCCAGCGCCACGCGGAGCCACGCCTCCAGCGTGATGCGGCGGTCGTGCCGCCCCTGGACCTCGATGCTGTTCACGCCGCCGTAGTAGTAAGCCTTCGAGGCGGCCGCCGCCACGGGGTCCCACTGGGCGGCCGGGAACGGCGGCTTGGCCGAGGGATCAGCGGCGAACGCGTTCTCCATCGACGTCAGCGTGGGCATCGTCGCCCCGGGGGCGTACTTCCTGAACGGGCCCATGAAGGCCGCGAGGTTCGCGTGGTCGAGGCTGGCGATGCCGTCGGCGTACGCGGCGCGGCGTGCCCCGGCAAGCTGCGCGACCTGCACGCGGACGGCCGGGGTGACCTTGTGCGCCGCGAGCGCCGCCGAGACCAGGGAATCCTCTTCCATGAGGAACTGGTGCGACTCGGTCGTCTCGACGATCGCGAGCGACTGGAGGGCCGAGGTGGCGTTGCTCAGGCTCCGGACCTCGTCAAGGAACAGGTAGAACTCGTCGGTGACCAGCGCGTTGTACGCGCTGAACGCCTGGGCGGGGGTGATGGTCCCCGAGTCGACGCTGGCGCGTACCGAGCTGAGGTTCTGCAGGTCGGCGACCATCTTGCGGATCATCGCCAGCTCGCTGGCTGTCGCGCTGCCCGTCGAGGCCCGCGAGGACAGCTTGGCGCGCAGCGCCGGGGTTGCCTGCTCAGTGGCGGCCTGTGCCGCGTCGAGCTTCGCGCGGTTGGCCGCGGTCGGAGCGGCCAGGTACACCAGGGAGGCGCGGCGCTCACCCGCGAGGTAGGTGTCGATGAAGCCGGCTGTCGGCACGGAGGTGACGTTGATGAGGCTGGGTGCCCTGCCCAGGTTGATGGCGTCACCGACCGTGGTGTCCAGCACGAAGGCGTACAGCCCGATAACGGTAAGTAGTGGTATGGCGACGAGAAGGTACAGACGCCGGCGTATGGAGCGGCCGCGCGGAACTCGCGGGTCCTTCCCGCTCTCCCCCTTCGCGCTCGTCCCGCTCGTCCCGTTCGCCTCCTTCGCGCCCATCCCGCTCGTCCCGTTCGCGCTCGCCCGGCCGTTGGCATGAGGCATCGTGACCCTCGGCATGAGATATGCGGCGGAACCTGCCTGCGTGATCACCAGGCAGGGTGTCCAGATTAGCGGACACGCAGGGTGCTGTGCGGTGAGTTTGGCAACTCGTACCTATTTTCACGACGATTGAGTGTTTTGATCGCCGATGAGCGTTATCCAGGCCGGGGGCAAAGGGCTCCGGCGGGGGTGAAGGGCCCCGGCGGGCATGTCACCGGCGGGGGTGAAGGGCCCCGGCGGGCATGTCATCCGCGCCCGGTGACGGCGGCAGCGCCTACCCTAGTCGGGTGACCGCGCACGCGACCGACTTCCTCCTCGGCGGCCTCAACCCGCAGCAGCGGGCGGCAGTGACGCACGAGGGCAGCCCCCTGCTCATCGTCGCCGGCGCGGGCTCAGGCAAGACGCGCGTGCTGACGCACCGGATCGCCTACCTGCTGGCCGCCCGCGACGTGTCACCGGGTGAGATCCTCGCGATCACCTTCACCAACAAGGCGGCTGGTGAGATGGCGTCGCGGGTGGCCGCGCTGACCGGCCCGCGCGCCAGGACGATGTGGGTGATGACGTTCCACTCGGCGTGCGTGCGCATCCTCCGCAGGGAGGCGGGGCGGCTCGGCTACCCCCCGTCGTTTTCCATCTACGACCAGGCAGACTCGCAGCGGCTGATGGCGCTGGTCTGCCGTGAGCTCGAACTCGACCCCAGGCAGCACCCGCCGAAGGCGCTGCACGCCCAGGTGTCCAACCTCAAGAACGAGCTCACCGACTACGAGACGTTCGCGGCACGGGCCGCCACGTACAGGGAGAAGGCGCTCGCCGAGGCGTACGCGGAGTACCAGCGGCGGCTGGCCGGCGCCGGGGCGATGGACTTCGATGACCTGATCATGGTCACCGTCTGCCTCTTCCAGGCGTTCCCTGAGGTGGCGGCGGAGTACCGGCGCAGGTTCAGGCACGTGCTCGTCGACGAGTACCAGGACACCAACCACGCGCAGTATGTCCTGATCAGGGAGCTGATGGGCGCCGGAAGGCCCGGGGCAGCCTCCCCGGAGCTGTGCGTGGTGGGCGACGCGGACCAGTCGATCTACGCGTTCCGGGGCGCGACGATCAGGAACATCACCGAGTTCGAGCAGGACTTCCCCGAGGCACAGGTGATCATGCTGGAGCAGAACTACCGCTCCACGCAGAACATCCTCGCCGCGGCGAACGCCGTCGTCTCCCGCAACGTGAGCAGGAAGCCGAAGAACCTCTGGTCCGACCAGGGGGCCGGGCCGCTGATCACGGGCTACGTCGCCGACAGCGAGCACGACGAGGCGGCGTTCGTCGCCGAGGAAGTGGACAGCCTGGCCGATGCGGGGAGCGCGTCCCCCGGGCAGGTCGCCGTGTTCTACCGGACGAACGCGCAGTCCCGGGTCTTCGAAGAGGTGTTCATCCGGGTGGGGCTGCCGTACCGCGTGGTCGGCGGGGTCAGGTTCTATGAGCGCCGCGAGGTGCGTGACCTGCTCGCCTACCTGCGGCTGGTCGCCAACCCCGCTGACGAGGTGTCGCTGCGGCGCATCCTCAACGTGCCGAAACGCGGGATCGGTGACCGCGCGGAAGCCTGCATCGCCGCCTTCGCGCAGCGGGAGCGGATCGGCTTCGCTGACGCGCTCGCCAGGCCCGGTGACGTGCCAGGGCTGGCCCCCCGCGCGGTGGCCGCCGTCGAGCGGTTCAACGCGCTCATCACTGGCCTGCGGGAGATGGCCGGGACGAGTCCCGTCGCCGATCTGGCCGAGGCGGTGCTCGAGAGGTCCGGCTACCAGGCCGCCCTCGAGGGATCGGATGACCTGCAGGACGCGAGCCGGGTCGAGAACCTGCGCGAGCTGGTCTCCGTCGCGAGGGAGTTCGGCCACCAGCACCCGGACGGGACGCTCGGTGGCTTTCTCGAGCAGGTCTCGCTGGTGGCCGACGCCGACGAGATCCCCGAGGGCGACGAACACGGCGGCATGGTGACGCTGATGACCCTGCACACCGCCAAGGGCCTTGAGTTTCCCGTGGTGTTCCTCACCGGGATGGAGGAGGACGTGTTCCCGCACCAGCGGTCCGCCGGCGACGCCACGGCTCTTGAGGAGGAGCGGCGCCTTGCCTACGTCGGGATCACCCGCGCCAAGCAGCGGCTCTACGTGACCCGCGCGGTGGGCAGGAACTGGTGGGGGCGGCCCGCCTTCCACAAGCAGTCACGGTTCCTCAGCGAGATACCCGCACAGCTTATCGAGTGGCGGCGTGCGGAGCTGGCGGCCAGCCCGCCCGTGATGGAACGCGCCGCGCGGCGGCCGGGGACGGACTCGCCGGGCAACCGCAGGGTGCCCGCTCTTGCCCCCGGTGACAAGGTGACGCACGACAAGTTCGGCCTCGGCACGGTCCTCGGCGTCGAGGGGGCTGGTGAGCGTGCGGAGGCGTCGATCGACTTCGGCGCCGGCTACGGCGTCAAGCACCTGGTGCTGCGCTATGCCCCGCTGGAGAAGCTCTAGGGGTACGCCCCGCTGGAAAAGCTCTAGGGGCGGGGGCGGCCGCCCTGGCGGTTACGCTGCGGTTGAGCAACCGGTTTCGGGAAGGACATCGATGAGCAGCATCCGCGTCGTCATCGCCAAGCCCGGCCTGGACGGCCATGACCGCGGCGCCAAGGTGGTCGCCAGGGCGCTGCGGGACGCAGGGGTGGAGGTCATCTACACCGGGCTGCATCAAACACCCGAGCAGATCGTGGCCGCGGCGATCCAGGAAGACGCTGACGCGATCGGGCTCTCGGTCCTTTCCGGCGCGCACATGACGCTGTTCGCCCGTGTCCTCGAGCTGCTGAAAGAGCACGGTGCGGAGGACATCACGGTGTTCGGCGGGGGGATCATCCCGGACGAGGACATCGGCGAGCTCGAGCGGATGGGCGTCGCGAAGATCTTCACCCCCGGCACCTCCACCCACGCGATCGTGGACTGGGTCCGGTCCGAGCTCGGCGGCCGCGGCGAGGCCGCGGCGGCAAGCTGACTCAAGGCGTGCTGCTGGCGTCGCCGCACCAGCCGTCGTCTAGCCGCGGGATAGGCGGCGCACAAGGCCGCGCCACCACAGTCCCGTCCGGCGGCCCGGAGTGAGCCGGCCCTGCCCGGCGGAACCGCAGCCGCGCCCAGGGGAACCGCAGCCGGCCACGCGCCGCTCCTGGGGCCAGGTCACAGGAGGGCAGCCCGCCCCCGGGGCAGAACCCGCCCCGGCGGTACTAGGCTGCCAAGGCGGGGCGGCCCCGCGCGGGGCGCGGCCGCCGGACCGGCTTACCGACACGAGGACGTGCAGACGTGGACCTGTTCGAGTATCAGGCGAAGGAACTCTTCGCGGAGTACGGCGTTCCCGTGCCCCGCGGGAAGGTGGCGCGCACCGCCGATGAGGCACGCCAGATCGCGGCGGAGTTCGCCGCGGAAGGCACGCCCAGGGTCGTGGTCAAGGCGCAGGTGAAGACCGGCGGCCGGGGCAAGGCCGGCGGGGTCAAGGTGGCCGACGGGCCCGACGGCGCCCGGGAGGCGGCCGAGCGGATCCTCGGGATGGACATCAGGGGCCACACCACCCGCGCCGTGCTCGTCGAGGAAGCCAGCGACATCGCGCAGGAGTACTACCTGTCCTTCCTGCTCGACAGGGCCAACCGCACTTTCCTGTCCATCTGCTCGGTGCAGGGCGGCATGGAGATCGAGGAGGTCGCGCACACCAGCCCGGAGGCGGTGGCCCGGATCCCCATCTCCCCGCGGGATGGGGTGGATGCCGCCAGGGGCGCCGAGATCGCGCGGGCGGGCGGGCTGCCGGCGGAGGCGGTGGACGGTGCCGCAGAACTGGCCGAGCGGCTGTGGGCCGTCTTCACCGACGAGGACGCCACGCTCGTCGAGGTCAACCCGATGGTGCTGACGGGCGACGGCCGGGTGGTCGCGCTCGACGCCAAGGTCACCCTCGACGACAACGCCGCCTTCCGCCAGGACTTCGCCCGGTTCGACGGCGGCGAGGCCGGCGACCCGCTGGAAACCAGGGCCAGGGCCAAGCACCTCAACTACGTCAAGCTGGACGGCGAGGTCGGCATCATCGGCAACGGCGCGGGCCTGGTCATGTCCACCCTCGACGTGGTCGCCTACGCGGGCGAGCAGTTCGGCGCGATCCGGCCCGCCAACTTCCTCGACATCGGCGGCGGAGCCTCCGCCCAGGTGATGGCGGACGGCCTGGAGATCGTGCTGTCCGACCCGTCGGTCCGCAGCGTGCTCGTCAACGTCTTCGGGGGTATCACCTCCTGTGACGCGGTCGCCAACGGGATCGTGTCGGCGATCGGCATGCTCGGCGACCGCGGCGAGCCGGTCCGCCACCCGATCGTGGTGCGCCTCGACGGCAACAACGCCGCCGAGGGCAGGCGGATACTCGACGAGGCGGGGATCGGCGTGGTCGAGCAGGTGGGGACGATGGACGGCGCCGCGCGCCGTGCCGCGGAACTCGCGTCCGCGGCCGTGAAGGGAGCATGAGATGGCGATCTTCCTGACCGCCGGGAGCCGGGTCATGATCCAGGGCATCACCGGCTCGGAGGGCCGCAAGCACGGGGCGAGGATGCTGGCCGCGGGCACCACCATCGTCGGCGGCACCAACCCCCGCAAGGCCGGCCAGACGGTGAACCTCGGCGGCACGGACGTACCCGTGTTCGGCACGGTGGCCGAGACGATGGCCGAGACGGGCGCGGACGTCTCCGTGATATTCGTCCCGCCGGCCGGTGCCAAGGCCGCGGTGATCGAGGCCATCGACGCCCGCATCCCGCTTGCCGTGGTGATCACCGAGGGCATCCCCGTGCACGACTCGACGGAGTTCTGGGCGCACGCCTGCGCGGCGGGGAACGCGACGCGGATCATCGGCCCGAACTGCCCCGGCATCGCCTCCCCCGGCAAGTCCAACGCGGGCATCATCCCCGCCGACATCACCACCGAGGGCCGGATCGGCCTGGTCTCCAAGTCCGGCACGCTGACCTACCAGATGATGTACGAGCTGCGCGACATCGGATTCTCCACCGCCGTCGGGATCGGCGGCGACCCCGTGATCGGCACGACGCACATCGACTGCCTGCGAGCCTTCGAGGAGGACCCGGAGACCGACGCGATCGTGATGATCGGCGAAATCGGCGGCGACGCCGAGGAGCGCGCCGCCGCCTACATCGAGCAGCACGTCACCAAGCCGGTCGTCGCCTACGTGGCGGGCTTCACCGCGCCGGAGGGCAAGACGATGGGGCATGCGGGGGCGATCATCTCCGGCTCCTCCGGCACCGCCCAGGCCAAGAAGGAGGCGCTGGAGAAGGCAGGCGTCCGCGTCGGCAGGACCCCGAGCGAGACAGCCGCCGTCGTCAGCGAAATCATGCGCCGCGCCTGACAGGCGGGTCCGCAGCGGCCCCGGTGCCGTCGAGGCTCAGGCCGAAGGTGGCAGCGAGCCCGGCGCGGCCGGTTTCGGTGAGCCGGACGGCCCGGTTGACGCGGGCATGGCGCAGCCAGCCGAGTTCGAAGAGCCGGGCGGTCAGGGCGGCGCCGAGGGTGCCGGCGAGGTGGTGGCGCTGTTCAGTCCAGTCCAGGCAGTACCGGATCAGCGGCCGCCGCCGGGCGTACAGCGCATCGAGGTCGATGCCGAACTCGGTGAGCATGTGCTGCCCGTGGCCGGTGAGGCGGTAGTCGACGTCGTGGCCAGGGGCCGAGAGCCGGTCGGCGGAGGCGGTGTCGGGGTGGTAGGTCCCGTCGCCGCCTTCGATCGCGCCGGTGGTGATCAGTGCGCCCATCAGCGCGACGCCGAGCTGGCCGGCGAGATGGTCGTAGCACAGCCGGGACCGGCGCAGGGCGTGTGCACGGGTGCCCTGGCGCAGCGAGCGGACGGGCGTGCTCGGGGCGATCTCGGCGAGCGCCTCGACGGCGCGGATCACCCGGGCGTCGGCGATCCGGTAGTAGCGGTGCCGGCCGTGGGCCTCGACGGCGAGCATGCCGGCGGCGCGGAGCTTGGCCAGGTGCTCTGAGGCCGTGGAGGCGGCCACGCCGGCCTCGGCGGCCAGGCGGGTGGCCGGCAACGCCCGCCCGTCGGCCAGGGCCAGCAGCACCCGGGCCCGGGCCGGGTCGGCCAGCAGGCCCGCGGGAACGGAAATGTCGGCGTCACCACTCACCTCACCGACCCTAGCCCGCCCACGCTTCGGCCGGCACCGAAGCGAGCTGGACGCAGACTGGCGGGCATGCCGACGACAAGCGGAACGAGATCCCCGGCACCGGCCGGGCCGCCCCGTGGTGCCACCCGGGGCGGCCCCCGCAAGGCGTGGGTGCTGGCGGCGGTGTGCCTGGGACAGTTCCTGATCCAGCTGGACCTGACCGTGGTCAACGTCGCGTTGCCCGGTATCGGCCGCGACCTTGGCGCGCCGGTCTCCGGGCTGCAATGGGTGGCCGACGGCTACAACCTGACCGTGGCCAGCCTGCTGCTGCTCGGCGGGCGGATCGGCGACCGGGCCGGGCACAAGCGGACCTACCTGGCCGGGCTGGTCATCTTCGGGCTCGGCTCGGGGCTGTGTGCGGCCGCGCCGGGCGTGGGCTGGCTGATCGGTTTCCGGGTGCTGCAGGGTGTGGGCGCGGCGGTCGAGCTGCCGGCCACCCTGGCGATCCTCACGCACACCTTCACCGAACCGCGCGAGCGTGCCCAGGCTGTGGGGATCTGGGCCGGCGCGGCCGGCATCTCGCTGATCATAGGCCCGGTGCTCGGCGGCGGCCTGATCGCCGCATTCGGCTGGCGGGCGGTGTTCCTGGTCAACCTCCCGGTCACCGCCATGATCGCCGTCCTCACCATCCTGGTCGTCACCTCGGCGGCCGGGACCGGCGCGGGAGGGCTGGACATGCCCGGGCAGCTGGCCGGGGCGGCGGCGCTGGCGCTGCTGGCCGCCGGTGCCATCGAGGGCGGCCGTCAGGGCTTCGCGAGCACGCTGGCGCTGGGCTTGCTCGCCGGCGGCGTGGCCGGCCTGGCCGTCTTCGTGACCGTCGAACGCCGCCGGACGAACCCGATGCTGCCGTTGGGCTACTTCCGCCGGCCGGCTTACTCCGCGGCCAACGCGGCCGGGCTTGTGATGGGCTTCGTCACCATTGGCCTGCTGTTCTTGTTCGCGCTGTTCTTCCAGCAGGTCCAGGGCGACTCGGCGATCGCCGCCGGCCTGCGGTTCCTGCCGTTGACGGTCGCGTTCGTGCTCACCGGCCCCGTCGTGGGCCGGATGACCGGCCGTGCCGGCCATCGGACGCCGATGGCCGTCGGCGGCTTGCTGCTCGGGCTCGGCGTCGTGCTGTTGCTGCGGGTCGGCGCCGGCAGCGGCTACGGCTTGGTCTGGTGGCCGTTCGCGATCATCGGCGTCGGTTACGGGCTGCTGTCCACGCCGATGGCCGCGGCCGTTCTCGGCGCCGTGCCACGCGAGCGTACGGGCATGGCCTCCTCGACCAACCTCACCGCGCGCCTCATCGGCGGCGTCTTCGGCATCGCCGTCCTCGGCGCCCTGCTCCCTAACACCAGCACCCGCGGCGGACACGCCTACGCCGCGGCATTCACCACCGGCCTGCACAGCGCCCTGGTCGTCGCCGGCATCGTCGCCTTCACCGGCGCCGCACTCACCACGTCCCTGATCCGGGACAAACAGGCCTGACCGCCCCACGTGTTGGATCAGCGCACCGGGCGGGTTGTGGGGCGCATCTGGCCAGGAAGTTCGCTCCACGATGATCTGGGTGCGAGGATGCCCTCATGGCCGAACATGCGCGTGTACCGGAAGGTCCCGGCGCGCCCGCTCCGGTGGTGAGCGTGCGCGGGGAGGCGACAGTGGAGGCGCCACCCGAGATCGCCCGGATGTGGGTGACGGTTGCGGCAGAGGACAGGGACCGCCGGGCCGCCCTTGAGAAGCTCTCGCGGCGTAATGCGGAAGTCCTCTCGCTGGTGAAGTCATGCGGGGACGCGGTGGAGCGCGCCGAGACCGGCGGCCTGTCGGTATACCCGGTGCTGCGCGGAAGACGGGGCGGGGAGAGCAAGCGGGGCGAGGAGAAGGTGCGCTACTACCACGGCACCGTCCGCACGCGCGTCACGGTCGGCGATTTCACCGTGCTCGGCGAACTGGCCGGGCGGCTGGCGGACATGGAGATGACCGATCTGGAGGGGCCTTGGTGGGGCCTGCGGCCGGATTCGCCCGTGTACCGGCATGCGCGTGAGGATGCGGCCAGGGAAGCGGTCACCCGCGCCGCCCAGTACGCCAGGGCGGTCGGCGGGCAGCTCACCGCGCTGCTGGAACTGGCGGACACGGGGCTGATCGGCGAGCCGGTCCCGCGGAGAATGGTGAGCGCCAAAACCGCCGCAGCGCGGCCCGCCGTGGCGGCGGAACCGCCTGTGCTGGACCTGGAACCGGAGACGCAGACGGTACGCGCCCAGGTAGAGGCCCGCTTCACCATGACCCAGCCCGCGGTCCTGGAGCCCTGAGGCGCTGACCGCTGGCAGGGTGCGCAGGCCCAGCGGCAGAGGCCAGCGGCGCGCCTGCGTGCCGGCGGGCCGGCTCGTTGCCAGGATGGTCCCGTGAGTGCTTCCGCGCGGACGTCCGGGCGCGCCTCCCCTCCCGGTGCGCCCTCCGGGACCAGCCGCCCGGCTGCCGGGCTGCCCTCCAGGGGCGCCCGTCCTGTTCCCGGTGCGGCTCCCGGCGGGCGGCCGAGCCGCCCGCTCGTGGTCACCGGGGCTATCGCGGCCGGTGCGGCGGCGGGGACCGGGCTGGCGGTGCTGACGACGCTGACGGCCATCGGGTGGATGACGGCGCCGCACGCCGGCCTGGGGAACGGGCTGCCCGGCGTGCTGCGCACGGCCGCCGTGATCTGGCTCGCCGCGCACCACGTGGCGTTCCGGCTGCACGGCGCCGGCTCGGTCGGCATGCTGCCGCTCGGCCTCGTCCTGCTCCCCGGCGCGCTGCTGTGGGTGGCGGGACGCTGGCTGGTGCGCGCAGGGCAGGTGGCCAGGCTCCGGCACGTCGGCTACGCGGCCATCGCCCTCGCGGTTCCCTATGCGCTGCTGTCCGGCGCGCTGGCCGTGGCCAGCAGGACGGCGCGCGCCGCGCCGTCGCTCACCCAGGCGGTGGTGGCGGGCTTCCTGATCGCGCTGGCAGCAGGCGGGCTCGGCGCCGCGCGGGCCCTCGCGCCGTGGGGACGGCTCGCCGGCCTGCTGCCTGCCAGGCCGCGTTCCGTGATCATGGGCACTCTCGGCTGCCTCGCCGTCCTGACCGTGACAGGGGCCGCCCTGGCGGGCGGGTCGCTCGGCGCGCACCTCGGCCAGTTCCGCGCCCTGACCGGCGCGCTGTCGCCAGGTCCGGCGGGCGCGGTCCTCCTGCTGCTCGCCGAGCTCGCCTACCTGCCGAACGCGGTCATCTGGGCGGTCGCGTACGCGCTGGGTCCCGGCTTCGCGTTCGGCGCCGGCACCATCGTGGCGCCGACTGGGTCGGCGCTCGGGGCGCTGCCGGCGTTCCCGATGCTGGCGGCCCTGCCCACCGGGCCGAGGGCCGGCGTTCCTGCCTGGCTCGCCGTGACGGTGCTGGCCGCCCCGTATCTGGCCGGCGTATTCGGCGGGGTGGTCACGATGCGGATCATGCCGACGCCGCTGCCCGAGGCGGCGCCGCTGTGGGGGTTCGCATCTGGCGTGGCTGCCGGATGCGTGACGGGGGCACTCGCCGCATTCGCTGGCGGGCCGCTCGGCAGTGGGCGGCTGGCCGCCGTCGGCCCGTCCGGCTGGCAGGCCGCGCTCGCTGCGGTCCTCGAGCTTGGCGTGACCGGCGCGCTGGCGGCAGGAGCGGCGAACTGGCTCCTGCTGCGGCGCGGGACCGGTGCCGGCTGGCTGCTGCACGCCGGGGCGGGCCGCGCAGGCGCCCGGACAGGCCGGGCAGGACAGCCCGCCGTGGTGGACGAGACCGACGACCAGGGCGGGCACCGCATCTATGTGAACCCGTGGGCCAATGAGACGATGCCGCCGCCGGCCGGCTAAGCGCGCACCGGAAGCCCTGCGCGGGCCCCACCTGCCGGCCAGCCAGCCCGGCTAGCGCCCGGCTAGCCTGGCTTCCGCCCCATTGCGTGCAGGACCTGCGGAATGCCGCTCAGCCGGCGGGCGGCCGGAGGCCCGTGATACGGATGCCGAACGACCGGCTGAGCTGCTGCTGGCACGCCTGCTGTGCCGCTATCGTGTTGGCACCGTTCATGCAGGACGAATAGGCCGACAGTTCACGCCAGAACACCGCGAAGGCGAGGAGCGTGAGGGCGCTGAACGCAAGGCCGATGACGCCGAGCACCGTGCCGCCGACCGCCCCGCCCGGCCGTGCCGTTCCAGCGCGCCGCGCCCTCCTCATGGCCGACACCCCGAGCCAGGCTGCCGCTGCCCCGATGAGCAGCGTGAGGGCAACCACATAGACGGCCCGGCGCATGTCGCCGACGAGGGAAAGCCCGATCAGGCTGAGCAGGCCCATCGCGAGTGCCGCCCAGCCGCGCTGCCGCACCGCGGGGTCCGGTGGCGGCAGGCGGCGCCCGTCCGGCGCCTGCCGGGGCGGGCGTGGCGTGCTCCCGTCCTCGGGTGCCTGTGCCGGAGTGCGCTGCGTGAGTCTGGGCATGGACCTATTCTGCCGTGCGCTCCCGCATGCCGTTAGGGTGACGGCGTGGGCAGTGCGCGCCTTGTGGTCCTCGCATCGGGTGAGGGAACGAACCTTCAGGCCCTGATCGACGCGTGCGCGGATGCGCGCTACGGCGCGACGGTGGCCGCGGTCGGCGCCGACAGGGACGGGGCCGGCGCCCTCCGGCGCGCGGAGCGCTCCGGTATCCCGGTGTTCACGCACCGGCTGAAGGATTACCCCTCGCGCGCGGACTGGGATGCGGCGCTCGCCGGGTCCTGCGCGGCGCACGACCCGGACCTGATCGTCCTCGCCGGTTTCATGAAACTGGTCGGCGAGCCGTTCCTCCGCCGTTATGGCGGCCGGTGCATCAACACCCATCCTGCGCTGCTACCGTCGTTTCCCGGTATGCACGGGGTGCGGGACGCCCTTGACTACGGGGTGAAGGTGACAGGGTGCACCGTGTTCATCGTCGACTCGGGGGTGGACGCCGGGCCGGTCGTCGCCCAGGCGTGCGTGCCCGTGCACGACGACGACGACGAGTTCTCGCTACACGAGCGGATCAAGGTGGCCGAACGGGCGCTGCTGGTCGAGACCGTGGGCCGCATGGTGCGCGAGGGATGGTCCGTCCGGGGCAGGAAGGTGAGGATCGGCAGTTGACCAGGATCGCGATAACCCGCGCGCTGATCAGCGTCTACGACAAGTCCGGCCTGGCGGACCTGGCCAGGGGACTGCACGAGGCCGGCGTCGAGATCGTCTCGACCGGCAGGACCGCGGCGGCGATCGCTGGCGCCGGGGTGCCGGTGGTGAAGGTGGACGACCTCACCGGGTTCCCCGAGTGCCTGGACGGCCGGGTCAAGACGCTGCATCCCCGGGTGCACGCCGGGCTGCTCGCCGACACCCGGCGCCCCGAGCACCGTGCTCAGCTCAGCGAGCTGGGCATCGCGCCGTTCGAGCTGCTGGTGTCCAATCTCTACCCGTTTCAGGCCACGGTGTCCTCCGGGGCGAGCCCGGAGGAGTGCGTCGAGCAGATCGACATCGGCGGCCCGGCGATGATCAGGGCGGCGGCGAAGAACCACGCGAGCGTCGCCGTCGTCACCGACCCGGCCGGATACGGGGACGTGCTCGAGGCGGCACGATCCGGCGGGTTCACCCTGGACCAGCGGCGCAGCCTTGCCGCCCGCGCGTACGCGCACACCGCAGCCTACGACGCGGCCGTCGCGTTCTGGTTCGCCGCCGAGTACGCGCCGGACGAGACCGCGCGGGAGACCGGCTGGCCGGAGGTGATCGGTGGGCTGTGGTCGCGCGCGGGCGCGTTGCGGTACGGCGAGAACCCGCACCAGCGGGCAGCCCTGTACGTCCGCGAACCCGCCATGCCGGCCGGGGGCAGGGCGCAGGCCGGGGATGCCGGAGAAGATGCCGGCCGGATGCGCGCTGATGCCCCGCGGACGGGGGTCAGTCCCGGGGGCGGTGACGCGGACGGCGGCGTCGCCGCCGCGGAGCAGCTCCACGGCAAGCCGATGTCGTACAACAACTACGTGGACGCCGACGCGGCCCGCCGCGCCGCCCACGACTTCCCGCAGCCGTGCGTGGCGATCATCAAGCATTCGAACCCGTGCGGCATCGCGATAGGAACCGACCTGGCCGACGCGCACGCGAAGGCGAACGCGTGCGACCCGCAATCGGCGTACGGTGGCGTGATCGCGGCCAACGGGACGGTGACCTCGGCGATGGCCAGCCAGATCACTGAAGGGTTCGCCGAGGTGGTGATCGCGCCGGGCTTCGAGCCGGAGGCGCTGGCGATCCTCACGGGGAAGTGGAAGAACACCCGGCTGCTGCGCTGCCCGCCACCGGGCCGCGGCCCGGGCACCGAATGGCGCCCGGTGAGCGGCGGCATGCTGGTGCAGTCCGCCGACAGGGTGGACGCGCTGGGCGACGAGCCGGCGAACTGGCAGCTCAAGGCCGGTCCCGCTGCGGATCCGGGTACCCTCGCCGACCTCGCGTTCGCCTGGCGGGCCTGCCGCGCGGTGAAGTCGAACGCGATCCTGCTCGCGTCGGGCGGCGCGTCCGTCGGGATCGGCATGGGCCAGGTGAGCCGCGTCGACTCCTCCAGGGTCGCGGTCATGCGCGCCGGAGGCCGCGCGGCCGGCTCGGTTGCGGCCAGCGACGCGTTTTTCCCGTTCCCCGACGCCCTGGAGGTGCTGATCGAGGCGGGTGTGCGCGCGGTCGCCGAGCCTGGCGGGTCGGTCAGGGACGAGGCTTCCATCGAGGCCGCGGAGAAGGCGGGCGTCACCCTCTACTTCACGGGCGTCCGCCATTTCTTCCACTGAAAGGGCCGGGACATGACCGCACGGATACTCGACGGGAAGGCGGCGGCTGCGGAGATCCGCGCCGGCCTGGCGCGGCGGGTGGCTGCGCTGGCCGGGCGCGGTGTCGTCCCCGGCCTCGGCACGGTGCTGGTGGGCGACGATCCCGGCAGCCGCGCCTACGTGAACGGCAAGCACCGGGACTGCGCGCAGGTGGGCATCGCGAGCATCCGCCGTGACCTGCCCGCGGACGCCAGCCAGGCGCAGGTGGAGGCGGCCGTTGATGAGCTCAACGCCGACCCGGCCTGCACCGGCTACATCGTCCAGTTGCCGCTGCCTGCCGGGCTGGACGCGCAGCGCGTGCTGCACCGGATGGATCCGGCCAAGGACGCGGACGGCCTTCACCCGGTGAATCTGGGCCGCCTCGTCCTCGGCGAAGCCGGCCCGCTGCCCTGCACGCCGCGAGGGATCGTCGAACTGCTCCGCCGTTACGGCGTGGAGATCGTCGGCGCGGACGTGACGGTGATCGGGCGGGGCATCACCGTCGGGCGAACCCTCAGCCTGCTGCTGACCCGGCGCAGCGAGAACGCGACGGTGACGCTCTGCCACACCGGGACCAAGGATCTCGCCGCGCACACCAGGCGCGCCGACATCGTCGTGGTGGCCGCCGGCTCGCCGGGGCTGCTGACCGCGGAGATGATCAAGCCGGGCGCGGCAGTGCTCGACGTGGGGATCACCCGGACGGACGCGGGCCTGGTGGGTGACGCGGCGCCCGGCGTGGCTGAGGTGGCGGGCTGGCTTGCCCCCATGCCCGGAGGGGTCGGCCCGATGACCCGCGCGATGCTCCTTGCCAACGTCGTCGAGGCCGCCGAGCGGTCCGCCCGTAATTAAGTTACTATCAAGTAATATGCTGGAAAACACGTCCGGCCCGTGCCGGGCAGCGGGCATGGTTTGGCAGGCTGGACATGCCACGGCCTGGACATGCCACCGCGCAGGCCGGGGTAGGGGCACCGCAGAAGCGAGAATG
>Ga0209061_1001131_pt1 | contig 48525 bp, 42 predicted proteins | sample Coa_R1_10_FD_187157 | JGI IMG/M metagenome (GOLD analysis project Ga0209061, IMG submission 187157) | Surface soil microbial communities from Centralia Pennsylvania, which are recovering from an underground coalmine fire - Coalmine... | ecosystem: Environmental > Terrestrial > Soil >...
TAGGCCGACTCACCTATGGCAAATGGCCAAACCTTGCCAGCGCCTATGTCAGCGGCATTAGCGTGGGCATTCTGCTGCGTTCGGATTTCGTTTGGCCCTACATGCTCTGTAGTGCCATCTCCATTACCTCCAAATATGCTATTCGGGTGAACGGACGCCACCTCTGGAACCCCTCCAACCTCGGCATTGTGGCCACGCTCTTCATTGCGCCTAACGCGGTTTCCACCTTGATGAACCAGTTCAGCAATGGGTTGCTCCCCATGATTGTGGTGTGGGTCGTCGGCTCTTTGGTGATCTATCGTCTCAAACGTTTTCACATCTGCCTCACCTACGTACTGAGCTTCGTCTTCTATGCCTTTCTCCGTAGTCTTATCCTACACGACTCGTTTATAACGGAGGTGGCCCCCATCACCGGGCCTATGTACCAGCTGTTTACCTTCTTCATGATTACCGACCCCAAGACCACCGTTCACTCGAAGCGTGGCCAGATGTTGGTGGCCTTCCTTGTGGCGACGGTGGAGAACTGCCTGTGGCTCTACGGCTCGATTGCTTCTCCTCCGGCCGGTTCGTTCGCCGGCATAATAGCCTCTCATGCGCCTTACGTCGCATTAACGTTGGTAGGCCCACCGGCCAATCTCATCGAGATATTACGTGAGAAACGCCGGAAGCCGGCGCAGCAGCAGGCCGACGCCTCCCCGGCTCTCCGAGTGGCAACGGGCAACTAGACTCGCCATTTGGGCCTGCACTTCTAGGAAAGCCTGTCAAAGGAAACCGCCTGTAGGGGCACGGTGACCGTGCCCCTTTTGCTCATCTCCCCTCTCCCCGATGGGGGGAGGGGGTTAGGGGGTGGGGCTGCAGAGACTGCCAATCTTACGGTTCTAGAGGCAGTTAACCAAGCAAGTCAGCCTCGCTCGCCCCCTATCCCGTCCTTTCCCCCTATTAGGGAGAAAGGGGGCGGTTATGTTGAGTTTCCATGAGGAAAGGTTATCGTAGCAAACCGCCGATGGCCTTACTGGTCTCCCCTCTCCCCGATGGGGGGAGGGGGAGGGCGTCGGCCTTGAGGGGCGGGGGGAGTGGGCTTGAAGAGCTGGCAAGATGAACACCTGTCATTTCGAGCCGAAGGCGAGAAATCTTGAGTTTCACTTCCCCGCAGTCCTTAGGGGTAGGGGGTGGAGCTGACAATCTCACGGTTCTAGAGGCAGTTTTGCAAAGCAAGCTTATCTTGTTCGCCCCCTATCCCATCCTCTCCGTCTTGCAGACAGCGATGCAGCGGCTAGAGAAAGAGACGATTAAGGAAACGACACAGGCCGCTGCTGCGCTGTCCGCGAGGACGCACTCCACTCTCACACTAAACCGAAAAGCGTTCTCCTCCGTATGCTATACTGAAGAAGAGAAGTGCTTTTGTATAAAAGGCAAACGGCACGGAGTTGTGCTCTTTGGAGGAACCGATGGCTAGACCGCACGAACCGGAGATCATTGTATTGCATGAACAGCCCCCCGCATTCCCACGCCGACTAGGGCTGATCTTCCTCATAACCTTTCTGGTGCTTTTTGGTCTCTTTCTCGTGCTGCACAACTTCGTGCCGGTCTACACGGATTGGCTTTGGTTTCGAGAGGTAGGCTATCGGCAGGTTTTCTTCACCGAGGTGATCTCGAAATCGCTGCTCTATTTTGCGGCCGCCGTCATCTTCTTTACCATCTTCTTCACCAGTGTGACCATCACGCTCAACAGTACGCCCGATGCCTTCTGGAGTCAGCTTGTTCAACGCCTCGGAGGCAGCCAAAAACCGGCCTTACCGAGCCTCCTCCGGCGCATCGCTTTCTTTGTGGCTCTCATCCTCTGCTTGTGGGCGGGAAGGTCGGCTTCGGACGAGTGGAACGATTGGCTGCTTTTTACCCATAGCGTGCCATTTCATCGGCTCGACCCGGTATATCACAAAGATATCGGCTTCTATGTGTTTCAGTTGCCGTTTTTGAGCTATCTTCAGGGCTTTTTTATGATCACCTTCCTGGTGGCGCTAGCAGCGGTTATCGGCATCGGCTACCTGGAACGGGCACTCAATGCACGCCCCGAAGAGGGTTTGCCGCAAAGCGCCCTACGACCGGCGCTTGTGCTTATCGCCCTCCTTGCGCTTACCCAAGCGTTTGGCACACATCTCGGAGCCTACGGCCTCCTACAGCATGACAACGGCATCTTTGTGGGTGCCGACTATGTGGATGTGCACTATCGCCTCTTCGCCATTCGTGTTGAGATAGCCTTGCTTATTATTACGGCCATCGCCAGCTTAGCGGCCCTGAAAACGTGGCGCCTTAAACCGGCTATTTGGAGCGGTGCGGCCTGGCTTGTGGTCACTATCCTGTTGGGTGGTGTGGTACCTCAAGCAGCCCAAACGCTGCAGGTTGCCCCAAACCAGTTTGGGCTTGAACGCCCCTACATCCAACGCAACATTCAGTTCACTCGCGTGGCCTACGGGCTAGAGGGCGTACTCCAAGTCAACAACTTTCCCGCAGATCTCAGCCTCAACACGGCCGTTCTGGAGAAAAACCGAGCCACCCTCGATAATGTGCGGCTTTGGGACTACAAATATCTTGCCAAGGTCTATCAGCAGATACAGGCGGTTAAGCCCTACTATCGCTTCGAGGCCCTGCTGCCCGGCGGCGAACGCGTGCCTAATATAGATATCGATCGCTATCTCTTCCAGGGTCACCTGCGCCAGGTGATGCTTGCCGCCCGCGAGATGGATGTGGATGCTCTGCCCGAATCGGCTCAAACTTGGCAAAACCGTCGTCTAAGCTATACCCATGGTTACGGCGTAGTGATGTCGCCGGTGAACCAGACCGTGGATGGCGACCCGGTCTACCTCATCGAAGGGTTTCCACCCAAAGCCACCGGTGAAGCCGCCGGATTGACCATCGCCCATCCCCAAATCTACTACGGCATGTTAGACTATCGCCCCGTCTACGTAGATACCCAACAGCCGGAGTTCGACTATCCGGCAACAGGCAACGATGACCAAGATCACTACGCTTTCTACCAGGGGCATGGGGGGATTCGCATCGGCAACTCCCTGTTTCGCAAACTCCTCTTTGCCTATCGTCTGAACGACTGGAATCTTCTGCTCATCCACAGCCTTACACCGAACACGCGCGTGCTTTGGCGACGCGATATTCGCGAGCGCGTACAGCTTGTAGCCCCCTTCTTGCAACAAGACACCGATCCCTATTTGGTGATCGATCCGGATAACGGACATCTGGTATGGGTCATTGACGGCTATACTCTTTCCGATCGCTACCCCTACGCCACACCGCGCCAGCTCAGCGTGAACCCAATGACCACCGAATCGCTCAACTACATTCGTAACAGCGTAAAGGCCACGGTGGATGCCTACAGCGGCCGCGTGAACCTCTACTTGGCCGACCCCTCCGATCCCATCGCACAGGCCTATAGCCGCATCTTCCCCGGCATTTTTCACCCACTTTCCGATCTCTCGCCGGCAATGCGAGCGCATCTGCGCTATCCGGAGGACCTGTTCCGCATTCAACGCGCCATCTATGCCGTGTATCATGTGGACGATCCCCGTGTGTTCTACCTTCGTGAAGATGTGTGGGCAGTGCCGGACGAGCCGCTCTCTACCATCGAGCAGCAACCGCGTGAGATGGAGCCTTACTATGTGGTAATGCATCTGCCCGACTTGGGCACCGGCGACAAACCTAGCAACCCCATCCAGGCCTCCGGTGGCGAGGAGTTTGTGCTGATGAGCCCGCTCTCACCTATCCGCAGAGAAGACCAGAATATTCTCGGATGGATGTGCGCCCGATGCGACCCACCCCACTATGGCCAGCTTGTGCTCTATCGGTTCCCACAGCAGGTATCGGTGCTGGGCCCCACTCAAGTCTTACAGCGCATCAATAGCGACCCGGTGATCTCGCCCCAACTCTCTCTGTTGCGCGCGGGTGGCTCTACCGCCGAATTCGGAAATCTCCTCGTGATTCCCGTAGCCCATTCGCTGCTCTATATCGCCCCGCTCTACGTGGAAGCCACCGGCAACGTGAACCGTCTTCCCAAATTGGCCAAAGTGGTTGTAGCCTATGGCGATCAGGAGGTCATGGCCAATAGCCTCGACCAAGCGTTGGCGCTTCTCTTCCCAGGCTACGGTGCCGGAGGCAAGCCCGCGCCTCCTGCAGCTCCCTCGAAGGCAAGCATAAGCACAATACCCACTAAACCGGCAGGTAACCTCTCGACAGAGGTGCGTTTGCTCATCCAAAAAGCCAGTTCCCTTTTCAGCACATCGCAACAACAACTGCGTCAGGGCGATTTTGCCGGCTACGGCCAGACGATGAAGCAGTTGCAACAGACCCTAGAGCAGCTTAAACGCACTGCCGGGGTACCCTAAGGCTTGCTATAGAGAAGGAGACATGAAGATGCCATCTTCCCTGATGGATCATAACTTGGTGACAACCGCCTTTGAACTGCCCGGTTATCGCATTGTGAGAACGTGTGGAGTGGTACGCGGCATTACGGTGCGTTCACGAAGCGTTCTAGGGAATATTGGGGCGGGGATACAGGCGTTCTTCGGTGGCAACATCACGCTCTACACAAACCTCTGCGAGCATGCGCGCGAGGAGGCTTACGAGATCATGATTCAGCACGCGGTAGAAAAAGGCGCTAACGCGGTGATCGGCGTGCGCTACGATGCCACAGAGATCGCGGCAGGCATCACCGAGGTGCTGGCCTACGGCACCGCCGTTGTGGTAGAGCCGCTAAGCGCGTAACGTCTAGCCTAAACAGGGGATAGGCTACAGAAATGGGGTAGGCTTTCCTTTGGTAACTAACCACACTCGCCCTCTTTCTCCATTCAAAACAACTACACGCCTCAGCGGCCTATGCTCTTGTCTTACTCGTCTCTTTCTCTAGCCGCTGCATCGCCGTGCCCTAGCACCGCCCGAATCGGGGGAGAGGATGGGATAGGGGGCGAACAAGATAAGCTTGCTTTGCAAAACTGCTTCTAGAACTGTGAGACTGGCAGTCTCGACAGCCCCTCCCCAACCCTCCCCCCGCGTGCGGGGGGATGAGAGGGGGGCTTGGGCGTCGGCATTTTGCAGTCCCACCCCTGCCCTTCAGAACTGGGGGAAGTGAAACTCAAGATTTCTCGCCTTCGGCTCGAAATGACAGGTGTTCATCTCACCGGCTCTTCAATGCTGACGGTGCTGCTCACTGCGCCTTTCCCTCAAGGGTATCCCTCACTGCCCCGCCCTCTCCCCCTACAGAGAGGGGGGGCACCTCGCGGTGACCAACTCAGCGGCCCGTGTTGTTTCCTTAATCGCCTTTTTCTATGGCCGCTGCTGCGCCGTCTGCGAAGACCGCTGCATCGCTGTCTGCGAAGACCGCAGCAGTGCAGTCTGGGAAGACCGCGACGTTGTACGCGGGGGAGGGGATGCAAGAAGGGTAAAATGTATCTCGGTTTGTTGCGCGCTCCTATCCACGAAATGGGAAAATCGTCCTAAAATAGAATAGCCTCTGCGACAAAAGGCGGTTTCCATTCGGTATCTAAAAATCGGTACACTCTCTTCAGAAAGCGAGGAGGATATGCCTTATAAACAGAAAAAACAACGGAGTGTTCGGCGAAAAGTTGTTTTGGGGTTGCTTGCCGCCCTGCTTTTTGTGGCGAGCCTTGTAGGCGGTGAGCCTCTCTTGGCACGGCTCTATCAACTGTATAACGATCGTTCTCTTGCCGTGGCCATCGAGCGCGGTGACAACGAGATGCTGTTGCGCCTCTTAAACTCCGGTGCCGACCCCAACTTCCCCCTCGATTATCAAAACCCTAAGCCCACACCGGCCACCTACCTCAAAAACGCCCTGCACGGGCCTTTGCGCGCCCCACGCATTCCTGTTACCACACCGCTTATGCTGGCCGTTATTCATAAACGACCCGACATGGTGGAAGAGCTGCTGGCACATGGCGCCTTTGTAGATGCGCGGGACGAATATCGCTTTACCCCGCTGATCATGGCGCTGTCGCTGCACCAACATGCCATCGTGCGCCTGTTGCTTGCACATGGCGCCGATCCCAACGCCCAAAACGACCTGAATATCCCTCCTATCGCTTGGGCCATTGAGGTGGGAGATAGCGACGATGTCCCCCTACTGCTGGCCCGTGGGGCAAACCCAAACGCCTTAGATATGGACGGGCGTCCGGTGCTCTACTTGGCCGCCCTCTTGAACGATAAAAAGTCCATACGCGCCCTCCTCCGCTATAACGCAAGCCCGAGCCTCGCCTTCCATGGATGGACGGTTCTTGACCTTATACGTCATCGAGGCGATCGCGAGCTACAGCAACTTTTTGCGCCCTTCCTCCACCCGGAGAACGGAGCAATGTTGCAAGGCTAGCGCGAGACTGGCAGTTTCTACAGCCCCACCCCCTTAAGGCTGACGCCCTCGCCCTTAAAACTGATGGGAGGTGAAACTCAAGATTTCTCGCCTTCGGCTCGAAATGACAGTCGTCTCACCGGCTCTTCAAGACCGACGCCCTCCCCCTCAGCACCTTTCCCTCAAGGCCACCCCCTACGGCCCCACCTCTTACCCCTCACCCTACAGGGAGAGGGGCACCTTGCGGTGACCAACTCAGCGGCTAGCACAGCTCCTATGATCGTCTACCTCACTGGCCGCTGCGTTGCTGTCTGCAAGACGGAAAGGAGGGGATAGGGGGCGAACAAGATAAGCTTGCTCTGAAGGCAATTCCTCTAGAGCTGAGAGATTGGCAGTCTCTGCAGCTCCTCACCCCATTGGGTGAGGGCACCTTTATTTTTCTCTTGCCACCAAACAGGCCGCTAAGCCGTAAAATCGGTAGATGGCATTCAAACGGCCATGCGCCGTCTCCTACGGGGTATACTTGCGTCATGCAGAGGGCGATATCGAAGGAAGAGGATACCCAAAAACCACCACGCATTCTTTCCCTGATTCAAGCAGGGCTTGCCTTTGTCGGTGACAACGCCACCCTTGCGGCGGAATCGGTGCAGGCACTGCTAGGGGGCGGGCTTGCCGTGCGCGATCTTGTTGTGCAGATGGCCGCGCTTGGCTCCGACTCCATCTGGATCGTTTTGGTGATCTCATCGGCCACCGGCGCGGTGTTTGCCTACTATGTGGCCAATATCTCCCTCTCCGTAGGCTATACCGGCTTTGTGGGCGGGTCTATTGCCTACGCCTTTCTTAACGAACTGGGGCCGGTGCTCGGCAGCGTGGCTTTTGCCGCTCGTGTGGGGGCCGCCATCGCCGCCGAAATCGGCACCATGGTGGTAACCGAACAGGTAGACGCTTTGCGGGCTATGGCCGTTTCACCCGTGCGCTACCTGGTTCTGCCACGTTTGCTCGCTTGCATCACCATGCTGCCACTACTAATCATCTTCGCCGATGGCGCGGGTATCTACGGAGGCTATCTATTTGCCGGTCTGCGTGGTGTGCCCCATGTGGATTACATCAACTCGATCTACACTTACGTCAAGCCCTTTGACCTCATTAATGGCCTTATCAAGTCGCTCTGTTTCGGAGCCATAGTGGGGCTGGTGGCTTGCCAACAGGGGCTGCGTACCCAAGGGGGAGCGACCGGTGTGGGACGTGCAACCACCTCTTCGGTGGTCTGGTGCGTGCTCCTCATCTTCGTGGCCGACGTGTTCCTTACCCCGCTGCTTTCCGGCGGCGTGCAGTTACCATGAGCGCCATTATCTTGAAAGACCTCGTCTACGAGGTGGATGGAAAGCGCATTCTCGACCAAATCCATCTCGAAGTGCCTCAAGGCGAAATTCTCTCGATTATGGGGCAGAGCGGCAGCGGAAAAACCACCCTTCTGCGCATCATGACAGGCCTACGAAGGGCGACGAGTGGGCAGGTGCTTATTGATGGCGAGGACATTACCAAGATTCCGGAGCGTGAGCTAGACCGGGTGCGATTAAAGATGGGGCTTGTGTTCCAGTATGCGGCTCTCTTCGACTCGCTTACGGTGTACGATAACATCGTCTTCGGGGTGGTACGTCATAAAAAGCGGGTTACACGAGAAGCCCTCGACGCTCTTGTGAAAGAGTTGCTAGAGGCCGTTGGGTTGGAGGAGAGCGTGAAAAAGCTCTATCCGGCTCAGCTTTCAGGAGGGATGCAGAAGCGTGTGGGGTTGGCACGGGCACTTGCCATGCGCCCCTCGTTTCTGTTCTACGACGAGCCGACCAGCGGGCTAGACCCCATTACGGCACACACCATTGACCAGCTTATCGTGCAGACGTGCAAACGCCGGGGGGTTACCTCTGTGGTCGTTTCGCATCATCTTGCCTCCATCTTCACCATTTCAAACCGCATTGCCATGCTCCATGAAGGGCGTATCGTCGCCATCGGCACGCCAAATGAGATAAGGCACTCGGATAACCCGGTTGTTCAAGCGTTTATCGCACCCGAAAAAGACCTGCTGCTCAGCACACAAGGGTTATCCTAAAGGAGAAGCGAAGACCGCCGCGAAAGGCCTATGGGAGGATAAAAATGGAATCGAAATCGTTGGTAAAAGTGGGGTTGCTGACCCTCATCGGTTTGGCACTTGGCTTTTTGGGGCTGCTCTATCTTTCTCATACGCGCACCGATGTCTATCTGGTGACGGTCTACTTTGACGATACCTTAGGGCTGGCGCCGCAATCCATCGTGCGTATGCAGGGCGTGCCTATTGGGGATGTGAAAAGCATCTCTATAGATACGCATCATGTGCCTTTTCGGCCTAAGGTGGTTTTGGAAATTGAGCGTAAATACAGCATTCCCTCTAACTATCGGTTTGTCATTCTCTCCGGCATTCTCATCACAACGCCTCAGATCGAGGTGGTGCCTCCCCCTGAGGTACAGGCATTAGCTCCGCCCATACCAAAAGACAACACCGCCGTTGTGCAAGGCGCTCCCCCGCAAAGCCCCCTGGCCGCTCTCAGCCCTCATTTTGACGAAACGCTGCAAAATCTGAACGGCACCCTCACCGCCATGCAAGGCCATCTCGGCAAACTAAGCGATAAACTGCAGCTTCTCATCACCGATACCGACCGACTTGTTCGAACCTCCAACCAAACGGTGGCCTCGGCCAACCGCCTTATCGGCGACCCACGTACGCAGGCCGATCTCAAACAGACGGTGGAGAACTTCCGCATTGTTTCTCAACAGGCTGCCGTTACCGCCCAGCACGTTAGCCGAGAGCTTGAGGCGTTTATTCAGACCGGGCAGGTTAAATTCAACGCTCTCTCCGATGCAACAACCGACCTTGTCACCAAGCTCGGCAACACCATTGACGATGCCCGTGAAGTGGTGAGAAAGCTAACCGAGCAGGCCAGTAGCCCCCAACTGCAGCGTTCCATCCAAGAGACGGTAGACCTCGCCCGCTCCACGCTGGCCAGCGTCCGCCAGATCACGGGCGATATTCACCAGATAGCGGGCGACCCCGAACTCGCCGCCGGCATTCATCAGACCATCCAAAACCTCTCCGACACCACCGCCAAAGCCGATGCCGCTATGCAAAAGGTCAACGATATCCTCGATAATCTTCAAGGCAAAGCAAAAAAGGCCAAAACGATAAAGTTGCCTCAAACCAGCCTGCGCGTAGACGCCACGCGCGACTTTCGACCGGGCTACACCCGGGTGGATGTAAACGGCTTTCTTAATTTGGGGCGCCATAACGTCCTCAACCTCGGTCTTTATGACCTAGGGGGGACCAATCGTCTCGATCTCCAGCTTGGTCAACGCCTTACAGACGCCGATCTGCTACGCTACGGCATCTACGCAGGGCGGCTAGGCGTTGGGTTTGACTACATGTCCAACAACCCATTTGGGCTTCGTTTCGACCTTTACGATCTAAATCACACACGGCTTGACGCCAAGGCGCTCTATCGGGTAAATAGTGATCTGTGGCTGTGGGCCGGCGCAGAAGGCATTTTCCGTCGTACGGTTCCGGCCGTTGGAATAGAGTGGAACCGGTGAAAAGTTGCCGGCGGGCAGGCATTGGTCTGCCCGCCAACCCATGCCTCACCGAATCGCTTTCATCGTCGAACCGGAACCGATTCGGGTTTTCCACTTGAATTTGAGGAGAGATTTTTCCATGAAAGTCATTTTAACACGGGACGTGCCGAAACTTGGGCAGGACGGAGACATTGTCAACGTCGCCGATGGCTATGCACGCAACTACCTGTTTCCGCGACGCCTTGCGGTGCTGGCGCACGGGGCCGCATTGAAACAGCATCAGGCGCGCCTAGCGCGGGAGAAAGAGCGCAGCGCCCAGGCTTTAGAAGAGGCCAAGCGCCAAGCCGAAAAGCTGAACGGCGCCGAGCTTGAGATTATCGTGAAAACAAGCCCGAACTCCACCAGGCTCTTTGGTTCCGTAACCGAGGCCGATGTGGCCGACCTCATTCAGCAAAAATTCGGTATCACGGTGGATAAGCGCAAGATCGGCTTGGTAGACCCCATTCGCACCACCGGGCGTTACGAGATCGGCGTGCGCCTTCACCCCGAAGTGCGTGCCCAGTTCGTTCTTTATGTATTGACCGAAGAGCAGCGTGCCGAGCGTGAGAAAGAGCGACAGGCGACCGCTGCCGAAGCAGCCAACGCGGAAACCGCTGCCGCAAACTAGCTAAAACCCTTTAAGATACAGAGGGAGAGCGCAAGCCGCTTGCCCTCTGTCATCTTTTTATCAACCCTACAGGCTCCGAAATGACTCTCGACCGCATCCCTCCGAACAATTTGGAGGCCGAACAGGCCGTTCTCGGATCTATGCTCCTGGAACGCAGTGCGGTGGAACGTGCTGCCGAAATCCTCCGGCCTGACGATTTCTATCGCGATGCGCATCGCTTCATTTTCGAGGCCATGCTTGCCCTCACCGAACGCAACGAGCCGGTAGACCTCGTTACCCTCACCGATGAACTCCGCTCGCGCCAACAGCTCGACATGGTAGGGGGGCTGCTCTATTTGCAAAACATCATGGACGCCCCGGCGACGGCGGCGAACGTGGAGCACTATGCCCGTCTCGTGGAGGAAAAGGCCATTTTGCGGCGGCTACTAGACGCCGGAACGAGGGTTCAAGGGCTGGCTTACAGCGATTTTGAGAGCATCGAGGAGCTGGTTGACCAGGCCGAGCAGATCATTTTCGAGGTGGGGCAGCGGCGCATGGGGCGCTATTTCTACGAGTTGCGCCCCCTTCTGAATGCCGAACTCGACCGCATAGAGAAGCGCTACGAAAACCGCGGCGCCCCCACCGGCCGCCTAACCCCCTTCGACGATCTTAACTACAAAACGGCAGGTCTGCAGCCCTCCGACCTCATTATCATTGCGGCCAGGCCCGGAATGGGTAAAACCACGCTCAGCCTCCAACTTGCCCAGCACGTCGCCTTAGAAGAGCGCCTGCCGGTGGCCATCTTCAGTCTGGAGATGTCTAAAGAGCAGCTTGTAACTCGCCTTATCTGTTCCGAATCGCGCGTGGATGCCCATCGTTTGCGCACGGGCAATCTTCAGCCGGAGGATTGGCAGCGTGTGGGCGAGGGAATCAGTCGGCTGGCGGAGGCGCCCATTTTCATTGACGATACGCCCGACATCTCCATCATCGAAATCCGCGCGAAATGCCGTCGGTTGAAGGCCGAGAGAGGCCTCGGACTGGTGCTAATAGACTATCTGCAGCTTATGCGTTCTCACCGCCGCACCGAAAACCGTAACCAGGAGATTTCGGAGATCGCGCGGGCCTGTAAAAGCCTTGCCCGTGAGCTTGATGTGCCGGTTATCGCGCTCTCGCAACTCTCGCGCGCGGTGGAGTCGCGCCCCGATAAACGCCCTCTGCTCTCAGACCTGCGTGAGTCCGGTTCCATAGAGGCCGAGGCCGACATCGTGATCTTCATCTATCGTGAGGCCTACTATAAGATGCGCGAGGAGGAAGAGGAGGAGGGGCCGCGTCCCTATGGGGCGGAGCGCCAGGAAGAGGCCGAGCTGATCATCGCCAAACACCGCAGCGGCCCCACCGGTAAAGTGATCGTGGGTTTCCAGCCACAGTACACTCGCTTTGTGAACATTGACAGGGTGCATGAAATTGAGGAGGGATAGCCTAACATGAAGGTTTTGGTGGTGGGGGGTGGTGGGCGCGAGCACGCCCTTGTTTGGAAACTAGCCCAAAGTCCGCGCGTGGATAAGCTCTACTGTGCTCCGGGCAACGCCGGCATCGAACGCCAGGCCGAGTGCGTTCCATTAAAACCTACCGATATCGAGGCTCTGGCCAACTTTGCCGCCGCTGAGAAAATAGCGCTGACCGTGGTGGGGCCGGAAGCCCCTCTCATGGCCGGGATCGTAGACCTGTTTGAGGCGCGCGGCTTGCCCATCTTCGGCCCCTCAAAAGACCCCGCTCGCATCGAGGGCAGCAAAGCCTTTGCAAAGCGCCTCATGCAGACCTCCGGCATTCCCACAGCGTCGTTTTGGGTGTGCGATTCGCCTACCGTAGCCCGCGCACGCATTGCGGACTACTATGCCCAGCACGGCCCCGACGCCCGCATCGTGGTAAAAGCCGATGGCCTCGCTGCCGGCAAAGGGGTAACGGTGGCCGCCTCGCGCCAAGAGGCCGAAGAGGCCGTCCACCGCATCATGGAAGAAAAGGTTTTTGGAGAGGCCGGCGCGCATGTGGTTATCGAGGAGTGCCTTACCGGCGAGGAGGCCTCCATCATGGCGATTACCGATGGAAGCCAGCTTGTTCCCCTTCTGCCCTCTCAAGATCATAAGCGGGTCTACGATAACGATCAAGGCCCCAATACCGGCGGTATGGGTGCCGTCTGCCCCGTGCCTATCCTTCCACCCGATCTCACCCAACAGGCCGTTGAGCGCATTTTGCGACCGGCCATCGAGGCCATTCGGGCGCTTGGCATTCCCTACCGGGGGACGCTCTATGCCGGGGTGATGGTGACGCCGGAGGGGCCGAAATGCATCGAATTTAACTGCCGCTTTGGCGACCCCGAAACCCAGGCGGTGCTGCCGCTTCTGGAGAGCGATCTGCTTGATCTGTTGCTAGGCGCTGTAGAGTGTACTCTTGACCAAGTGGAGGTTCGTTGGAAGCCGGGGGCGGCCGTTAATGTGGTGGCGGCCTCCGCAGGCTATCCGGAGAGTTATGAAACCGGCAAACCCATTTACGGCATCGAAGAGGCGGAGGCCGAAGGGTGTTTGGTGTTTCATGCCGGAACGCGCAGAGAAGGCGGCCAGATCGTGACGGATGGCGGGCGTGTGCTGGGCGTTACCGGCCTTGGGGCCGATGTTCGCGAGGCCATGGCGCAGGCCTATCGGGGCATTGCGCGCATCTCTTTTGAGGGCATGCACTACCGGCGTGACATCGGGGCGAGGAACCTTCGTTGATATGCCGCGTTTCGCCGATCTCGTAGGCCAAGAGCCGGCCATCAATGCGTTGCGCAAGGCGATGACCGAAGATCGCTTGCACGGCACATGGCTTATGGTGGGCAGCCCCGGCGTGGGGAGGGGCACATTGGCGCGCACGTTCGCCCAGGTAGTTGCCTGCCAGACCCCTCAAAAAGACCCGTTTGATGCTTGCGGCGTGTGCCCCTCCTGTCGCTACGCCGATGCCGGCACACACCCCGAAATCCTTACGATCCGCCCGGCCGGCGAACAGATTCAGATTTGGCAACTTTGGGACCGTGATGGACGCCCTCCCGGCGCCTTATCGCATACCCTCTCCTTTGCACCGGTTATCGGGCGAAAGCGAGTGTATATTTTGGAGGCTGTTGAGCGGCTTACGGAAGCGGCGGCCAATAGCCTGCTGAAGGTTTTGGAGGAGCCGCCCCCCTACGTGCTGTTTGTGCTTACCGCACCGCATCCCTCACGGGTGTTGCCCACTATCGTCTCGCGCAGTCAGGTGCTGCGCCTCCTTCCCCTGCCCCAAAGCCGCTTGAGCGACTATCTTAGGGAGCGCTACGGGCTGGAGCCGGCGCAGGCCTACCAGGTTGCGGCGATATCGGAGGGGCGCATAGGCCAAGGCATCCGGCTTGCCAGCAATCCGCAGGCGCTTCGAGAGATAGAGAACGTCTTCGAGCTGATCGAGATGATCGCCGTGGCGCCTAAAGGGCGCGCTCTTCGACTCGGCGAGCAGATGCGAAAGCTTGCCGGCGAGCTGAAGTCTCTTTTTGAAGAGGAGAAGGCCAATCCAGAATCGGCGGAGGGGGAGCCGACCACCCAGCGAGAGCAGGCGGCACGGCGTCAGTTCGCCGCCCTCTTCGATCTGATGGTTATTTTCTATCGCGATCTCTTCCTATTGTCTACTTGTGGCCCAGAGACGGCTATTGTAAACGTGCATCGCCGCTCCGCCCTCGCCCGCATCGCACAAAAGGCCCCCCCCTTGCGATGGCAACGCGCCATAGACGCCATTCTGTTGGCTCGTCGCCGGCTGGATTTCAACGCCAACATCGCCCTCCTCACCGATACACTGCTGATGCAATTGCTTGCGGACTAACCCCGAATCGGGGGCGGCCTTGCAGACGACAACAAGGTGCTGAGGGGAACGGTGTCGGCACCCCATGTCACCTCGAAGCGAAGCTGAAAGGTCTTCTCGTTTCATTCTCACTGAGGGGAAGGGCGCCCCACCCCAGAAAATCTTGCGATTTTCTGGAGACCCCGTATAGACCTTGAGGGGGAGGGCGTCGGCTTTGAGAAAGGCGCAGTGCTCAGCACCGTCGGCCATGAAGAGCCGGTGAGATAGACGCCTGTCATTTCGAGCCGAAGGCGAGAAATCTTGAGTTTCACTTTCCCCCAGTTCTGAGGGGTAGGGGGTGGGGCTGATAATCTCACAGTTCTAGAGGCAGTTTTACAAAGCAAGCCTGTCTTGTTCGCCCCCTATCCCATCCTTTCCCCCGATTCGGGAGGTGCTAGCGCACGGAGATGCAGCGGCCAGAGAGATAGGCGATGAAGGAAACGACACAGGCCGCTGAGGCGCCCACCGCGAGGTGCCCCTCTCCCCAATGGGGGGAGGGGCGGGGGGGTGGGGGCTGATAAGCAAGCCTCTCCTGTTCGTTCCCTATCCCGTCCTCTCCCCCGATCCGTTAGGTGCTAGCGCACAGCGATGCAGCGGCCAGTGAGATAGACGATCATAGGAACTGTGCTGGCCGCTGAGGTGCCGTCCGCGAGGACGCCCACCGCGAGGTGCCCTCTCTAAAAGGCGTTAAGCAGCAACGCCGATCCGATCCTCCCCACGTAGAAGTTGCCGATACTTGTCGCGTAACTGACAAACGGTGGAGATGAAGGTGGCATGCGACCACGTGAGGGGTGAGACCGACAACGGCGCCCCGGTGAAAGGATGAAGCTGTTCTGCCATGATGCCTGAGGGCAGTGCATGGCGGATGCACCACCGCAGCAGCGATTCCGCCTCTCGCAATTCAGCGATGCTTTGGGCACGTACAATGCGCCACTGGGCCAGCCATAAGGTGCACAAAAACCAAGGGTTGCCAGGGACGATAGATATATCATCGGAGCAACGGTAGTAGTAGTCTCCCTCATATCGCGCAATGCCGCCCACCTCCGTGCGAACCTGAAGCTTGGCCTCCAACTGCTCCATCGTGGAGATAAGCCGCGGATCGTCGGGGTCTAAAAATCGGAAGAGAAACAGCCCGGCCAGGCTCGCGTCCATCGTGAAGTCGGGAACGATCTGCCCTTCCTCCACGCGGATGGTTCTTAGAAAGCGGTTTTGGTTGGCGCAGTAAAGATAGCGAAGTGCGGCATCATGAATCTCCTCGGCTACGCGCCGATAACGGCGCGCACGCTCCTTGTCGCCAAAGATGCCGGCAAAGCGAGATGCGGCCAAAAGCCCAGCCCATACCGAGGCGACGGTAAAGCTGTGGATGCCGCGCCTCTCTTCCCACAAGTCCCAACACATGTCGGGCAGGCCGGTATGTGGATCGCGAAAGGCCGCCAAGAAGTCGGCTGCAGGCTGAATCATGTCGCGATACACCGTGCGCAGGTAGTCCACATCGCACAGTCGGTCGAAATGCTCGCCCAAGGCAAATAGCACCAAAGCCGTCTCATCTTCTTGAATGGGCAGTTGCAGGTGCCCGGTGCGATCGGCCCACGGATGCCAGGAGGAGCCGACGCTGCCATCGGGGTTGTATTTGTGCCAGAAGTAGCCTTTGGGGTCAATAATCTGCGAGCAGAAGGTAAAGAAGCGACGCGTCGTTTCATGGTAGCCCGCCAAGTCCATGGCATAGGCCACAAGGGCGCCATCTCTAGGCCACATATAGGAGTAGGAGTCGCGGCTATATTGCAGCACATCCGAATCGTTGGCCGCAATAATGGCCCCTCGGTTGTCTATTTGCGTGCGAAGCACCAGGAGACAGCGATGGTAGAACCGCAGAATATCGTCGGGCATCTCAAAGGGCGTATCGCCCTTCGTCACCCAAAAGTGCCAGTAGGTGCGCACGCGCTGCAGGATGGTTTCGGGGCCTATCTCGCGAATTTCGTGATCCAAACGGCTCACCTCGGCGAGGTCGCGACCGGCGCATATCCAACTGTAGACCACGGCCTTATCGCTCACGCGCACCATCACACGACCAACCGAATCCACGCTGCCCTGCGCGATGGGGTTACGCGAAAGGGAGCCGTCTTCGGCATCGCGCCAGGTGCCCTGCGCCTTGTGATGGCCGATAATGCCTACGGCATAGCTCGAAAGCCCCCAGTCCCTGCCGTTCGTCCCGCTGATGAGAAACCAGTGGCGGCCCTTGTAGTGCAAAATGGCGCGATGGACAGGGTCGTAATAGGCTGTATCGCCCTCCCGTGAACCGCTGATGTTGAGGTCATGATGCCAAAAGAGGCGCACATCCCGTTCGCCACCTACCAGATTGTGAATCTCCACACGTCGCAGAAGGATGTCGGCGTTGCAGTCCACGCAGTCTTGGCAGATCAGGCGCAAACCCATGCTCTGATTCAGCAGGTGCACTTCCGTGACCAAAGTGTCTTCCTCGTAGCGCAGTTGGCGTTCCCAACCATCGTCACATACCCATGACATCTGTCCGTCGCACCACACCCCGAATCGGCAAGGGTAGCCCATGGTGTGGTTGTATTGCCCCACATATGGATAAAAAAGCTCCCTTAAGTTGTAACGATCATCGAAAGCTACTAATAGGTTTCCATTGCAGATCGGTATGTCACGTGGCATTATTTACACTCCGTTGCGCTTTTCTTGTTGTTTTTTGCTGAGGAATTATCGGCGTTCTGAAGAGAATGTTCCATATTTTCGCCTAGAGTTGGGTAGAATTCTGGGAAATAGGGGGTAGAACGTGGCAAAACAGGTGTGCTGCGCTCCTCCATGCGAGATTTTTCGGAGATGAGGCCTTATGAAAAAACATGACGATGTGCGGCGACGCCTTATAAAAAGCACGGCGCTGGCCGCCGGTGCCGGTTTTTTGGCCGGTTCTGCTGTGCAAGGCGGGGCTGCACCGGTGGTTAGCAGCGCCCATTTCGACGCGCGGCAGTTCGGGGTACGCGGCGATGGCCACAATGACGACACCGAAGCCCTACAAAAGGCCCTCGACGCGGCGGGCAAGGCCGGCGGTGGCATCGTGAGCTTGCCGGCAGGGCAGTATCGCATTAATGGGCACCTTTCCATCCCCGGAGCGGTTACCTTGCAAGGGACTTTTCGCGCCGCGCCCTGTGCACGCCACGATCCCTATCCCCAGCTTTACGGCACCGTTCTGCTGGCCTATGCGGGGCGTGGCAAGCCCAACGACCCGCCGTTCATCCGTCTCGCCGGCCAGATGGCAGCCCTTGCCGGCGTTATCATCACCTATCCCGAATGGAAGCAGACCGATGTGCCGCCCGTTCCCTACCCGCCAACCGTGTTGGCCGAAGGGGGGGTGGAGGATGTGGCGATTATGGACTGCTGCTTCCTCAATACCTACGAGGCCATTCGGCTGCAGGAGGCGCATCGGCACTATGTGCGTAACGTCTATGGCTACCCGCACTGGCGTGGCCTCTATGTGGATGCTTGCTATGATATTGGGCGCGTGGAGAACTGTCACTTCTGGCCTTTCGGTGTGAACTTTGACCCCAAAGACCCCTTCTGCAAGTGGGTCAACACCAATGCCGTCGCCTTCGAGTTCGCACGCACCGACTGGCAGTACGTGTTAAACACCTTCTGTTTCGGCTATGGGGTCGGTTATAAATTCTCCGAATCGAAGGCCGGAGCTTGCAACGGCAACTTTTTGGGCATCGGCTCCGACTCGTGCGAGCGCGATATTTTGGTGGAGCAGGCCCAGCCTTACGGGCTGCTCATCACAAACGGCGAGTTTGTGGGGCGCTGGACGAGTACATCGGCCGTGTGCGTGGAGATAGGCGAGAAGGTCGCCTCTAAAGTAAGCCTAAATAACTGCGCGTTCTGGGGGCCGATTGAGCGGATCGTTTGGCAGCGCGGCCCAAACTCCCAGTTCACGGCCTCCGCCTGCCATTTTGTGGACTGGACGTCCACCGCCCTCCAGATCGATGCGGGCAAGGTGATCGTGCAGGGGTGCACCTTCATGCAGCCTAAAACCGCTGCCATTATCGGAGAGCAGGTGAAGTCGGCCATCTTCATCGGCAACCAGGCCAACAATGGGCTTATCGTGGATAATCGGGCGGGCAACCGAACCCAGCTTGGCTTTAACGAGCAGCCCACATAATAGAGCTGTGAGGTTGATCGTATAATAGAGGGAGAGGGAGGCAAAAGCGGTGTTGCGTGGAACCGCAGTACTTCTTATCCTCTGTTTTTTGATCAGCGAGGTATGGGGCCTTCGGATCGAGCTGCGCCCTATGCGTCGCCCTGCACCGCCTATGGCCATGTTGTGCGATATGCCCTGTTGCCGAACCGCGCTTCCCGACGGCAAAATGTGTTGCTGTTGCCACACAGGAGCACAGGGAGGCATGGCGTTTTGTCCCTGTCTGCATGCGCCGTCCGATAAGCAGCACGCCCTCCTACTGTCGGTTAACCAAAAGCTGCCCTGTTTGCCGTCGGGGCGCTTTGTGCCATTGTCTCCCATAGCAGCGATCTCCCTAAGCCTTAGGTTACGACCGCTGTGGCCCGCCTCTTTCGTGCCTTCTCCATCGCCACCACCTCCTCGTGCGCTCTCTTCACTTCCATTGGCATAAACGCCTCTTCTGAAGCGACCTGAAGCTTCGGGGAGGAGCGTGAAGCCCACCGGCCCGTCTAAGCTGGTGGAGATTGAAATAAGAGCAATAATCTTCGAGGAGGTAATTTTCATGATCAAGCGTACGCTTGCGTTCACGCTTATCGAGTTGCTTGTCGTAATAGCGATAATCGCTATACTTGCAGCCATTCTCTTCCCTGTGTTCGCACAGGCCAGAGAGAAGGCGCGCGCCATCGCCTGTCTATCAAACTGCAGGCAAATCGGGTTGGCGCTCTCGATGTACCTACAGGATTGGGATGAGAAGTTCCCGCAGGAGCACCCCTCCACAAGCAACCCGGTAGTAGATGACAGCCAGGGGCAGTTGGAGACAATAGACTACGGTTCGCCGTTCGATAAGATTCTGCCCTACGTCAGCGGGCACGATTCCAACAAAGTGGGAATCTACACATGCCCGTCAGACCCTGATCCTCATGGGCAGGAGCTTTTAGATGCGAGCGGCAACTGCAAAAACACCAATCCACCTGCACCGCCGCCTGGCCCGCTCACCAGTTACGTGCTCAACGCCTACTACCTGTTCGGCGCCACCTTGGCGCAGTTGCCGGACCCGTCGCGTTCCATCTACATCAGTGAGCGGCGCGACACTTTTTGCGACGTGCACTACCACCCGTGGTTAGGCGAGATACTCGCGCCCAAAGGGCCTAGCGACCCGACCAATCCGGTTGCTGTCGCCTACAATCGGCATAACGGGGGAAGCAACTTCGTCTATGCCGATGGCCATGCGAAGTGGCACCGCTTCGAGGACACCATACGGCCTTTTGAAGGTCACGAGCTATACGGCGAGCACCAGGCGTTTTAGCGCGGGATCGGTCGCAGGCAACACTGCGCCTCTACCTCGTTGCGAGGTAGAGGCGCGCAACCAGGCTAGGTGGGCGACAGCCCGTAAGGGGCCGTCCGTCTTAGGCGATCTGCATAGGCATCAGCACGCAAAGGTAGTCCAGGCCAAACCCTTTGTTCTCCTCCTCATCCACCTGTGCAATGGGGCGAATGACTCCCGGCTTCAGCGGCTCGGTGAGGTCGAGTGTAACGCCCTCCTCCTCGATCACCGAAAGCACATCCAGCAGATAGCGTGCATTGAAGGCCACCTCCACATCGTCTCCTTCTCGCAGCACCTCCAGCTCCTCATAGGCGCTGCCGACGATCTGGTTTTCAGCCGTCAGCACCAGCTTATCTTCATCGGTACGCAGAATAATGCGGTGGGCGCTGGCGCTGTCGCGTGCCACGATAGAGGCGCGTTTCACCGCCTGAAGGAACGGCTGGGTGGGAATGGAGAGGCGGCGCCGATACTCGGTGGGAATAACGCGCTGATAGGGCGGGAACTGGCCTTCGATAAGCCTTGAAACGATCTGCACATCATCCTCGCCCGGCAGCAGGAAGCGCACCTGGTTCGAGGAGATGGTAACGTTCACATCCCCCTCGTTGTCGGTAAGCAGACGCAGCAGCTCGTTCATGGTGCGTGCAGGCACCACTGCGTTTTGGGTGCCGCGCACGTTATTAAGGGCTACCGTACAGAGGGCAAGGCGATGCGTATCGGTAGAAACCAGGTGCAAAGCGTTCTCCTCCACCACCATAAGAATGCCGGTGAGGATGGCACGCCCTTCGTCGGAGGAGACGGCGAAAATGGTTTTTCGAATCATCTCTTTAAGAACGGCTTGCGGCACGGCGAAGGAGACGGCATCGGCCACCTCCGGCAGCTGAGGGTACTCCTCTGCCGGTAGTCCGAGGATTTTGTAGTCGGAGCGCTCGCAATGCAGGCGCACGGTGTGGCTGCGGTCTACCGAGAGAGCCACATCGCTCTTATCGGGCAGGTTGCCCAATACCTCCGCCAAGGTGCGTGCCGGCGCGGTAAGCGCCCCAGGCTCCTGCACGGTGGCGGCGACGCGGCAGGAGATGCCAAGCTCAAGGTCGGTGGCCACAAGGCGCAACCCCCCCTCCTCCGAACGGATAAGGATGTGGCTGAGGATGGGTAAGGGGCTGCGCCCGCTCACCGCATGGGCGACGGCTTGAACGGCGGAAAAAAGGTCTTTACGAGGGCAGAGGGCCTTTAGGCTGCTGTTGGTTTCGATAGGTGTGGTTACCATGTATGTTTCCTTTCTAAATGGGAGGTTTCGTAGAAAAGGACGGGCGGGGACACGAAAAAGTGTCGCTTCTGAATTTTGCTAATTTTTGCATAATTTTGCCACAGAAAAAATTTTTTCCAAAAATTTGCCCAAATGGCTACTTTTTGGGCTTGATTTGGGTAATAATATATAGGGGAAGCGTTCTCTGCAATTGGAGAGCCTCCTGCGAACATCAAACAAGATGCTCGCGTGAACGGAAGGAGACATAAAACGGATGTCCAACCTGCTTGTCACCAACAGAGAAGAAGAGTTCGTCTCGGGCGAGGTGGTTGAACCGGGGGTATATGAAGACCTCGAAAGCGGCGCCATTTTGGAGATTCGCGAACCGGATGTGCTGCCGGAAGGGGCCCGTGTGGTTCACTATCGGCGACGTTTCCGGCGCATCGGGCAGCTACAGACCGACTCCCGTGGCCTCAACCCCGGAAGTGAGGCCGCCAAAAACCGCTAAGGTTTTGGGGGAGGGGCGTCTGTCTCGTTCCCCGAACTTCACATACGGTCTTCCCCATTGAACCGCGCACCTGGGGGTGAAGTCGGGGTTACAGGGCGGCATAAGGCCCTCTTGCCGCCCTGTTTTCCTTTTAGAACCGCCAGGTAGGCTGCAGGTAGAACCAGTTCACCTCATGGGCCAGCGCAGGGGCGAGCGTGCGCACAAAGTGCCCCGGAAAGAAGTGGCTATAGCCCATTTCGATGCCCAACGTCTTCGAGAGGTGATAGGTCGCAATGAGGTCTACATCCGTGCCGATCTCCCGCCCGGCTGCCCCGCTAGGGCTGCGTAACGGTTGACCGTTGGTCCCTTTCACCGGCCCGCCGGCATACCAGTAGTCGCGCGCATCGGCAAGCGCCAGAAAGTGCGCATCTATCGAAAGTTCCCAGCGACGCGCGGGCGCCCCACTCAGCATAACCCGCCACTGCCTCACGTTGCGCCAGCTATCGTAGATCAGCGAGCCGAAGAAGGCATGGCTTGAACCAAACAGTGGGTCGAACGTGTTGGTGTGGTGAGGGTTGGTGGGGTCGCCGCCACTGGCAAAATCGCGTTCGATCAGAAGGCGTAGGCCGGCTTTGCCCGGGAACACGGTGCTTAGGGTGGCTCCGTAGGCCCAGGCCGTTACCGCTTTGCTGCCGTTGCTGCCGAACTGAAAAGCCGTTTCCACCGAGGCCTCTGTGCGCCGAAGCAGGTGCACCACCGGGCGTGTGCCCACCGTCCACAGGCCGAAGTTGTTGCCTGCCTCATGGTCGTGCACATAGAGCAGGTAGAGGTCGGTGGTGTTTTGTTGGCCCAAGGGGAGGGTGGAATAGACGCCGGTGAGCACCGGACGGATCGGCTTCCCATCGGCCACGCCTACCCGCCCCACAAACAGATCGGTGTCGGCGCCGTGCCGTTCGTAGCGTAGTCGCAGGGCATCGAAAGAGCGCGAGATGTTGTTCCAGTTGTCGTCATCAAGCAGGCGGTGCACGCCGTAGGCCAGAATCTGCCGCCCCAAGCGCACGCTCCAAAGGCCGTAGCGTTTCTCCACATAGCCCTGGTACAGCTCCGCCACACTCTGAACCCGCCAGTGGCTGCCCACAAGCTGTTCGCTTTGGCGGTGCTGCGGTTGCACAAATAGACTTAGGCCGGAGGCATCGTGCCATCCGAAGCCCAGCCGCACCCGACTGAGCCACTCTTGTGGCGCCGAGGTGCTGCCAATGGAGGGGGCATCGGCCTGCGAGCCGTCGTGCCGAATCCGCCATTCAGGCTGAAAAGAGAAGGAAGGGACGGTTTGGGCGGGCGCCATTTGCCCGACCGCCAAAAGGGCCGACAACAAGCCGGCCCCCATAAGGGGTTTCTGTTTCACGATAGGTACTCTCTCCTAGAATAAAAAGGAAATGGAAAATCGCTCCCTCATGTTGAACGCCCTGCTCTGCAATACTCTTTGGGTTGGAAAAGGAAAATGCGCGCTAAGGCGTGGGGAGCTTTGAACGGCCTCTCCATCGCGGGTAAACAGCAGCCCGTGTGGAGAGGCGCTGCACTTTATTGTGACAGCTAAAGATTAAGGGAATGTTAAGACCATCATAAAAGGGCGCGCGAAGACGTCGAGCCTTCGATTTTTGCTGTAATGGGGGCCTTTCTAAACCGTGCCAAAACATTGTGTTACAAAAAGACGGTCGCGTTTGCAAAAAAAGAAGGAATCTGGCGAGCAGGCACGAATTTACCAACAACTTTCAGCCTATTTTTCCGGTTTTGCCCACCTCCGAAGTATCTCCTTATTGGCAGGCAACACGGAAAAGCCTTTTAAGAATTCAGAAGAAAGGAGATGCGCTTCATGCGTCCTATCAAATCTGCAGAACCGCCAGCATGGCCCCAAACACTCTCCAATGCTCATCGGGAGTCACTTACCCTCTCCTTAAAGCTGATCACCCCGATGTTCGGCGGTGGCTACAAGGCCGGTGAAGTGGACGATGTCTGCCGCATACGTGCGGCCACAGTTCGGGGGCATCTGCGTTTTTGGTGGCGTGCCCTCTACGGAGCCGAATATACGACCTCCAATGCGCTGTTTAAAGCCGAGGAAGCCCGTTGGGGCAGCACAGAAAAACCGGCTGCCATCTCTCTGAAGGTAATCGTGACTTCAAATGGCAATTCAAAAACCTATTCTCAATGGACTTCTTCTAATAGTGCTTTAACCTACTTCCTCTTCCCTTTCCAGAAGAACAATCAGCGGCCTCAGGAGGGAAAAGGATATGCAGACATCGCCTTTACCCTCACGCTCGACTTCCCGGCGGAATATCACGACGAGGTCGAACGCACTCTCAAAGCCTGGATAGCCTTTGGCGGCATCGGAGCGCGTACCCGCCGTGGCTGCGGGGCGTTGACGGTTACAGAGAATGTGGCTAAGTGGTGTATGCCGGCCAATCCTTCTGAAAGAACGAACTGGCTTAAAAAGCTACTACCGAGCGTTGCCGGGCAGAGATCGTCAACGAACATTCCGATCCTGCAGGGCGCTGAGTGCGTTTTGGGAGCCGCCAATCGGGACGCTATGCAAGTTTGGGAAGGGTTGGCGCAGTTTTGGCGGAAGTTTCGCAAGGGGATAGTAAGTGCTTCTGGAAGTAATACCGGACGGAGAAATGCCCTCTACGGACCGGGCTTGTGGAAAGACTATTCTTGTCTTGCTTCTAACCTACTAAGAAATAACGCGCTTCCCCTCGTTAAACCCTTTCTAGGACTGCCCATCATTTTTCAGGACACGCCTACGCTTCGTAATGCCACGCAAGGTTTTATTGGGGATTTAGTTCCAGAAGATTCAGGACGTATGGCCTCGCCGCTCATTCTCAAACCCATTGCTTTATCCGATGGACAGTTCTGCCCTTGTGTTCTTGTGCTATCCGCAGGTCGGCCACAAAAACTAAAAGCAACTGGCCAGCTTCTCGATCAAAATAGGCGAAAGAGCGTAGATGCATCTGTTACGGTGCGGATGCCCACTCCAAGCGAAGAGCCGCTATTAGGATCGCTGGATGTAAGAGATGTCTATGCAGGCGTGATCGAAGCGGCAAAAAAGTTTTTTAAGGAGAGGACTGATGCGACGAATCTAGTGTCTATCAACCTGATTACAGAGGAGGCTAACCACAATGCGTAATCTGCTGACGATCTCTATCGGGCCGGTGCAGGAGTTTATTGCGGCGGCGCGAAAAACGGCCGATCTCCAGGCCGGATCGAACCTGCTGCAGTGCCTCGCCTGCGAAGCCGCAAACTATGTGGGCGGTTACGGCGAGCTTATCTTCCCATCGAGCACTGCGGAGGGTGGGGCCAACAAAATCCTCGTTCTCCTCCATGAAGATCAAGACCCTAAGGTGGTGGCACGAGAGTGTCGTAAGCGTCTTAAGCGCAAGCTTATGGAGTGCTGGCAAGCGGTGCTAAACCAACTGCCAGCAGGCACTATTGATGAAGAGCTTGCCAACAACCAGGTGAAGAACTTTTTGGAGTTCTACGCCGCCTGGATGCCGTTGGATGACGAGGCCTGGATGCCGTTGGATGACGAGGTCGACTATCCCGCAATCCGCCAAGAGCTGGAGCGCCTGCTGGCCGGGCGTAAGGCCCTACGCGATTTTAAACAGCCCCTCAGCTTTCCCGATCGCTTCAAAAGCCCTCTCGACCCCTCGCGCGACACGGTTATTCTGAACCACGCGAAACTGAAATCGTGTTTACAGCTCAAAGAGAGCGAATACCTCGATGCCATCTCCGTGCTGAAACGCTATGCAGGAATGCCCGACGATCCCCTCAAGCATTGCTTCCCCAATAGCCCGGCACTGGGGCGACGGTCACAAGTTCCCTCCACCTCCGAGATGGCGTTCCGCTCGCTGGAGCTGCGTCTGGAAGGCTCCGCCAACCCTATTCCCAGCTTGGAGCGACTGAAAGATTTTGCTAACAAGCACAACATAGAGCCAAGCACCATAGTGTTCGCCAACCGGCTGGAGGAGCTAGCAGAGGATGGGACACTTGAACCGGAGGAAATAGCGGCGGCACACGAACTGCATTCGAGATTTCTGAAAGAGTTCGGCGAAGTGTTTCCCTACTACGCCATCCTCGCCGCCGATGGCGACCGCATGGGCCAAATCCTCAGCACTCTGCGCAAGCCTGAGGCGCATCGCACTTTCTCGGCACAACTCGCGCAGTTTGCTAAAAAAGCAAGAGATATCGTTGACCAACACGGTGGCTATTGCATCTATACCGGTGGGGACGACGTGCTGGCGCTTCTGCCGCTAGAGACGGTTATCGAGTGCGCAGACGATCTGAATCAAGCGTTTCGCCAACAGCTACAAAGTCTCAACCTGCCGAATGATTTGGGCACGCTCTCGGTAGGCATTGCGATATGCCATCGCATGGAGCCGCTTAGCATCGCCCTAGAAGCCGCCCGCAATGCCGAAAAGGCGGCCAAGCGATGCCGCAACGCCTTGGCCATCTCCGCGCATCCGCGCAGCGGCTCGAACATTACGGTGGTAGATTCGTGGGGTAAAAGCCCATACACCGACTGGCAGAACTCTAAACAAGCCCTGCGCCACGGACTTGCGCGCGGATTTCCCTATGAGCTGCAGCAGCTCGCCCGGCAGTGGGAGGGCGTGCAGTCGCACCCTCGCCTCCCCGAGCGCTTAAAAAATGAAGCGCAGCGCATTCTGGATCGCAAAAAAGATACAAGCGGTACGGCACGGCAGAGCATCGGAGCCGCGATCGAACAGATTCAATGCGTGGACGATTTGAAGACCCTTGCCGACCGCTTGGCCATCGCCCATTTCCTGACAAGGAGTTGAAAAAGATGCGAGCCTTTCAAATTTCGCCCATCGAGCCTCTGCTGCTGCGTGACGGTCGTCCGTTCAGCACCGATGAGGGCGCTCTGGATGCCACCTCGCTCTCCCTCCCGATGCCCGGCACCCTTGCCGGCTTTCTGCGCACGCTGATCGGACAACTGCGCGGATGCTCTTGGACCCCCGATGAGGTCGCCGCACTGCGCGACATCCGCATCGCCGGGCCGCTGCTGCTGAAAAACGAGACCGTCTGCTTCCCTGCTCCCGCCGACGCGGTGGTGTTGGGCGGAGAGCAGAAAAAGCTGATGCCCCTACGTCCTTTTGAACCGCAGAAGGGGGGCTGCGACCTTCGCCCCGGGCTTTTGCCTCTTAAGGTGACAGAGGATGGCAAGCCCGCTCCGGGCTATGTCTACTGGACGGCCAGAGATATGTTTCTGTGGCTTGCCAACAATACGCCTAAGGACTTTCTGCCCGAAAACATCGGCGACTTTCCCCGCGAAACCCGCCTCCATGTGGCCATAGACCCAAACACCTATGCGGCCAAAGAGGGCATGCTCTACTCGACCCAAATGGTAGCCTATGAGCGCATGCATGAGAACGGTAAGGGGTGCGAAAGCTGGTCGTTTTTGGTAGCTGCAGAGGTACCTCAAGAGGAGAACCTCTGCACCGTTCACACGTTGGGTGGGGAGCGACGCCTTGCCGCCATAACGGATGCGCCCAAAAAGTGGCCCGACACATGCCCGAACCCCATTAAAGAGGCGCTGCGGCAAACCCGACAGGTGCGGATGGTGTTGGCCACTCCCGCGATATTCAAGGAGGGTTGGAGGCCTGGCTGGCTCAACGACGAGCTGGTTGGCTCGCCGCCGGGCGCCTCCGAGGTTGTGCTGCGCCTAAAGGCGGCTGCCGTGAAAAGGCGGTTGGCGGTGAGCGGGTGGGAGTATCGCCATCAGCGCGCCAAGCAGGTGCGCTGGCTGGCGCCTGCCGGCTCGGTCTACTTTTTTGAGCTGGAACAGGGCGACCCAGAGCAGTTGGTCGAGACGCTTTGGCTAAAGCCTGTTTCCGATAAAGAGCGCGATCAAAACGATGGCTACGGCCTTGCCCTTTGGGGCGCCTGGAACAACGCATTTTAAAGGAGGATAGAAAGGATGACCGCTTGGGCTTTGTTCTTACATGCCTTAACCCCCGTGCATTCGGGAACCGGCCAGGCTGTGGGGGTTATTGACCTGCCTATCGCCCGAGAGAAGGCGACCGGTTGGCCGGTGTTGCCGGCCAGCGGAGTCAAAGGCGTTTTTCGAGATGAGGCTGCACAGCTCGTAGATAAGAGCACGGTAGATAAGCTCTTTGGCAAGGCCAATGAAGGCAAGGATGGCGACTCCGGAGTTGCCGGCCCGCTCTGCTTTGGCGACCAGCGCCTGCTATGCCTGGCCGTGCGGAGCTTCTACGGCACCTTCGCCTACGTCACCAGTCCGCTGGTGCTAAGCCGTCTGAAACGCGATCTCTTGGCCGCCGGTCTCGACCTTCTGCCGTCGCTGGGGCAAACCCTGAACACGAACAGCTCCGCTCTCATCCCTACGAAGAGCGAAATCGCGGACAAAGTGATGCAGAAACTCTATTTCGAGGACATTGATATAGAAGGCAAGGCTTCTGAGGATGCGGAGAAAGTTGCGCAAGAGTTGGCCGACATCCTCTTCCCAGAGCAGAAGTCGCTGTTCACCGAGCGCTTTGCCGTGGTACCCGACGACATTTTTACCTTCCTGTGTGAAACGGCCACCGAGGTAACCGCACGGGTGAAGCTGCAGGATGACACGAAAACGGTACAAAGCGGAGGCCTTTGGTATGAAGAGGCCGTGCCCGCCGAATCGGTCTTTTGCGGCATCGTGATGTGGACAGGCAAAAAGGACAATACGCAGGAGGCGGAAGGCCTTCTCTCTAAAATCACGAAGATACAGGTGGGGGGGAAGGCCTCGGTAGGGCGAGGAATCTGTCGTGTGGAGGTGAAGCCATGACGCTGAGAACACGCGCTCAGGTAGACATGCTGCTGGCGGAAGAGCTGGTTAACGAGGTGTATGAGAAGGAAAAAAAGCCTGTACACACAATCTATGGCGGGCTGTGCCATCAATTTCCGGTGTTGGTGCGCACCTGCGGCCTGTGCCAGGCTCTAGCCTTCTCCGCAGCGAAAGCGAAGACGGGAGAGGAGGGCGACCGCCAGAGGGCGCATGCGCTGCTGCTGAAACATGTGGGCAAGGTTCTCAACCTACCTCAAGAAGCACAGAAGCTGTGCACGGAAGTTGCCGGCGCCGATGCCTCTCAATATATGTTCTACACACGCCGCGTTCTCTCGGCATGGGTCTACTTCAAGCAGTTTGCGGTCTCCATTCTCGATGTAACAAGCGCCAATGAGGCGAAGGAGGAGGGAGAAGGTGAGGCCTGACAACTCGTTTGTGATTCGATCTGTACGCAAAGATTTACCATCCCTTGAGTCAAAACAATATTCTCACGCCGGCCTGTTGCTGCACCGCTATTTGCAAAAACAGGATGATGAGCGTGCCAGAGAAGACCTGCTAGACAGCATCTGCAACAAGGTGAAAGCCTCCGAAGCCTATAAGGCAGCATTTGAACGATGGAAACAGGCTGCGACAGGGCAGAAGCTGGAGGTTAGGTTGCGATTCGAGACACCGTTGGCCATTGGGCTGGGCAACGAGTCGCCCATCGAGGTGGGCTTCACGTTTCATCACACTTACGGCATGCCCATCGTGCCGGGCAGCGCCATGAAAGGGCTGTGCCATAGGGTGGCACGGTTGGTTACAGGTCTGTCCGACGATCAGTGTAAAGACCTGTTTGGGGATACCACCATCTCTTCGGCCTTTGTTTTTCACGATGCCTGGTACGACCCCGATACGGTAGGCGGTTACCCGTTCCATCGTGACGTGGTGACCACGCACCACCCAGACTACTATCAAACCCAAGGAAGCAAGTGGCCTACCGATTTCGACGACCCGGTTCCGGTGCCCTTCCTGGTGGTGAAGCCGGGAGCGTGCTTCTATTTTCTGTTTGAGATGCCCAACGCCAGTCCGCAATGGGCGGCCTTTGTGGAGTCGCTGCTGAAGTGGGGCGGTGAGAACCTCGGCATCGGCGCAAAAACGAACGCCGGCTATGGACGGTTCGAGGTAGAGAGGATAGGTGGTTCTCAAACCTCTTCAGAAGAGGAGTTGGAAGAGTGGAAGGATGTTGAAATTAGCGTGAACCCTAGTACCCTTGAGGCGGAAGTAAAAGCTTCCACTTACGGGTCAGCGGTTACCCATGCAAATGATAAAAAGAAAATAGAAGCATTGCTGAAACCGCATAAAAAAGAGCTGAAGGAGCACAAATGGAAGGCGAGAGCGACCCTGAAAATCGCAAAGAAGGAAAAAAATTACATTCGTGACATACAGGACATCCAGTTTTGAGCGGTAGGAAAGGAGCCGATAAAGATGAATTCCATCCTTGTGACGGTGGGCACCTCGTTGCTCACCAACATGCAGCGCGACAATCTGGAGGCGACCGTGCAACCGGTTCGCCTGCAGTACATCCGCGAGAAGGGGGAGCAGAAGGCCAGTGCCGAGACCAACTCGCTGCGGTTGCTGCTTGAAAAGATGTCGCCGAAGAACACCAAAATCCTCTTCTTTCACTCCGACACCGAGGACGGGGAGCGCTGCGCCCAAACGCTTGAACGCTACTATGACGGGCAGGGCTACCAGGCCGAAACGCGACGGGTTGAGGGACTGCAGTACCGGCAAGAGGCGTTTAAGGCCGCCGGGCTGCGCAACCTGGTGCGCGAGTTAGCCTCCACCGCGCGCCGAGAGCAGGAGGCCGGGCGGGCGGTGCACATCAACGCCACCGGTGGCTTTAAGGCCGAGATAGCCTATGCCACCCTCATCGGGCTTTTGTTCGATGTGCCGGTGTACTACCTGCACGAACGCTTTAACAACCTTATTCAGATGCCTCCTGCCCCCATCGCCTGGGACTACTCGCTGCTGGCGGAATACGATGCCGTTTTGAACTGGCTCGAGGCCGCCGGCCAGCGCAAGCTGGAGGAGCTTTGGAACTTCGCGCATCAGCACGGGATAGACTGCGAAACCGACCCAGGCTGGCGTAAAATCGATCTCATTCTCGACCATGAGCCGATAGATGGCGACATCTATGTGGCGCTATCGCCGGCAGGCGAAGCCTACTACGAGGCCTATCGCGCACACCTGGAGCGTCCGGGCGACTCGATATACCTCACCCAAGAGGTTTCGGAGCGCTTAGAGCGGCTGGAACCCTCCAAACGCCAAGAGATCGAGGCGCTGTTGCAAAAGCTTAGCCATCGTCCCTTTTGGCAGGGCAGTGCGGAGAAGATGCGCGATTCGGGGCTGTGGGTCTACCCGCGCGGGCCACGCAACGCGCGGATCGCCTTCTATCTGGATGAGGGTGGCACCGGCGTGCGCGTTTGCGAGATCGCCTGGCATAACGATGGCAGCTACGACGCGCTGTGCGATCGGAAGCCGCAGGCCGAGGCCTATCGTGAGGCGCGATGGCGCCTCTGGACGCGGAGGTAAAAATGGCAAAAATCGTTATTAGCTTTCTGGGTACGGGGAATTATCAGGAGGCGGAATATACATGGGACGCTCGCACCTATCGCACCCGCTTTTTCCCGGCCGCCGTGGCGCAGTGGATAAAGCCGGATAGACTGTATGTGCTGCTTACCGACGAGGCACGCAATCACCCAAATTGGGCATCCCTCCAGGCAGAATTAACGAACCAACAGATCGAGTATCAGGATATCACGATTCCAAACGGCAGCTCCGAAAGCGAGCTGTGGGAAATCTTTGAGCGGCTCGTTGGGCTGCCTCAAGAGGACGATGAGATCACCCTCGATATCACGCATGGCTTCCGCTCGTTGCCGGCTCTCGCCCTATTGGCCATGGTCTACCTACGGATTGTGAAGCAGGTAAATTTACGCCACATTTTCTACGGGGCTTACGAAGCAAGAGCTTCAAATTCTAGTACAGAACCCTCTGTCGCTCGTGTCCCAACCTTCGAACTCACCCCCTTTGTTACCCTGCTCGAATGGGCTTCGGCTGCCGATCAGTTTCTTAATACCGGCAATTCAACGGTTCTCGGCAAGCTCCTCAACGAGCGGAACAAAAAGCTGTGGAAAGACGAGGGGGCGCAACCGAGAACGCTGCAGCGATTAGGCAACGGTCTAACAACTTTGTCGGAGATAATCGCGAGCTTGCGCGCCCGAGAGGTTCCTACGGCCGCCAGCAATCTTGTGAGTGCCCTGAGGGATGCCGAAGAGGAGGTACGTACCTATCTTCCTCCGGCGGTACCTATCCTCGAAAACGTAAGGAAGGCCTATGAGCCGTTGGCCACTCCGGTGCGGGCTAACCAGCTGGAGCGTCCGGAGGACATCCGTTCGCATCTGCGGGTTCAGTGGGAGTTGCTGCAGAAATATATTCGGTGGAAACAGTGGGTACAGGCGGTCACTCTTGCCAGGGAGTGGGTGGTAACGTTGCTCTGTTGGCGTTGCGAACAACCTGTGCTCGACAAGGAGGTGCGTGAAAGTGTAGCAAAGCATTTGAATCCGACAAGTGAAGCCGATAAAAAAGAGATAAAACAGGATACAGACTATCTGAAGGATTTAGACGAAGCGGAGAAGGCGAGTTTTACAGGGGTTTGGGGCAGGCTAGGGCAGCTGCGCAACGACATCGCCCACTGTGGCATGCGCAGAGATCAGCGTAGCGCCGAGGATGCCATTGGGCAAATAGAGAACCTAACCTCGATTCTAGAGCCGCTAGCTCAACAGATCAAAGATTAATTTAGGGTTCCATCTGTCATTTCGAGCCGGAGGCGAGAAATCTTAAGTTTCAATCCTCGCCGGCTCTAAAGGGAAGGGTGTCGGCCTTTAGGCTTGCGGTAGTTTCCTTAAGGGCAAGCTATCCCCAGCCTGCTGCCGTCGTTTGCGTAGGGTTTGCAACAGCAGCGGCAGAGCAAAGCCCATAATAAATGCGCCTAGCCCGCCCTCCGGCACAAAGCCGTGAGGCGTTTGCCCTCCTGAGGCGGCGAACTGCGGTGGAAGCGCGGCAAGCAGGGGGGGCGGGCTGCCGTGTCCTCCCCCGTGAAACAGGAACGGCAACCCAAAGGCCCCGTAAGGAAAGCCACCGGTAACATGGGCTTGCGGCAGTCCAGGCGGCACAAGGGGCGCTAGGGAGGGCGAGAGAGCCACCTCTGCATTCTTGGCCTGTTCTGGGCTGACAAAGGGAGAGTAGGATGGCGTTACGGGTGTTGGGGCCGAGGCCATCTGAAGATTGGGTGCCGTAACGTTAAAGAGGTTATGGGCGACGCTTTTAGGAGGGGGCAGTTGGATGTTGCCGATGGGGTTGCCGCATACGGCGATGAGCACCGGAGTGCCTCTTGCATCTACAAAGGCAGGGGTACCGACCGGCAAGCGTCGCATGCGATAGCCCATGATGTCGCGCCCTTTTATGTGATGGACGTACCACACGGGCAGCACATGGGCCGCGGTGAGGCGTTTGAAGCGGAGTTGTGCCAGAGCCAGCTCCAGCTCCCCTAGTGAGGCCAGTTTATAGTGGCGCAGATAGCGCGCGGCCACCACGCGATTGGTGCGGGCTTCGGTCACCAGTTCGCGGGTGCTCTCGACCGGGGTAACCAGGAAAGAGCCGGGGGGCACGACGGAGGGCACTAGGCGGAAGGTGGGTAGGGGCGGGTGTGCGGAGGCAGACAAGCTTAATAGCCCGACAAGGGCAATTAAGGACAGGGTTATAAGAAAGCAACCTCTCTCGAAGCGGCGTGTCAGGGCCGTTGCCCCTTTTTCATGATGCCGCAAACTCGGTTTTTTCTGGATCGTTTCCCATAGTGTGTGCATCCTGTTCTCTCTCCCTCGGGGTGCCGTCGTTTCGTCCTGTCTTTCCTCAGGGACACCTGTTTGTTATATTCTCTTTTGCTTCAAAATGTTCCTATTCAGGGAGTTCTACGTATTATATTAAGGCCGACTCGTAGCACCTATTTTATCACATCATCATAGGTAAAGCTACCGGTAGTTTTACTAGATCAGGATATTTAGGAAAAGCTAAGTTTGCGCGAATCGGGAGTGATTGTAGGTTCGAGAGAGAGGTTCGCGCAGGATTTTGAGAGAGTGTGGTATAATATAAGAGGCAACTTCTCGAGGGTAAGGGCTTAAGAGGCCTTTATTTTGAGAGTAAGTTGACCGTATCACCGGCTCTTCGGAGCTGGTGGGGATTGAAACAAATATCTGCAGCTGATTAGGAGGTTACAAATGAGTATCACCGGCTCTTCGGAGCTGGTGGGGATTGAAACTTTTGGTGGATATCACGACGGCAAACCAAAGCACGTATCACCGGCTCTTCGGAGCTGGTGGGGATTGAAACTAATACCTTCTCGAATACCTGCGATACGTATTGGCGTATCACCGGCTCTTCGGAGCTGGTGGGGATTGAAACTGGTCTATTAGTTCAACATCCTTCTCAAGATAGGTGTATCACCGGCTCTTCGGAGCTGGTGGGGATTGAAACCTCCTTAGAAGCGCCATCGATACCCCTAAGAACCTCCGTATCACCGGCTCTTCGGAGCTGGTGGGGATTGAAACTTGTCGTTGGATTCGCATCTTGTATCTGAAAGCTCGTATCACCGGCTCTTCGGAGCTGGTGGGGATTGAAACACTGTCAACAGACCCGTCATCGCCACAGGCATCGCTGTATCACCGGCTCTTCAAGGCCGACGCCCTTCCCCTCAGAGCGGGTGGAGATTGAAACACAAGGATAGAATGGAACCGCAGGATTCGGGGTAGACTACATGTAACAGAAAGGGGGTGAGAAACGTCCAAAGCAGATGGATGGAAGTTAACGAGAACGAATGAAATTCGCGCTTTCAGTGCTCCCCACACACCTTTGGGAGCGTATCTTTGGAATACCACCCCAGACGGCAAGCCGTATCCGACAAGCCCACCTGGTGTTCGCTACACCGTGGGTGCTACCGCTCGCCCTAACGCTCCTGATCTTCGCAGCTCTCTGGTTTGCATGGTGCTATTACCGCGATGGAACACGACCCTCCTGGCTGGTAAAAACCCCCCTGCTCCTCCTCCGATTGCTGGCCTTCTTCGCCCTTATGCTGATGCTGGCACAACCTACTCTCCGCTTGCGCGAAGAACAGCGCCTGCGACCCTCTGTGGCCATCCTCGTGGATACCTCCCAAAGTATGGGACTGGATGACCCACGCCTTCCCCCCACCTACGCCGCAAATGAGGCCCAGGCCACAGCCCTCTCCCCGCAAGAAGTCCGACACCTGCCACGTGTCGCACGCATACAGCGCCTCCTGGAGCATGACCCCCTGCTGAAAACCCTCGCCAAACGCTATGACCTGCGACTCTATACCTTCGCCTCACAAGCCCATGCTCTGGAACTGCCCCATGATAAAAACGGAACCCCCACGGCCTTCCCGCTTAATATAGACCGAACCGGTGGGGATAGCACCCAGATCGGCACGGCCCTGCATGAGGTGGCGCAAGATTTGGCCGGACGACCCGTCGCCGGCCTGCTCGTTATCAGCGATGGAGAGAATAATCAGGGGGAAGACCCGCTTACAGCAGCTATGGAGGCACGCGCCCTTCACACAACCGTCAGCACCCTCGGAGTGGGCGACCCCACTAAAACCAAAGATATCGCCGTGCTCGGCGTGCTCACCGATGACAACGTGCGCGTGCATAACGTTGTGAACCTCTATGCCGACTTGGAACAGCGCGGCTATGCCGGCAAAACGGTAACGGTTTCCTTGCTGCGAAACGGCCAACCCTTCCAACAACAGACCGTTCGTCTCGCTCCAGATGACCAAAAACAGGAGATCGTCTTTACCTACGTGCCCGACCGGCCCGGCCGGTTTGTATACACCGTTCGTGTGCCGCCCCAGCCAGGCGAGATCACGGCCGCCAACAACGCCCGTTCCGCCGTCCAAAACGTTATTCAAAAGCCCCTCAAGGTGCTTATGGTGGAGGAACGCCCACGTTGGGAGTTTCGCTATCTCAAAAATGCCATCTTGCGCGATACCAGCATCCAGTTCGCTTGCCTTTTGCTGAGCGGCGACGACATCAACAGCGGCGGGGAGGGGAATATAAAGATTTCCGGCTTTCCTTCCGATGAACGAACGCTCTTCGACTACGATATCCTTATTCTCGGCGATGTGCCTCGTTCCTACTTCTCGGACGCGCAGCTGCAGCTTATTCGCCGATTTGTGGAAGACCGTGGGGGAAGCCTTCTGCTGATTGCAGGCGAAAACCATATGCCTCAAGAGTTTGTGGGAACCGTGCTCGACCCGCTTATGCCCGCCACGTTTAGCTCCTCCCCGAATCCGATCACCACAGACGATCCGTTTCAATGGCAACTAACCCCACAAGGGCAGGAAAGCCCCATTATGCGCCTAGACGATGACCCCACCCGCAACCTGCAAATTTGGCAGAGCTTGCCTGGGATGTTTTGGTGCGAGGGAGCCGAGCGGGTTCGACCCGGCGCCGTGGTGCTGGCGGTGAACTCCGCACGAAGCAACGCCTACGGCCCTTACCCCCTGGCACTCTACCAAAACTTTGGAGCGGGGAAGTGCTACATGGATTTGGCCGATAGCACCTGGCGTTGGCGCTGGCGTGTGGGCGACCGCTACTTTTACCGGTATTGGGGACAGGTCATTCGCTTCCTCACCCCGCGCGACCTGCCCGGAAATCAACGCTTCGTTCAGGTGGCCACCGATAGACCCGGCAGCAGCTATCGCCTAGGGCAACAGGTTAGCATTACCGTGCGTTTGCTCGACCCTTACTACCATCCGGTGAAGGTCTCTTCACTTGCGGCCACCATCATCGGCAACAATGGGGTACGGCAAACCATCGCGCTGCAGCCCTCTCCAAATGCCCCCGGCCTGTACACCGCACGTTACCTGCCAAATCTCACCGGCAAATATACCATTTCGGTGACCTCACCGCAAAACCCGAGCTCGAAAGGAACGGCCACCTTCGTGGTGGAAAGCCTGGCGCTGGAGCTGCAAAAGCCCGAACTAGATGAGAAGATGTTAAAACGGATTGCTGCCGCCGGTGGAGGCCACTACTATCGTCCAAACCAACTCGATGACTGGTTGCGCTCCCTCAAAAATCGTCCTTTGGTGGTTACAAGCACACGAGAAACGGAACTTTGGAACTCGCCGTTTTTCCTGGCGTTGTTCATCGTGCCTTTAACCATCGAATGGCTTGTGCGCAAGCGCAGTGGCCTGTTGTAAACAGCAACCATTGGCTAACAAAAGGGCTTTTTTCTTGTTTAAAAGTGCCTCCTTGAGGTAATCTGAACACAGCGCTTTTGCCGGCCAACCCGAAAGCGCTAAATAACATCTATGCGTATCGCCCTTTTTTCCGAATGCTATACCCCCGTTCTAAACGGGGTGGTCATCGCCATTCAAACTCTCCGAGAGACCCTGCGCTCTATGGGGCATGAAGTCTTTATTTTTGCTGCCGGAGACCCTCAACCTGATGACGAGCAGGTCTACCGCCTGCCGGCCCTCCCGTTTCCCCAGCATCCCTACCGCTTTGCGCGTCCGTTTCCCTCGTTGCCGTTCGACTTTAGCCGGTTGCAGATCGATATCGTGCATTGCCAACACCCTTTCGCGGTAGGAAGGCTCGGCGCCCATTTGGCCCGCAAAAACGACATCCCGCTGATCTACACCGTGCATTCGCTTTACGACACCATGCTTTTGCTGGCAAAACCGGCCATTGTAAGGCGCCTAGGGCCGCCCGCCATGCGCAGCGTGATGCGGCGGTTCTGTAATAAAACCGATGTCATCATTGCCCCCTCGCGCTACGTGGCCCAAGCGCTTGCCCAGAGCGGAATCGCCGTGCCCATTCAGGTGGTGCCTAGCGGGGTGACGCCCCCGCATGTTTCTCCAGGAGATCGTGAAAGGGTGCGCTGTCAGATGGCGATTCCCGATGAGGTTCCCGTGCTCCTCTATGTGGGAAGGCTGGCACCGGAGAAGCGTGTTGACCTGCTTTTGCAGGCGGTAGCCCAGTTGCAACAGAAGCCTTTGAGAGGACCACAAGGCGCTTTTCGCTTGCTGCTGGTCGGCGATGGACCCTGTCGCTGTCAGCTCGAATGGCAGGTGCGGCGACTAGGAATTCAAGACCGTGTTGTGTTTGTTGGGGCGCAGCCTCATGAGAAGATCGGGGCATGGTATGCGGCTGCCGATCTTTTTCTGATGCCCTCGCCCATGGAGACGCAAGGTTTGGTGGTTATCGAGGCGATGAACTGCGGTCTGCCCTGCATCGCCGTGAGCGAGGGAGGGGCGGGGGAGGCGGTGATACCGGAGCAGACCGGGCTGATATGCCCCTTTAGCGCGCCCGCGTTCGCAACCGCCATTGAGATTTTGTTGAACAACCCACAACGCCGGAAGCAAATGGGGCATAACGCCTCTCGGCATGCGGAAATCTATTCGCCGGCACGCACGGCGCAAAGTGTTTTGGCCGCCTACGCGCAGGCACAAGCTAAACACAAAAAAGCGCCTATTTAGCCTTTTTTTGTGGATGATGCTTCATTACAAAAAGGTTCCAGCGATGCCGCCAGTCCAACGCCTGTTGGGTAATGGAGCGCAGACCGGCCTCCCATAGTTTGGGTTGAATGGCGCTCCATTTCGCCCCCTCTTTTTGGCGGGTAAGCCAGTAGGCAATTTGAAACTGAACAAAATAGTCGGGCACACGTCGGTCGGCCAACAGCCCATGCAAATGCAGCACCTGCCGTTTGGGTAGCCAATAGGAAGGGGCCTTCTGTTTTTGCGTGGCGTAAAGCCACTCCACTTTGGGAAGCGGACCAAAGAACCCGATTCGGGCGGCCAAATAGCCCATCTCCTGCTCGATATCGGCCAATGTGCGCCTGCCCGCAGCGGCCAGAAATTCCCGCCATAGCGCCTCAGTAGCCTTTTGTTTTGCTTGAGCCTCGCGCAGAAGATCGGCACAGCGGCTTTGATAAAATGCCTCCCATTCCCTTTCTATCCAGGCTTTTGCACGCTCGGCCACAAGGGCCAGCCCCCTTTGTTCCAGCTCTTTATCTACCACACCCCCGCGATGCGGAGCCGCATGACGCCGCGTTAAACCAGAACCAAACCCGTGAGCATAGTGTGCCAACTCATGGGCGATGACCGCCTCTAACACATAAAGGGGAACTTCGGGGTCGGCCAAAAGACCGTTGAGGCGAAGGATAGAGGTGTGGTTTCGCGCTCCAATCGAGCCGAAACGCCGATGCGCCCTGCGCCCGAAGTGGGCAACAATGGGATAGACTTGTGGAACATCGGCGAAGTAGGTGGTGCGCATACGCTGGACAAGGGCGTTGAGCCACGCATCGTCTCGTGAGGTAACATCGAGCCTATCTGAGATGACAGCGGCTTGTGAGATAAGGGCTTCCTCAAGAGGTTCTAAAGGGATGACATTTTCCGATGCTATCTTGTCTTGGCCTTTTTGGCTGCTTTCTAGCTCCATCCGATACAGACAACTCCTCCTAATAAAAAACACCCGTTCACGAAGAGACGGGTCTATTATAACTTCATACCGTAAAATTATCGTGAAATTTTAGTATCGGCAGAGCAAGGTACATAGAACGCGCCTAGAATTAAGCCGTAGATGGCATTGAGGATGAAAACTAGGAACGGTGTAGCTAGGCCTAGCTTTAGACCCAAAATTTCCGCCCCGATCAGGGGCAAGATCACTAATACTTGAATAAGGAAAGGGATTTGCACAAAAATAAGGCCGCGCAACCACGGCGGTCCGGTAAGGCGTGAATAGAAAAACACAGCATATATCCAAGCCATTATCATCCCAACTACGATGTGGAAAAGAGTTTTGACCGTCTCGGAGGGTGGAGGTAGGGGAGAGTGTCTGAAACCTAGGAAGAATAAAACAAAACTCACTGTTTTCCAAACGACATGAGCAAGACCACCCGTTCCTGGATGTGGCCACCGGCGCTGGACGAGATGGATTGCTAGGAGATTGATGGTTCCTCCTAGCAATCCAACTGCCAACGCTTTGGCGGTGTCCCTGCCTTTACAGTGAAAGGGCTGCATAGGTCCCTGCTAATGTCCCTCCCTTTCAACGAGAACAGGCGTTTCATCATTTGCCAAGACAACAATGAGATATTGCCTTGGAAGTTCCTCATTGGAAGGGTACGTTAAGACCTTTCGAATGGGACCAATAGCTTGGGCGATAGCGGCACCTGCAGGATTTGCCTTAAAGGTAACGATTGGAGTGAGATGGTTGTAGGGTGGGGTTGTTGAAGGAACGAGACAGAGCTGGTACATCTCCCCAGGACGCAGTCCTGTAGCAGCGATTTGTAGGTTGTCTACTAGCCCTAGGTTATTGACGACAACCGACGCTTGCGCTGAGGGCATTGCAGAATTAGCGGAGACGAGTTGTAGATGCACAGCTTCGGTTGCGACTTGGAGTGGAACCAGGTTCTCTGTACCTGAACCATTAGGTACAGCATCGGGCACGTAGACTAGCGCCTGCGGGAGTTGACCAACATGAATCGTTGCGATGACCTTATTTGTTATTGTATCTATAGCCTGAACAGCATCTCCGTTTTCAAGCCCGACATAGACGCGACTGCCATCGCCTGAGGGCCAGATACCGTGTGGTAAGTCACCAGTTGGAATAGTTGCAACAAGCTGAGGGGGGATCGAACGCGTATACACTTTCACTTCGTTTAGTCCACCAACGGTTACATAGGCAAAATGTCCTTTGGCATTGTCTACTATGTTCACATGGTTGGTGATAGGGCCTGTATCTAGTGTCGCCAGCGTGTGGAAGGGTGGTTTTGCACTGATAACCTGCGTTTTCCCAGTATCTTTTAGGGTAAACCAAACCTGTTCGCCATCCGGACTTACTGCCAAATTAGGGCAGAAAGGACTAACTTGGGGCACGCGAGCCACCACTTTATAGGTGTGTGTATCTATAACGTCGAGTTCAGGTGTAAAACTTGATGGTACGAAGGCATAGCGCCCGTCCGGGCGAAACATTACCATGCCCGGGCCATTTGCTGTTTTGATTTGACGAACTACCTGTTTTTTGCGGGGATCAATAACGGCCACATAGTCTTCCCCCCGAACCGCTACCCATAGCTGTTTGCCGTCAGGTGTGAAGAAAGCTTCATGCGGGGCGCGACCTACATAGATAGTGCCCTCAACATGGTTTGTCGCCGTGTCAATGAGGGTTACCGAGTTAGAACCGATAGATACCACTGCCAAGGTGCGATGATCTGGAGAGAAACCCAACCCATGAACCAGTAAAGCTCCTTTATACAGAGGGCTTAATGCCTCTGGCACGGGATCGCCGAGGCGAATCAACCCCAATAATTTGTTAGTAGAGGGGTCAATTACCGAGACCGTGTTGGATGTCTGGTCTGCGGTATAAACTCGATCGCGGTTTGAGATCGTGAGCGTCCCCGTTTCTGCGGGAACAGGGGAGGATGTCCTTAGCTCTCCTTCGGTGGGGTGTGAAGTCGTCATAGCAGCTAATTGTTGCTTCATGACAACGATCTCTTGTTCTTGAGTTACAATAATCTCCTGGGCGAGTCTTTTCAGCACTTGGTTTTTGCCATAAAGAAGTTCGACTTTCGCCATGTCAATAGCCCCTTGATGATGAGGAATCATCATCGTGACAAAATCGTGGTCAGGGTCGCCGATCATAGGGGCTTGTTTCATGGCCCGATCCATGCGAGCCATAATCTCCATCATCTGATTGTCAAACTTTTGACCATTCTGCAGAGCACTAGCCGACATGACAGTAAGTGCTAGTAGGCCTGAGACCAGAAGCACTATCCGTGGTTTTAATAGTGTTCTCGGTGGGGATTGACTTTTCATGGCAAAAAACCCTGTTTTAACCTTTTGGGATGTAGCTTGTGAAGACGAAGTCATGGCTCTTTACGATAGAGTGACAATTGAAGCACTCTTGTGCGAAGCCGGCGTTTTTGCCGTAAGGCGTGTACGTTTTCGTTTTGGGGTGGTAAACAAAGCGGGCGAAGCCCCAGCCGCCGGTGTTTTTAAACGTTTTTGGGTCACGCACCATAAACTCCACTCGCTGCAGCACGTTCGGCTCGATGGCGTTAGGAAAAGAGTCGATGGGCTTGAGCGAGTACCCTATCTTGACGAGGATCGCGCCGTTAGGAAACTGCTTGCCGTTTTGCGGAATACCCTGCTGATACGCCTTAACGGTAATAGGGTTTCCAAGAATGTAGCGCATCTCCTTCATATCGGGGCGATAGTGCATAGCTACCACTTGCCAACGTTCGTAACCCTTAATAAGCCCGAATTGGATGCCATTTGGGGCGCGCAGGTTCCATTTAGCGTTTTCTTTAGGCGCTGTTTGCCCCCATCCTCCTAAGGAAGCTGCTATGATACTAGAGGTGATACCGACGCCAGAAAGTAGAAGAATGCTTTTCTTGCCGTTAAGCCGCATACCTTTGCTCCTTTCATCGGAATCGTGGGGCGTGAGAGGAGACACGCCCCACATGATTTAGATAGAACTACTGTGACAGCTTCTCTACAGTATTTTGGTTGTCATTGGTGAAATAGACCACCAAATTACCGTTACTATCTGTAGTAGCAACGACCCCAAACAGGGCAGAGCCGGCACCGGTAGTGGGGTTTACGGGGGTTAAATCAACGGTTTTAATCGCCACGACCTGGCCAGATGGAGTAAGCTCCACCAGGTTATTGTCCTTCTGGTTAGCAACAATAAGGTCTCCATTTAGCGGATTCAGTGTCATTCCTGCCGGTTGGTTTAAGGGGCTTCCTTGATAAACCACCCGACCGGTAGTCATGCCGGTGGTAGTGCTGTTAGGTATCGCGATGATGGAGTTGGTGGCACCATCGGCTACATAGAGAGTATCGTCGGACGTGTGTACCATTCCTTGGGGCCCAACAATGTTCGAGGCGTTATTGCCACTATGCCCTAAATCTGGGGTGATCTGATCGAAGCTAAAGGACGGTTTCCCGTTGACGATGCTGATGTTGATGCGTACGACCGTGCCCGCATTGACGTTCACCGTAAAGAAAGCGAGTTTGCCGCCATAGCCTCCATTGAAGGCCTGTCCCCAACCGGCTACCACTCGTGGATCGGTGAAGGTTTGGTTAACAATGCCGGCAGGGGTTACGATCTGCACGTTTCCATCGCTGCCTGTGCCACTAAGGCCGTAGTTGGCTATCCACAGATTGCCATTTGGAGCAAAGGCAATAGCCACCGGGCCTGCCGTGCTCACGGTACCACCGGAAGCCGTGGGGGCATTTGTCTCGTTATACACAGTTACCGGTTTGCCGTTACGAATCGCCTCTACGGTGGTACCGGCTCCGTTCACCCCTGAGGCGTTACTGAAGTTAGAAACAACGAGGTCTCCAGGCTGTACGTGGGCTGGGTTCCCATCACCGGTAAAACTTGTCGGAGCAAAAGCGATGGCATAGGGGTTCTGATCGCCATTCGTTGGGTCTACCGTGCTCGATACCGTGGTAATGTGCTGGAGACCGGCGATGGTGTTTCGTGTGGATGGGTTTGATACCGAGCTACTTGAACTACCACCGCAGCCTGCAAGGGCAAGTGTGGGAAGAACAAAGAGGAGATGGCGAAGTGCAAATTTCATGAAATTCCCTCCTGAAGCAGTATTATTCTCACGGTACCCAAATCGGCCAGAGGATGGAGGGCACCGTGCATCTATTCTACGACGAGGGATTGCTCTTTTTGCACAAGTTTGCTCGAACGGTCGCTTTTATTGTTTGAATGGGCGGTGATGGCAGGCGGTGTTTTTTGATGTAGGATGCCAGCAGTACGGCACCGGAGCGTGAGGCCTCGATAGTGGTGCGATTTTGGTCGCGGAGATGAACCTGGTAGAGCCGATCCCCATAGTGTATGATCTTCTCCACGGCCTCCAAGTTAACAATCGCGCGGCGTGAGATGCGCAAAAACGGCATGCCCCCAAGCCAGTGCTCCAAGTTCAAAAGAGAGTAATAGGTTGGATACTGCTCCTGTTGTGTATAGATGAAGGTTCGCCTGTCGTGGTGTACCGCCGCAAAAATATCCTTTTTCGAGAGAAGCTTCACCGTATCCGTAACAATGTTTTTTACAACAAGTTTCTCTTCCTCAAGCTGGAGGTTTGCCGACGCAAAGGCCTCCTGCTGCTGTTCGTTGCGAAAGCGCTCTTCGAGACGGAGCACCGTTTGGCGTACTCTGTCGGGATCAAGGGGTTTCAGCAGATAATCCACCGCCGCTATTTCGAAGGCGGCAACGGCTTTATCCGAGTAGCCCGTTACGAAGACAATGGCCAGTTGCGGGGAGGATTGTCGAAGTTGTTGTGCCAGCGTAAACCCGTCCGATCCGGCTAATCGGAGGTCAATGAAGACGACATCGGGGCGTAATTGAGTAAAGAGGGCAAGACCTTCCTCGGCGTTTATTGCCGAGGCCACAACCTCTACTTTTTCTGTTTCTTGCAGCAGTCTCCGAAGATACTCTTGAGCGAGCGGTTCGTCTTCAATAAGCAAGGCACGCATCATAACGGTAGCTCCGATTGATTGGTGAGAATGGGAATGCGAATCGTTACGCAGGTACCTTGATTCCAAGTGCTCTTAATCTCTATCTGCCCTCTTTTACCATACAATACCGCCAAACGACGCTGAAGGATGCTAAGCGCATGGAGCTGATGAGCGTTTGATGAGAAGAGCTGCTTAAGGCGGGACGATGGTATCCCGACTCCGGTATCCTGCACCAAAATGGTGAGATGCTGATGCCCTCGATGGATTCGTATGGAAACACATCCCCCCGCATCCTTTTTATTTTGGAGGCCGTGTTGCACGGCGTTTTCGACGATCGGCTGAATGAGAAAAGGGGGTACCAGAACAGTTTGCGGATCGACATCAACTTCCCATACGATGGTGAGGCGCTCGCCAAAACGCAGTTTTTCAATATCGAGATAGGCCTCTACAACCTGTATCTCATCATGCAAGGAGACCAAATCGTGTTCCCAAAAGGCGTTTGAGCGCAAGAAACAGGCCAATCTTTCGGTCGCCTGTGGCACTTTATCCGGTGCAATTTTGGAAAGAGCCGATATGGTATTGAGGGCGTTATAAAGGAAGTGAGGATTCATGCGTGCCAGTAGCGCCCTCACTTCAAGATTAGCTGCCGACTGGGCTTGTAGCTTTTGATTTTGCATTGTGGCGATAACAAAAAGAAGTAAAGCCACTCCAAGTCCGTTGATAACGGCAGTAGAAGTTTCGACTGCCATCGAAAAAGGCGGCGTAGGCATGGTAGATACAAGCCGATGCATTCCCCACGCGATAGGATAGCGCGACCAGGAGGCTAGGGTGCCAATAGCGAAACCGGTGAAAGGACGTTTTGCCAAAAAAGGCTGGAATCGTTGAATTGCGCCCCCCAACACGCCTCCGAGAAGCATGTTGACCCCCAAACCGGCCAGAGAGCCTGTCTGAAAGAGCTTGGCTAAAAGCAGGGCGCAGCATCCGATGCCAAAACCAAAGCCAGGCCCGTCAAGCAGACCCGCTACACAGCTTGTAACGACACGGGTGTTCATGGGGTTGTGCTGGATGGCTACAAGCTCCTCGATAAAGGCCATAACGACGTATACGAGAAACCTTTTGCGGCGCACAGACCACGACTCTTTTCCCTCTTCAGAGCGATAAAGGGGCTGGTAGCCAATAAACAGAAGTAAAATAGCAAAGGTTGTGATAATCGAAGCCTGTGCAATGGCATAGAACAGGATGGTGATATGGGTTGGCTTTAAAAATGAACCTAATGAGGCAGACATAGTAGTATTCACAGCATCTGAAAATGCAGTTCTTAACCCTGTTTACGTGTAGACGAGCCTGAATTGCACAGAGCTACGTCTCAGGGCAGAAACCTTAAGAACCTCCTGGCGCAGGACTGTCGCCTAAATGTGGCAGAGGAAGCACCGCTTTCCATTCTTTTCTAATGGGATACTGCTGCGCCTAATAGTCAAACAGGGAGCCATCTTGACAGTAAAATACGAAACGATGTATATTTGTTGTGGCGCGCGCCTGTAGCTCAGCGGATAGAGCGTCTGCCTCCGGAGCAGAAGGTCGCAGGTTCGAGTCCTACCAGGCGCGCCTTCTTTATGGGTTGCTCAGGCGCTTTTACCCTCAAAACGGGTATACTACACTGCGCCGATGTCGTTGGGAGGTCGTCCAATGGCAGGACAGCGGTCTTTGGAGCCGCGAATCGTGGTTCGAATCCACGCCTCCCAGTCAATTCATTTTACCCTTCGTGTGTTTAGCTACTCCAGGTTGATCCTAGCCCCCTAAAACGATCCCTGTTCTAAAAAAGGTACAATGGCTGCGTTTACCTTTGCCTAAGGAGAGTACACACTGGTGACCAACCGACAACGGGTTTTGCTCTACTTTCTTTCGCTCGAACCGCAGGGTGTGAAAAAAATAACTCTCATGAAGTGGTTATTTCTATTTAGCCAAGCGGTCTTAATGGATAGGGAAAAACTGAGCCTTGTCGTGCTGTGCTCAAAGCCGACGCCCTTCTCCATAAAGATCAGAAGTCATTACGACTTCGTACCATATAAATACGGCCCTTACTCCTTTGAGGTTACGCGAGATATACAAAGAAGTCTCAGTCGTTTTGTGTATGTAGACAAGGATACCATTCTGCTGCAAACCGAGTGTAAAGAGGCCCTTAATCAAGAACTCTCACGCTTGCACCCCCAACTGCGTGAAGTTGCAAGGCGGATTTGGGAACGTTTTCACCAATGGAACCAAGAGCAACTGCTTGATTTCGTCTATAAGACGTTTGCTTGGTACGCTATAAGGGGAGAAAGACGACACTCTTGGAGTGGGCTTAAACCCAGTCCTTCCGCTTTGCCTACTGCGCCCTGTGCTATCTATACCATTGGGTATGAAGGCCGAACGCTAGAGACTTTTTTGAATACCCTTCTATCAAAAGGTATCTGCGGTATCCTCGATGTTCGATATCACGCCTATTCTCATAAATTTGGCTTTTCGGGTAAACAACTGGAAAGATATGCATCCTGTTTGCAACTCAGTTATAATCATATCCCCGAACTAGGTGTAGACCCGAAACTCCGTAAGCAGCTTCGAGAGAAACAGGATTATGACTGGTTCTTCTCCGTCTATGAGCGTGGACTGCAAGAGAAGCAGGTATTTGTTCAGCGTGCGTTGAACCTTTTACATCAACAACCGATGACTCTGCTCTGTTTTGAGGCCGACCCAAATTTCTGCCATCGAAGCCGCTTAGCAGCTTGCCTTGCGGCAGAATGCTGCATGCCCGTTCATCATCTGTGAAGAAGGGGAAGGAGTTGATCCTGATATGATGCGAAAACATACTCTTATTACAGTAAAAACATACCCTCATCCTTCCAAGTCCTATACCGAGCTTGTTTGCACTGCCGGTGTGCGCAAGGATGGTTCGTTTGTACGCCTGTACCCCATAGACTTTCGCTATCAGCCTTTCGATAAGCAGTTCAAAAAGTACCAATGGATTGAAGTGGACTTGAAGAAGAATAGGAAAGACCCGCGGCCTGAAAGCTAACGGCCGGATTTGGAGAGCATCAAACCGATCGGCGAGCCTCTCTCCGCCGCAAACCGTTGGGCTGAGAGATACGTACTCGCACAGCCCCTGCAAACGATGTGTCAACTACGTAAAGCTTTTAAGGAAAATCTCGATTCGGAGAAGAAGCCCTTCCCCTCACTCGGCATCATTAAGCCGAGTGAGATTTTCGATTTAAAAGTAGAGGAAGATACCCGCGACTGGAATGAAGAGCAATTGGCCGCCTTAACGCAGTTGAATCTTTTTCGGAATAATAAGCCCCTCGAAAAAATCCCTTACCGCTTTGTCTACCACTTCAATTATGGTGCACCTGAATGTCAAGGACATCACATGTCTATCACGGACTGGGAATTAGGTGTGCTCTACTTGGGTGAGAGAGAGCGCCTTAAAGATGAGCAGAAGGCTGTCGCAAGCGTAAAACGGAAATTTATGGTTGACCTTTGCGGTGCCGATAAGGATACCTACTTCTTTGTGGGCAATACGTACATGGTTTACGATGCCTGGATCGTTTTAGGTGTTTTTTATCCCCCAAAAGAAGAAGCCCCCTCCCATAGCCAACCATCACTGTTTTGCTAGGCGGACTAGTTGGGAAGGAGCTGTAGGGAATGCCCTAGGCGGCAGCAGAGGCACCGTCATAACCTCGAATACGGTCATAGCGGGCGCGAACTTCTGGCTTCGACTCGGCCTCTTCCAGATCATACATCTGTTGGAGGTTCAGCCAAAATTGCGGCGAGACGTGAAAGTAGCGGCCCAGACGAATGGCCGTATCCACGGTAATGCTACGCTTGCCGTCAAGAATTTGCTCGATACGAGTCTGTTGCACGCCGATGTCTTTTGCAAGGCGGTAGGGTGTGATGTTGAGAGGCTCAAGAAACTCCTCTCGCAACACCTCACCTGGATGAATATTGCATAATCGTGCCATAGTTGTTTCCTCACTCATAGTGCTTGGTTAGTTCTACATTATAAGCATGTCCGTCCTGCCATTCAAAGCAGAGACGCCACTGCTCGTTAACGCGAATACTGTATTGATCGCTGCGATCTCCCACGAGTTTCTTCAAACGATTGCCTGGGGGCTGCTGCAGGTCGTTTATATTGATCGCGGCTGCTATCAGACGGAGCTTGCGTCGGGCAATGTGTTGGATATCCGGTGGAAACCGAGTAGATGTCTCCCCATCGAATATCTTTTGTGTCTCCGTACATCGAAAGCCCCCTATCATGGAACAATAGTATCATATTTCGATACTATTGTCAAGTGATAGTACGCCCTTTATTATTGGGAAG
>Ga0209061_1001134_pt1 | contig 48442 bp, 34 predicted proteins | sample Coa_R1_10_FD_187157 | JGI IMG/M metagenome (GOLD analysis project Ga0209061, IMG submission 187157) | Surface soil microbial communities from Centralia Pennsylvania, which are recovering from an underground coalmine fire - Coalmine... | ecosystem: Environmental > Terrestrial > Soil >...
GCGTCCCGGCGGCGGCAAGGCACGGCTGCTGATCGTCGAAGCCGAAACCGGCCAAGGTAGAGACGCCAAAATGTTGAAACAACGTATCAAGTGCCGTTCGATTATCGAAAGTCCAGTCCGGCCGTGACGTCAGCGTCAGCTGCGGCAGAGCATCGCGGATGCGCTGGAGCAACGCCGATGTTTCCGCTGTCATCGCCTCGGCGATCAAGCATTCCGAGGGCGCCAGCCGCAGCACTTCGTCAGCCAACCGCGCCGGCGGCACATCGGCGGCCTGGAACAGGCCCGTGGACAATTCCACCCAGGCCAATCCGGCCGGCATTCGTCCGTCGGGCGGGACCAGCGCCAGCAGATGATTGGGTCTTTGCGGATCAAGCAGATCGTCTTCGGTCAAGGTGCCGGGCGTGACGACGCGGATGACTTCACGGCGGATGGGCCGGCCCTTGACGCTGCGCGGATCTTCCATCTGCTCGCAGATGGCGACGCGATGGCCGGCTTGCAGTAGTTTGCCCAGGTAGCGGTCCAGGGCGTGATACGGCACGCCCGCCATGGGAATGTCTTTCTCGCGGCGGGTCAAGGCGATGCCTAGCAGACGGGAGCCAACTTCGGCGTCTTCCTCGAAAAGTTCGTAGAAATCGCCATTGCGAAACAAAACGATGGTGCCGGGATACTTTTCCTTAGCGTCCCGGAATTGTTGCATCATCGGTGTGGTAGTCATGGGAATAGAGTTCAGGGTTAGGAAGTTAGGTTTAGGGTTTAGGGGGCCAGAAATCCCTAAACCCTAACCCCCTAGCCCTACTTCTTGCCATTATCGCTGCTGCGGAAGACTTTGCTCATGGTGACGCTGTTGCCGCGCTGGTTGAAGACTACCTCCGTCATGTAATGACGCATGAGCATCAGGCCGCGGCCGGATGGACGTTCGAGGTTCTCGAAAGCGGTTGGATCGGGCACATCGTTGGGGTCAAAGCCGTCGCCGTCGTCGGCGATCTGCACATCAAAGCGATCGGCAAAAATTCGATAGGAAATGCGGACTTTTTTGTTGCGATCCATCTGATTGCCGTGTTTCATGGCGTTGATCAGAGCTTCCTCCAGCGCCAATTTGATACTGAAGATGTCATGCTCATGGATATGACGGGTATGGAGATGATGCTCGATTTCATCCTGAATGCGGCGTGCTTCGGCGACATCGTTGGGGATGGTGATATCTGCGGCGGCCACCGGTCTAACATCGCGCGGGTGGTTCATGGTATCGACCACAGTTAAAGGCATAGAAGGGACCTCCTTGACGCTGTTCGGTTCGCCGCAACCCATAAGGGGAGCGCGAGCTTCACACTCGCCTACGGCTCGCAGCGAACCGAAATCTAAAACGCCTGCAATGCCGCTTGTTCTTCTTTCTGAATGTTGAAGAACTTATCGAGCCGGGTGATCTCAAAGACCTCGTATATTTGCGGATCGATGTTGCACAGTACCAGGCGTCCGCCCACCGCTTGCAGCTTCTTGTTCAGCGTAATCAGTTTACCCAGGGCGGCGCTGGAAAGGTATTCCACATTGCCGAAGTTCAACAGCAGCTTCCGCAGACCATCGTTGTCTACCAGGCCAAACAGCTGTTCGCCGATAATTTGGATGTTTTGCTCGTCCAGGATCTTACGATCGACAAAGTTGACCACGGTGACATCGCCGATCTGTTCCACCTCCAGGCGGCGGCGGCGCGGTTGCGAGGACAACGGTTGCGAGGACATGAATGTCTCCTTGCTACGATACGATGCGAGAACAGCAATCCCCTTGATGTTAGACCGCCTATCTCTATTGTCAAGCATTTTCTGGCCTGAAGCCGCAAATTGTTCTATCCGTCCTGCAGGGAGCAAAGCCTTGGTCCCTTTTTTCTTTTATCCTATTGTACTCCGGTTCCCATGCGGATAGGAATAAGTTGGGAGGTTTCGTCAAGCCTCGTCCTGGAGGGAGGGCCGAGACTTCGGAGACCTTTTTTTCATTCCATCAAGGGGAGGTTTTATGTTAAGACTCACATGGAAAATGTGTACAAGTGTACACAGCAGAGGAGGGGGTAAACGTGCGTTCACACTCATCGAGTTATTAGTGGTGATTGCCATCATCGCCATCCTGATTGGGCTGCTGCTGCCAGCGGTACAGAAAGTCCGTGAGGCCGCCGCCCGCAGCCAGTGCAGCAACAATCTCCATCAACTCGTTATCGCCACGCACAATTTCGCGGACACTTACCAGACGCGCTTGCCGCCGGAATGCGATGGCTTCCCTACTGGGCATGACGCTTGGACTGGGCCTGGCGGGTTTCCTCAGGGGGAACAGTTCAGCACGACGCTGTCGATGCTGTTGCCCTTTATCGAACAGCAAAATCTGTATAATTTTTCGTATACGCAAAACGGCAGCTGGTGGGGATGTAACATCCCGACCAACGGCGGGAACCAGCTAGTCAAACCGTATATCTGCCCATCCGATCCCAGCATCGGCTATGCTCAACAAACTGTTTGGAATGGCTACAACTGGGGCAAAGGTGATGCCACCTATGCCGCCAACTTGCAAGTATTCGGCAATCCCAAGGGTTCTGGCTATTGGTATTGGAATGGCCAAGCCCGCCTACCCGCTTCGCTGCCGGACGGCACTTCTAATACTATCCTCTTCGCTGAGAAATATGCTGGTTGTGGCCCAAACTCGCCGAGTGGCAATATTTGGGCTTGGGGATGGGATCCTTATTGCGGTCCCGTCTTCGGCACTGTCAACGGTCCCCAGACCTGGCAGCAGATCCCCACCCCCTGGACGACCAACTGTAACCCGCTCTATGCTTCCAGCCCCCATACCGGCGGCATGAACGTCGGCCTCGGCGACGGCAGCGTGCGCTTTCTCGGCCAAGGCATGAGCTCGGGCACGTTTTGGTACGCGATGACGCCAGCAGGCGGTGAGGTTTTGGGAGCCGATTGGTGATTTATCCGTAATCCGATCCGCCTGGGGGGCCCGCTACCAGTGTGCCCCACGGGCGAATCGGATTGCTTATCATATATCCTCGGAGGAAAAATGCACTTGTTTAGATTGTTCTCGCGCTTCGCCGGACTGTCCATGTTGATGACCTCTTTGTTTGCTCTCGCCGCTGGCGGTTGCGGCGGCGGCACGGGGAGTGTTTCGGGAAAGGTCCTGTACCAGGGCAAGCCCCTGCCTGGCGGCTATGTCAATTTCCTGGGTGAAAAGAACGTTACCAAAACCAGTGCGATCAAGGAGGACGGCAGCTATTCGGTGTCTGGTCTTCCTGTTGGGACCGCAAAGATCAGCGTCCAGGGGCTCATGAAGCGACGTCTGGCCGACCTGCCTGGGCAGGGAGGAAAAGACGAAAAAGTCGAACAGAAGGAGGTACATGTACCACCGCAGTATGGCAACACGGACACGAGCGGTTTGACTTACGAGGTCAAGCCCGGCTCCCAGTCCTACGACATCGAATTGAAGTGAGCGCGGGAGTTCAGTTCCATGCTAAGCAAGAGTTTCCCTCTTAGCCCGAGGTGCCAGCGACGGGTCAGCCAAACGCGTCGCCGGCGCTCCGGGTTAGGGAGGAGACTCCTGCTTCTTTTGGCGCTGCTTGGCAGCGGCGGCTGCCGCTCGTCGCTTCCTCCGCCCCTTGCCAGCACGCCGCCTGCCCCTCCCTGGTTCCGTGATGTCACCACCGAAGCAGGGATCGATTTCGTTCACGACGCTGGACCTACCGGCGATTTTCTCCTGCCGCAAATCGTCGGCTCCGGCGCCGCTGTCCTCGATTGCGATGGCGATGGTCTGCTCGATCTCTACTTCCTGAGCAACGGCGGTCCCCAGTCGCGTTCCACGAATCGGCTGTTTCGGCAGCTGCCCGGTGGACGTTTCCAGGATGTCAGCAAAGGCTCCGGGCTGAACATCGCTGGCCACAACATGGGCGTGGCGGTTGGCGACGTGGACAACGACGGTCGGCCGGATGTGCTGGTCACGCAGTACCACGGACTGCGGCTGTTTCACAACGATGGCGGTGGCCGCTTCACCGATATCAGCGAGCAGGCCGGCTTGCATAACCCGTTATGGGGGACTTCGGCCGCCTTCTTCGATTTTGACCGCGACGGCTGGCTCGACCTCGTGGTGGTCAACTACGTCGACTACGATCCATCGCGGCCGTGCAGCAATGGCCGCGGTCAGCGCGATTACTGCGGCCCTGGCATTTTTGACGGCTCGGTGACAAAGCTGTTTCACAATCGCGGCTGTTCCTCTGCTGGGACTGGCGTTCGCTTTGATGACGTCACGGCGACTTCGGGACTGGCTCAAAAAACGGGACCGGGATTGGGTGTCGTTTGCGCCGATTTTGACGGCGACGGCTGGTCGGACATCTTCGTTGCCAACGATGGCATGCCGAATCGTCTATGGATCAACCAGAAGAATGGCACCTTCAAGGAAGAAGCGGTACTACGCGGCATCGCCTACAACAACATGGGCCAGGCCCAGGCTGGCATGGGGGTGGCGCTGGGCGACGTGGACGGCGATGGTCTGTTCGACGTGTTCGTGACGCACCTGACCGATGAGACCAATACGCTCTGGCGTCAGGGCCCGCGTGGCATTTTCCGTGATGGTACGCTCGCCACCGGCCTGGCCCAGACGCCGGCGCGCGGCACCGGCTTTGGCACCTTCCTCGGCGATTTCGATAGCGATGGCTGGCTGGATCTCGCCGTGGTCAATGGCCGCGTCTATCTCGGTGAGCCGCGTAATGAGGCGGTGCTTGGTCCCTATTGGTCGCGCTTTGCCGAGACAAATCGTCTGTGGTTCGGTGAAGGCAAGGGGCGTTTCCGGGATCGCTCCGCTGCCGATGCAGCTTTTGCCGGTGCTGGCGCCGTCTCCCGGGGCCTGATCTGTGCCGACCTGGACAACGACGGTGGACTCGATCTGATCGTGACGACCGTGGCGGGACCGGCCCAGCTGTATCGCAATGTGGCTTCGGGGCGTGGCCACTGGTTGAGCGTGCGTGCCTGGGAGCCGAAGCTGCGCCGCGATGCCTATGGGGCGGTTGTCACTGTGCGGGCCGGCGGCAAGAAATGGCTGCGCTGGCTCAATCCGGGACAGAGTTATCTGTGCAGCAACGATCCACGCGCGCACTTTGGTTTAGGCAATATCGAACGCATCGAGGCGATCGAGGTTGTCTGGCCTGATGGTTCGCGCGAGCAGTTTGACGGTGGCTCAGTAGATAAGTTCATCACCTTGTCCAAAGGCGAGGGGACGGCGCGGCCATGAAACGCTACGCCATCCTGGTAATGATTTTGCTTCTCGGCGGGAGTGCAGCGGCACTGACGTGGAAGCTGTGGCCGCGCACGCCGCCGCCATTGCCGACCATTGATCCGGCCGGTGTCGATCCAGAAGTGTGGCGCGCCATCCAGGCCGCGCGGGCGGAAGTGGAACGCACGCCGCAGTCGGTTCGGGCCTGGGGGCGGCTCGGCATGGTGTTGCTGGCTCATCAATTTCGCTCCGAGGCCGTCGTCTGTTTGGCCCGCGCCGAACAGCTCGATCCACATGATGCACGCTGGCCCTATTACCAGGCGTTGGCCGTGCGTCGCTCTGATCCGGAGTCGGCCATCGCTCATCTGCGCCGCGCTCTCGCTGCCGGCATAGAGTACGAAGGACCACGCCTTCTTTTGGCCGAGCTGCTTGTGCAGTGTGGCCAATTGGACGAGGCGGAAACGCTTTTCCGTGCCGTCCTCAACCGTCAGCCGGACAACAGCCGTGCGCATCTGGGTCTGGCCCAGACCGCTTTTGAGCGCGACGATCTTCCCCGCTGTCTGGAGCATCTGCGGCAAGCGAAGGACGATCCGCACACACGTAAGGCCGCTCATGTTTTTTTGGCCGAAGTTTATCAGCGCCAGGATGATCGAGCTGCCGCCGAGAAAGCTCTGCATGAAGGGCACGATTTACCGGATGATGCGCCTTGGCCGGACCCCCTTTACGATGCGGTGCGTGAGTTGGCCGTGGGCTATTTGGAGACCATTACCCGTGCCGCCCATCTACTCCAGGAGAACCAGCCGGAGCAAGCCGTTCCTCTCTTGCAACGCGCCGCTACAGATCATCCCCAGGCGAGTTGGGCTTGTGTGCTGCTTGGCCGCGCCTGGATTCGTCTGGGCAATTTTGCCGCCGCCGAGCAGGCGTTGCGTGAATCCCTGCGCCGCGATCCCAATTCGGTAGAGGGACAATTCTACCTGGGCGTGGTGTTGTCTGAGCAGAAAGAATTCGCTGCGGCCATTCCCTATTTTCGCAAAGCCGCTCAGCTGAAGCCGGACCACGCGTTGGCGTGGTACAACCTCGGTTTTTGCCACAAACAGCAGGGCGATCGTGCCGGCGCCGTGGAGGCGTTCCAGAAAGCCATTGACTGTAAGCCGCACTTCGCTCAAGCACGCATCAACCTGGGAGAAGTGCTGGCTGAAGAGGGACAATTGGATGCAGCTGAAGAACAGCTGCGGCAAGGAATGCACCTGTCTCCCAACGACACGCGCGCTCGGCAACTGCTCGAAACTGTGCAGAAACGTAGGAGACCATAAAAACGATTCCTCGTTTCGTGCCAACCGATAAATCTATCCCACCGCGCATGGCGTCCTTTCCTCCGCACGTGTGAAATGCTCGGCGAGAGCGACTTCGTCTTGAAGCGATTCGGCCGCCGGCTTGGTGCTGGCATGAGGATCGAGGCAGAATAGATTCCATTTCTCGTTTTCATATCCATGCTGTCGCACATACCATTCGCCTTTATCGTTCCGGGCCAGCGGGAAGAGGGAGCAAGCGCAGGGCTTGTAGCGGTATTTATCGCCTTCGGCGCTGCCAACCTTGTGCAGCACGCAGCCTTGGTGGAAAAAGATGCACCAGCCGCCGACGACCCGGAGCATGGGCAAGCCGAGCTTGCGCCGGTTACTCAAATAGCCCTGTTTCTCTACAAGCTGCCGCGCTTCGGGCCGCAGATGTGGCAGGAACTTTTGCAGGTTGGCGTCAATGCGTTCGGCCTCGTCAGGATAGATAGGAGGCCGGCCGTTTTGGCAGCAGATGCCGTCGCACCCGCGGCCAAAGATGCACTCATACGTCGCTTCCGACAGATTGACTACCGGCAGGCTGCTCCGCATCGAGACGGCCTCCGTAAAAGCGGCCAGGTGATAGGATGATCAAGATGATAAATCAGCGGACGCACCCTAAAGTAACAACATTGTACGATCTGCCATTGTCGATCTGCAAGATGAATTACGGATCCGTGTCCACCTTGTCACGTTGTCACCTCCGTGCTGCGGCCAATCTGCGGTAAGAGCGGCAGCATGACCAGCAGCAGCACTGCCCCGAAGAGATACGGCAGCAGATGGCTGGGGGTCAATTTGTACAGACTCAGTCCGAAGATAGGGCCGAGAATGCGGGCCAGAGAAGCAGCGGACTGATTGACGCCCAGGATCTCGCCCTGCTTGGCTGGATCGCTGCGCCGCGATACCAGCGCTTGCGCCGACGGTGTCAGGAAGGCAAAACCAATCACCGCCAGCGTCATGCTCACCAACATGAGAACGAGCAGCGTTGGCCAAGCAGCACGGTGTTGCGATGCCAGCCAGGTCACGCCGCCGAGCAGGACCAACCCCAGGGCCATCAACAGAAGGCCCACAGCCATGAACGTCACTTCGCTGAGACGATTGGCCAGCCGGCGATAGAGGAATCCCTGTGTCATCACCAACACGAAACCGACATAGGCGAACAGGAGGAAACTATTCCGCTCATCTAGTTGCAGAGAGTCTTTAATGAGCAAGGCCAGAGTCGGCTCGAAGCCGCCGAAACCGAGTGTGGCCAGGAAGAAAATCAGTACGACCGGGGCGATGGCCGGCTGCCGCAGCACGTCGCGTGTGGCTCGCCAATCGAGCCAGCGGCGTTGCAGCGGTGGAGCTTCTTTGAAGTGCCGTGTTTCCGGCATCAGGACCAGGCCCAGCAGCAGAGCCAGCAAAGACAGACCAGCGGCGGAGTACCCGATAGCGCCATGATGTTCCGGGAACCAGTACAGTGAGGCGAAACCGACCAGCGGGCCGAAGGTGAAACCGATGCCAAAGGCGGCGCCAATCAGGGCCATACCGTGCTTGCGCCGCTCCGGTGTGGTGCAATCGGCGATGACAGCCTGGGCCGTCGCAATGGTGGCTCCTGCCACACCGGCGCCGATCCGCGACACGAACAACAGCGTCAGCGCCAACGCCGCCCATGCTTCCGGAAGGTCGGAGGCATAGCCAAACAGAAGATAGAACAGCACCGAGCCAGTTAACCCAATGAGCAAAATTGGCCGGCGTCCGATACGATCCGAGATGCGTCCCCAGATTGGCGCAAAGATGAATTGCATGGCCGAGAATGAAGCCATGAGCAAGCCCAACACCGCTCCGGCCGCGCGCGATTCGTGGTCGACCCCTTCGGTGCTGGGCAGAAGGACTTTGACGTAGCGATCGCCGTAGCGCGGCAAGAGCGGGATGACGATGCCGAAGCCGAGCAGATCGATGAAAACCACCAGAAAGACAAGTGCCAGGGCGGATTTCCCGGAACGGTTCAGCGGAGCAGAAGGGGGGGAAGCGGGGGAGGCGGGCTGTGTGTGAATCGAGGAATCAGCCATAATCAATGTTCCTGCGGAGCGAATCGTCCGTGGGCGCACTTAAGGTTTTATACCAGCGCCAGCGCGACCCGGCGAGCGGGGTTGCGTCCGCGCCCCGAGAACGCACCCGGGGCTGCGTCCGCGCCCCGAGAACGCACCCGGGACGCTGATGTAACCCGGCTCGCTCTTGCTGGTGCAGCAGGTGGGTAGGATAATGGCTTTATGCTCCTGTTTATCCTCGCTATTCTGGGCGGTTTGCTGTTTCTCGTCGGCGTAGGCACGTTTTTGTTCCAGGCCGGCTGCGCCTTGGCGGACGTGCCAGATCGCGGCTACTTCCGCGCTCTGCCTCTCTACTCAGCAACCCTCGTGGTGTGTTTGCCGCTGGCAGCAGTGCTCATCTGGTTTGCCGGACGCTACGATGCCGATCCCAATGATTGGTTCGGCAGCTGGCGCATAGTCGCCGCGGTCGGCTCCGTATTTTTGACCTGGGGGCTCTCGGCGGGTATCTACGCGCTGTTTTTGGCCGCTTCGTTACGCAAAGGGCTGCTGATCGCCGCTCTCGAATTGCTATTGATGGCGCTGCTGGCTGCCCTGGCTGCCGCACTAATTTTGGTCGTGCTGGCTATCGTCCAGATAAACACGCGGCCGCCGCTGCAAAAGGGAGCCAAGGGCGAACGGCCGGCGTTCGCCAGCTGGTTAGACCCGAGGCCAGCCAGCGAACGCCAGCCTCTCGCCCCTGTACAGCCATGATGATTCTGGAAGGCATCGTCACGACGATTTCTGCCACGGGTGCGGTCAACATCGCCCCCATGGGGCCGCATATCGATGATGCTGTCGCCAGCAGTGAATGGAGTCGATTTACGCTACGCCCTTTCCGCACGGCCCAGACGTTCGCCAATCTGATGGCACACGGCGAGGGTGTTCTGCACGTGACGGATGACGTGTTGCTGCTGGCGCGGTCAGCTCTGGGGATGATCGATCCTTTACCGTTGCTGCGGCCGGCCCAGAAGGTGCGCGGTTGGGTACTTGCCGATGCTTGTCGTTTTTATGAATTTCGTGTCGTTTCTTGCGATGAGCAGAGCGAACGGGCGCGCTTCGAGGCAGTGGTCGTGCATAGCGGCCGGCTGCGCGATTTCTTCGGTTTCAATCGGGCCAAACATGCCGTCGTCGAGGCCGCCATTCTGGCCACGCGCACGGCGTTGGTGCCCTTGGACGAAATCGAGGCGGAATATCGCAAATTAGCCGTACTCGTCGAGAAAACCGGCGGCGCGCAGGAACATGCCGCCTTCGACTTGTTACGTCGTTATGTGCAACAAATCATCGAGGCCGCACCCTAAAGAATGGGGAAGACCACTCCTGGACGGCCCAGTTCCGATGACCTCGGTTCCGATTCTTCGTCACTTCTTGGGCGGCGGCTTAGGTACGGGAGGCGCTTTCATCTGGTTAAGGGAACCCTTGTTGAGAGGAGTTGGAGGCGCCCCTTTGTCCGAGGACGAATGACACCCCATAACAAGGATGACGATCAGCGTTCCCAGGACTGCCATGCTCATCAGAATGCGCATGAGATTCTCAACAATCAGAAAAAAGAAACAGAAAAGGAGCAAGGTCCTTCATCAAAAAGCCGTGCGAAGAAAGCGATGTCTCGTCCGTGTATCGTTCGTCATTCCAGCTGGTTGAAATCCACGGGCATACCATCCTGGTAGCCGGAAGCAAAGATGAAGTTCACATAGCCGGAGGACGACGAGTCGTAACTTCCTATCCGCCGTATCCCGCGCACGGAACCGTCGGCAAACGCGAACTGGACGATACCTGTATGGTAGCTGCCGAACGTGTACCACTGACACGGGTCCGGGAGGCCATACCCCGTCGGCAGGGCGCCGCCGCCGATCCAGCAGATGCTGAAATCTCGTGTGCCTTGGCTGGTTCCACCTAACGTCTCCCCGAAGGCAAAGGTCTGAGAAGTGCCGTCGGTAATGATTGTCATGCGGACGGACGAGCCTGTGTAGTAGACACCCACAAACTGTTGCCATGAATCGCCGGGCAGGTTGCCCATCCCGCCCGCACACGGCATATAGTTCGTTAAACCAATGCCTAACGCTGCATCGTTCCCCGGAAAGTAATAAACATCGAGGCCGCCCGTATTGGGACCGGCAGCATATTCAAAAAAGTCTACCAACACTCCTTGCGTGTATTGATAGAGATAACCATCCGAAGGACACTCGAACGTCTTGACGTGATAACTGTAGGCCATGGAGCCATAGTTAAACCAACCACCGCCCTGGTAGCTTGGACTGAACCAGGAACTGGGCATCAAATTGTAGAGGTTCTGTTGTTCCAGGTACGGCAAAAGGTAAGCCAGGCAGCTGAGTCCAGAAGCTGTAGCGGGAGGATTGATAGGATCGCCATTCAATCCCGGCGGTAGCACGTTGAAGGTAGAGTGGTAGTTATGCGATGCCAAGGCAATTTGATGCAGGTTATTTTGGCAACTGGTGCGATTAGCCGCCTCACGCACTTTCTGCACAGCCGGCAACAGCAGGCCAATCAAGATGGCAATGATGGCGATCACCACCAACAGCTCGATGAGCGTAAAGCCCGCCCTCTTGCGAATGATGCACATCATGGCTTTTTTCCCTTCTCCTTAGAAGGGCGATTCGGTCATAAGCTGGACATACTTTGCTAGGGAGATTGGCCAAGGCTGCGGAGATTGGCCAGGGCTGCAGCAGCAGCGAATATCCGGAGTTAATTTAACAGGCGTGACATTCGCTTGGCAAGCAAAAATGGAATTTTTCCGAAGGGGCGACCGGTCGGCCGTCAGCCAACGCTTACTATTCGGGAAGTTCATCCTTCTTTCCTGCGAACGTCTGCCGGCTGATTGGGTCACTTGATAAGATAAGAAGATTCATCTGGATCATGGGGAGCCATTATGCCGTTTGAAAAAGTCCTGACACAGCAGGTTGATTTTCCGGCCCTGGAGCGGGCTATTTTGGAGTTGTGGCAGCGCAACGGAACATTCGAGAAGTTGCGACAGAAGAATCGGAACGGACCGCGCTGGTCGTTTCTCGATGGTCCCATCACGGCCAACAATCCGATGGGCGTTCACCACGCTTGGGGCCGGACCTACAAGGACGCCTTCCAGCGTTATCACGCCATGAACGGTCGGCACCTGCGCTATCAGAACGGCTTTGACTGCCAGGGATTGTGGGTCGAGGTGGAGGTGGAAAGAGAGTTGAAGCTGCGCTCCAAACGCGACATCGAAAACCTGGTGCCCGGCGATACCTTCCAGAGTATCGATCGTTTCGTGCACTATTGTAAAGAGCGCGTCGATAAGTATGCTCGCGTGCAAACGGAACAATCGATCCGGCTGGGCTACTGGATGGACTGGGACCGCGAAGAAGACTGGCGCAAGCCGCCTGACCAGCGGCGCAGCTATTTCACCATGTCGGAGGAGAACAATTACACCATCTGGGCCTTCCTCAAAAAATGCCACCAGCGCGGTCTGATTTATCGCGGATACGATGCCATGCCGTGGTGCCCACGCTGCTCGGTCGGATTGAGCCAAATGGAAATGGCCGAGGGCTATCAGCTGGTAGCTCATCGGGCTGTGTTTGTGCGCTTGCCGCTGCGCGATCGACCGGGTGAGAACTTGCTGGTATGGACGACGACGCCGTGGACGCTGACCAGCAACGTCGCTGCCGCCGTCAACCCGGGACTGACGTATCTGAAAGTGCGGCACAAGGAGGAGATCTATTATCTGGCCAAAGGGGCGTTCACGGCCCAGCGGCTTGAGGAACAGTGGAAGAAAAAAGAATGGGTGGCAGGCGTACCGAAGCTCAGCACGCTCGAGCAGCATTTCAAATCGAAGGGCGGCTACGAGATCGTCGGCTCAGTTCGGGGCGCCGACATGATTGGCTGGTCATACGAGGGGCCGTTCGATGAACTGCCGGAGCCGAGCAAGTCGGCCCGCACTGTTCATCGCGTCATCGCCTGGAAAGATGTGGGCGAGACAGAGGGCACGGGCATTGTTCACATCGCACCAGGCTGCGGCAAGGAAGACTTTCAGCTCGGCAAAGAGGAGGGTCTGCCGCCCGTCGCACCGCTGGACGAGTACGGCGTGTTTCTGCCCGGCTTCGGCGAATTGGCAGGCCGATCCGCCCTCGATCACACTACCACCGATTGGATTCTCGACAATTTACAACAAAAGGGATTGCTTTTGGCGGTAGAGAAGTATCCGCACAGCTATCCACACTGTTGGCGCTGCAAGACAGAATTGTTGTTCCGTCTCGTCGAGGAATGGTTCATCGACATGTCATGGCGCGACGAGATCAAGCGGGTCGTCGAGCAAGTGACCTTTTTGCCGGAGTCGATCAACGGCAAGGCCCGCGAGCTAGATTGGCTGACCAACATGGGCGATTGGATGATCTCCAAGAAACGCTTTTGGGGTCTTGCTCTGCCGATCTGGGTTGATGAGCAGACGGGCGATTTCGAGGTTATCGGCTCGCGTGCGGAGTTGAAGGAACGCGCCGTCGAGGGCTGGGATAAGTTCGAGGGTCATACGCCGCATCGGCCCTGGATCGACCTGGTGAAGATCCGCAATCCCAAGACAGGGAATCGGATGTCGCGTATCCCCGATGTCGGCAATCCCTGGCTCGATGCCGGCATCGTGCCGTTTTCGACGATGTACTACAATCGCGATCGGGCCGAGTGGGCCAAGTGGTTCCCAGCCGACTTCATCACCGAAAGTTTTCCCGGCCAATTCCGCAACTGGTTTTATGCCATCCTGGCCATGAGCACGATGATGGAGAATCGTCCACCGATGAAGGTGCTGCTCGGCCATGGCCTGGTCCGCGATCAGTGGGACCGGCCCATGCATAAGTCGGCTGGCAACGCCATCCCGTTCGAGGGGGCTGCCGATGAGGGCTATACACTGACCGATCCCAAGGGCAAGACCGAGCGCTATCCGCCGATGGGCGCCGATGTCATTCGCTGGATGTTCGCCCGGCACAATCCCGCCCACAATCTCGATTTCGGTCCCGCTCCGGCGGAAGAACTGCGCGCCAAGTTCACGCTGAAGCTGTGGAACGTCTACGCCTTTTTCTGTAACTACGCCCGGCTCGACGGTTTCGACCCGTCCGTGCTGCCGTTGCCAATGGCCGAGCGTCCGGATCTCGATCGCTGGATCCTCTCCGATTTGCAGCTTTTGGTCCGTACGGCGCGAGAGGCGTTCGAGAGCTACAACTTGATGGCTTTCTGTTTGGAAGCGGAGCGCTTCGTCGATGACAAACTGAGCAACTGGTACGTCCGTCGTAGCCGCCGCCGCTTCTGGAAGAGCGAGCAAAGCAGGGACAAGCAAGCGGCCTATCAGACGCTCTACACGATGTTACTGACACTGGCGAAACTGTTCGCACCGATCATGCCGTTTTTGACTGAAACGATGTATCAAAATCTCAAAACTACAGATATGCCAGAGAGCATCCATCTCTGCGCTTATCCCACGGTAGACGAAACGTTGATTGACGCGGAGTTGTCCGAGGAAATGAACTGTCTGCTGTCGCTGGTATCACTGGGTTTGGCAGCGCGTAACAACGTCAAGATCAAGGTGCGCCAGCCGTTGGCGGAGCTGAAAGTACAGGCCAGCGCCGAGAGCAAAGAGTATGCCGCCGTCGAGCGCTTCGGCGATCAGCTCCTCGCGGAGCTGAATGTCAAAGTAGTTTCCTTACACGATCCTGAATGGGGACCACTGCTGATGCCCGAGGTGAAACCGAACCCGAAGACATTAGGGCCAAAATTTGGTGCGCGAATGAAGGATATCGCTTCTGCCCTCGCCGCTGCGGACGCCGAAGAACTGGCAATGAAGGTGCGAGCGGGCGACTGCGTCGAACTGACCTGCGGCGGCGAAGTGATTCTGCTGGAGCCGGGCGATCTCATCGTATCAATGAAGGCGCCAGAAGGCTGGGTTGGCATGGTCGATGGCGAAACACAAATCGCCCTGGATACGCGCCTGACGGAAGCGCTTTCCCTCGAAGGTACGGCCCGCGACGTGGTGCGCCACGTTCAGGAACAACGCAAGGAGGCTAGCCTGGAGATGGAGGACCGCATTGCGCTGTATCTGGGCACGGACTCGGAGAAGCTGCGGCAAGCCATCACAACTCACCGTGACTACATCGCTGCCGAGACACTGACAATCGAGTGGTCCTCGCAACCACTCACGGGGCCAGGCGTACATCGGGCCACGGTCAAAGTGGACGGCCAGCCGTTGACGATCGAGCTGCGCCGGTCGATGGCGAAGTAGTCCTCTCTGCGAAGGCCCGAGAGGGCCACGCTTTCAATGGAGCATGTCGGTAATCTGGGAGGTTTGGGGCTGAGGGACAGCCGCTCGGAGCGTTGCAGAAGCGATCTTTAGTAAAAAGAGGAATTGCTTCAATTGGCCAGGGCCGATATGGGGGAGGAGTGATATACAACTTAGGTCTATCGCTTCACGATCGGGAGGGTGTAAAATAGAAAGTAGAGAAGCCCCTCCCGGCAAGGAGGATCTCGGGGGAGCGTTGACTCCGCACCGGCCCGCCGAGCGCGGGGTGGCCCACCGAGGAGGAATTGTGGTCATGCCGGACAAAACCCCTACCTTCGGGAGCGAGGGAGTGGCCCTGCTCGTTCCTGAAGTTCGCAGCGGGCGCGAGACGCTGCCCGCTGAGCTGTGCCTGGATATCTACCGCCTCATGGTTCGCAGCCGAGCCATGGAAGAGCGGATGATAAAAATGAGCAAATCAGGTCAGGGCTACTTCTGGATTGGTGGGCCGGGCGAAGAGGCATTCAACACCTGTCTGGGACTGCAAGTCAAAAAAGGGCAGGGACCGGCTTACGATTACCTGCATCTCCACTATCGCAACAGTGCCACGCTTGTCGCGATGGGCATGCCGTTGATCGATGCCATTCGGCAAATGGCCATGACCGCTACCGACCCGCATTCAATGGGCCGCAATTTTCCCGGCCACTTCGCCTGCCGAGAGTGGAATGTGCTACCGATCTCCTCGGTCGTCGAGGTGCAATTTGTCATGGCGCCGGGCACAGCGTTGGTGCAGAAGCGGCAGGGCGGCGACGGCATCACCATTGTCACGGGTGGCGATGCCGGCACCGCCGAGGGTGATTTCGCTTCGTGCCTGATCTGGAGTAGCCGGCCCGGCAACGAGCTGCCGGTACTGATGATCGTCACCAACAACGGTTGGGGTATTTCGACGCCGGCATCGACCCAGCATGGCGAAAAACACATCATCGACCGCGGTAAAGCGTTCGGCATCCGCGGCGAAGTCGTGGACGGCAACGATGTCGTCGCCAGCTGGCACGCTATTCGCCGCGGCATGGACTATTGCCGGCGCGAACGCCGTCCCTATATGATCGAAGCGAAAGTATCACGGTTGTACGGCCACTCTTCCTCCAGCGGTGCTCAGCGAGTGCGCAATGAAGTCGATCCTCTCGATGTGTTCGAGAACAAGCTGACCGGAGCCGGTCTGCTCGATACGATCACTATCGAACACACACGCGAGGAAGCGTTGGCAGAAGTGGAAGCCGCCGTCGAGCAGGTACTCAATGAGCCGATGCCACAGCCGTCGGACGTGGAGAAACACACCTACGCGCCCAGCCCGGTAGATGTGGTGTATCCGGAAGACTACACCGGATTGCCATAAAAAGAGCTAACCCCAGAGTCACCGAGAAACACAGGGAAAAACACAGAAGAGAAAACAAAATCAGTAAAGCAGAAAAGATCCAAGAGAGCATTCTCCGATTTTTCATTTCTTCTTTGTGTGTTGCGCAGTGTTCTCTGTGACTCGGTGGTTAATTCGAGGTTTTTTCATGGCCACGTTGGTACAAGCCGTCCGTTTGGCTCTGCATTATGGCGAGGAGCATCTCGGCGTCACCGATATTTTCGGCGAGGACGTGGGGCCCCCCTTGGGCGGCGTGTTTACGGCCACGCAGGGACTCAAGACGGCCTGGAACTCGCCCTTGGACGAGCGGGGCATCATCGGCACAGCGATGGGTATCGCCTACGCCGGTGGCCGGCCCGTCGCTGAGATTCAGTTCTGCGATTATGGCTTCAACACTATCGACTTGCTCAAAGTGGCTGGCAATCAACGTTGGGCCAGCGCCGGCAACTACGACATGCCCATTGTGGTCATGACACCCAGCGGCTCCGGCATCCGTGGCAGCCTGTATCATTCGCACTCCTTCGAGAGTTGGGCCAGTCGCTTGGCCGGCTGGAAGATCGTCATGCCCAGCAATCCGCTTGACGCCTATGGGCTGATGCTGTCGGCCATCATCGATCCCAATCCGGTGTTGGTGCTGCTGCCCAAGGCGCTGTTGCGGATGCGCGGCGAGCAGAAGATTCCTGGCGAGCCAGACAGCGACGAGGAATTGAAAGCACGCATTGACGCCCCCCTCGGCGACCGCAGCAGTTGGAAGCCACGTTGGCCAGACGTGCAGCCGTATTACGTGCCGATCGGTTCGGCGTCGCTGGTGCGCGAGGGCGACGATGCCACGGTGATTAGCTATGGCCGTACTTTGCCGCTGTGCGTGCAGGCGGCCGATGAGCTGGCCGAAGAGACTGGCAAGCGTTGCGATGTACTCGATTTACGAAGTATTTTTCCTTATGATTGGAAGGCTATCCGCGCCAGTGTGCGCAAAACGGGCCGAGTGCTGATCGTCAACGAGGACACGGAAGTGACCAATTACGGTGAACACCTGCTGCGGCGGATCATCGATGAACATTTCTACGAGTTGCTGGTGCGTCCGCGCCTGATCGCTGGCAAACATGTTCCAGGCATCGGTCTGAATCAGGTATACGAGCAAAACACCGTGCCGCAGCTGCCGGTCATCCAGGACGCGCTGCATGCACTGCTCACGGAAGAGGCATGAGAGAAAAACTAACTACAGAGCCATAGAGGGCACAGAGAAGAAAACCCAGAGAAAAAAGAAAAACAACGAGTGAACAATAGGTATGGGGTTGATAGGTTTTCCTGTTTGTTCTTCTTTTTTCTCTCTGTGTTCTTTGTGACTCTGTGGTTAGCTCTTTTGCGAGGAACGTCATGGATTTCGCGCTGCCCGAAATCGGCGAAGGCATTTACGAGGCAGAGTTGGTCCGTTGGCTGGTCGAGCCGGGCGCGACGGTCCAGCGCGGCCAAGCGCTCGCCGAAGTCATGACCGATAAGGCTACCATGGAAGTGCCTGCACCGTTCGCCGGCGCCATAACTGCCCTGCATGCTCAGCCGGGACAGACGATCCAGGTCGGCCAAGTACTGTTGAGTTACGAAAGCACGTCTGAGCCGCGACCGTCCGGGAGCGGTGAGAAAAGCCACGAAGCCAACCGCTCCTTAACAGTCGCGGCTCGGACGCTGGCAACGACGACTCCAAATGGCCCGCTCCACGCTGAAGCAGTCGGCCGCCTGCCCGTCAAGGCGGCGCCGTCCGTGCGGCAAATGGCGCGCAAGCTCGGCATCGATCTATCTACGATTCACGGCAGCGGGCCGGATGGACGCATTCTCCTTGAGGATCTCACTTCACGTCTTGCGGCTTCGTCAGCGGGTGAGACGGGCAAGATGGCGGTTCGGGAGGCCGTTGCCGATTACGGCAAGCCCGGCACACGCATCCCGTTGCAGGGATTGCGCCGCACCATCGCCCAACGTATGGTTCAATCCAAACGTGCTATCCCGCATTACAGCTTTGTCGAAGAATGCGACGTGACGGATCTCGTTCGTCTCCGTGACAGCCTGCGCGATACCTATACCCGCGCCGGCATCAAACTGACGTATCTGCCGTTCTTCATCAAGGCCGTCGTCGCCGCCCTTAAGGAAGTACCGATCGTCAATGCTAGCCTCGATGAACAAGCCGGTGAGATCGTGTTGCATGATCGCTATCACATCGGCGTCGCCGTGGCCACGCCAGCCGGTCTGATGGTGCCCGTCGTCCGCGACGCCGATCAGAAGGACATCGGCACCATTGCCCGCGACATCGAACGATTGAGCAGCGCTGCCCGCGCCGGCAAGGCGCGCCGTGAGGATCTGCTGGGCAGCACCTTCACCGTCACCTCGGTCGGCAGTTACGGCGGCCTGATTGCCACGCCAGTTATCAATCCGCCCGAAGTAGGTATTCTGGCCCTGGGCAAGATCGTCAAGCGGCCCATGTACGACGATGCTGGCCAGATCCATCCTGCCGACATGATGTATCTCTCACTGTCGTTCGATCATCGCGTCATCGATGGGGCCGTCGGCGCCATCTTCGCCAACGCTATCCTGCAGCAACTTCGCAATCCCGCTGCTCTGCTGCTGCCGGCACAGCTGTAGAGCCGTTGCTTACGCTTTCCGGCTCGTTTTCGTTGACAATTGCTTCCCTCTGCCTTCATAATGCGTATCTAATCCAAGGGATTCCGTGCGGTACGGTCCGAAAGGAACAAGCGAGTTCGACATCATGTACGAGAACAATCGACTGAAGGTGTTCAGCGGCCGCGCCAATATCGCCTTGGCAGAGAAAATCGCTCATCACCTCGGCGATTCGCTCGGCCGCGCCACGCTGTCCAATTTTCCTGATGGCGAAATCTCCGTGCGCATCGATGAGGATGTGCGCGGCCGCGACATCTTTCTGGTGCAGCCGACCTGTCCGCCGGTCAATGAGAACCTGATGGAGCTGTTGATTATGCTCGACAGCTTCAAGCGCGCCAGCGCCGCCCGTATTACTGCGGTATTACCCTATTACGGCTACGCGCGCCAAGACCGTAAGGATGTGGGCCGCGTACCGATCTCGGCCAAGCTGGTCGCCGACTTGCTGACCACCGCCGGCGCCAATCGGGTGCTGGCTCTCGACCTGCATGCCGCGCAGATTCAGGGCTTTTTCAATATCCCCGTCGATCATTTGTACGCCAGCCCTGTCCTCAACGAATTCGTTCGTAGTCTGAATATTCCGCAAAGCGACTTGGTCGTCCTCAGCCCGGACGAAGGCAGCATCAAGAAAGCATTGATGCATCAGAAGAAGCTCGGCGGCGCCATCGCCATCGTAGACAAGCGCCGTTCCAGCGCCACGGAGACCAAGCAAGCCAATCTGATTGGTAGCTCCCTGGAGGGCAAAGTCGCAGTCATCTTCGATGACATGATTTCCACAGCTGGTAGCGTCGTCGGTGCTGCCCATGTTGCTAAACGCAACGGCGCACGCGAGATTTACGTCTGCGCCACGCACGGCGTGCTGTGCGGTCAAGCCATCGAGCGCCTGCGCGATGCGCCGATCCGTCAAATCGTGGTGACAGATAGCATCCCGGTACCGCCGAACAAGCAGCTGGCCAATCTCATGGTCCTGAGCGTATCGCGCCTGTTGGCCGACGCCATCGAGCGCATTCACTACGATCGCTCGGTCAGCGAGTTGTTCGAGTGATTCAGTGATCGCTCCGAAGAGATGATCTGGGTTGGCCATGATGGGGCCGTCGTGGGGTTCTTTGGCATCGGTGGCTCCCTGGACCGGGATAAGAGGATAGTTCTCGCACGTCATCAGCTTGGAGCCGCTTCCTGCCGCTACGCCGGCCATAGGAATGCCTCAATGAACGTCTTCACGGCATCTCTTTAAACGGACCGGTAGCGTAAGCGACGAATACTCTGCTGTCGCTTACACTACCGGCTCGTAGACGAGACGAGGCTCGCGGCGAAACTTTATTCTTTTTCTGGCGGGTTGTTGTGGATGATGTTCTTCTTCACCCACTTTTCGAGAAACGGATCATGGCCTTCTTTGTGGACCCAATTCACGTCATTATCAATGTCGTGGCAGCTGACACAGAATTTCTCGATGGCCGCATTCTTGGCTTTTTCGTTGCCGCTCTTGCGAGCCGCGAGCCAGGGCAGGTTCATGCGCTCACGCCATTCCTGATTTTCAGGATTCTTGGCATGGAGACTGCCCGGCCCGTGGCAGCTTTCGCAGCCAACATCTTTCAACTTCGGCGTGTCCTTCTCATTGCTAAAACCCGTCTTATAACCGAACCCAACGGTGTGGCAGACGATACATTCGCCGTCGTACTGACGCAGTGAGGGATGTTTCGCATCCACTAACGTTTGATACGCATGGCTGTGTGGGCTTTTCTTCCATACGTCATAGGCAAATTCATGGCACTTCTTGCACGCTTCGGTGCCGATGTAGTGAGGCATGCCATCCCCTGGGTTCCGCAAGCCTGGTACGGGATCCAGCGCCTGCAAGAGATGCTTGGTCTGGCCGTACTTTTCCAGATAGTTCTTATTTTTCAATTCGCGTGTGTAATCCTCCATCAGCTTCATGATCGGCTGCGTCGCCTCCTTTTCCGGCGGCGTCAGGTATTCCTCGCTCATTTCCACAAGCTGATATTTGAAGTTAAAATTGGGGCCATTGCGGTAGACGCCAAGGATGCCAATGCACTTGCCTTTGTGGCCCAGACGGAAAACATAATTGCGGATGCCGTTGGTATGATCTACCGAAATGGGATGGGCCGGCGGTTCATCCTCTTCGGTCAAGGCAAGGATAATCGGAAAATCCGGAAACGCTTTGGCGCAGCGGATAGCCTCTTGACGCCCGGTGGCCAGACCGTGATAGAGCAGGATAGGCAGATCCACATGCTCAGCGTGCATCTTCTTCAATTGCTCGTTCAGACAATCCAAGTTCGAGGGCACGAACTTCACAGTTGGATCTTTGATGCTCTCAGCGACGGTTGGACCGATGATGTTAGTGACGCCGATTTTGATGTTGGTGCCGGGGACAGTTTGCGTCTCGATGGCTTTGAGGAAAGGAAAATTGTTCTCGGCATCCTTGAGGTTGGCGAGGAGGACAGCCGGCTGAGGCGAGTTGGCGGCCCATTCGCCCTCGATCTTGGCCAGCGCCTCTGCCTCATTCCCGCCGATACCGACGGCTAAGTACCCCATTTCTTTAAGGGCCATCATCGAATAGCGATACTTAATCAGTCCTTGCACGTTGGGCAGATTGACAGGGGCGTGAGGGGCACTCTTCTGTACCACGTCGCCCAGATCGATAGCGACGACCGGCCAGCGTTTTTCTTTCTTGAGCAGCTGAATGAAGTTGTAGCGTCGCTCCAGGCCGCCGACCTGCGGAGAAGAGCAGCCACACGGCAGCATGTAGCCATTCTGCTGTGCCGACAGGACAAGGACGAAATCGGGCTTGCCCCAGTTCGGAAACAGGCGTACGGGAATCCCCTTGCCCGCGCTCTCGGTCGCTTGCGGCTGCTTGAGCCAGTACGCCAACCCCATACTGGCCAAGGCGCTAATCAGGACCAGTCCCAACGCGGCCAACTGGAATGACCATCTGCGTCCCGGACAGGAGGCATCCTGCGCCGAGGCAGGAGTGCTTGCCGGGCTCAACTCGTCGTTTGGCCTGTTCATGAGCGGCCTTCCTCCCTGAGAATTTCAACCTCCCCGGGCCCGCCCGCTGCGCCCACGAAGCCATCCCTTGCAGGCACGGTGGGCGGGTAGGGAAACTACTTCATCCTTCGTTGGCCACGCCTTTTACCGGAATGCGCATAGAGCGGAGCGACGTCCCGGATTTCCCGCCCTTCGTTTTGACATAAATCGCGCTGTCGCGGTAGTCCGGATTGTCGGCACGAGGAAACTCGCCCCGCGCCGCGTTAGGCGGAACCTCGACACGCAGCACCCAGGAGCGATGCCCCGCCAACTCCTGCGGCGCGCTCAGAGTAACATTCAGGTACTTCGGCTTGCGCGTCATGTCCAACTCCAGATCGATCCCTTTTTCATCGGTATCCAGATTGACCTGAGAGTGGGTGCCGTGCCTGCGGGGGAACGGGCCAAGGTTGATCGTTCCTCCCTCATCGCCCGTCATGCTAATGTCGCCGATCACTTCCCCTGTCACCTGAACCTGTACCGGATCGATGCCGGGATCGCTGCTGCTCAACTGGACGACACGATGAAAGCGTCCCCACTCCATCGGTGTGCCGTCTCGGGCCTTGGCCCGCACCGTCACCGGAATCCGGTAGCCGGATAAGGCCGTCAAGTCCCGCATCGCCTCTTGCTTTGCCTCCAGGCGCCGTAAATCGACGGAGGAAAGTGGAATTGGTTCACCGACCTCGACCGGGTCCGATTGTGCTGTCCGGGGCCAGTCGTGCAGCAGTTCCGCCTTAATGTGGAAAGTCGGCCGCGTCAGCGAAAAACAGATAATCCAGCCGCGTTGCCCCTTTTCCATTTTTTCCAGCTCACGCTCATTGACAGCATTGATCGTCAATTCCTTGTTGACTTCTAACGGCGCCGAGATGCGCACGTTGGTTTCCAAACGTGCGCTGGCAGGGCCGCCGCGCTGCCCCATCCACAGATCGGCGTAAGTGCGGAGGGGCTTAACCTGTTCCTGGCGCCAGCTGAGGCGCACTCGGCCGACCGCACCGGCTGGCACTATCGCCCTGGCGGACAATTCTTTTGTTAACACTGTCTTTTCAGCGTCCGGCAGTTCCGGAAATTGATACGCACGATCGCAAGTCGCAGCCAAGATGGCGAGGTTTTCCAACCCGCGCGGCGGTTGTTGAAGCGCCTGGGTGACGGCTGACTGCACCAGGTGCGGCATCCAGCTCGGCGGCGCCACGGTTATTTCCACCTCCGAACAGGTACAGCCTTTTTCATTTAGCCCCACAGGTATGTCCTGTCCACTGTCGTTGACGAACCAATAATCTTGATATCCTCGGTGTCCCACTTCTGTGGTCTGTATCTTTTCCGTAAATTGCGGAGCGAATTCCCGGGGGAAGCTCTTGAACGGAAAGCTCAAAGTAGCCGGCGCGGACGGTTGCACCGCTTCGGAGCTATCGCTGCCCCGATCACCTAGGTAAACGCTGACAAACGAGATGCCGCCCACCATCAAGGCCAGGACGAGCACGGCCGTCCACTGTGCGGTTTTCATACGGCCCTCCCCCGGTGCGGGTTTGGTGCGGCCTTCTACTTGTGCAGGTTTCATAACAGCTTCCCATAACGAGGAGTAAAACAAGGAAGGGGAAGATCGCTGTCAATGATGAAGGAGGGAGGATGAGAAAGAACGCCTTCCGTCATCCTTGGTTTTTCCTCTTTCATCCTTCGCAAGCGTGCTGCAACGGATTCCATTGTAATAGGCCGGCAGAGGGGGTCAAGCCCGTTGCGCCGCTTGCCCAGCTATAGTAAATTCGACCAGTATAATTCCAGGAACGGACGCTCAGAACCCTGAAAAAATGGCTACCGCCAAGGGGCACAATTCCAGAACGCAGCACCAGCAAGGAAACATCCCTTGCTGGCGCTGCCAGTCGGCCGATGCACGTGGTCCTATAACTTGAGGTTAACCAGTGCGCTGAGAAAATAGGCGGCGATACCCGCGAGGACCGCCAGCAGGACGATGCTCAGGTTGCCGAAGCGTTGCTCCGGCGGCGCTTGCTGGAGAGTGGATAGGGGGATCGCCGTTTCCACGGCACTGACGACAGGAGAGGGAGGCGTTGTCAGCGTCGACGGAGCGGCAACGGTAGGTTTTGGACCCTGTTCGGAGCGTGGCAGCTTGTCCGCCAGCGCGGCGGGGCGTGGCGGCACCGGCAGTGCGGCGCGCGGCCGAGGGGCAGAGGGTGCAGGGGGAGGCATGGCTGCTGCCGGACGCGCGACCTCCGGAGGCGCCAGACGGACGCGCGGCATTGCCATGGTCGCCCGCCGCATCGGCACCGCTGCGACACCAGCGAACGGACGCAGTGCCTCCAGCACTTCGCTGCAGTCGGCGTAACGCTCCGATGGCGATTTCTTCATCAGCCGATCTACCACCGTGATTAGGCCTTCCGGCACTTCGGCATTCAGCTGCTTAATCGGCTTGGGCTGCTTGTGCTGATGGGCCATCATCTTCTCGACTGCTGTGCCGTCCGGGAATGGAAAACGGCCGGTCAGACAGTAGTACAGCACACAGCCCAAGCTGTATTGATCGCCCAGAGGCGTCAGATTGGTTGGGTCCATGATACTTTCGGGACTGGCACAATCCAGACCGCTATTGACCGCATTGGCCGTGGACATCGTGTCCACCAACGATTCGCCCTCCGTTTCGGCCAGCAAACAGCCGATACCGAAGTCGAGGATGCGCACCTGCCCATCGACGCCGACCAGGAGATTCGATGGTTTGAGCAAGCCATGGAAAAGTCCCTGGGTATGGCATTGTTGCAAACCTTCGGCAATTTGCAGGGCATAGTGGGCGGCCCGGTCCGGAGGGAGACGACCCTCGCGCGAAACGAGTTTGTCGAGCGGCTCGCCTTCGACGAAGGGCCAGGCCAGATAGTGCATGCTGCCAGAAGTGCCGACATCCACGAACGGCACCACGGAGGGATGCTTGCACTGCTCAAAAGCACGCACCTTGCGACGGGCAATGCGGACATTCCACATGCTGCGCCGCGGCAGCACTTTGACGGCGTACCAGCCGTTGTCGGTCTTAGATTGGGCTTTGTAGACCGTGCCCATGCTGCCGCTGCCCAGCGCATCCATCAGGATGAACGGGCCAAGCACGAAGTCCTGAGTCTTGCCCTGAAGCAGACGATCGGCCTGAAATTGCGTCAAGACCCCCTGGCTCACCAGATATTGCGCCAAGGCTGGCGGTTCGGCCCCTGGATGCTTATTGAGGAACTCTCCGACGACTTGATCGAGCTGCCCGCGCTCAATGAGATTGCTGCGTCGCAAGTCCCAGACGAACCATTCGCAGGCCCCAAGATCTGTTGTCAACATGGCAGTGGTGTCCTTTGTGGCAAAAAGGGAATCGGCGCGAAGGGCGTCCTCACGCACTTCCATTATCTTGCGGCGAACTCCAAATGACCGACGTAACGCCGGTCCCACCGAATTGCAGGACGCTCGACGGCAGATCGAGGGAACGGGACTGCAACGAGTGTTCTTGCTCTCTAGCCGAAAGATGGGATATGAACGGGTTGCTGTCAAACTAAAAAGAAAAACGAAAACATGTAGGTACCAACAGACGAAAAAGCCAAATAGGGAAGTAGCAAAAAATATGCTTGTAGGCACGCTGGCAGCGTGTCTTACAGCGCTTTCCGTTAACCTTCAAGAGAACAAGTCCTCATTTCAACTTCTCGATTTCGGGCGGTTTGGGATTGAGGATGAGGCGTTTAACGGCGAATTTGCCGGCATACCACATGCAGAACAGCGAGATAATGACGACCCACAGCTTGATGTGGCCCGAACGCCACACATACAAATACCACGCATCATTTTCGCTGATTAGGTCGTTGATCTTCAGCAAATACCAGATATTGAAGCCAAGGAGGCTGAAAACGACCAGGGCGCAAGCGATGCCGGGCAACAGCCAAAAGAAATAATCCTTGAACGTCTGATCGTAGACTTTGCGTGTTTTGGCCTTCTCACGTGTGCGCATGTTGTAGCCACAGTGGAGGCAGATGACTTGCCCTTCCTCGATCTCATTGGCGCAATCCGGGCAGCGCGGCGCCAGGCTGATCTCGACAAGGCGATAGGGACTGGGATCATTGTCTTCGTCGTCGGGGACTGGTTTGGCGGTAGCTTTATCTGTGGACGGTTTGGCGGACTTTTTCTCGTTCCCCCGCACCGCAGGCGAACGGCCTCTTGCGCGGACGACGAAGACGGCTTGACAAAACTTGCAACGAACTTTCTTGCCCAGCGCATTCTCGGGCGCTTTGATCTGTTTTTGGCACTTGGGGCAAACGATCAGAATGGGAGTGGCCATCGTGGTCTGCTCTCTCGATGGATTGGACGGTTGCGACTTCCGCGTATCCCCTCTTCTTGTAGGATAATTAACGCAACGCGTAGTTCAAGCCACAATCGAGAAGGAGTAGCCGTGCCGTCCGCCGCCCCTGCCCGCATCTTGATCGCGTTGGCCACTTACAACGAACGCGATAACCTGGCGCCGCTTTTGGCGGAGATTCACAAAACCGTACCTTCCGCCGATCTGCTGGTCATCGACGACAACTCGCCGGACGGCACCGGCCGGCTGGCCGATGAGTTAGCGGCCCGCAATCCGCATTTGCACGTGCTGCACCGCCCTGGCAAGCTCGGCCTGGGCACCGCCATCCTGGCTGGCATGCGCTACGCTCTGGAACATGGTTACGATCTGTTCGTCAACATGGACGCTGATTTCAGCCATCATCCACGCTACCTGCCGGCCCTCTTGGCAGGAATGGACGGCCATGACGTGATGATCGGTTCGCGCTACGTGCCCGGCGGCGGCAGCGTCAATTGGCCGCTCCGCCGCCGGCTGATGAGCCGCGGCATCAACACCCTGGTCGCGCTGCTCATGCGCATTCCGGCCCGGGATTGCAGCGGCGCCTATCGTTGTTATCGCGTCGCGAAATTGCGCGCAGTCCAGCTGGAGCGCGTGCATTCGCGTGGCTATTCGTTTCAGCAAGAGGTACTGTACCGCTGTCGCAAAGCCGGTTGCAAAATCGGCGAGACGCCCATCCTCTTCGAGAATCGTCGGGCCGGCAAATCGAAAGTCGATGTCCGCGAGGCGCTGCGCTCCATCGCCATGATTTTTCGCATCGGCGTACCGGCATTCTTCGGGTTGGATTGATCGTTTGGGACTTATGCGAGATCGCTTCAAGGCCAATCACATCAGCCGCACGCTGTTCGGCCCCAAGATCGCTTCCAGATCGTCTTGGGAAAAAGTGTTGGGATTGATGGCGAAGTCGCGGCCGAGTCTCAGAACACAAGACTTACCTACCCCATCCTTCACGGTCAAAAATACAGGGCATGGCCCCGGTGTCTGCCGCAATACCTCCGCGAGACGGTCGATGTCTTCCGGCTGGGTACGGCCCAGGCGCAAGAGGAGATATAGACCGCGCGCCAATTCGCGCTGTGCTTGCTCGAGCGTCAAAATACGGTTGATGACCAGTGTCGGCTCTTCGCGGCGGCGATCAACGGTGCCTTTGATGACGTACGGGATGTCGTCGCGTATTTCCTCCTTGAAACGGGCAAAATCATCGGGCCACATGACGCATTTGGCCGAGCCGCTCATGTCTTCGATGCGGGCGAGGAAATAGCGGCTGTTGCCGTTGCGCGCTTTCTGTGTGTTTTTCAGGGCGATCTGCGTGAACATGCCTGCCAGCGTCGTTTCCTGATCGGCGGGCAGCTGCTTCATCTCCTCAGCGGTGTGGCTGCGAAAACGGGCCAAGAGTTTCTCGTTTTGGGCCAGCGGATGGCTGGAGAAATAAAAATCGAGTGCTTCCTTCTCATACTTGAGTTTGTCGGTCTCCGTCCAGGGCGGCACGTCAGGCAGGGGCTCCTTTGTCCGGTCCGCAGGGTTGACCAATTCCTCGGCGGCGAAGGCATCGAACAGATTGCGCTGTCCCAGACGTTGATCGGCCTGCCGTTCGGTCGCCGATTGGATGGCGCGTGGCAGAACGTTCATCAGCTGCGCACGATGGCCGCCGAGGCTATCGAGCGCCCCTGCCTTGATGAGCCGTTCGATCGTCGCCCGATTGAGGATTCTCAGATCGACGCGCTCGCAAAAGTCGAAAATGTCCCTGAAGCATCCGCCTTCTTTGCGAGCGCGGACGATTTCTTCGGATGAGTTACGGCCAACACCCTTGATGGCGGTCAGGCCGAAGACGATCTTACCATCGTGAACGGTGAATTCGCTGTCGCTGACGTTGACATCCGGCGGCAACACCTCGACGCCCATCTTGCGAGCATCGGCAATATGGTCCACCATGACGTCACGCTTGTTGCTGTTGTCGATCTCGCTGGACAGCAGCGCCGCCATGAACTCCGGTGTATAGTGCGTTTTCAGGTAGGCCGTCTGGTAGGAAACGTAGGCATAGGCACAACTATGGGAGCGATTGAAACCATAGCCTCCGAAGTAAACGATCTTGGCGAAGATGTCCTCAGCAATGTCCTGGCTTATGCCGCGCTCCTGCGCCCCTTTGAGAAAATCCATGCGGCGGGCATTGATAATCTCTTCTTTCTTCTTACTGATCGCCTTGATGCAGGCATAAGCACTGGACAATTCAATACCCCCCAGGCGGTTCAAGATGCGCATGACCTGTTCCTGGAACACCATCACGGCGTAAGTTTCCCCCAAGATTTCTTGCAGGACAGGATGCGGATAAATGGGTTTCTCCCGCCCGTGTTTGCAGTTGATGTAGGCGTCTACCATGCCGCCGCCGAGCGGGCCGGGACGATACAGTGCATTGAGCGCAATGATGTCGCGGATATTGTCCGGTTTCAGACGCTTCAGCAGCTCGCGAAAACCCTCGGACTCCAGTTGGAACACGCCTTTGGAGTCGCCACGCTGCAACAGCTGATACGTCTCCGGATCGTCAAGCGGCAGTTTGTACAGGTCGATTTTTTCGCCACGTGTCTTCTCGATCAGCCGCACTGCTTTATCCAGCAATGTAAGCGTACCGAGACCTAAAAAATCCATTTTGAGCAAACCGACCTTCTCCAGGTCGCCCATGACCCATTGCGTCGTAACGACAGCCTCATTGCCGCGTGCGCCGGCGTCTTCGCCTTTGCGGACCACGCGCTGGAGCGGCACGTAATCGCTCAACGGGCCGTTGGCGATAACGACGCCCGCAGCATGGGTGCCGGCATTGCGGTTGGTGCCCTCCAGCTTGCGAGCAATATCGATCAGCTGGCGTACTTGCGGATCGGTCTGGTACGCTTGCCGTAGCTCGGCGCTCTGCTCGAGCGCTTCGTCGAGCGTGATGCCGAGCGTCTTGGGCACCATGTTCGTCAGCTGATTAACACGCTCGAGCGGCATATCGAGGACGCGCCCCACGTCCTTGATGGCGGCGCGGGCGGCCAAGGTGCCGAACGTGCCGATCTGCGCCACGCTCTCTTCGCCGTATTTGCGCTTGACGTAGGCAATCACCTCTTCGCGGCGCTCCTGGCAGAAATCGATGTCGATGTCGGGCGCCTCGGAGCGGTTGGGATCGAGAAAGCGCTCGAAAAGCAGGTCGTACTCCAGCGGATCGACATGACTGAGCTTGAGGACGTAGCTGACCAGAGCGCCGCAAGCAGAACCGCGCGCGCTGCACGGAATTTTGTGTTCTACGGCAAAACGGACAAAGTCCCAAACGATGAGGAAGTAACTGGCGAACCCCATGCGGCAGATGATGCTCAGCTCATGTTCTAGCCGCTCGCGCGCCGCTTGCGAAGGGTTATCCCCATAGCGCTCGTGCAGTCCTTTCTCACACAACTCACGCAGATAGACTTCCGGTGTCTTGCCGTCCGGCGGCGTGAATACGGGGAAATGGCGGGTATTCAACGGCAAGCGGATATCTACACCGTCGGCAATTTCCTGAGTGCGGCGAACGGCGTCCGGCAATTCGGGAAAACGGCGATACATTTCCTCAGGGCCGCAGACGTAGAACTGGTCAACCATTCGGCCATCGCCATTGCCATAGCGCATCCGATGGGGATCGTTCAGAGTCTTGCCAGTGTTGATGCACAAGAGCACGTCATGAGCAGGAGCGTCCTCCTGCGTCAGATAATGGGCGTCGGAAGTGGCGACCAGCGGCAAGCCCATCTTGTTGGCGATGTCGATAGCGCCCTCGGCACACTGCCGTTGCACATCGAGGCCGTTGCTCTGAATTTCGATGTAAAAGTCCTTGCCGAACAGCTGCGCGAACCAGGCGCAGAGCTTCTCCGCTTCTCGCATCTGGTCCTTGAGGATCATTTCGCTGAATTCAGAACTGGCACAACCGGATAGACAAATAATCCCTTCATGATGCTCGGTCAGCAGTTCCTTATCGATGCGTGGGACATAATAGTAGCCCTCCAGGTAGGCGATGCTGGCCATCTTGATAAGGTTCTTGAAGCCGGTTGCGTTTTTGGCCAACAGCGTCAAGTGATAGCCGGCCTCGCCGCGTTTTTTGGCCTCGCGCTCGCTGCGCTTGCCAGGCGCAACGTATGCCTCGTAGCCGATTATCGGATTGATGCCGGCTTCCCGACAGGCGAGATAAAATTCGATGGCGCCGAAGAGATTGCCGTGGTCTGTAATGGCGCAGGCATTCATGCCCAGGTTCTTGACGTGGGCCACCAGCTCCGGCACACGGCTAGCGCCGTCGAGCAAACTGTAGTGACTGTGACAGTGCAGATGAACAAACGAATTTTGCGGCATGTGCGAATTCCCCGATCCGACAGCCTCCCGGTAAGCCAGGGGGCATAGGAACATAAAACCACCTCTCCCGCGCGCACTCAAGCACAGTAGGCAAGGTTGCTTCTCGATTGTCGTGTGGGAGCCCGATCTGGCTTGAGATCATTCATCGAGCACATCCGGCTCGGCGACGGCGCGGACATAGCGTGCCAGAATCATCTGCAGAGTCAGCACACGCTGCCAATCGGCAAAACGAAGGGTGATAAGCGAGCCTTCCTCGTTGGCGTTGATGTTCTCCGTGGCCGCGGTCAGATGGCGGTGCAGGAAATCGAGCAATTCGGCCAGGCGGGCGGCCTGCGAGGGGGTCATTTTCTGGGGCAACGGCGGCAACGGCCGGCTACCCAGAAACAGTGTGCCGGCCATCTCGGTGATTTTGTCGTGCGGATTCAGGTCGCAATGGATATCGTGATCGAATTGGAGGGCAAGAGTCTGAGCATGAACGGTGGCCGGCAGACTGTTGGCCCCGAGATTACCAGTGGGCGGAGTATGAAGTCCGGACAGAGCCAAGATGCGGGCTTTGATTTCTTGCTCCGAGCCGAACAACAATAGCGATTTGCCGACACCGATGCGGTCGCCAGGACGCAGACGGCGAATCTGCACCACATTGCCGTTGACGCGTGTGCCGTTGGTGCTTTCCAGATCGGTGAGGATGATCTCGCCGTTATCGTGTTGGACCTTGGCGTGATAGCGGCTGACGCGTTCATCATTGAGACGGAGCGCATTGCCCTCTTCGCGGCCAATGGTGACCGGTGTGGGCAGGTCGCGGAAAATGCGCCCTTTGTCGATTCCTTCGAGGACTTGGAACGTCACGACCGGCATTGGTACGGCCCTCTCGAACGTCCCCCGCAGCAATGGTGCCCAGGGAGACGCTTGACCTCGACATTGCTTTATATTGTCAACCCCCAGGCGGCAAATGTCAATTCGGCTCGAATGGGCTGGCATGGCGGCAGATGCCGAAACCAGCTCAATTGCCGTCTGGCATACTGACGACTGCGTTTCTGAATCTGCTGGATCGTCTCGGTCAAATCGGCATGGCCATCAAGATAAGCGAACACTTCTTTGTAGCCCAGCGCCTGAGCCGCCTCGCGGCTGAGAGGCCGCTCCAGCTGCCGCAACGCACGCACTTCCTCCACCAGCCCCGCAGCGATCATTTTTTCGACTCGTGCATTGATGCGTGCATACAGTTGCGAGCGTGGTAAATCGAGGCAGAGACAACGAGGACGAGCCACGGACGACGAGCCGGAAGCGTAAGCGACGGCCATTCTGTCGCTTACGCTTCCAGCTGGTCGCTGCCTATCCGTTGATTCCAACCACTGGGTTTGCCACTCGCTAATGGGCCGCCCCGTTAGTTCCCAGACTTCGAGGGCCCGAATGACCCGGCGCACATCGTTGGGATGCAGCCGTGCGGCGCTAACCGGATCGACGGCAGCAAGCCGAGTATGGAGCGCCATACGGCCGGCGGTGGCAGCCTCCGCGTTCAGGCGGCGGCGAATCGACTCTTCGGCAGGCGGTCCCTCGAACAAGCCGTACAATAATGCTTTCAGATACAGAGGCGTACCGCCGACGAACAAAGGCCGTTTGCCGCGCTGGCTGATGGCGCGGCAGCATTCGGCAGCACGCTCCAGCCACCAGGCAACGCTGGCCGACTCCCACGGTTCGAGAACATCCAGGAGATGGTGCGGCACGCGGCGGCGCTCCTGGGCCGTAGGCTTGGCCGTGCCGATGTCCATACGGCGATACAACGCCATGGAATCCATCGAGAGAATTTCGGCGTCGAGACGCTCGGCCAAATCGAGGGCCAACTGGCTCTTACCGGAGCCAGTCGGGCCGGTGAGAATCAAGGCTTGCGGGTATTCATCGAGAATCATGTTCGATGTCGCCGCATGAGTCCACAAAATTACGCAACCGATCCTGTGCTTCGCAGAATTGTCGACGCGTTTCGATCCTTCCCATCTTCTCCGCGAACGGATCGACTTCAGCTACTCTCCAAATATTGCTTGCAAGATGTCGAAATGTTCGTGGTTCAATAAGTTCTCGTAAGCATGGCGAAAGCGCGCCAGATCTACGGGACGGGGAGACGATGCTTGCGTGAGAGGAATCGAATCCCAGCCTGCCTCGTGGAGGATCGGAACGATTTGCAAAAACCCTCCCGGCACCAGCAGCGCCCAGCGTTGAATAACGGCAGCATAGACCATCAAGCCAAGGCCAACCACGAAGAGCAACACAAGTATGCCAAGAACGGTTCGCTCTGTGTGTCGGTTCTTTTCGATCGCTGTATCGATGACTGCTTCCCCACTTCCTGGATCACTTCGGCATCTGTTTTTTTCAAAGAAGCACATCCCCAAATCGACTTCTGCCCCCAACAAATTATTATATCTCGCTTAATAACCCACTCATCGTACCGTTGGCGAGATTCATACGTCAAGGATTCTCACCAGCCACAACCAGCCGTGTGGCGCCGGCGACGCCCATCGGCAGCACCAGCAACACCACGCCCGGCACCACAACCAGTAGCGCCCACAGTACACCGAACAATGTGAAAGCACCGAAATTGCGGCCGACCCAGGCGAAGCGCTCGACCAGGCCGACACCGCGCATGGCCAGCGGATAATCGAGGAAGTCCCATGCCAGCATCCAGCCGCACACCAGCACTTTCAACGGCACCGTCACCACCGTGGCGGGCGGGAAGAAGAAGCCGATAAGAAAGAGGATCAGCAGCAGTGGGCCGCCGATGAGCAGGGCGATGACAACTGCCGTGGCTGTGCTGACCAGTGCGATGAAGAATGAAGCTTTCGGCACAGCAGTCCCGGTCAAGGCGATCTCCTGAGCATGAGCAATCGATTCCAACGCAAAGCCGGATAGCGGCTGCGCCAGGCTCAGGGCCAGCAACAGCGCCGCGAAGATTCCTATCACGATAAATGCGATCCTCAATCCCCAGTAGCCGATTTGTCCCCAGATGCCAGGGTTCGGGCCGATCAATCCACTGCTCAGATGGTGCGATCCCCACAAGGCCAGCCCAGACAAGCCGCAGAGCAACAGCAACAACATGCCCACAGGCACCAAGGCATGGCCCCACACGCGCGGCGTAGTGATCACAAAGCCGATCCCGCCGACGAACGCTTCTAAACCCTCCAACAGCGTGACCCGGCTGCTCCTCTCGACGCGATGCATGGCCCTTTACCAGTGAAAGAGTTGGCGGCCGAACTCGATTAGCAGATATACGAGACCGCCTTCAGCCAAAAAAGCCAGCGTCAGGGCAAGGCTGCACGGCAGAGTAGTGGAATACAAGGGGAACGTGTAAACGCCGTGGAACAACGGATGCGTCGGAAGTGCCGGCTGACTCCGCGTACGCTCGGCAATCCGCTGACGCACCTGCTCGGCGAACAACTCGGTTTGCGCTTCGCTCAGCTGGGGTGCTATCGACTCAGCAGCATTTCGCACCTCATATGTTTCCTGCTCCTCCGACAACGGCTCAAGGCGCGGGCGGACCGTTTTTTCCTGTGGCGGCTCCGGCGTGGCCGGCGGCTCGGCGGCGAGGCCGTAGACTTCGCTTTCTTCGGCACGGGCAGGCTGCTTCGGTTTCGCCGGCGGCTTGGTCCAGGGGAAACGCTTGCTCATTCGGTGCGCCCGCTCTTCTTCTTCCGGAATGGCCCAGGGATCACATACTTTGGAGCCAGGCTTACGCTTCTTTTTTCGCCGCGGCGGCGGACGTTTCTCGACCTTCGTTTGGGCCGGCGTACACTTCGGGGACGGAGACGGCAAGCGCTGGATGATCCAAGCGAGGCGGCCGAGCAGACGTGCATAAAGAAGCAACACGGCGGCACTGACCGCAGCCGCCGTTGGCAACAGAATGCCCCGATCGCCGAACAAGGCATAGTACCAGGGAACAACAGCGGCGCTGAGCAAAAGGGCTGTCTGGACATAGAACACCAGGGCTGAGGGAGCGATGCGCAGAAAACACAGAAAGATGCTCCACCGGAACGGCACCCAAGGCGACTGGGCGCTCAGCGACGACAGCAAGCCAATAGGGAAAAATAGCCATAATACCGGACCTGCCAACAACAGTACGCGCAACACGCCCTCCTGGGGCAACCATACGTTGCGCAACAGCCGCGCCGTCAGAGCCGCCGGCGCTAACCAAATACCCAGCAGCTCCAGGAATTGCACGGCATGGCCGAGCCAGTCCACATACGGCTCGTTCGGCCAGACGATCTCATCCTGCCCCGACCCTGTCTCTTGTACTACTACGAGCACACAGCGTGCGGCATAAGCCAGTACGCAGACGCCAATCATGATCGAGGCGGCGAAGATAATTACGAAGAGAATGGCTTGTCCGGCATTATCCATGACGCACCTCCGATCATTGGAGAGGTTGCGAGCTGGCCCTACTATCACGCCATCCCTGAGAGCTACCGGACAAAACCTCCTACCTCAGCCCTCCCCTACGAAGGGAGAGGAGGTTTCGTGCGGTAGCTCTCAGGCGCTAACTGTTGGTGTACGAAGAATAATTTCAATTTCATTCCCCTTTGCTTTCTGCCCCATGCAGCCGCAGCACTGTTTGGGCATCGGCTGTTCACCCCCTTAAAGGCCAGCCCTTTGCAATCGCCAGCTTTCGCTATATCGTGATAGAGACTATCCCACCGTGCTTTTGTGGAGCATCGATTCATGCCGGGCCCTGCTCTTTCTCAAGTCGCTGTTCATCTGCGGCCGGAGGACAACACCGCTGTCGCTGCCCGTTCTCTGCCAGCCGGTGCCAGTTTTGAACACAAGGGCGTTACGCTTACCCTGCCGCAGCGTATTGCGCTGGGACACAAGATCGCCCTGCGCCGGATCAACAAAGGCGAAGCCGTCACCAAATATGGCCAAATCATCGGTTTCGCCAGCCAGGACATCGAAGCGGGGGAATGGGTCCACGTTCATAATGTCTCTGCTGCTGCTTTCGAGCGAGATTATGCTTTTTGCCGCGATTGTCCACCGCCGCCGATTCCTCCGGGGACTGATATCCCCGGCTCCGTACCCGTGCGTTACTGGATGGGTTACGACCGGGGCGACGGCCGTTACGGCACGCGCAACTACATCGCCGTCATCAGCACGGTCAACTGCTCGGCCAGCACCAGCAAGTACATCTCCGAGCGTGTCCGTGCCGCTGATCTGCTTCGGCACTATCCCAACGTTGATGGCGTGGTGGCCATCACACACAAGGGCGGCTGCGCCATGCAGTACGATGGAGCCGACCATCATCAGCTCGACCGTACACTGGCCGGCTTTGCCAAGCATCCCAACGTCGCCGCCTATATCCTCGTTGGACTCGGCTGCGAAACCGGACAGGCCATTCACCTTATCGAACATCAGGGGCTAGGCTGTTTGCCGCTCAGCACTAAGCCGCAAGCGGCGCCGCTGGTTCTCACCATCCAGGAATGCGGCGGCATTCGCAAGACAGTGGAGGCCGGCGTCCGTGCTATCGCCGAGTTGCTGCCACGCGTCAATGATGTAAAGCGCACTCGCTTGTCGGCGGACAAGATCGTCCTTGGCACCAACTGCGGCGGCTCCGACGGCAACAGTGGTGTAACTGCCAATCCGGCCCTCGGCGTGGCCTCCGATCTGCTAGTGGCCCAGGGCGGCACCAGCATCCTGGGGGAAACACCGGAGATTTATGGGGCGGAACATCTACTGACGCGCCGGGCTGTCAGCCGGACGGTCGGTGAGAAACTCGTCGAGCGCATCAAATGGTGGGAGTGGTACACGGGCCTTTTCGGCGCGGAGATCAACAATAATCCATCGCCGGGCAACAAGGCGGGCGGCCTGACGACGATTTACGAAAAATCATTGGGCGCCATCGCCAAGGGCGGCAGTACTGCTCTGGTGGACGTGGTAGGTTATGCCGAGCCGGTCAAAGCCAAAGGTCTCGTCGTCATGGACACGCCCGGTTACGATCCGGTGAGCATGACCGGCATCGTCGCCGGGGGAGCGAATGTATTGGTATTCACGACCGGCCGCGGCTCGGTGTTCGGCTGCAAGCCGGCGCCGTCGATCAAGGTCGCTACCAACACGCCCTTATATGAACACATGATCGATGACATGGACATCAATGCTGGCGTCATTCTCGACGGCACGCCAGTGGAGGAAGTAGGTCGGCAGATTTTCGAAGAAATCTTGGCCGTGGCCAGCGGCAAGAAAACCAAAAGCGAACTCAACGGTGTCGGCGAGGAAGAGTTCGCGCCATGGTCTATCGGCCCGACACTGTGATTGTGAAAAAAATAAACCGCCCAGACGTCAAGGATGCCAAGAAAAAGAAAACGAAAGAGGGCAGAAGAGAAATACCAGGACCCATCGAGGACATTTTTGGTCTTTTTTCTGTCCTCTTTCTGTTCTTGGCGTCTGGGCGGTTTAATTCTTTTGACCGGGGGAGCCTTATGAAACGCAAACAACTGTTACTCGTAGGGATCGTGGCGGCCGGCCTGGTAGGGGCGGCCTGCCTGAGCAAAGAGAGCGAATCGGCCGGCACGCAGATGACCAACGCAGCTGCCAAGCTCGTCAACAGTCTCACCGACAATCAGAAGAGCCAGGCGCTATTCGGTTTCGATGACAAGGAGCGTACCAACTGGTGGTTTGTGCCGCTGCAGAAGAACAAGCAGCCATTGCGCAAGGGTTTACGTTTCGAGCAGATGACGGCCGAACAGAAAGAGTTGGCCAAGGCGCTGTTGCGAGCCGGAACCAGTGGCAGCGGTTTTCTCAAAGCCACGACCATCATGAGCCTGGAAGCGGTCCTGGCGGAGTTGGAGAAGAACGGCGAGAACGTCCGCAATCCCGGCTGGTACTTCGTCAGCATCTTCGGCACGCCCTCCAAGGCCGGCAAATGGGGCTGGCGCATCGAAGGCCATCACCTGTCGCTCAATTTCGTTGTCGATCGCGGCAAGATCGTCGCCTCTACGCCTGCCTTCTTCGGTGCCAATCCTGCCCTCATCAAGAACCGAACCGCCACGGGACCAGGGCTAGGCTATCGCACACTCCCGGACGCTGAAGAGTTGGCGCAGCAACTCTTCGCCTCGCTCAGTGCAGAGCAGAGAAAGACAGCCTTGCAGCCGAAGCTGTTTCCGGAGATTGAACAGGGCAAGCCGGCGGCTCATCCAGGCGCACCCAAAGGAATCGCGGCCGCTCAGATGAACGAAAAACAACGCGCTCTGCTGATGAAGTTGATCCAGGCGTATGCCGACCGGATGCCGCCGGAGGTCGCCGCGGCGGAGATGGCCGAGGTCACCTCGGCCGGCATTGAGAAGATTCACTTCGCCTTCGCTCAGGCCACCGACAAACCCGGCAAACCGTACACCTATCACATTCAAGGACCGACGTTTCTCATCGAATTCCTCAACGTCCAGTCCGATTCCGCCGGCAATCCCGCCAATCATATCCACAGCTGTTGGCGCGAACTTAAGGGCGACTTCGGCATCGAAGCAAGGTAAGAAACGTTTTCCTCGTCAGCCCCAGCGCCAGCAAGGGAGGAGTGCCAAGGGAAAGGAAGCTGTCAAACCTTGGCACTCCTCCCTTTGGCGCTACTCCTTGTTGGCATGGAGCTTTTTCCCTTCTTCTGTCGCATTTTCCGACACATCTCCGAAAAATCCGGCGCTTTTTGCAACACATCTTCCTGGCCAACCTGGAGCCGCCAAATTCACAACTTCTTCCTATTCTGTGACTTAAGAAAAAATGCTCAAAAACCGAGGCTTCTGGCATCGTAGATGCTGGATGTCTTACGCCCATATCTGGAAGGCCGCAAGGCGTTAAGTCGTATTGAAACCAGCCGTTTTTCGCTGGTTCGCACCCGAGTCTCGCCCGGGGTGCTATCACGGTGTGCGCCCCACCGTCTTCGCCCCCCCTCGCCCGGGACGTGAAGAGGGCCTCCGCTCAGAGAGGCATCAGCAAACAGGTGGGTCAAAAGGTTTCCGGTGTCGTCCATCGCCCATTTCGCCCATCGCCCTGATACGGAAATCTTTTGACCCCCTTGCTGATTTTTTCCGCTTTTCTCCATGCCGCTTCTGCAAAGCATCGCTGCTAATCAGGTCGTTTACGGCGCGCATACCATTCTACAGCAGCGGCCTGTTCGTCGGTCTCGATGGAACCAGGACGCAGGCGGCGGATGCGCGCGATGGCATTGGCCGCGTTGAGTCCGCGGGCCACGAAATAAGCAGCGAGAACGACGCCGGTGCGGCCCAGGCCGGCACCACAGTGGACGGCCACACCCATTTGGCGCTCGTTGGCTCGTAGGATCGCCGAAACGCAGCGATCCAGTTGTTCCTGTGACGGCGCCTCCATATCCTCCAGCGGTTCGTGATAGACCAGCAAGCCAGATTCGTCGATCCAATCACGGCGCGGCCGATCTTCCGTCAGCGAGAGCAACACCTCGATACCGTGTTCACGCAGCCACACGAGATCTCCCGGTCCCGATGGACGCGCCATCGCTGCCAACAGTGGTTTATCAATCCACGAAAACCCGGAAGGTGGGGCCATAAGAAAAAACCTTCTTCACCAACCCGTGCTGGCGCTGCGGACGGGCAGAAAACGGATCAACGGAGAGCCTTGAGTCCAAAACGCGCGCGCAGGTGATTGGCTTGCTCCCACACTTTGTCGTCGCTTTGTAAAAAGGCGATCAGGTTGCCGGTCGAGATCCCCAGCGTCTTGGCAGCATCGCTTACTCGTGCGCCGACGGCCTGCAAGACATCGAGCACCAGTCCAACGGTCGGCCAAAAGCGCGGATCCTTGCATCCCAGACGAAGTCGGCCTTCGCCGTCGCGTATCACGGCATAATCCGACCGCGCTGCCAACTCCGCCAACATCTCTGGCGACAACTCGTCTCTCCACTTAAGATAGAGCGCCTGCCGAAGACGGCGAAGAGCACGGGCGCGATTTTCGTGCTGCGATCGACTCTCCTCGGCGATGACAAACAATCCCGTGGGCGAATGCCGCAGACGCACCGCCGAGCTAGTCTTATTGCGTTTCTGTCCTCCCGGACCGCTGGCGCGATACGTATCCACCGCACACTGAGCTAACAGCTGTGCATCGCTGAGTTCTGTCCACATCATCCGCTTGACATTCATTTTATAAACGAACCCCAGCGTTACTGAGAACATCGAAAGAAGAAAACACGGAGAAAAAAACGCACAAACGCTCCCTTCCTCCGTACGTCTCTTTGTTATTTTCTGTTTTTTCCGTGATTTCTTCTCTCGGTGTTCTCAGTAACGCTGGGGTTCATTTTATTACACTTCCAGCTTCCACGGCTCGCGGCGCGGACGGGAAAGCATGGCGTTGGCTTCGGCATCGTCGAACTGGTGCGTTTGCGGGTCCCATTTAAGCTTTTTGCCGAGCCTCAGGGCGATGACGCCGATGTGGCAGACGATCACGGAGCCGCCGCCCACCACGGGATCGCAGATCGGCGTTTTACGGCTTTTGACGCAATCGACGAAGTTCTGCATGTGGTTGGTCGGCCGGCCGTCGTAGACCTGGGGAGCGTTTTTGAGCGGTTCAGCGAGAATTTTGGCGTCGCTGGCCACGATCGTGCCGCGGCTGACGAAGAGGGTGCCGTTCTCGCCCATGATGAGGACGCCATTTTCATCGGGTCCGACGCGCATGGGGACAACCCTGCCATTGCGGAACCTGCGTTCGGGCTTCTTGCCGTCCTTGTTGACGAGCGTATCGCCCATGTCAGTACCGCCGCCGCTCATGGCGATCACTTTGACGCCGTTATCGTAGGTGTACTGTATCTGAAAATGCGGATGGCAATTGTAGCCATCATCACCCTTGTACGGCTCGGCCGCCTTGAGAACCTCCACGGCAATGGGGCCGCTGCCGTCTTTGTCCAAGGCCCACTGCGCGATGTCAAGATGATGAGCGCCCCAATCGGTCATCTTGCCGCCAGAGTATTCGTACCACCAGCGGAAGTTGTAATGACAATTCGTCTTGTCGTCCTTGAGGCGATAGGGGACTCTTGCTGTTGGACCGAGCCAAAAGTCCCAGTCCAGATCCTTGGGCGGCTCGACTGCAGGGATGGGACCGCTGGTTGGATTGCCGCCAATACGACATTCGATGGTCTTGATTTTGCCAAGGCGGCCGGCCCGTACCAGTTCGACAGCCAAGCGAAACATGCCGTTGTAAACCGTTCGCTGCTGGCTGCCCGTTTGCAGGATGCGGCCAGTCTGTCTGGCCGCTTTTATGACTGCCAATGCTTCAGCGACGGTCAGGGTCAACGGCTTCTCGCAGTAGACATCTTTGCCGGCCTTCATGGCGTCGATAGCGATTTGGGCGTGCCAGTGGTCGGGCGTGGCGATCAAGAGACAATCGAGACCTTTATGATCAATTAATTTGCGATAATCACTGTACGGAGCATTGAAGTCCTTGAAGCCTTTTTTACGCATGACTTCTGTGGCATGGCGGCGGTGCCGGCCGTCCACGTCGCAGCCAGCAACGAAAGTCAGCTGCTTGTTCTGCACACACGGCTCGGATTCACTTACGACGCCGAGACTGCGGCTCATCGGGCTGCCGATGCCGACAATGCCCATCGCCAAGGTATCGTTGGCAGATGCTTTCTTTTTGGTTGTTTCTTCGGCGGCCAACCATTGCTGGGCGTACCAGCTGGGCAGTCCTGCGGCGCCCAAGACCGCCAGTGAACGTTGCAGAAAACCGCGCCGTGAAAGATTGCCTCGGTCCATGTCAAACCCCCTTCTAAAGAGAAGACCTAACCACTAGCGGACAAAACCATAGAGCAAGCATGTCCGCATGCCTATTTTCAGAGGCAAGCAGGCAGCTTATCCTACAGTTTTATCCACCAGGCCTAACCACAGAGTCACAGAGAACACAGAGAAGAATACACAGAGAAGTCAAAAAGAAAACGAAAATCTCAAAATAACGGGTACGCCGCTTCGCCACCGGCTATTTTTATTTGTATCTTGTCTGTGTTTTTTCTCTGTGATCTCGGTGACTCTATGGTTCGTTTGGCATCTTCAATACCCTTCACCCTGCACAGCGCCGAGGATCGGTGCCATCTCGCCGCCGTAGCGGAAGTGCCAGCCTTCGGCGGCGCGCATCGTGTGCAGCTCTTCCATCGTCAGGCCATAACGCACAAACCACGGCTTGGCCTTGGCCTTGACGATCTCGTCGATCTGGCGGACGCGCTCAGTGGCTTCGCCGCGCACAAAGCGCTCACGCGCTGCCGGTCCCTCCTGCTGAAAATACTCCTTCCAGAAGGCCCGGCCACCCAAGACGCCGCTGGCGCCGGCAGCTACCGCCATCTCCACTTGTTGCTTGTAAGCCGGGTAATCGACGCCGGCGCTGAGCAGCACCCACGGACGCTCCGAGGCCGCATCTAGCTGGTGCAGATTGTCCATCAACTGGTTCTCGCTGTCCCGGCCCAGCCAGCCGGGAAACTCGGCCTTGTAGATGTCGCAGAAGCGCGACAATTGCCGGGCGCTCTCGATCACGGTCTCGGCCTTGCGATCGAGAAAGCTCTTGCTGTCTTTCTTTTCGCCACCGAATGGAAACGCGATCGTCTCCAGCAGCATCAGAATGTCGTGCTTCTGGCACTCCTCGTAAACCTGCTGAACCAAGGCGAACTGATGCTCGGCGCTTTCCGGTTCGGTCGGTTCGAACTGAGCCAGCAGCTTGACAGCATCGGCGCCCATGCGCTTGATCTTGTCTACGCCCCAGCCCGGCTCGATCTCGCCCAGAGGAGCGCCGACGGCGCTTTCGCGGGCGGCGGATTTTTCGACGCGCACCAACATGCCGACGTGGGCCGGCAGATGAAAACTGGCAATGGTGTTCCAGGCCCCGTAGTAGCCGTCAACAAGAACAGCACTGGCGTGTTTGCTTAGCGCATCGGCCAAGGCGATTTTGGCTTCGACCAACTCATGGTAGGTCGGCTCGCGGTTTTCGCCTTTCTTTTTGAGGCTGTCCTTAATCATGCGAATCATGGAGTTGTTTTGATCGGTGGCCACCATGGTCAGGGTGCCGTTGGCGTTGCAGATGCGCTGTAAGCCGCGCAGTTTGCCGGGCGTCAGGTGAAGGGCCAAAAGGCGAGTGACACTAGTAAAAGCACACTTTTCAGACATGGTAAGGAAGTCTCTCATCAAGGTAGTTTTTTTGCGTTTACGACCGGAAGTCATTCTAGGCGGAAGGGCGATGAGAGCAAGTTGCGCCGCATAACGAGTTGGGGACGTAAGCAACAGATAGACCGGCAAGACGCTCCCGGTTCGTTTGTCGGACGTTGTTAACTCTTGTTAACGTTTGTATGTATCTCTTGTATCTCTTTCTTTACGCTTCTGGCTACGCCGTCCGTGTGGCCCAGCACGGATTTCAAGACGCAACTGCTACTCATCCCATCTATTACGGCAATCAATCTGGCGCTGTCCTTGTTTCGGCACAAGATATGCTCACGTGGTGCTGCGAGCACTCTATAACCATTTGGCCGAATGAAAGCAGGCGGGCTTTTTTCTTGCCTTCGCGCCGGAACATGGTGAAATGAGTCGCCGAAAATGATTAGACTGCCTTTTTCGTTTTGCAGACGAGTTGGAAGTGTGAGCAACAGCGCGTTCGGGTTGTTTGCGCTTTCGACTCATTGGTTTTTTTTCGTAGCACTGATGCATTAAGCAATCCCTGTGTCTTCTTCGTGAGAACCTGCCATGCCTCTTTCCGCCTTGCGCAAATGGTGGCGCCGTCCTTCGACTCGCTCGAAAAAGCCCAGCAAAAAGCCCTACTTCCGCAAGTGTTTTCTAGAGGTCCTCGAAGACCGCACGTTGCTGTCTACCTATACCGTCAACCAGTTGGGCGATGCCGGCGTTGGCACGGGTCTGTCCGGCGATATTCGCTACTGTGTCAACCAGGCCAATCTCAATCCCGGCAGCACGATCAATTTCGACACCACGGCCCTGTTCGGCAGCAGCGGAAGGGGCACCATCTCTCTTAGCCACGGCGAGCTGCCGATCAAAGTCAACATGACTATCCAAGGTCCAAGCTCCGGTCCTTCGGCCGTGACGATCAGCGGCGCCGGTGGCGGAGGTGCCAGTCGTGTTTTCGACATCACTTCCAGCGTGGCCACGGTGACGATTGCCGACCTGACCATCGCCAACGGCAACGCCAATGTTGCTAACACGTCTGTTCCCGGCAACCAAGGAGGCGACATCTTCAACGGCGGTACTCTGACTCTCAGCAATGACATCGTGACGAACGGCCTCTCCACAGGGACCGTCGGCGGCCCGGATGCTCGCGGCGGCGCCATCTTCAACGCCGAGGGAGCCAGCAACACAGGGGCTACCCTGGTTCTGGATAACACCATCGTCGAAAACAGCACGGCCCAAGGTTTGACGGGAGGTATGGGAGAGGGAGGCGGTATCTTCAACGATACCTATGCCACTCTGATCGTGCAGGGCGGTAGTGCGATCCTGAACAATAAGGCTCTGGGCAGTTTCTCTGGGGGGGCTGGCCTGGGAGGAGGCGTTTACAACAACACCGGCGCCACGCTTCAACTCAACGGGAGTAGCATCGCCGCGATCACCTTTGCTGATAACCTGGCTCAGGGCGCCAACGGCAGCAGCGGCCCTGCGGGAATCGCTGGCATCAATGGCAAGAAAGGCATCCCTGGCTCTGACGGCCAAGCCGGCGCTGCTGGCGGCAATGCCGCTGGCGGTGGCATCTTCAGTAGTGGCGCCATTTCGACTCTGCAATATGTTCAATTCTTGGGCAATCAGGCAGTCGCGGGCAATGGCGGCAATGGCGGGGCGGGCGGCGCCGGCGGCAGCGGTACCACCGCCACGGGCGGCAAGGGCGGGGCGGGCGGCGCCGGTGGCGCAGGCGGCAACGCCCAGGGCGGCGGCCTCTATAGCGGCGCGGGGACTTTGACAGCATCCCATCTTGTGTTCGGCGTGGATGGTAACGGACGCGGCAATCAGGCCCTTGCCGGCACCGGCGGCGTCGCGGGGGCGGGCGGCGCGGGCGGCAAGGGCAAGAAGCTCGGGGGCGCCGGGGGAGCGGGCGGTGTCGGCGGCGCCGGCGGCAATGCCCAGGGCGGCGCGGTAGCCAACTACGGCGGCGATGTCTCGTTTACCAACACCACGTTTACTTCCAGCTTGGCCAAGGCCGGGGCGGGCGGCAACGCCGGGGCGGGCGGCAACGCCGGGGCCGCATCGAACAATGGGGCCACAGGCGGAGCAGCTGGGGCAGGTCAGGTCGGTGGACGTGGCGGAGATGCCGTCGGCGGGGCCGTTTTCAATGCGGCCGGCAATCTCCGCATCGTCCAGGGTACGTTTGCTGGCAACCAGGCCTTTGCCGGCGCGGGCGGCGGCGGCGGCGGCGGCGGCGTGGGCGGCACGGGGGGACCGGGAAGCTCCAAAGCCACAGGCGGCCTGGGTGGGGCCGGCGGGGCCGGCGGGGCCGGCGGCAGCGGCGGCAATGCCCAAGGCGGCGGCTTCTATAATCTGGTCGGTACCGTGACGATCAACGGCCCTTCGTTCACGGCCAACACGGCGGGCATCGGCAACCAGGCGATCAGCGGCGGCGGCGGCAGCGGCGGCGCTGGTGGCAATGGCGGACAAGGAGGAGATAATTCCGCTACCAGTGGGAGAACGAAGGGCGGCGACGGCGGCGCTGCCGGCGCGGGAGGTGCGGGAGGCGACGCCGGACTCGCCGAGGGCGGTGCCGGTGGCAACCAGGGTGGCGATACCCATATCACCAACGCCACTTTCACTTCGAACCTGGCCAAGACAGGGATGGGGGGTACAGGAGGCAACGGCGGCACAGGCGGTGCCGGTGGCAACGGCGGCAATGGCGTCAACGGCTACGGCGGTGCCGGCGGCAATGGCGGCGTGGGCGGCACCGGGGGCCCGGGTTTCGGCGGCGCCTTCGCTGTTACGGCCTCGAACCTGACCGTTGCCAACAGCACCTTCGGTGGCAGCGGCTTGGGCAACCAGGTTCTCGGCGGTATGGGTGGCGTCGGCGGCATCGGCGGCACCGTCGGCACCTATGGCCATTCCAGCGCTATTTACAGGCTCAAGAATCCCACGGGCAATGGCGGTCAGGGCGGCCAAGGCGCTGCGGTCTCCGGAGGTGCGCTCTCCGCCAGCGGCAGCACGAAAACTGTTCAGATCACCGGAAGCACCTTTACGGCCAACGCCATTACTTCCGGCAACGGCAATGTTGGCGGAGCAGGAGGGATCTTCAGTGCGGATGGAGCATACCAGGGTTTTAACGGCCAGGGTGGGACCGCAGGTCTTGCCCAGGGCGGAGCCGTCTTTCTGGCCACGACGACTTCCCAGAGCGCGACGCTGAGCAACGACACCCTTGCCGCCAACGACGCAAGCGGTGGCAACGGCGGTGCGGGTACTATCAACGACGGCGAAGGTGGCTTCACCAGCCCTTTTTACGTTATTGGAATCCCTCCGGGCGCTCCTGCAAGCGTAAACGGTTTCGGCAGCAATGGAGGCAACGGCGGCTCGGTCGAGGGGGCAGGTCTCGCGGATGTCAACTACAATTTGAACGTCACCTCCAGCTCGTTTAACGGCAACGTCGGTCTGGCCGGTGCCGGCGGCGCGGGCGGCGGTGCTTCCGCCAAAGAGCCGTACACTTTCCGCGGCGGCGCCGGCGGTGCCGGGGGTAATGTCCTGGGAGGCGGCGTTTTCATCAGCAACAACGGCTCGGCTACCTTGGCCTTCAGTTTCAACGGCGGCTCGGCCTCGAACAATATTCTGACGGGCGGCGCGGGCGGCGGCGGCGGCGATGCCGGCGCGTCCGGCCAATCCAACATCACCGGCGGCGCCGGCGGCGGCGGCGGTTACGTGCAAGGCGGTGGAATCTACATCCTGGCAGGTTCCAATAGCATCAACACCACCAGCCTCACCAACCTCACACTGGCCGGCAACACGATCAGCGGCGGCACGGGCGGTGCTGGCGGCGCCGGCTACAACGCTGCTGGCGGTGCCGGTGGCATTGCTCAGGGCGGTGCTGTCTTCAATACCAGTCTCAACAGTGCCAGCGGCCAGAGTAGCAGCTTGAGCATCACCGCCAGCACCTTGTCCGGCAATGAGGCGGCCGGCGGTGTCGGCGGCAATGCCGGCGCCGCCACCACGCCCAATGGCGGTGCCGGCGGCGCCGGCGGCGCTGGTGGCAACGCCGACGGCGCCGGACTGTACAACGGTGACAACACGCCCTTGACCGTCATCAACAGCACCTTCGGCGGCAGTTCCAGCAATAGCAATACGCCCGCCGCCAATTACAACATCCTCACTGGCGGACGCGGCGGCAGCGGCGGCAACGCTGGCACTCCTGCGGGGGTGACCAAAAACGACGGCGGGTCCGGCGGTACGGGCGGCAGTATCGAAGGCGGAAACGTCTACAACGCCAGCACCGGCACGCTCTTTGTCAATGACACTCTCGTCTACGGCCAAGCTATTGCTTACGGACTCGGCGGACCGGGCGGTAGCGGCGCGGGCAACGGTGGTCAATCAGGAGCTGCCGGCAGCAATGGCATTGGTGAAGGCGGCGGTTTCTTCACTGCTGGCGACACCAACCAGACCAACCAGGTAGGCAACACCATCATCGATCTCAATGCTTCCGCCACCAATTATGTGGTCTCCGGCAACTCCTACTCTACAGCGGACGTCTTCGGCGCCTTTTCCGATCTGGGAAATAATATTCTCGGCACCCCTACCGCCGATGCTGCTATCTATGGCTTCACCGCCAGCAGCGATCAGTTCGGCGTCACTGCAGCCCAGCTGAACCTGGGACCGCTCCAGAACAACGGCGGGCCAACGATGACCGATGCCTTGCTCAACAACAGCAACGGAGTAAGCGACGCCATTGACAAGGGCAATAACCTCTTGGTCATCACCACGTTCGCCAGTCTGTTTGGTCCCAATCCTGATGATCAACGAGGGGCTGGATTCCCCCGTATCTACTCTCCAAGCGGCACTCCCACAGTAGACGTAGGCGCTTTCGAGTATCAACCTGCGGACCTTGCTCCGCCTGTCCTGACCGATCCCGGACCTCAGACCAACGACGAAGGTGCTGTCCTCTCGACTTCGAACAATACTGCACTGCAAATCAAGGGACAGAACGTTAGCAACTTCCGCGCCACGGGTTTGCCGCCGGGACTAAGCATCAATGCCGCCACGGGTGTGATCTCTGGTACAATTAATCCCTATGCCGTCACCAATGACAAACCTTCTCAGGACTTCCCCGTCACCGTCACCGCCACACACAACGGTTATTTGACAGACATCAACTTCATTTGGACGATCAACGACACCACTGCCCCAACCATAACCAACAATCCCGGCGACCAAACCAACAACGAAGGCGACACGCTCTCTGTAACCAATGGCAAGGCAGTACAGATCACAGCTACCGATGCCGACACCTTCACCGATGTGGTCAATGGCGTACATACCCTGCCGCCGGGACTGAGCATCAACAGCAGTGGTCTGATCACGGGAACCATCGACCCCTATGCCGTCACCAATGGTCAACCCTCACAAACCTTCCAGGTCACCATCACTGCTATTGACACGGATAACACCACCAATCCCAACTCGGCTCCCCTCACCTTCAACTGGACGATCAACGACACCACTGCCCCAACCATAACCAACAATCCCGGCGACCAAACCAACAACGAAGGCGACACGCTCTCTGTAACCAATGGCAAGGCAGTACAGATCACAGCTACCGATGCCGACA
>Ga0209061_1001135_pt1 | contig 48319 bp, 49 predicted proteins | sample Coa_R1_10_FD_187157 | JGI IMG/M metagenome (GOLD analysis project Ga0209061, IMG submission 187157) | Surface soil microbial communities from Centralia Pennsylvania, which are recovering from an underground coalmine fire - Coalmine... | ecosystem: Environmental > Terrestrial > Soil >...
AGCGGACGCGCCGGCGGGTCTTCGTCGAGTACGTGCTGCTCGGCGGCGTCAACGACTCGCCTGCGCAGGCCCGGGCGCTCGCGCAGCTCCTCGGGCGCGAGCGGTTCAAGGTCAACCTGATCCCCTACAACCCGACGGGCCGCTACGAGGCGTCGCCGCGAGAACGGATCGCCGCCTTCCGGCGCGAGTTGGAACGGGCCCGGGTGCCCGTCACGGTGCGCCTGACGCGAGGCCGCGACATCGAGGCCGCCTGCGGCCAGCTCGCCGCCGCAGCCCGGGAGCGCCGGCGAGCGCGTCCCGCCGTCGCTGCCGGATGAGCCGTCTCGCCTTCGAGCGCGAGACGTTCACGGCCGAGCTGCTCGACCCGCGGCGCGGCTTCGAGCGGACGCGGATGCAGGTCGAGGCGCGCCGCGACCCGCTCACCGGCCACAGCGCGCGGATCCTGCCGCCGGAGAGCTTCCCGCCGCCCGCCCGCCACGACCTCGAGCGCCTGGCGGCGGCGACCCGGGAGGGCTGCCCGTTCTGCCCGGAGCGGATCGACGGCGAGACGCCGCGCTTCCCGCCCGAGCTCTGGCCGGAGGGACGGATCGCCGCCGGCGAGGCCGTCCTCTTCCCCAATCTCGTCCCCTACGCGAAGTGGAGCGCGGTCTCCGTCTACTCGCCCCGTCGGCACCTGCTGCCGCTCGCCGAGCTGACGCCCTCGCTCGTCGCCGGCAACCTCCTCGCCCAGCGCGAGTTCGGCCGTGCCGTTCGCGCCCACGACCCGGCCGCGAGGTGGCTGAGCGTGAACGCCAACCATCTTGCCCCCTCGGGCAGCTCGATCTTCCACCCCCACCTGCAGGGCAGTGCCCATCCCCAGCCGACGACGATGCAGCGGCTGCTGGCGGAGCTGCCGCCCGGGCGCCTGCGCGCCTACCTCGAGGCCGAGCGCGCCGACGGCGCCCGCCTGCTCGCCTCGGCTGACGGCGTGCACTGGCTGGCGGCCTTCGCGCCGCTCGGCCCTGCGGAGCTCCGCGCCGTCGTCGAGGGCGCCGGCTCGCTGCACGAGCTCCCCGAGCCGCGAATCGAGGCGCTGGCCCGCGGTCTCGCCGCCGGGCTCGGGGTGTACGACCGGCTCGGCTTCCAGAGCTTCAACCTCGCCCTCTACGGCGTCCCGGGCCGCGAGGTCCTGCTGCTGCGCCTCGTCGCCCGCGCCTACGTCGGCGCCGCCGAACGCTCGGACGCGATGTGGAGCGAGCGCTTGCACTGGGAGGCCGCGACCGACCTCGCCCCGGAGCGGGTCGCCGAGCTCGCGCGGCCCGCCTTCGCCCCGTAGCCAGCCGCTCAGGCGCCGCCCGGCGCGTCGGCGGCGAGCGCCCGCACCACGCCGACCACCTGCGGGTGGCGCTCGAAGCCGTACACGACGACCGGCTGCTTCGCCGCCCGCACCTCATCGAGCCGCTGCACGGGCTGGCCGTGCGGCGCCTGCCGCAGCAGCTCCGGCTGCTCCGCCGCCTCGCGCGCGATGGCGAGCATCGCGTCGCAGAAGGCATCGAGCGTCTCCTTGGTCTCGCTCTCGGTGGGCTCGATCATCAGCGCCTCGGGAACGACCAGGGGGAAGTAGATCGTCGGCGGGTGGAAGCCGTAGTCCATGAGGCGCTTGGCGACGTCGAGGGCCGTGCAGCCGTGCTCCCGCTTCAGCGTGCGCGCCGAGAGGACGAGCTCGTGCATGCAGCGCCGGTCGACGGGCAGGTCGTAGGCGGCTCGCAGCCGCGCGAGCACGTAGTTCGCGTTCAGCACGGCGGCCTCCGACATCTCGCGCAGACGGGGGCCCCACATCCGGATATAGGCGTACGAGCGGACGAAGACGCCGAACGGTCCCGTGAACCCGCGCACCTTGCCGATCGTCTGCGGGCGGTCGTACTCCAGGCCGAAGCGGCCGTCCGGCCGCCGCACCACGGCCGGCACGGGCAGGAAGGGCTCGAGCATGCCGCGGACCGCGACCGGGCCTCCGCCGGGCCCGCCGCCGCCGTGCGGCTGCGAGAACGTCTTGTGCAGGTTGATGTGCACGATGTCGAAGCCCATGTCGCCCGGGCGCGAGATGCCGCAGACGGCGTTGAGGTTCGCCCCGTCGTAGTACATCAACGCCCCCGCGCCGTGGAGGATCCGCTCGATCTCCTCGATGTGCTCGTCGAACAGGCCGAGGGTCGAGGGGTTGGTCAGCATCAGGGCCGCGGTCCGCTCGTCCACCTTCTCACGCAGCTCGGCGAGGTCGACGTTGCCCCGCGCGTCGGTGCGCACCGGCGTCAGCTCGTAGCCGGCCATCGTCACCGAGGCGGGGTTCGTGCCGTGCGCCGTGTCGGGGATCACCACCCGGCGCCGCTGCTCGCCCTCGCCGCGCGAGGCGAAGTAGGCGCGAACGAGCAGCAACCCGGTCAGCTCGCCCTGCGAGCCGGCCGCCGGCTGCAGCGAGACGGCGTCCAGGCCGGTCACCTCGGCCAGGATCTCCTGCAGCCGCCACATCAGCTCGAGCGCTCCCTGGGCTCCCTCCTCCTCCTGCAGGGGGTGCAGCCTGGCGAAGCCCGGGAGCGCCGCGAGCCGCTCGTTGACGCGCGGGTTGTACTTCATCGTGCACGACCCGAGCGGGTAGAAGCCCGTGTCGACCCCGAAGTTGCGCCGGGAGAGCTCGGTGAAGTGCCGCACGAGCTCGAGCTCCGAGACCTCGGGCAGACGGGGCGGCTCCGTCCGCCGCAGCTCCTCCGGCACCTCGACTCGGGGCAGCCCCGCCGGGCGGGGCAGCAGCGAGGCGCGCCGCCCGGGGCGCGACTTCTCGTAGATCAGCCGCACGGCCCGGCCTTCATCCGGCGACCTCGGCCAGCACCTCGGCCAGCCGGTCGATCTCCGCCGGGCTGCGCCGCTCGGTGACGGCCACGAGCAGGGCATCGTCCAGCCCCTCGTAGTCCCGTCCGAGGGCGTAGCCGGGGTGGACACCGCGCTCGCGCGCCGCCGCTACGACCTGGCGCGCGTTCCGTCCGACCCGGATGGCAACCTCCCTGAACGTTGCCTTGCCAGGAAACACGAGCTCCAGTCCCGCTCGCTCGACGAGACGCTTCTTCGCGTACTCGGTCAGCGAGAGGCAGAGCTCCCCCAGCTCGCGCAGCCCCTGCGGGCCCAGCCAGGTCAGGTAGACCAGGCCGCCGAGCGCGAGCAGCGTCTGATTCGTGGTGATGTTGGACGTCGCCTTCTCCCGCCGAATGTGCTGCTCCCGGGTCTGCAGGGTGAGGACATAGCCGCGCTCGCCCGCGGCGTCCACCGTCTCGCCCACGATCCGCCCCGGCAGGCGCCGGACGAGGTCGGCCCGGGCGGCTAGGAAGCCGAAGTGCGGGCCACCGAACGAGAGCGTGTTGCCCGCCGGTTGTCCTTCGCCGACGGCCAGGGCCGCGCCGTAGTCTCCCGGCGGGGAGAGCACGCCGAGCGTGAGCAGGTCGACGTGGGCCACGGGCAGAGCTCCCGCCTCGGCTGCGCGGGCGGCGAGGTCGGGGGCCGGCTCGAGGCAGCCGAAGAAGTTGGGCTGCTGGAAGATGACCGCGGCGGCGCCGGCCGCAGCTCGCCCGAGCTCGTCGGGATCGGTCGTTCCGTCGCGCTGCGGCACCTCGACGACCTCGAGGCCGAAGCCGACCGCATAGGTCTTCACCACCTGCCGAACCTGGGGGTTGGTGGCCTCGGTGACGACGACCTTGCGCCGGCCGGTGGCGTGTTTCGCGACGTAGCAGGCGTCGGCGGCGACGCTGGCGCCGTCGTAGCCGGAGGCGTTCGAGACGTCGAGGCCGGTCAGCTCGCAGATCGCGGTCTGGTACTCGAAGATCGCCTGCAGCACGCCCTGGCTCATCTCCGGCTGGTAGGGGGTGTACGCGGTCAGCAGCTCGCCGCGCTGCAGGACGGCGTCGACGACCGCCGGCACGTAGTGGTCGTAGATCCCCGCCCCGAGGAAGCACAGCTCCCGCCCGGCGTGAGCGTTCCGGTCGGCGAGCGCGGAGACGTGCTCGACCACCTCCTGCTCGGAGAGCGGCGGCTCGAGCGTCAGCGCGCGCTGCAGCCGAACCGCCTCCGGCACCTCGCGGAACAGCTCCTCGATCGAGCCGGCGCCGATCGTGCGCAGCATCTCGGCACGGTCGGCGTCGGTGAGCGGAAGGAAGGGGTGGCTCACAGGCGCGCGGGCGGTGTCACTGCTCGGCCAGCAGCCGCCGGTAGGCCTCGGCGTCGAGGAGCGCCTCGGCCTCGCCGGGGTCGCTGAGCCGGACCCGCACGAGCCAGCCGCGCCCGTAGGGGTCGTCGTTTACCGTCTCCGGCGCGTCGAGCACGGCCTGGTTCACCTCGAGCACCTCGCCGGAGAGGGGCGCGATCAGGTCGGAGACGGCCTTCACCGACTCGACCTCGCCGTAGGCGGTGTCCTTGGTGATGCGCGCCCCGACCTGCGGCGGCTCGAAGTGGACGAGCTCGCCGAGCGAGTCGGCGGCGAACCACGTGATCCCGAGCACGGCCTCGTCGCCGTCGATGCGGGCCCAGTCGTGCTCGGGGTGGTAGCGGAGATCCTCCGGATAGCTCTCGGTCGCAGCCATCTCACTCCTCCCCGGTCGTGGTGCGCTTGTAGATCGGCTTCGGCACGACCCGCGCCTGGCGCGGCCGGCCGCGCACGTCGATCGTCAGCGAGGTGCCGGGGCGCGCCTGCGCCGCCGGCACGTAGCCCAGGCCGATCCCGACCTCCAGCATCGGCGAGTACGAGCCGGAGGTGACCTCGCCCCCGCCGGCGATCGGCATGCCCCGGCGCGGGACGGCCGCCTCGTCCATCACGAACGCGACGAGCCGCCGCTCGGGCCCTTCGGCCTTGATGCGGCGCAGAGCCTCGACCCCTTCGAACTGCTTGTCGAGCGCGCAAACCCAGCCCAGGCCGGCCGAGATGGCGTCGGTGTCGGGGCCGATGTCGTTGCCGTGCAGCGGGTAGCAGACCTCGAGCCGCAGCGTGTCCCTCGCGCCGAGGCCGCAGGGGACGACGCCGCGTTCCAGCACGGCGTCCCAGAGCCGGACTGCGTCTTCGCTCGCGCAGAGCAGCTCGCAGCCGTCCTCGCCGGTGTAGCCGGTCCGGTTGACCATCACCTCGACGCCGGCGAGCGCGCCCTCGGCGAAGGTGAACGGGGGCGCCGGCGACAGGCCGAGCCGCTCGATCGCCCGCGGCCCCTGGACGGCGAGCAACGCGTACTCGTCGGAGACGTCCCGGACGTCCGAGCCGCGCAGCTCGCGCTCCTTCAACCAGGCGTAGTCGGTCTCGCGGTTGGCGGCGTTGACGACGAGGAGGTACGAGTGCCGGTCGAGCCGGTAGACGATCAGGTCGTCCACGATCCCGCCCTCCTCGTTCGTCAGCAGGGTGTACTGCGCCTGGCCCGGCTCGAGCCGGTCGAGGTCGTTCGAGAGCGCGCCCTGCAGCAGTTCGTGCGCGCGGGGCCCCTCGACCTCGAGCTCGCCCATGTGCGAGACGTCGAAGACCCCGGCGTCGGTGCGCACCGCCCGGTGCTCGGCGAGGACGCCTTCGTACTGGACGGGCATCTCCCAGCCCGCGAACGGCACGAGCCGCGCCCCGAGCTCGACATGCCGGGAATGGAGCGGCGTGTGCTGCAGCGTCTGGGGCATGGCTACGGCCGATCCTAGTGGGTCGCCGTCGCGTCCCGGCTCGCTGCTGCGGCCCGGCTCCGTCGCCACCCGCGCCCGACCGGCGAGGGCCGAAGACGGAGCCGCCCCGGCTCGTCGGGCGACGGGCCGGGGCGGCGGACCGGGTCGTGGGGCCGACGCGTAGCGCCGACCCTGTTGAGGGCACCGAACCTGTGCCCCGATCGAGGCCAGCCAAACCTCGCGGGCGCCGCTACTCGTCCCGCAGGAAGGAGGGCACGTCGAGCGCCTCGCCGGTCTGCTCCGGCGGCTCGGCGGCCAGCCCGAGCGGTGCGTCCGCGAAGGCGGAGCGCCGGCGCCGTCGCTGCCCGCCGAAGCCGGTGGCGATCACGGTGACGCGCACCTCGTCGCCGAGGGCGTCGTCGATCACGGCGCCGAAGATGATGTTCGCGTCCGGGGCGGCCGCGCTCGTCACCACCTCGGCCGCCTCGTTGACCTCGAACAAGCCGATATCCGGCCCGCCGGTGATGTTCAGCAGGATGCCGGTCGCGCCGTCGATCGACGACTCGAGCAGCGGCGAGGAGACGGCGGCCCGCGCGGCCTCGACCGCCCGGCTCTCGCCGCGGCCGCTGCCGATCCCCATCAGCGCCGAGCCGGCGTCGCGCATGATCGTCCGTACGTCGGCGAAGTCCAAGTTGACGAGGCCGGGGACGGTGATCAGGTCCGTGATCCCCTGCACGCCCTGGCGCAGGACGTCGTCGGCCAGCGTGAAGGCCTCGACGACCGAGGTCTGCTTCTCCACCACCTGCAGCAGCCGGTCGTTCTCGATCACGATCAGCGTGTCGACGCGTTCGCGCAGGCTCTCGATCCCCTGCTCGGCCTGCTGGGCCCGCTTTCGCCCTTCGAAGCCGAACGGGCGGGTCACGACGCCGACCGTCAGCGCCCCCAGCTCGCGCCCCAGCTCGGCGAGGATGGGCGCCCCGCCGGTGCCGGTGCCGCCGCCTTCACCGGCCGTGATGAAGATCATGTCGGCGCCCTTCAGCGCCTCCTTCAGCTCGTCCCTGCTCTCCTGGGCGGCCGCTTGGCCGACCGCCGGGTCGGCGCCCGCGCCGAGCCCGCGGGTCGCGGCGGAGCCGATGTGGATCTTCACGTCGGCGTCGCAGACCATCAAGGCCTGCGCGTCGGTGTTCACCGCGATGAACTCCACGCCGGAGAGGCCGGCGTCGACCATCCGGTTGACGGCGTTCGTGCCGCCGCCGCCGACGCCGACGACCTTGATCACGGCGAGGTAGTTCCCGGCTGTGTCGCTCGCGTTCATCGGCTTCGAGGATGAACCTCCAGTAGAGGATCGGGGCAGGATCGGCCCACGTCGTGCCGGAGCGTACGTGGCCTCGAGCTTGCTGTCAACCAGAGGTCGAGGGACATACCATCAACCTCGACTAGAGGTTTGCATCCGGGTGGAGGACGGTGCGGGGCCAGCCACGGGGCGCGAGGGCACGCTCAGGTCGAGCACGGCCGAGCCGGCCGGCAGCACGGGAAGCGCCCGCGTAGCCACGGCGACCTTCAGGCGCACGCTCGACGGCGCGCCGAGGACGAGCTCGAGCCCGGAGCGAAGCCGGAAGACGAGGACGCCGCCGGCATACGAGGCGGACGCGACCCGGGAGGCGAAGCCGCCGCTCGCGCCGAGCGCGCGGGCGGCTGCTCCTCCGAGGTTGCGCCCGAGCAGCTCGCCGGCCCGGACGGGGGTGCGGGCAGCGAGCCAGATTCGCGGCAGCGACCGCTCGTTGCGGGCGGCGATCCGCCCGAGCACCCGGCCGCGGGCGGAGACGAGCCAGGCGCTGCGGCCGAGCCGCAGGACGGCGACCGGGCGCTCGGGGACGACCTCGACGCGCAGCGTGTGCGGGAAGGCGCGGTCGTAGCTCGCTCGCACGACGACGGGCAGCGCCTCGACGCGCCGCAGGAGCGCGGCGCCGTCGAGGCCGACCAGGCTTCGTCCGAGGAGCGGCGCGAGGCTGCGGCGGACGGCGGCCGCGACGGGCGCGGGCGCCCCCTCCACCTCGATGCGCTGGAGGGCGAAGAGCGACGTCTCTCGGGCGACGAGGTAGCCGGCGGCCGCGAGCGCGACGAGCCCGAGCCCGGTCGCGAGGGCGCGCCGCGTCGGGGCGAGCCGGGCCGCGGCGGCGCGCGCCCGGCCTCGCGGCGGCGCTGGGCGCCGCGGCAGCGCGGCCGCGGCGGCGCGCGCCTGGCGGCGAGGACGAGCGTTCGCGGCCACGCTCCGAGTGTTCGGCGCCGGAGCCGTCCCTCCTACGGCTCGGGCAGCTCGAGCGGGCCGATGAGCTGCACCTCGTGCTCGAGCAGGACCCCGAACCGGTCGCGCACCCGCCGGCGCGCTTCGGCCATCAGCGCCAGGGCGTCGGCCGTGGTGGCACCGCCCGCGTTCTCGATGAAGTTGGCGTGCTTCGGCGAGATCCGGGCGCCACCGACCTGGTAGCCCTTGAGGCCGCACGCCTCGAGCAGCTGGCCGGCGCTCAGCTCGTGCTCGGGATTCTTGAACACGCTGCCGAAGGTGCGACGGTTGGTCGGCTGCGCCTGCTTGCGGCGGATGTTCAGCTCCCGCACCGTAGCCTTGATCTCCGCCGGCGGGCGGGGTCGCAGCCGCAGCTCGGCGCGGAGCACGACCTGCCCCTCGGCCAGCGCGGAGCGACGGTAGGCGAGGCCGAGCTCGGCCGGCGTCAGCCAGCCGCTGCCCTCTGCGGTTGCGACGAGGGCCCGCTCGAGGACGCCGGCGAAGTCGCCACCGTAGGCGCCGGCGTTCATCCGGACCCCGCCCCCGACCGTGCCGGGGATGGCGCAGGCGAACTCGAAGCCGCCGAGGCCGGCCGCCCGCGCCCGGTGCAGGACGACGGCGTTCGGGGCGCCGCCGCCCGCGCGCACGAGGTCGCCCTCGATCTCGACGGCCGCCAGCTCGCCCGCGAGCTTGAGGACGAGCGCGTCGACGCCCTCGTCGGCCGCGAGCAGGTTCGAGCCGAGCCCGACGACCGCCACGGCCAGGCCGCGCCTCGCCGCCCAGCGGAGCAGGTCGCCGGCCTCCCGCTCCGACTCCGGGCGGGCGAACAGCCTGGCCGGGCCGCCGGTGCCGAGCGTGGTGAAGCGGGCGAGCGCCACCTCGCGGGCGAGCTTCACCGCAGCGCCTCGAGCAGGAGCGGGGCGGCTCGGTCGACGTCGCCGGCGCCGAGGGTGAGCACCGTGTCGCCGGGCCGGGCCCAGGCGGCGAGGATCGCCGCCGCCTGGTCGAGCGCCGGCGCCCAGCCGATGCGCATCCCGGGCCGGAGCCGGGCGAGCTCCTCCACGATCAGCCGGCCGCTCACGCCCGGCTCGGGCTCCTCCCGGGCCGGGTAGATCTCGGTCACGCAGACGGCGTCGGCGACGGCGAGGGCGCGTGCGAAGCCGTATGCGAGGTGGCGGGTGCGGGAGTACAGGTGCGGCTGGAAGAGGACGAGCACCCGGCCTCCGTCGCGGACCGCGGCCAGGTCGGCGGCGAGCTCGGCGGGGTGATGGGCATAGCTGTCGAGCACGGCGACCCCACCCGACGTGCCCTTCGCCTCCAGCCGCCGGGCCACGCCGCGGAACTCGCTGAGCGCCGCTTCCGCGGCGTCGCGCGCGACGCCGGCGAGCTCGAGCGCGGCCAGGGCGGCGGCCGCGTTGCGGCGGTTGTGCTCGCCGGGAACCGCCAGGTCGAGCTCGAGCGGCGGCAGCTGCTCGCCGTAGACGACGTTCGGCGCCGTCGCGAGCCAGGCGTCGAAGAACGCCTCGAGCTCGGCGCGGGAACGGAAGGTCGCGTGGTGGTCGAGGTCGACGTTGAGCAGGACGGCGATCTGCGGTCGTAGCGCAGCGAGCGAGCGGTCCGACTCGTCGCCCTCGGCGACGAGCCAGCCCGAGCCGGCGCGGGCGTTGCCGCCGAGCTGGGGTACCTCGCCGCCGATCAGGAACGCCGGGTCGAGCCCCAGGCGGTCGAGGCAGAAGGCGATCATCGCGCTCGTCGTGGTCTTGCCGTGCGCGCCGGCGACGACGATCGTCGGCTGCAGGGAGACGAGCTCGGCAAGCAGCTGCGCGCGCGGGCGGCCGGCGACGCGGCCGGCGAACGCGCTCGAGACGTAGACCTCCCAGCCCGGCGGCGGCGGCGGCGGCTGCGGCGAGATCTCCACCGCGACGTCGCCCAGGTGACGCAGGTAGGGCGTCTCGGCCCGGTCCCAGCCGGCCACCTCGGCGCCCCACGCGCGGGCGAGCAGGGCGTACCCGCTCATGCCGGCTCCGCCGATCCCGGCGATCCAGATCCGCCTACCGGCGAGCAAGGGCGACGAGCTCATCCGCGATCACCTCCGCTGCCCGAGGTCTCGCCACCCTGCGCATCGCTGCGCGCATCGCCTCGAGCCGGGCGTCGTCGGCGAGCAGCTCTTCGACCACGCGGGGGGCGCGCGCCGCCTGCGCTTCGGGGACGACGACCGCGCCGCCCGCCTCGGCGAACCAGCGCGCGTTCTTGTCCTGGTGGCGGCCGGTGGCGAAGGCGCCCGGCACGAGCACGGCCGGCAGGCCGGCGGCGGCGAGCTCCCAGACCGAGCCGCCGGCGCGGGCGAGCGCGACGTCGGCCGCCCCGTAGGCGACTCCGATCTCGGCCATGAACGGCCGCAGGAGGTAGTCGGGGCGCGTGACGCGCCCGCGCAGCTCCGGGTAGTCGCGTTCCCCGCAGAGGTGGACGACCGCCGGGCCAGCCTCGGCCCAGGCGGCGAGCGCGGCCTCGTTCAGCAGGCGGGCTCCCAGCGAGCCGCCGAAGACCAGGACGACCGGCGCCTCGACCGGCAGGCCGAGCCGTCTGCGGGCCTCCGTCCGCTCGAGCGCGAGCGAGGCGGCGGGGATCGGCCGGCCGACCGCCCGGTAGCGCTGGCCGTCCCGGCCGAGCGGGAAGGCCAGGAAGACCCGGTCGGCGAGGGGCGCCGCCAGGCGGTTCGCGAGGCCGAGGTGCGCGTCGGCCTCCGTCAGCGCGCAGGGGATCCGGCGCAGCCTGGCGGCGAGCAGCATCGGCCCGGCGACGTAGCCACCGGCGCCCAGCACCGCGTGCGGGCGGCGCTGCTCGAGGATTCGCAGGCAGGCGCGCGGCGCCGTGAGGGCCCGACCGAGCGCGACGGCGAGCTCCGGGCCCGGCCGGCGCGGCAGACCGGAGACGACGAAGGGGTCGAACTCGTAGCCGAGCTCAGGGACGAGGCGCGCTTCGACGCGATCCGGCGACCCGGCGAAGGTCACCAGCCCTCCGCGCCGGCGCAGCGCCTCGGCGACCGCCAGCGCGGGCGCGACGTGCCCGACCGTCCCCCCGGCCGCGATCAGGAACCGCAGCTGCTGCTCGTCCGCCATTGCCACGCGCGATGTTAAGGAGCACGCCGACCGCGGCGAGCGTCACCACGAGGCTCGAGCCGCCGTACGAGACGAAGGGCAGCGGGATCCCGGTCAGGGGCGCGACCCCGGTGGTCGCCGCCATGTTGATCGCCGCCTGCCCGCAGACGAGGGTGGTGACGCCGGCGGCGAGGCGCTTCGCGAACGGGTCGCGGGCGCCGATCGCGAGGCGGACGCCGGCGTAGGCGAACACGCAGAAGGCGGCCACGAGGAGCGTCACGCCGACGAGCCCCAGCTCCTCGCCGACGACGGCGAACATCATGTCGGTGTGCGCTTCCGGCAGGTAGTGGAGGCACTCGATGCACTGGCCGAGGCCGCGGCCGAAGATGCCGCCCGAGCCGAGGCTGATCAGGGCCTGGACGTTCTGGAGTCCGGCCCCCGTCGGGTCCTTCCAGGGGTCGAGGAAGGTCAGGAGGCGGTCGCGCCGGTAGGGCGACGACCAGGCGGCGACTGCGGCGCCGGCGGCGACGATGCCGTATGCGGTGGCGAGCAGTGGCAGGCGCGTGCCCGAGACCAGCAGGATCGCCCCCACCACGAGCAGGATGGTGAGCGCGGTGCCGAGGTCTGGCTCGACGAGGACGAGCACGGCGAAGAGGCCGACGAGCAGCCCGATCGGACGCCAGAGCTCGCGCAGCGTCCGGGGGGCCGGGCGGCGGGAGAGGTGGGCCGCAGTCCAGACGACGAGTGCGAGCTTGGCGAGCTCCGACGGCTGGAAGACGAGCGGGCCGACGCCGATCCAGCGGCGCGCGCCGTTGATCCGCTCGCCGACGGCGAGCACGGCCAGGCAGAGGACGAGCGCGCTCACGACGAGCCCGGGCGCGAGGGTTCGCAGCCGCTCGAGCGGCAGGCGCGAGACGACGACGCAGAGCGTCAGCCCGACGAGGGCGTAGACCGTCTGGCGCTCGACGTAGCCGAGCGGGTTGGCGTTGCCGAGCGCCGCCGAGCCCGACGTGGCGCTGTAGACCATGACCAGCCCGAAGAGGACGAGCGCGGCGGTCACGAGGACGAGGAGGTTCCACTCGAACGGCAGCTCCCGCCCGGCGGGGCCCGGTCGCCGCTCGCCCTTCACTCGAGCTCCCCGACCAGGCGGCGGAACGTGTCGCCGCGCTCCTCGAAGCTCGCGAACTGGTCGTAGCTCGCGCAGGCGGGCGAGAGGAGGACGACATCCCCGGGCTCGGCGTCGCGGGCAGCGAGGGCGACGGCCGTGGCGAGGTCCCCCGCCTGGACGTAGGCGCGCCCTGCCTGCTCGAGCGCGGCGGCGAGCTGCTCGGCCGCCGCCCCGACCAGGTACACGGAGCGGACGTTGGCCGGGAGGCCGCGGGCGAACGGGCCGAAGTCCTCGCCCTTCGGCGAGCCGCCGAGGATCAGCCGCAGCGGCGCGGCGTAGGCGGCGACCCCGCGCCGGGCGGCGGCGGTGTTGGTCGCCTTGGAGTCGTTGACCCAGCGAACCCCGCGCAGCTCGCGGACGAGCTCGAGCCGGTGCGGCACGCCCCGGAACGTGCGCAGCGCTTCGCCGATCGCGGCGTCGCACACGCCGGCAGCCCGGGCGGCGGCGGTCGCTGCGGCTGCGTTCTCGCGGTTGTGGCGGCCGGGAAGGAGCGGCTCGGCCGGCAGCGGGTCGTCGGCGGAGAACTCGACCCCGGCGATCCCGAAGCCGCGCGGCACGACCTTCACGCCGGCGCGCTCGAAGATGCGCAGCTTCGCCGCCCGGTAGGCCTCGAAGCTGCCGTGCCGGTCGAGGTGGTCGGGCTCGAGGTTCAGGAGGACGGCGATCCGGCAGGCGAGCGCGTGCACGTCTTCGAGCTGGAAGCTCGAGAGCTCGCAGACGATCCAGGTTTCCTGGCCGGCGACCTGCTCGGCGACCTCGGTCAGCGGCCGGCCGACGTTGCCGGCCACCTCGGCCGTGCGGCCAGCGGCGCGGAGGATCGCTCCCAGCAGCTCGCTGGTCGTCGTCTTGCCGTTGGTGCCGGTGACGCCGACGAGCCGAGCCGCCGCCGGCAGCAGCCGGTACCCGAGCTCGACCTCGCTCCAGACGGGGATGCCGCGGGCCCGCGCGGCCGCGACGGGCGGCGCGTGCGCCGGCACGCCCGGGCTCTTGACGACCAGATCCACCCCGTCCAGCAACGCCTCCTCCTCGCTTCCCAGCCGAAGTTCGACACCGGCCTGCGCGAGCCTTCCCGGGTCGGCCGCGGCGGAGCGGTCGGCGGCGACGACCTGGACCCCGCGCCGCGCCAGCGCGAGCCCTGCCGCCCGGCCCGAGCGGGCGAGGCCGACGACGAGCGCTCGGCGCGGCAACCAGGCCGCTTCGGCCGTCGGCCGGCCGGGACCTGGCCCGCTCACGACGCGCGGCTCCCCCCAGTGGGGGGCGCGGTCCCCCTGAGGTCAGCGTACGGGCGCAGCTGTGACGGCTTCCCGGCTGGTTCGTGCCGAATGCGGTACGGGTCCACCGTCCGGTTTTCCCTCGTCAGCCGAGACGGCCGCTGACGAGGGTCTCGCCGTCCGCCTGCCCGACCTCGACCGCCTCGAACCCCGCCGCGGCGAGCGCGCGCGCGAGCGCCTCGCCGGCTCGTGCCGCCGGCGCGGCGAGCGAGACCCGGCCGGCGGGCGAGAGCACACGCCGCAGCTCCACCGCCGCCGCTGGCAGCGCCCCGTCGTCGGTTGCGATCCGCCCGACGGCCGCCGCGACCGCCCCGTCCGGCAGCGGAAGGACGGGCGTCTCGCCGACCAGGTAGGCGACGCCGCTCGCCCCCGCCTGATGCGCCTCGGCGAGCAACTCCTCGAGGTCGTCCACCTGCGAACGGACGACGTAGACCCAGCCGTCGCCGACCCGTTCGTGGGCGGCGAGGACGAGCGGTCCGTCCCCGAGGACGAGCACGTCCTCTTCCGGCTCGAGCCGGGCGCGGTCCAGCAGCGCGCGCTCCACCTCGGACGTCACACCTGCGCGAAGTAGTAGCGGTAGTAGAGGGCGAAGCCGGCCGCGCACAGCAGCCCGGCCACGATCCAGAAGCGGGTAGTGATCTTGGTCGCCGACCACGCCTTCATCTCGAAGTGGTGGTGGATGGGCGTCATCAGGAACACCCGGCGCCCGAGGTACTTGAACGTGAAGACCTGGATCATCACCGACAACGCCTCGATCACGAAGATCCCGCCGATCAGGAGCAGGAGCAGCTCGACCTTCATCATGATCGCCAGCGCCGCCAGCGCACCCCCGAAGGCCATCGAGCCCGTGTCCCCCATGAAGACCTCGGCCGGCGAGGCGTTGAACCAGAGGAAGCCGACCGCCGCTCCGATCAGCGCCGCGCCGACGATCGCCAGGTCGAGCGTGGTCAGGTTGCGATGCGCAGGCGGGCCCGAGCGCACGTAGGAGACGACGTTCATCGCCGTGAAGGTGAAGAGCGCGATGATCGCCGTGCCCGCCGCGAGCCCGTCCACCCCGTCGGCGAGGTTCGTCCCGTTGGCCGCTCCGCCGATGATCAGGAAGAGGAACACGTACCAGCCCCACGACAGCGGCAGCGAGACGTCGGCGATCGGCACGTAGACGTTCGTGCTCAGGCGCAGGTGGTAGGCGACGCCGGCGATCACCGCGGTCACGGCGGCCAGCAGCACGAGCTTCCAGCGTCCGGGGAGTCCGAGCGAGCGCTTGTGGGTCAGCTTGATGAAGTCGTCGAGGAAGCCGATCGCCCCGCAGGCCAGGGTCGTGAACAGCACGGTCAGCGACTGGAGACGGAAGTGGCTGACCGGGAGGAAGGCGACCGTCACAGCGAACAGGATCAGCAAGCCGCCCATGGTCGGCGTCCCCTGCTTTCCCCAGTGCATCTCGGGAAGCTCCTCGCGGATGTGCTGCCCGAACTCGTGCCGGCGCAGGAAGCGGATGAACGAGGGCCCGACCGCGAGCGAGACGGCAAGGCCGACTGCGGCAGCGACGAGGACCCGGATCACGGCCGCGGCTCCAGCAGCGCCTCGACGACCGCCTCGAGGCCGACCGAGCGTGACCCCTTGACCAGCACGGCGTCGCCCGGCCGGACGAGGCGGCGGGCGGCCTCGACCGCCTCGGCGGCGGTCGCCACCCACTCGTGCGGCCGGTAGCGGCGCGCGAGCTCCCCGACCCCCAGGACGACATCCACCGCCTCGGCCTGCCGGCCCACCTCGTCGTGGTAGGCGGGCCCGGCGGGGCCCAGCTCGGCCATCTCCCCGAGAACGGCGACCGTGCGGCGACCCTGGGCCCGCTCGAGCAGGTGCGCGAGCGCCGCCCGCATCGCCACGGGGTTCGCGTTCCAGGCGTCGTTGATCAGCAGGCCGCCGCCCGGCAGCTCGAGCTCCTGCGAGCGCCAGCGCGAGAAGGCGACCCGCACCGGCTCCTCGGGCGGCTCGACCCCGAGCGCCTCGGCCACGGTCAGGGCGGCCACCGCGTTGCGGGCCTGGTGACGAGCCGCGAAGGCGAACACGACCTCCCGCCCGCGCCAGGGGACGTGCAGCCGGCCGTCGCGCACGTCGACCTCGGGGGTCGAGAAGCGGCGCAGGTCGAGCCCGGGCGGCACGAACGGCTCGAGCTCGGGCGCGTCGTCGGGCAGAACCGCGACGGCGCCCGCCGGCAGCTCCTCGAGCAGCTCCGCCTTGGCCCGGGCGATGTTCTCGAGGCTCCCGAGCTGCTCGAGGTGGACAGGCGCGATCGCGGTGACCAGGCCGAGCTGCGGCCGCGCGATACGCGCGAGCTCCCGGATCTGCCCCGGCCCGCGCATCGCCAGCTCGGTCACGACCACCTGGGTGTCCGCCTCGATCCGGCAGAGCGTAAGCGGCAGGCCGATCTCGTTGTTGAACCCCTCCGGCGCCGCCACGGTGCGCAGGCGTGGACGCAGGAGGGCGGCGAGGATGTCCTTGGTCGACGTCTTGCCCACGGAGCCCGTGATCGCCACGACGCGAGCATCGCTGCGAGCGCGGACGGCGCCCGCCAGGGCGGCGAGCGCCGTCCTCGCATCCTCGGGCACGAGCGTCGCGGCCGCGCCGGCCGCCCGGGCGTCGTCGAGGTACGCCTCGCCGCCCGAGACCGCGACGAACAGGTCGCCTGGCCGAACCAGACGCGAGTCGACCTGGACGCCGGTCACCTGCTCCGCGTCGCCCTCGAGACGACCAAGCCCCAGCGCCCGCACCTCGGCCAGCGGCAGCGCGATCAGGCGCCAGCCCCCCGGCTCGGCGCCGGCCGCCGCAGCACCCGAAGCGCAGCCTCGCGGTCGTCGAACGGCACCGTCCGGTCGGCGAACTGCTGCCCCTGCTCGGCGCCCTTGCCCGCGATCACGACGACGTCGCCCGGCTCCGCGAGCTCGATCGCCCGCTCGATCGCCGCCGCCCGGTCCAGCTCCACCTCGAGCGGTGTCCCGTCCCCGGCACCGGCCACGACTTGGGCTGCGATCGCCTCCGGCGACTCGCTGCGCGGGTTGTCGGAGGTGACCACGACGAGGTCGGCGAGCTCCGAGGCGAGCCGCCCCATCAGCGGCCGCTTGCCGGAGTCGCGGTCGCCGCCGGCCCCGACGACGCAGAGCACCCGGTGGCCGTCCGCCAGCTCGCGCGCGGCACGCAGCACCTGCTCGAGGGCCGCCGGCTTGTGCGCGTAGTCGACGATCACGTGGAACGGCTGGCCGGCGTCCACCGGCTCGAAGCGGCCCGGCACGCCGCGCACCGACTCGAGCCCGCGCCGGATCGCCTCCTCGTCGATCCCGAGCAGGCGCGCGGCGGCGAGCGCGGCGAGCGCGTTCTCGACGTTGAAGCGGCCCCGCAGCCGGAGCTCGACACCGGCGAGGGCGTCTGGCCCGATCGCGGCGTCCGGGGCGAAGCCGTAGGTCAGCGCGTGCGGCAGCTCGGCGGCGAGCCGTCTCCCCCACTCGTCCCCGACGTTGACCGCGGCCGGCGGATCGCCCTCGAGGAACAGCCGGCGCTTGGCCTGGAAGTAGGACTCCATGTCGCCGTGAAAGTCGAGGTGATCCTGGCTGAGGTTCGTGAACACGAGCGCGGCGAAGCGCACGCAGTCGAGCCGGTGGAGGACCGACGCGTGCGACGAGGCCTCCATCGCGCACGAGCGGTCGCCGGCGTCGAGCATCTCGCGGAACAGCCGTTGCAGGTCGATCGCCTCGGGAGTCGTGCGCTCGACGGCTCGCCGCTCGCCGCCGACCCGGGCCTCGATCGTGCCGAGCAGGCCCGGCCGCCGCCCGGCGGCCGCGAGGATGGCGAAGAGCAGGAAGGCGGTCGTCGTCTTGCCGGCCGTTCCGGTCACGCCGACCACCTCGAGCTCGCGAGTGGGCTGGCCGAAGAACGCGTCCGCCGCCGGGGCCATCGCAGCCCGCGCGTCGCGCACCACCACCTGCGGCAGCGGCACGTCGAGCACCCGCTCGACGACCAGCGCCACCGCTCCCCGCCGCAGCGCCTCGGAAGCGAAGTCGTGACCGTCCGCACGCTCGCCCGGCACGCAGAAGAAGAGCGCCCCGGGACGCACCGCGCGGGCGTCGTAGGCAAGGTCGCGCACCTCGAGCGACGGGCGCCCCAGCACCTGCACCGGCTCGAGCGCTGCCACCAGGCGCTCCAGGTCCATCGGCCAGAATGTACTCGCGCCCCCGGAGGCGCGGCCGCTCGCCAGCATCGTCCTCGCCACGCTCGGCGGCCTGGAGCCCGAGACGCTCGGGGCTTCCACCGGCCCGCTCGCGCTAGCGAAGGCGGAGATCGGGCGGCACCTCGAGGTACTGGAGGTCGAACGAGGCGATCTGCTCGAAGGCGGGCGCCGCAACCAGACCGCCGTAGATCTGGCCGTGCGGCTGGTCGACGCTCACGAGCACCACGAGCCGCGGCCGGGAGGCGGGCACCATCCCGACGAACGTGGCCACGTACGCGCCCGGGATGTAGCCGTGCGGGCCGGGCTTCTGCGCCGTCCCGGTCTTGCCGGCGACGCTGTAGCCGGGGATCGACGCGCCGACCGCGGTGCCCTGGTCGGAGACGACCCCCCTCAGCATCGCCCGCAACTCGGCGTCGACGCCGGGCGCGAGGATACGCCGCCGCGCGAGCCTGGGTGGCCGCTCGCCCAGCACGTGGTCGACGAGGTGGGGCTGGACCCAGAGGCCGTTGTTGGCGATCGCCGAGTAGACCGCGGCGAGCTGGATCGCCGTCACCGAGACGCCCTGTCCGATGGGGACGTTCCCGATCGTGGAGCCCGACCAGTACGAGGGCAGGATCCCGGGGCTCTCGCCCGGGAAGTCGATTCCGGTCGGGCGGCCGAAGCCGAAGCGGGCCATCCACCTCTGGAGCCCGGCCTCGCCGAGGTAGCGCTCGGCGATCTCGACCGTGCCGATGTTCGAGGAGCGCTGCAGGATCTGCGAGACCTTGAGGAACTCGGTGCCGTGCGGCTCTGCGTCGTGGATCACCCGGTCGGCGACCCGCAGGGAGCCGGGCACGCGGAAGACGGTGTTCGGCGTGACCTTGTGCTCGGAGAGCGCCGCGCCGATCGTCACGACCTTGAACACCGAGCCCGGCTCGAAGACGTCGTTGATCGCGTGCACGACCGTCAGGTGGCGAGCGAACGCCTGCGGGTAGGCGTTCGCGTCGTACCCCGGCTCCTGCGCCATCGCCAGGACGGCCCCGCTGCGCGGATCCATGACGATCGCCGTCGCGTCCTTCGCGTGCCAGGCGCGCACGGTCTGTTCGAGCACCTGCTCCGCGTTGGCCTGGATGTGGCTGTCGATGGTCAGGAACACGTCGCGGCCGTCGCGGGCTGGGCGCTCCTGGGTCGTGTCGACCACTTGTCCCAGCGCGTCGCGCACGACGGTCGCCCGCCCGGGGGTACCGGAGAGCTGCCTGTTCAGCTCGAGCTCGAGCCCGGCCAGACCCGTGTTGTCCAGGCCGGCATATCCCAGCACGGGGGCGGCGACGGTCCGCTGCGGGTAGACCCGGCGCTCGTCGGGCTGGAACGTGAACCCGGTCAGGTTCCGTTTCGCGAGCGCGGTCGCGCGCGCCGGGGGCGCCTTCCGCTCGACGTAGACGAAGCCGCGACTGCGGTCGGCGAGCGCGCGGTACAGCGGGCCGGCCGGGATCCGCAGCACCCTGGCGGCGATCCGGGCCTCGCGTCGCGGGTCGGCGATCTGCATCGGGTCGGCGATGACATCCGTGGCCTGCTCGCCGATCGCGAGCGGGGTGCCGAGCCGGTCGAAGATCGTGCCCCGGCTGGCCGGCAGCACGAGCGTCGCCTTGGTCTGTGCCTGCGCCCGGGCGGCGAGCGAGGAGGCGCGCACCGTCTGCAGCCACGCGGCCCGGAAGGCGAGCGCGGCGAAGACGAGCAGGATCACCAGCAACAGGAGCCGGAGCCGCGAGTTGACGACCCGCGCGGGCACGCTCAGCGGCGGCGGGGCGCGAGGTCGAGGTAGCTCGTGTCCGCAGCCGGAGCCTCCACCAGCCCGAGCCGGTGCGCCGCCGCCTCGACCCGGGGCGCCGAGCTGGCCGCCGAGAGCTGGGAGGCGAGCGCCTGGTTGCGCGCCTCGAGCTGCGCCTGCTCCTGGTCGAGCCGGGTCACCTCGACGTGGGCGCGCAGAACGGCGACGTTGACCGCGACGACGCCGGCAAGCAGGAGCGCGAAGAGCGTCATCCAGACGATGTGCGCGCCGACGCGGCGGCGACGGACGAGCGGGCGGCGGCTGCGGCGAGCCTGCGGCGGAGCCGGACGGGAGGCCCGGCCGCGCCGGGGCGGCCGGACCGGCGCCGGCTGGGCGGGGGCGGGCGCGAACCAGTCGACAGCTGCCATCGCCTCAGGCCTGCTCCGGCTCGGTCTTCACCGCCGCACGGAGCCGCGCCGACGCGGCCCGCGGGTTGGCCGCGACCTCCGCCTGCCCCGGCCGGATCGGCCGTCGCTGCAGCGCGCGCAGCTCGGGCCGGCGGCCGCAGACGCAGACGGGGAACTCGGGCGGACACGTGCAGCCTCGCTCGCGGTCGCGCAGGAACCGCTTCACGAGCCGGTCCTCGAGCGAGTGGAAGGAGATGACGGCGAGCCGGCCGCCCGGCCGCAGCATCGCGAGCGCCGCCGGCAGCGCCGCCTCCAGGGCGTCGAGCTCGCCGTTGACGGCGATCCGCAGCGCCTGGAAGACCCGCTTCGCCGGATGGCCGTCGCCAAAGCGGGCGGGCGCGGGGATCGCGGCCCTGATCGTGTCCACGAGCTCGCCCGTCCGCTCGAAGGGGCGCTCCCGCCGCCGCCGCACGACCGCCCTCGCGATCTGCTTCGCGTAGCGCTCCTCCCCGTAGCGGCGGAACACGGTCGCCAGGTCACGCTCGCTCCACGTGTTCACGACGTCGCGCGCGCTCATCTCCTGGGTGGGGTCCATCCGCATGTCGAGCGGCGCGTCCGCCGCGTACGAGAAGCCGCGCTCGGGGCGGTCGAGCTGCATCGAGGAAACGCCGAGGTCGAGCAGGATCGCGTCGGCCCGCACGCCGTTCGCCGCGAGCTGGGGCAGGACGACGCCGAAGTCGCCTCGCAGCAGCCGCGCGCTGACGCGCGTCCGCTGCGCGAGCCGCTCGAAGTACGTTCTGACGGTCGGATCGCGGTCGACCGCGATCAGCTTCCCGCTCCCGCCCAGGTCGGCGGCGAGGATCGCCGCGTGACCGCCGGCGCCGAAGGTCGCGTCGACGACCGTCTCGCCCGGCCGCACGGCGAGGCAGGCCCGCACCTCCTCCGCCAGGACGGGGACGTGGTCAGCTTCCCTGGGCTGCAAGACGTTCGGCAACATCCTCCGCGCTCCCTTCGACCTCGGCCAGCTCGCGCCGCCAGGCGGCGCGGTCCCAGATCTCGAGGTGGTCGTTGACTCCGGCGACGACGACGTCACGGCCCAACCCGGCGTGCTCCAGCAGGGTCGCCGGGATGCTGACCCGCCCCTGGCGGTCGGGCGCGGTCTCGGTCGCGCCGGCGAAGAAGTGTCGCTGCATCCGCCGGCCCTCCTTGCTCAGCGGGTGCAGGGTGGCGAGGGTCGAGTCGCGGTAGCGTGCGAACCCCTCGGGCGTCCAGGCGTAGAGGCACCCGTCGAAGCCGCGCGTGACGACGATCCCGTCCGCGAACGCCCGCCGGAACTTCGCCGGCAGCGTGAGGCGGTTCTTGTCGTCGATCGTGTGCTCGTACTCGCCGAGGAGCATGGGCTCTCCCTATCCCTCCACCACGCACCACTCTACCCCACTCTGCCCCACGTGTCTACCCCGCAGCGAGGCACGCCCCGGCCGGTGGCAGCCACCGTGACGGAACCGTCACGCGCGCGTGACGGCCGGGTCGCGGCTCCTTCCGGCGGCCTACAGCTCCGCAGCCGTCAGCTGGCGTCCGTACGCGCCGCGGCCGGTGAGGACGGTCGCCCCGCAGCGGGCGCCGAGCGCGACCGCTTCGTCGACCGCCCGTCCCCGGGCGAGGCCGTAGACGAGCCCCGCGGCGAAGCAGTCGCCGCAGCCGTAGGCGTCGGAGACAGGCCCCGGCAGAGCGGCCGCCCGGAACGGGCCGCCGGGCCGGATCCAGCCGCCCAGCCCGCCGGCGGTCGTGACGACGATCTGCGGCGGCGGGTCGAGCGTCCCGGGCTCGAACTGCTCCCCCTCGTCGGTGCCGCTGCCGACGAGCACGTCGACCTCCACCCCAGCCCGCCGCAGCGTCGCCAGCTCGCGCGCGCTCGCCACGAGCACGCGGCAGCGCCGGGCAGCGCGCAAGGCGGCGACGTCGCCCGCGACGAAGTACACCGCGTCGCACCGGGCGAGCTCCTCCCAGGGCAGCGACCCGTCCTCTCCGGAAGGACGCAGCTTGTCGCCGAGGACGGTGATCGTCCGCTCTCCGTCTCGGTCGACGTGCGTGAAGGCCCGCCGCTGCGGGCCCGCTGCCGTCCCGGCGTGGACCGCCACGCCTCGCTGCCCGAGCTCGGCGTGCGCACGGCGGCCGAGCTCGTCGTCCGCGAGCGCTGTGAAGAACAGAGACGAGCCGGCGAGGTTCGCGAGCTGGACCGCGGCGACCGCCCCACCGCCGGCCGGCTCCTCCCACGTCTCGACCGCGTGCACGATCTCCCCCCGCCCGGGCACGTGCTCGACGCGCGCGAACTCCACCCACTCGACGTGGCCGACGACCGCGACCCTCATCCGCGCTCCCGCATCGCTCACATCTTGACCTGGCAGTACGTTTCAGTAGCCGATGGCCTGTCCCTCGCCTGTCCCGCCGTTCGAGCGCTTCTACGAGGCGCACAAGGACGAGGTGCTCGCCTTCCTGCGGCGGCGGGCCGGCCGCGAGCGGGCGGACGACCTGTTCCAGGAGACGTTCCTGCGTGCCCTGCGCGCGTACGGGCGGTTGCGGCACGCCGAGCATCTCCGGGCGTGGGTCCTGCGGATCGCGGCCAACGCGGTGGTCGACGCCGCCCGGCGGGAGCGACCGCAGGGGAGCACGGCAGCCGAGCCGCTCGTCCACGACCGGCGTCCCGCCTTTGCGGAGCTCGCCCCCCTCACCGACGGCCTGCCGCCCAGGGAGCGCGCCGCGGTCGTGCTCCGCTACGGCTACGACCTCGACTACCACGCGATCGGCGCCGCGCTCGGCTCGAACGAGCAGGCGGCCCGGCAGGCGGCGTCGGCCGGGGTGCGGCGGCTACGCCGGCGCTGGGAGGCGGGCCAGTGAGCAGCGTTCCGACCGCGCTCGACGCGCGCTTTCGCGAGGCGGCGGCCGGCTTGCTCGACGTGGCCTACGACGTGCTGGACGAGACCCCCGTCGGGCCGCTACTGCTCGGCGTCAGCGACCACGGGCTCTGTCGCGTGCGCTTCGATCCGCTGCCCGAACAGGATCTCGAGTGGCTCGCCCGCCGCTTCGGCCCTCGTGTCCTGCGCAGCCCCAGGGCGGTCGACCGCGTCCGCCGCGAGCTCGACGAGTACTTCGCGGGCCGGCGGCGGGCGTTCGACCTGGAGCTCGACCTCCGCGCCGTGCCGGAGTTCCAGCGGCGGGTGCTGGCCGAGCTGCGCCGGGTGGGGTACGGACAGACCACCACCTACGGGGCGCTCGCCGCTCGCGTAGGGTCGCCTCGCGCGGCGCGGGCGGTCGGCGTGGTCATGAACCGCAATCCGGTGCCGATCGTCCTGCCCTGCCACCGGGTGGTCGGTGCCGGCGGCAGCCTCGTCGGCTACGGCGGTGGCCTCGCCCGCAAGGAGTGGCTGCTGCGCCTGGAAGGCGCGCTGCCCGAGCGCCGTCCGGTGCGGGCGCGATGATGCCCGCATGCTGCTCGCGCTGATGATCAAGGCCCACACCGGGATCCGGCTGGCCGAGGTCGGCGAGGCGCTCGGCGCCATCGGAGGCATCCTCCTGCTGCTCGGAGGCCTGACGCCGTTCGGGCGCCGGGCCGGCCAGGTGCTGGGGGGGCTGGCGCTAGCCGCCGGGTTCGTCTGCCTCGTCGTCGCCACCCACTGGGGCCACTTCCACTAGCACTAGCCGCGTCGGCGCGTCCGGCCGGGCTGGGTCAGCCGCGAAGGCCGGTGGAGGTCGTGCCATCGAGCCGGGGCAGGGGCAGGTCGCGCAGCTTGTAGCCGACGCCCCACACGTTCACGACCCAGCCTGCGAGGCCAGCGGCGTCGAGCTTGCGCCGCAGCCGTGAGGCGTGCGACTCGAGGGTGCGGGTCGCAACGTACGTGCGGAAGCCCCAGACGTCCCGCAGGAGCTGTTCCCGCGTGTACACCCGCTCGGGGTCGGAGGCGAGCTTGAGGAGCAGCGCGAACTCCTTGGCGGACAGCCGCACCTCTCGCCCACCGACGCAGACACGGCGCGCCGCCCGGTCGATCGTCAGCAGGCCCAGATCGATCCGCTCCACCCGCGGCGGACAGCGGCGGAGCAGGGCGTGGATCCGGGCCAGCAGCTCCTCGTAGACGAACGGGCGGGGCAGGCAGTCGTCGGCGCGCGAGAGCGCCCGCACGCGTGCCGCCGGGTCGGAGCCGCCGAGCACGATCACCGGACAGTCGGGCACGAGGCCACGCTCGAGCGCGTCGGCGTCCCCCAGCAGCAGGACGTCGGGATCCGCCGCGCGAGGCAGCTGCTCGGCGCGCTCGCACGAGACGACGTCGAAGCCGTCGTTGCGGAGCTGCCGCTCGAGGAAGCCGCGGACGGTGGGTTCGGGCTCGGCGAGCAAGAGAGCGGTCATCGGGCGCAGAGGCTAGGGCGCGGCGAGCGCGGCCGCCAGATGGCCTTTGCGGCAAAAGCGTCACGGGCCGCCCCTTCCCCGGCCGGAACCGCCTCGGCCGCGTGGCTGATCCCCGCGCCTTCCGAGGCGCGCCAGGCAGCGCTGGACGGATCGCCAGCCTACAGACGGCCGCTTCGAATGACGCCCCAGAGCAGCCAGACGCCCAGGACGGTCGACAGCGCGAAGCCGGCGATCGAGATCACGTTCACCCCGAGCAGGTGCGGGCCGCCCTTGGCGAAGATCCCGATCAGGCTGGAGCCGATCAGCCCGCCGACCACGACGAGCGCGATCACCAGCCGGTTGAAGAGCGTGTCGAGCTTCGCCAGCAGATCGTCGAGGCCCTTGTGCACGAAGCCGACCTCGATCCGCCCGCCCCGGATCTCCTCCATGAAGTCGTGAAACTGGTGGGGGGCCTCCGCCAGGATCTGCGCGTAGCGAAGCGCTTCCCGCCGCGTTCGTCGCGCGACCCGCTCGGGGGTGAACCGCTCGAGCATCAGGTCGCGCGCGTACGGCTTCGCCACCTCGAAGACGTTGAAGTCGGGGTACAGCTCGACGCCGACCGAGCCGAGCGTGGCGATCGCCCGGTCGAGCAGCAGGAAGCGGGTCGGCAGGCGCAGGTTCATGGCGTAGATGAGCTGGAAGGCCTCTCGGATCACCTGTACGGGGTCGATCTCGCTCAGGCTGGCGCCGTAGTAGCGGTAGTAGAGCTCCCGCAGCTCGGCGAGGAACTCGCCCTCGCGCTCCTTCGGGTAGCGCACGCCGAGGTCGGTGAGCCGCTTCGGCAGCTGCTCGACGTTCTCGTTCGCAGCGTCGATGAACAGTCCCGTCAGCTTCGACATGTCGTCGTCGGAGAGGGCGCCCACGGACCCGAAGTCGACGAGCCCGATCGCTCCCGACTCGGGCGGCAGGAGGATGTTGGCCGGGTGCGGGTCGCCGTGGAAGAACCCGTGGCGGAAGATCATCGTCATCCAGGTCTCGGTGATCCGGTAGGCGAGGTCGCGCCGCTCCTCCAGCGTCATCGCCTCGAGGTCCAGGTCGGCGAGCTGGACGCCGTCGATCCACTCGAGGGTCAGCACCCGGGCCCGGGTGTACTGCCAGTAGACCTTCGGGACCCGCACGTGCGGGTGGCCGGCGAACTGGCGGTGGAAGCGCTGCGCGTTCCGGCCTTCGAGCCGGTAGTCGAGCTCCCGCCGGATCGAGCGGGCGAACTCGTCGACGAGCTGGCGGGTGTCGACGAAGTCGAGCGCCCGCACCCGCTCGTGTACGAGGCGGGCAGCCTGGTACAGGAGGGCGAGGTCGGCCTCGATCTGGCGCGCAGCTCCGGGCCGCTGGACCTTGACCGCGACCCGGCGGCCGTTCGGCAGCGTCGCGCGGTGCACCTGGCCGATCGAGGCGGCGGCGACCGGGGCGAGCTCGAAGTCGAGGAACAGCCGCTCGAGCGTGTTGCCCAGCTCCTCCTCGATCATCCGCTCCGCCTGCTCGAACGGGAAGGGACGCACGTCGTCCTGCAGGGCGCGCAGCTCGACGACGATGTCGGGCGGCACGACGTCTGGCCGGGTCGAGAGGAGCTGCCCGAACTTGACGAACGTCGGCCCCAGCTCGTCCAGCATCTCCCGCAAGTGCTGCCCGCGGGCCGAGGGGACGCCGTTCGGGGCGCTCGCCGCGGCCAGCCGCTGCTCGGCCGAGCGGCCCGGCAGGAGGTCGCTCAGGCGGTGCGCCTCCAGGAAGTAGCCGAAGCCGTGCCGCACCATCACCTGGGCGATCTCCGAGAGCCGGCCGATGCTGCGCGTGGTGCTCACGTGGCACAGGCTACGCAGCCCGGGCTGTCGCTGTCAGGTCGCGCGCGCGTGACGCTTCCGTCACGGTGGCAGCCACCGTGACGGAAGGGTGACAGCCCCGCCGCCCTCTGGCGTAGCCCGCCGGATGGCTCGGCTCGCCGGCGTGACCTCCGGGCCGCGGCTACGCGGCCGCCGAGCGGCGCCGCCGGCGCGTCCAGGGCCCCGGCGGCACGAGCAGCGACTCCGCCTGCAGGTACGCGAGGCCGACTGCCGGGAGGTCGCCGTAGCGCTCCACGCACACGTAGCGCCGCCGCCACTCGGGGAAGAACTTGCGGTTGAAGGCGTACAGCCGCTCGAGCTGGAAGACGTTGTCGGCGAGCAGGAGCCCGTGTCGCGCCAGGCGCCGCCACCAGCTCGTCGCCCGCTCGGGCGCGAGCAGGTCGCTGAAGGCGCAGAAGTTGAGCGAGACCTCGCTCGCTCCGTTCGCCCGCGCCCAGGCGAGCGTCTCGGCGACGAGGAACTCGGTCAGCCCGTTGGGCGTGTCCGGACGGCGACGCATCGTGCTCAGCGACCAGCCGCCGCCGGCCGGTGTCGGCGCCAGGTGGAGGAAGCCGCCGATGGAGCCCGCCCGTTCGGCGAGCGCGAGCACGGTGCCCGGCGCCTGCAGGTCGTCGATGGCCATCGAGAAGCCGCGCTCGGGCTGGCCGCGCCGCCAGGCGCTGGAGACGCGCTCGAGCTCCGACGCCAGCTCGGGGCCGACGTCCTCCGACGCGACGACCCGGAAGCCGTAGCCCGCGCGCCGCACCCGAGCGACCGACTGGCGCACCTTGCGGATCGCCCGGCCCTCGAGGCTGAACCGCTCGGGATGCAGCACCGCCTCCTCCCCCAGCGGCACCGCTCGCAGCCCGAGGGCGCGGTAGCGGTCGAGGTGCTTCTCGGACGCGCCGACCACCGCGAGCCGCCAGCCGCGCGCTCGTACGAGCCGCACGAGCTCGGCGAGGAGCGCGTCGATCTCGCCCTCTGCCCCGACCGGGTCGCCGCTGACGAGCGCCGTTCCCGCCACGACCCGGTAGGCGAGGAAGGCGCGACGGGAGGGCGAGAACAGGTAGCTCTTGTCGCGTCGCAGCGCGAAGAACGAGAGGCTGTCGCTGCCGTACGTCTCGACGAGGGCCCGCGCCGCGCGCCGCTCCCCGACCGTCTGGGCGACGGCCTGCCCGAACGGACGCAGCCAGAAGTAGAGGGCGGCGAAGCCGAGGAGGAGCCCGGCTCCGGTCAGGCCGTCGGCGGCTCGGTGCGGCAGCTCGGCGCCGCGCAGCTCCGCGGCGAGGGCGACTGCGCAGATCGCGCCCAGGGCTGCGCCGAGCCCGAGCAGGGGCCTGACGCTCGCCGGGTCGCCGGGCACGTCGAAGCGGTGGCGCCAGCGCACGAGTCCGGCGAGCAGCACGAGCGAGACGGATGCCTCCTCGAAGTCGAGGCCCTTGGCGAGGTGGGCGACGGCCGAGGCGACGACGACGGCGACCGCGAGCTGCCAGGCGCGTCGGCGGCGGCGCGCGAGCGAGCGGGAGAGCCAGATCAGCCCCAGCCCGCAGGCGACGGTGAGGATGCGGGCGGCCTCGGGCCAGCCCGGCGGCAGGATGCCGCCGACGAGCTCCACCCGGCTCGCGATCTCGGGGGTCAGGGCGGACACGAGCCCGATCGCGCCGACGAGCGCCGCGCCCCAGGCGAGGAGCCGCTCCACCGGGGGCAGCCGCAGCATCACGCTCTCAGGGTACAACTGGCTCATGCGGGAAGCGGGGCGAGCGCTCGTCGAGCCGGAGCCTGGCGACGCGGTGCGGATCCCCCTGCCGCGCTGGCTGACGCTGCTGCTGGCCGCCGTCGCCGTCGGGCTCGTGCCGTGGATCCTGTACCTCACCTTCACCCTCCCCTCCCGCCACCTCACCTTCCACTACGACCTGGCCTGGGTCGGCTTCGACGTCGCCCTGCTCGCCGCGTTCGTCGCGACCGCCTGGGCGACGTTTCGCGGCTCCCAGTGGCTCGTGCCGCTGGCGGCGGCGCTCGGGACGATGCTCTGCTGCGACGCCTGGTTCGACGTCGTCACCTCCCAGGGGGGCAGCGAGATGTGGGAGGCCGTGGCCGAGGCGGTGCTCGCGGAGCTGCCGCTCGCCGCGGTCTGCTGGTTCGTGGTCTACGACGCGGAGACGTTCCTCGCGACCACCATGGGACACGCGAGCCGCGCCCTCGGCCGCTACCGGGCGCGCTGAGCGGACTCAGCCGGCGGGCTCGGTCGGCGGCGGCGAGTCGCTCGCTCCCTCGAGGAGACGGAGCCGGTGCTCGAGCTGGGCGACCCGCAGCTCGAGCTCGTCGAGCTCCTCCCGCGTCACCAAGTCGAGCTCGTCCACGAGCAGGCGCAGCGCCGACAGGGCGCCGTCCGAGAGCCGCTCGCGCCCGCCGCGGACGCGAGCCGGCAGCTCGGCCAGCAGCTCCTCGACCGCGTCGAGGAGCGCTCGGCCGCTACCGCGCGCGCCCATGCGGCCTCGAGCGCCGCCGCTGGCGGCGTCGCTCGCGCCGCGCCTGCGCCGATGGCTCGGAGGGAACGGCAGTCACGACGTCGACGAGCCCGGGCGTCGGCTCGGCGGCGAGCGCCGCCTCGGAGGCCGCGAGCGCCGCCCCACCGGCGTCAACCGCCACCCCGCGCCGGCGGCCGTCGCCCTCTGCCGGCAGCGCCTCGGCCGCCTGCGCCTTCCGGCGCGCGTACTCGGGCTCCCGCTCCTTCCAGACCGTGAGCAGCGGCGCCGCGACGAAGATCGAGGAGTAGGCGCCCGAGGTGACCCCGACGATCAGGGCGAAGGCGAAGTCCTTGAGCGTGGCGCCGCCCAGGATCTCCAGGCAGATGATCGGCAGGAGGGTGATGAACGTCGTGGCCAGCGAGCGCCTGATCGTCTCCCAGAGCGAGACGTTGGCGATCGTCGCGAACGGCGAGCGGCGCATCAGCGGCACGTTCTCGCGGATGCGGTCGAAGATGATGATCGTGTCGTAGATCGAGTAGCCGAGCACGGTCAGCACGGCGGCGACCGTCGCGACCGAGACCTGCTTGCCCACGAGCGAGTAGAAGCCGACCGTGACCGCGATGTCGTGCAGCATCGCCAGGATCACCGGGATCGCGAACTTGAAGTCGAACCGGATCGCGATGTAGATGACGATCAGGAGCAGGCTGACGACGATCGCGTAGATCGCGTCGATCGCGATCTGATGGCCGAAGCTCGCCGAGACGTTCTTCACCCCGGTCGAGTAGGCGCCGAGCGTTCGCTCGAGTCGCGTGGTCAGGCTCGACTGGCCGGAGCTGGAGAGCGACTTCGTCCGGATCTGCCACTGCTGGAAGCCGCCGTGCACGCTGGAGCCGGCTCCCTGCACGACCGCGTCGGGCTGGCCCTGCCGGGCCATGAAGGCCTGCACCGCCGGCTGCGAGTAGGCCCGGTGCGTCTTGAACGTGATCTGGGTGCCGCCCTTGAAGTCGATCCCCAGGTTGAGGCCGCGCGTGCCGAGGGAGACCATCCCGACGAGGATCACGATCCCCGAGAGCGCGAACCACCAGTAGCGGCGGCGCATGAAGTCGATCTGCAGCCAGCGCGCCGTCTGCTGGCCATGCGCCCCCATGAAGCGGGGGTTGTCGAACCAGCGGAAGCCGCTCAGCAGGCCGAGCATGGCGCGGGTCGCCGCGACCGCCGTCAGCAGCGAGATCACGGTGCCGAGCAGGAGCATGAGGGCGAAGCCCTTGACGTCGGCGACCGCGATCAGGAACAGGATCAGCGCGGTGATCGCCGTGACGACGTTCGCGTCGAGGATCGTGTGGAAGCCCTTGCCGTAGCCCGCCGCGATGGCGGCGCGCACCGATCGGCCGGCACGCACCTCCTCCTTGATGCGCTCGAAGACGACGACGTTCGCGTCGGCCGCGACGCCGATGGTCAGGATCAGCCCGGCGAAGCCCGGCAGCGTCAGCGTGACGTGGAAGAGGAGGATCGCCGCGTAGTAGAGGAGCCCGTAGATCGCGAGCCCCGCAACCGCCACGAGGCCCAGGAAGCGGTACAGCAGCAGGAGGAACAGGCAGACGATGGCGAGGCCGGCGACCGCCGCCAGGATCGCCTGGTGCAGCGAGCTCTTGCCGAGCGTCGCCGAGACGTCGGTGCGCTCGATCTGCTGGAACGTGTAGGGCAGGGAGCCGCTCTGGAGGACGAGCGCGAGGTCCTTCGCCGCCGCCAGGCCGCCGGAGCCCATCGTGATCCGGGCGCCGCCCGCGATCCCGTCGGCGAGGCTCGGGTCGGTGTAGTCGATGTACGGCGTCGACTCGAGCACCCCGTCGAGGACGATCGCGTTGTGCTGCGCGTACTGCTGGACGACGCTGGGGTTGTGGTTGCCGGCCTGCCCGGCGAGGCCGGCGGCCGCCTGGCCGCGCTGGTACTCCGCCTTCGTGATCCGCTGGAACTCCTTCGAGCCGTGGCTCGTGAACGCGAGCAGCACCTCGGGCTGGCCCGTCGTCGGGTCGAGATCGGCGGTGATGCCCGACTCGACGAGGTCCTTGCCCGTCAGCTCGGGCGGCCCGTTCGGGGCGCCGGGGAAGTACTTGAACAGGTACCAGTACGTGCCGCTCGTCGAGACGCCGTTCGCGCCGGCGCCCAGGCAGCCGTTCTGGACGGGGCACGAGACGACGATCCGGTGGGCGGGCACGGCGAGCACCTGCGTCCCCGCCGGCTGCTTGCCGCCATAGGGCTGCAGGAGCTGGCGCAGGTTGGGCGCGGGTCCCTGCAGGAGCCGGTGCGTGGTGGTCGTCTTCGGCTTGGTGACCGTCCGCCCCTTGACCTTCGTCCGAACCGTGCTGGTGACGGTCTTCGAGCGGAACAGGTAGTACGCCTCCGGCGAGCCCTTGGCGGCCTCGCCCTTGAGCGAGGTGAGCAGGCCGTAGAGGGAGGGGAAGGGTGTCGGCTGCCCGTTGGCGTTGACCGTCGGCGGCGCCAGGTCCTGCTCGAAGTCGTAGAACTGGAGCTGGCCGGTCTTGCCGATGATCGCCGCGGCTTTGGCCGGGTCGTGCACGCCAGCGAGCTGGATCACGATCTCGTTGCCGCCCTGCGTGCGGACCTCCGGCTCGGAGACGCCGAGCTTGTTCACCCGGCTCTCCATGATCTGCTGCGCGGTCTGCATCCCGGCCGCGGTGACGTGCTGGCCCTTCTCGGGGATGGCGCGCAGCACCACCTCGATCCCGCCCCGCAGGTCGAGGCCCAGGGTCGGCTTCCTGTAGAGCGGCGAGCCCGGCACGGCGAGCAGCACCGCTCCGACGAGGGCGGCGCCGATGGCGCCCATGAGCAGGAGGTAGTTGCGGCGCTCGCTCACCAGGGAACCTTCAAGACCGCGGCACAGGTTAGCCGCGGTCGCCGCCGCCGGCGGGCTCCCGGCCCGGGCCCGCCGGCGGCGCTTGCGGTTGCTGCGGCGCTGTCTCGGGCTCCGCCTCGGGTGCGGGCTCGGCCTGCTCGGGCTCCAGCTCGTCGTCCTCCTCGTCCTCGGGCTCGTCCTCGGGCTCAGGCTCGTCTGGCTCGCGCACCACCCCGGCGATCGCCCGCCGCGCCACCCGCACCTCGAGCTGCGGCGCGATCTCGAGCGTGACCTCGTCCTCGTCGAGGCGGGCGATGGTGCCGTAGATGCCGCCGGCGGTCAGCACCTCGTCTCCCACCCGCAGGTCGCGCAGCATCTGCTGTTGCTGCGACTGCCGCTTCCGCTGCGGCCGCACGACGATCAGCCACAGGAGCAGGAAGGCGACGATGATGATCAGGAAGAACCCCGCTCCGCCGCTCGATGCTGCGATCATCCCACCGCTCCCTTCGCTTGCTCGAGCGCCTCCGCCTTCCAGGCCAGGAACTCGCCGCGCTCGATCGCCTGCCGCGCGCCGGCCACGAGATCGAGCAGGAAGCCCAGATTATGCAGGCTGAGCAGCCGGAGCCCGAGGATCTCGCGCTGGCTGACCAGGTGGCGGAGGTAGGCGCGGCTGAAGCGCCTGCAGGCCGGGCACCCGCAACCTTCGTCGAGGGGCCGGTCGTCGCGGGCGAAGCGGGCGTTGCGCAGGTTGAGCCGCCCCGTCCGGGTCAGGGCGCTGCCGGTGCGCGCGGTGCGGGTCGGCAGGACGCAGTCGAAGAGGTCGACTCCGCGGGCCACCACCTCGAGCACGCCCTCCGGGTCGCCGATGCCCATGAAGTAGCGCGGCTTGTCCTCGGGCAGCAGCGCCGCCGCCTCCGTCGTCGCCTCGAACATCGCCTCGCGGTCCTCGCCTACGCTCAGCCCGCCGATCGCGTAGCCGTCGAAGTCGAGCGCGACGAGCGCCTCGCTCGAGCGGCGGCGGAGCTCCGGATCGAGACCGCCCTGGGTGATCGCGAAGCGGAGCTGGCCCGGCGCTCGCGGCAGGTCGCGCTGGCGCTCGGCCCAGAGCGTCGTCCGCCGCACCGCCTCCTCGAGCGCCGGTCGCGGGGCACCGGCGGGTAGGCAGATGTCGAGGCACATCGCGACGTCCGAGCCGAGCAGCTCCTGCACGCGCGCCGAGACCTCCGGCGTGAAGCGCGCGGGCCGGCCGTCGTAGATCGAGCGGAACGTGACGCCCTCGTCGTCGACCTGCAGCAGCGTGTCGCGCAGCGAGAAGACCTGGAAGCCGCCGGAGTCGGTGAGGATCGGCCGTTGCCAGCCCATGAAGGCGTGCAGGCCGCCGAGCTCGGCGATCAGCTCCTCCCCCGGCCGGAAGTGGAGGTGGTAGGCGTTGCCGAGCAGGATCTCGGCCCCGAGCGCGCGCAGCTCGTCCGGGTCGACTGCCTTGACGGTCGCCTTCGTCCCGACCGGCATGAAGGCCGGCGTCCGGACCGGGCCGTGCGCGGTCCGGAGCAGGCCAGCGCGGGCGCCGCCGTCGGCCGTCTCGACGGTGAATGCCGTCAACGCTCGCGGCTGGCGCCGCCCGTCTCGTCTGCCGTCGGCATCCCGCGCGCACTATCGCACGGCCGGCGACGGCAGCGACCGCTCGCGGGCGGTGGAGCAGACGACGGGCGCCGGCGCCCGGGTCGTCCCCGGAGCGCCGGCGTCGGGGTCGTCGTGGGCGGTGACGCCGCGGGCGGCCTGCCGCTCGGGTCAGGGCGCCACCTGGATCTGGGCGAAGCCGACCCCGCTGGGAATGCCGAGCAGCCCGGCCACGGCGGGGAACGCGGTGGCGAAGTCGGTCGTCTCGTGGCCGTAGCTGTCGGAGACGGCGATCGGCTCCGGCAGGCCGCCGAGGCCGTTGAGGACGACGCCCTCGATCTGGAGCATCCCGTTGCTGTCGGTCCAGGTGACCTGTCCCTGGTCGGGGACGGCGTGCTCTGCGGCGCCGCGGCCGCAGTCCGCGCCTTCGTAGTCGCCGGTGTGGTTGGCGTTCAGCTCGATCCACAACCAGATCCCGCCACCCTGGCGGCCGGGGATGTTGCCGGACAGCTCGAGCTGGTAGACGGCGCCTTGCCCGTAGTCGGCGGACGCCGCGCCGACGCCCAGCGCGAGCGACGCGAGCAGAGCCGCGCCGAGCGCGAGGAACACGCGGGCGTGTGGCACGGAACCCTCCTTTCTCGTGGTACCCGCGAACACGGTAGGCCGGCGCGGCGGGCCGTTCATGAGGAGGACCCCGCGGCGTAGGCGCCGGAGCGCAGGACGTTGCGGTGACCGGTGCTCCCCCGGCACGGCTCGACCGGCACGGCTCGACCGGCTGTGTCGCCCGCGCTGCGGGAGCGGAGGCTCCGGGCTACGATCGCCGGCGACGGGCGCAGAGGAAGCGGTGGCGCAACCAGCGATCGTGGGCCGGCAAACCGAGCTTGCCCGGGTGGCCGAGCTCTTGGCCCGCGCGCGCTCCGGGCGAGCGGGCGCGCTGCTCGCGGTCGGCGAGGCCGGAATCGGCAAGACTCGCCTGCTGGCCGAGGCCGCCCGCCGGGGCGAGGCGGCCGGCTTCCGGGTGGCGGGCGTCGCCTGCCTGCCCTTCGTGGCGCCGCTCCCCTACGAGCCGGTACGGGCGCTGCTGCGCGCCCTCGGTCGGCCGCCCGCGGCGGCGCTACCGCCCGAGGCCGTCTTCGCTCGCTCGCTGGAGGCGCTCGAGCAGGCGGCAGCGGAGTCGCCCCTCCTACTCTGCCTGGACGACCTGCACGACTCGGACCGGGCCACGCTCGAGCTCGTGCACTACGGCATCGTGCGGCTGGCCGACCTGCCGGTCGCCTGGCTGCTCGCGGCCCGGCCGGCGGGCGCGCTGACCCCGTTCCTCCACCACCTCGAGCGGCTCGACCTGCTCGAGCGGCTCGAGCTCGGCCCGCTCGCCGAGGCCGAGCTCGGCGAGCTGGCAGCGGCCGTGCTGGACGGCACGCCGGCGACGGCGGAGCTCGTCGCCACGCTCGCGCGCCGGAGCGGCGGCAACCCGTTCCTGTTCCTCGAGCTCGTCCGGGCCGCCGCCGCTCGCGGCGGGAGCGGCGAGACGGGGGTTCCCGCCGGTGTCAGGGACGCGGTCGCGGAGCGCCGCCGTCGACTCGCGCCGCTCGCGGCACGGCTCCTCGACTGGCTGGCGGTGCTGCCAGAGCCCGCCAACCTCCACGAGCTCGCCCAGCTTGCGCCCGCGACCGCGGAGGCGGTGGAACGGGCCCTGGCCGCCCTCGTCTTCGAGCGGCTCGCCGAGCCGGTCGACGGCGGCTTCAGGCTCGTGCACGACCTCGTGCGCGAGGCGGTCTACGAGGCGCTTCCGGACGGCGAGCGGCGGCGCATGCACTCGGCGGCGGCGGACGCCCTCGCGGAGGCGCCGGCGGCGCGGCGCGCGCCACAGCTCGCCGCCGCCGGCCGCGCCGGCGAGGCGGCGGGCTGCTTCCTCGAGCTCGGCGAGGCGGCGCTCGCGCGCTCGGGCGGGAGCGATGCCGCGGCGCTCTTCCGGCGTGCGGCAGAGCTTGCCGCCACCGCCTCCGACGATCGCCTGCGCCGGCGAGGCCAGGCCGGCGAGGTCCTCGCCCTCCTGCGCCAGGGGGCCGGCGACGAGGCGCGAACGCTGGCCGAGACGCTCCGCGCCGACCTGCGCGCGAGCGGCGAGGCGCACGAGCTGCTCGCGTTCCTCAGCCGCTACGCGCTCGCGCTCTACGACGACGGCTCCGACCTCGAGGGGGCGTTGCGGACGCTCGCCGAGGCCGAGTCGCTCGCCGAGCAGGCAGACGGGGCCCTGCTGGCCGAGGCGGAGCTCGCGCACGCGTTCGTGCTGACGATGGCGGGCGAGCCGAGACGGGCGTTGCCCCACGCCGAGCGGGCGGCGGCGGCGGCACGCGAGGCCGGCGACCCGTTGCTCGAGCTGCGCGCGCTGAACCGGCTGGGGCTCGCCGTCGGCATGGCCCGCGACTCCGCGGAGGCGACGGCGCTGCTCGAGCGCGTGGCCGTCCGCGCCGTCGCGGCCGGTCTTCCCGCCGAGGCCGGTCTCGCCTACCTCAACCTCTCCTTCTTCGCCGACGCCGCCGGCGACGCTCAAGCCGACGCCGACTACGCCCGTCGCGGGCTCGCGCTCGAGCACCTGCCGGCAAGCCTCGAGGTCCTGCTCCGCAGCAACCTCGGCGTCGCGCTCGCCGACCTCGGCGACCTCGACGGCGCCCTCGCCCACCAGCTCGCCGCCCGTGCCGCCGCTGTCCGGCTGGAGCCGAAGCTCGAGGAGCGCGTGCTCGTCTCCCTGGCGCACGTGCACCTGCTGCGCGGCGAGCTCGAGGCGGCGCGCGCCTGCCTCGCCGTCCTCGCTCCCCTGCCCGGAAGCTTCCAGCACTGCCGGACGCTCGAGCAGCGCGGCCTGCTCGCCGAGCTCGAAGGGGACCTCGAGCAGGCACTCGCCCTCTACCTGGAAGGCGGCGCCGCCCGCGACCATCCGAGTGCTCCCTGGTGTCTCGCCGGCGCCGCCCGCATCGCCGCGTCGCTCGGCCGGCCGGCGGCAGCCGGCAGCGCGGTGCGGCGGCTCGAGCGGCTGCCCGTGCGCTGGCGAGGCGTGGAGTGGCTGCGCGACGAGGCGCGCGGGTTCCTCGCCGCCGCCGAAGGACGGCCGGCGGATGCCGCCGCAGCCCTCGCCGCAGCCGCCGAGGCCTGCCCCTCCAGCTTCCACGCCGCGCGCCTACGGCTCGAGGTGGCCCGCTTGCACCGCGACCGGGCCGGCGTGCTGGCGGCGATCGAGGCCTTCGAAGGGATGCAGGCGCGGGGTGCCGCCGACCGGGCGCGGGCGCTCGCCCGCCAGCTCGGGCTGCGCCCCGGCCGCCGCCGTCGCCGCGCCGGTGTCCTGAGTGAGCGCGAGCTGGAGGTCGCCCTGCTCGTCGCCTCTGGGAAGACGAACGCCGAGATCGGCGCCCAGCTCTACCTCAGCCCCCGCACGGTCGAGCGGCACGTCGGCGCGATCCTCGCCAAGCTCGGCTGCCGTTCCCGGGTCGAGCTCGCCGCCCGGGTCGCCGCCGGCGGGCTCCCCGGCCGCCCGACGGAACCCGGCAGCGAGCCCGGCTAGGTCGCGGGCTTCCCCTCATGAACCTCGCGACCGGGTCGCCTAGGCTCCGTGCGGTCCTCGACGGGAGGTTCCAGATGTTCCGTCACCTGGTCCGACAGATCGTCAAGCCGGGAGAGTTCTCAGACTTCCAGCGCGCCTTCAAGGAGGTGAATGCGGCCGCACCCACGGTCGGGCTGCCCGTGTACCGGCTGTGGGTCACCCTGTTCGGCGACCTCAACGAGGCGTGGGCGGAAGCCGAGTACGAGAGTCTCGACCAGCACGTGGAGGCGATCGAGAGGGCACGAGAGAACACGGAGTGGGTGCGCGTCTTCCGGGCGATGCTCGGCCACACGGTGCCCGGGACGATGCGCGACTACCCGCTCGAGCCGGTCGACCTCACCTGAGCAGGAGCCGAGAGATGCCCACGCTGCAGGTCTTTCCGCCGAACGCCGAGAACGAGGCCCTGTTCGCCGCGATCCCGGGCCTGCGGCAGACCTCGATCCCCGTGATCGGCTTCGACGGGCCCGAAGGCCATCTCGGCCCCGAAGCTGCCGGAGCCGTGCTCTTCCTGCACATGACGATGGTCGACCCCGAGCGCACGCAGCGGTTCTGGCGTCAGGTGGCGCTGACCTGCAAGGCCGCCTCCGGATGGCCTGGCTTCATCCGCATGATCGCCTTCTTCGACGGCGCGGCGAACAACGCGCTCGGCTTCTGGCGCACGCTCGAGGACGCGCAGGCGTTCGCCAGGAGCCGCCCTCACCTCGAGGCGATCCAGGACATGCACGCCCACACCTTCGAGTACACCCACTTCGCCGGGCTCTTCGCGGCCGTTCGGCAGCGCCCGCGCGAGCTGTACTGCGACCGCTGCGGCCACGAGAACCATGCCCCGGCCGAACAGTGCGCCGCCTGCGGCAACGAGCTGGCCGACGTCTTCCGCCTGCAGGCGGCGCAGTAGGGCCGCCCCGGGGGCCGGATCCCCCGTGTTCGTCCGCCGAGACGGCGGGTATCATCGTTTTGCGATGGGAATGTGGGGTCCGCTCGGCGGCACGCCGTACTTCTTCTCGGGCCGCCGCGCCGTCCGCCAGCAGCGCCTGCTCTCCTACATCCGCCGCGAGCATCGCCGCGGCCGGCACCTGTCCGAGATCCTCGCGGACCCCTACGTGCGCCGCTGCGGCTCGCGCGAGCTCGTCTGGCAGACGCTGCGCGACACGCCGCTGGTCGAGCTCCTCGAGCGAGACGTGCGCGAGGCGCTCGAGCAGGCGGCGCACGCCGTCCCGCGCCCGGCCAGAGCCGACGACGGAGAGCCGGACGCGTCGGCTCGCTAGAGGATCAGCATCGCGTCGCCGAACGAGTAGAAGCGGTATCGCTCCTCGATCGCGAGCCGGTACAGGCGCCTCGTCTCCTCGATCCCCGCAAACGCCATCACGAGGGCGAGCAGGGTCGAGCGCGGCAGGTGGAAGTTCGTGACGAGCGCGTCGACCCGCCGGAACTCGAAGCCGGGCGTCACGTAGAGGTCGGTGCGGCCGGCGAGGGGGCCGCCGCGCGCGATCGTCTCGAGCACCCGCACGGTGGTCGTGCCGACGGCGAGGACGCGCCCGGCTTCCCGGATCCGCTCCCACGCCTCGGGGGCGACGGCGTAGCGCTCGCCGTGCAGGCCGTGCTCCTCGAGCCGGTCCTCCGTCAGGGGCCGGAACGTATCGAGGCCGACGTGGAGCGTGACACGGACCGGGTCGAGCTGCGCCAGCAGCTCCGGCGTGAAGTGGAGCCCCGCCGTGGGCGCCGCCGCCGAGCCGGGCTCGCGCGCGTAGACGGTCTGGTAGCGGGAGGGGTCGCGCAGCGGCTCGTGGATGTACGGCGGCAAGGGCGTCTCGCCGGCCGGCTCCCCCTCGAGCCGCAGCCGCCAGCGCCCATCGCCGAGGTGCTCGAGCAGCTCGACCGGCCCGTAGCGCCGGCCGGCTCGCAGGCGGCGGGTCGGCCTGGCCAGCCCCTCCCAGATCCCGTCGCCGAGCGGCTCGAGCAGGAGCACCTCCCCCTGCGGGCTGGTGAGCGGGATCCGGGCCGGAACGACGCGTGTGTCGTTCACGACCACGAGGTAGCCTCCGATCTCCTGCGGCAGCTCGGAGAAGACGCGGTGGCGGACGGCGCCGCTCGCGCGCTCGTAGACGAGCAGCCGCGAGGCGTCGCGCCGCTCGGCGGGCTGCTGGGCGATCAGCTCGCGCGGTAGCTCGTAGTCGAGCTCCGAGGCGTCCATCCGACCGCAGTTGTATCGTCGGCCGCGTGGATCTCGACGCGATCGCCCGCGCGCAGCAGCGGATCGAGGAAGCGGCCGCGGGCCGGCCCGCCCCAGCGGCGCTCGACGCCGCGCTCGAACGGGCCCGCAGCGCGGTCGAAGCGCTCGCCTCGACCACGGCACGGCTCGAGGCCGGGCTGCCGGAGGCGATCCAGGAGGGCCTCCGCCAGCAGTTCCGGCCGAGCGCGCGCCACCTGGCCGAGGTGCGGGGGCTGATGAACCAGGTGCTGCGCCGGCTCGAGCGGATCGAGGGCGACCTCCTCGCCGAGCGCCACGCCCGGGTCGACGACCTGGCGCTACTCGTCGATCTCGTCGCCTCGGGCTGGCGAGCGATCGACGAGCGGCTGGCGCGAGTCGAGGCCGGACTGGCCCGTGACGGCGCCGTCGTCTACCACCTCGAGGACCGTCAGGCCGGCTGAGGCGCCTCTCGCGGTAGGACGAGCACGAAGCGGCTGCCGCGCCCCGGCTCGCTTTCGAGCTCCAGGCGGCCGCCGAGTGCGAGCGCGAGCTCGCGGGCGATCGTCAGCCCGAGCCCGGTGCCGCCCCCGTCGCCGGACCAGAAGGGCCGGAAGATCCGCTCCCGCTCCTGCGGCGGGATCCCTGGCCCGCTGTCGGCGACCGCCACCGTGACCTCGCCGTTGCGGGCCGCCAGCTCGAGGCCGACCCTGCCCCCCGGGGGCGTCCAGCGCAACGCGTTGGTGAGCAGGTTGGAGACGATCTGCAGGACGCGGTCGCCGTCCGTGACGAGAACCGCCTCCGGCCCGAGGCGCAGCTCGTAGTCGACTCCCCGGGCGCGGGCCTCCTCCGCGAAGGCGGCGTAGGCGCGCTCGCAGAGCGCCCGCAAGTCGACCTCCTCCCGCAGGAGCGCGAAGCGGCGGGCGTCGAGCTTGGCGAGGTCGAGCACGTCGCCAACCAGCCGCTCGAGGCGCAGCGCCTCCTCGGCGATCACCTCGAGCGACCGCCGGCGCGCCGCCTCGTCCTCGAGGACGCCCTCGCGCAGAGCCGACACGTGGCCGCGGATCGCGGTCAGGGGGGTGCGCAGCTCGTGCGAGACCGACATCAGGAAGTGGCGGGAGAGCTGCTCGGACTCGGACAGCCGCGCGGTCATCTCGCCGAAGCGGGCGGCGAGCCGCTCGACCTCGCTGCCGCCTCCCCGCTCGGGCAGCTCGACCTCGTAGGTTCCGGCCGCGACCTCGTCGGCGGCCGCCGCGAGCGCCTCCAGCGGCCCGGCGATGCGGCGCGAGAAGTAGGCGACGAGCGCGGCCGCGACCGGGATCCCGATGCCGAAGGCCAGGGCGAGCTGCCAGACGAGCCGGAGCCAGCGGCTCCGCAGGGCCTGGTCGGGCTTCGCGACCACGAGCGCTCCGACCGGCAGCCCCGCGAGCCGCACGACCTGTCCGACGGCGAGGTAGCCGGTCCCTTTGACGCGCAGGTCGAAGGCGCGGGTCGAGCCTGCCGCCAGCACCTCGGCGGGAACCGTGCTCGACGGCAGCTGCGGCAGCGGACCGGCGAGCAGGGAGGCGCCGGGGACGGCAGGAAGCCAGAAGACCCTGTCGCCGCCGAGCGAGAGCAGGAGGGTGTGCAGCGAGACGTGGCCGACGCCGGCCTGGCGCTCGTAGAGCTGCACGATCCCGCTCGACTCCGCCCGCAGCTCCGCCGCCGCCTGGCTGCGGGTGTAGCCCTGGAAGAAGCTGACCGCGATCAGGGCCGCGACCACCGCGGCGAGCACGATCCCGAGCAGGAACAGCGCTGGCAGCCGGAAGCGCAGCGACCTGAGCATCGTCGCCGGCTAGGTCGGGGCGTCCGGCGGAGGCGGCCCGGACTTGTAGCCGATCCCCCAGACGGTCACGATCGGCGACGCGTCGCCGAGCTTCCGCCGCAGCTGGCGGACGTGGACGTCCACGGTCCGGGTGTCGCCCGCGAACGTATAGCCCCAGACGCGCTCGAGCAGCTGGTCGCGCGTGAGCACGAGCCCTCGATGGTCGATGAGCTCCCAGAGCAGGTCGAACTCCTTCGGCGCGAGGCGGATCTCCCGCTCGCCCACGCGGCACTCGCGCCGGCCGGCGTCGAGCACGAGGTCGCCGTGGCGGAGGACGCCACCGCCGGCGCCGGGCCGCGACGCGTGAGCGCTGCGGCGGAGGATCGCCTTCACCCGCGCCACCAGCTCGCGCGGATTGAACGGCTTCGTCAGGTAGTCGTCGGCGCCGACCTCGAGGCCGGCGATCTTGTCGAGGTCGTCGTCGCGCGCCGTCAGCATCAGCACCGGCAGGTCGCTCGCCTGCCGGATCCGCCGGCAGACCTCGAGCCCGTCCAGGTCGGGCAGCATCAGGTCGAGGACGACGAGCGACGGCTGCTGCGAGGCGACGAGACTCAGCGCGTCGCGACCGCTGCCCGTCACCTGGACCGCGAAGCCCTCCTTGCGCAGGTAGGCGGCGACGAAGGAGGCGATCCCTTGCTCGTCCTCGACGACGAGGATCGTCTGCGGGTCGCGGGCGCTCATCCGGCCCCGAGCGGGTGCGTGAGGGGCTGCGCCGGCAGCGAGCGGAAGGGAGCTCCCGAGAACGAGTAGCTCCCGTCCCGGGCTGGGTAGACGGACGAGCCGCGCAAGGTAGCGGCGCCTCGACCGCCGGCGAACAGGTAGACGCCGGAGCCGCGCACCACCACCCGGTAGGCGCCGCCGATCGCCCGGAAGCGGAAGCCGCTGCCGCTGTACTCGACGCCGGTGAAGCGCCGCCAGCGAACCGCCCGGTGCGAGACGTCGGGGCCGGCCGCCTGGGGCGTGCCTTCGCCCGCCGACGACGGGAGCTGGTACACGTCGACCCGAGCCTCCTGCGAGACGCTCCCCAGGACGAAGCCCTGCAGGACGAGGGTGATCACCGGGTGTCCGCCGTCGCCGGCTGCGTCCCGGACGACGAGGAAGCCGTACGTCGCCCTCCCCCCGGCCGCCGCCGCGCCCGGCAGCGCGAGGAGCGCTGCACCGGTCAAGCTGAGCAGGATCCGCCGCATCGGCGCAGCCAGGGTACTCGCGGCGGCGCCGCTACTCGTCGTAGCGGTAGAAGCCGCGGCCCGTCTTGCGGCCGAGCAGGCCGGCGCTGACCATCGCCAGCAGGCGCGGCGGCGGCGCCATCCGCGGCTCGCGCAGCTTCTGCCAGAGCGCCTCGCTCGCGTGCACGTGCACGTCGATCCCCACGAGGTCGACGAGCTCGCAGGGCCCCATCGGCCAGCCGGCGCCGTGCTTCATCCCGGCATCGAGGTCCTCGACGGTCACCCGCGCCTCGTCGAGCACCCGTACGCAGTCGTTGAGGAGCGGGATCAGGACGCGGTTGACGACGAAGCCCGGCGTGTCGTGGCAGCGGATCGGCCGCTTGCCCAGCCGCTCGGCGAACGCATACGCCTGCTCGAACGCCTCGTCGGCCGTGCGCTCGGCCCGCACGATCTCGACGAGGGGCATCAGGGGCGCCGGGTTGAAGAAGTGCATGCCGACGACGCGCTCCGGCCGCTCCGTCGCCGATGCGATCTCGGTGACGGACAGCGCAGAGGTGTTCGTCGCCAGCACGGCGTCCGGCCCGACGATCCGCTCCAGCTCGGCGAACAGCGTCTGCTTCGGCTCGAGCTCCTCGACGATCGCCTCGATCACGAGCTCGCAGCCGGCGAGGTCGCCGAGGTCGGTGGTCGTGGTCAGCAGCCCGAGGTCGAAGGACTCGAGCTGCCCCTTCTCCACCTTGCGGCCGAGGAAGTGCACGATCCGCTCCCGCGCGCGCTCGCCCAGCTCGTCGCTCACTTCGCGCCCCACGGTCTCGAGCCCCGCCTCCACGGCGAGCTGCGCGATCCCCGCGCCCATCGTGCCCAGGCCGACCACGCCGATCTTCACACTGGGAGCCTAGAGCGTAGAGTCCAGCCTCGTGGAGGTCCGCGAGGGCACGATCCCCTTCGGGCTCGACGGCGAGGACGCCTGGACCTGGTACCGCGTGACCGGCGAGCTGCGGCCCGGCGACCCGACAGCCCCCGCGCCCCTCGTCGTCCTGCACGGCGGCCCCGGCGCGGCGCACGACTACCTGCTGACGCTCACCGACCTCGCCGGCGAGCGCGCGGTCGTCCACTACGACCAGCTCGGCAACGGCCGCAGCACGCACTTCCCCGGCCGCGGCGCCGAGTTCTGGACCGTGGAGCTGTTCGTGCGGGAACTTCGGAACCTCGTGCGCGCACTGGGAATCGACGGCCGCCATCACGTCCTCGGCCAGTCCTGGGGCGGCTTCCTCGCACAGGAGTACGCGCTCACCCAGCCGACCGGCCTGCGCGCGCTCGTCCTCGCCGACACGGCCGCCTCGTTCCCCGACTTCGTCGCCGAGGCGAACCGGCTGCGAGCCCTGCTGCCCCCCGAAGTCGACGAGACGCTGCGCCGGCATGAAGAGGCAGGCACGACCGACGATCCGGAGTACGCCGCCGCCTGCGAGGTCTTCTACCGCCGGCACGTCTGCCGGCTCGAGCCGTGGCCCGACGAGGTCGCCGAGGCGTTCGCCTGGATCGAGCGCGATCCGACCGTCTACCACACGCTGAACGGCCCGAGCGAGTTTCACGTCATCGGCTCGATCAGGGACTGGCAGTCGAAGGACCGGCTGGGCGAGATCGGCGTGCCGACGCTCGTTGTCTCGGGGCGGTACGACGAGGCCACGCCGGCGCTGCAGGAGACGCTGCGGCGGGGCATCCCGAACGCCGAGTGGGTCTGCTTCGAGGACTCCTCGCACATGCCGCACGTCGAGGAGCGCGAGCGCTTCATGCAGGTCGTCGGTGCGTTCCTCGCCCGCCACGACTGAGGCCGGCGCCGGATCTCGCACCATCCGGGGCGGCTGGTGACTACAGCACGAACGGCACGAGCAGCGTCGTCGAGCCATCACGAACCAGGCGGTAGGGAGCGGTCGTCACCAGCTCGGGCTAGAGCTCGACCGCTCTCAGATCCGCTCGATCACAGCCGCGATCGCCTGGCCGAAGCCGATGCACATCGTGGCGAGGCCGTAGCGAGCGTGCCTCCGCTCGAGCTCGGAGACGAGCGTGGCGGTGATCCGGGCGCCGGTCGCCCCGAGCGGATGGCCGAGGGAAATGCCGCCCCCGTTCGGGTTCACGTCGCCCGCCTCGTAGCGTTCCTGGAGGCCGGTGTCGGCGAGGAACTGGGCCACGACCGAGGCGAACGCCTCGTTGACCTCGATCACGTCGATCTCGTCCCAGGTCAGCCCGGCCTTCGCGAGCGCCTTCGCCGCCGCCTCCGGGTTGCCGTGCAGCATCAGGTGGGGGTCGACGCCCACGACCCCGAACGAGACGAAGCGGGCGCGCGGCTCGAGGCCGAGCGCGGCCGCCTTCCGCTCGGAGGCGACGAGCACCGCCGCCGCGCCGTCGACGATCTGGGAGGAGTTGCCGGCCGTGACGACGCCGTCGGGAATGAAGGCCGGCTGCAGCGCCGCCATCTTCTCGAGCGTCGTGTCCCGCCGCACCGCCTCGTCGACCGCGAAGCGCGTGCGCACGAGCGTCGGGCCGCCGTCCGGGGCGGGGACATCGAGCTCGATCGGGACGATCTCCTGCTCGAACCGTCCCTCGTCGATGGCGCGCGCCGCCCGCCGGTGCGACTCGTAGCCGATCTGGTCGAGCTGCTCGCGGGTCAGCTTCCACTGCCTGGCGATCTCCTCCGCCGAGATGCCCTGCATGACGATCTCGTAGCGCTCGTGCACGAGGGGCGACATCGAGCCGTTGTTCGACCCCATCGGCACCCGCGACATCATCTCGACCCCGCCCGAGACGACGAGGTCGAGCTGGCCCGACCAGACCGCCGCCGCGGCGTTGAAGTTGGTCTGCATCGACGAGCCGCACTGGCGGTCGACCGTCGTGCCGGCCACGGAGACCGGCCAGCCGGCGGTGAGGGCGACGTTGCGCCCGATGTTCCACGCCTGCTCGTCGACCTGGGTCACGCATCCCCACTGCACGTCCTCGACCTCGCCCGGGTCGACGCCGTTGCGCTCGACGAGCGCGTTCACGACCTGCGCCGAGAGCTCGTCGCCGCGGATGTGCGAGAGGGTTCCGTGCTTCTTGCCGATCGGGCTCCGAACTGCGTCGACGATCATTGCGTCCTCGCGCGCCATAGACGAGACTGTACCGCTGCCGGTGCTGCGCAAGGACGCGAAGATCGAGCTGCTGCGGCAGGTGCCGCTCTTCGAGCGCTGCTCGAAGCGGGAGCTGACGGAGATCGCCTCGCTCGCGGACGAGCTCCAGCTCCCTGAGGCGCGCGAGCTGACGCGCGAGGGCGCGCCCGGCTTCGAGCTCGTCGTCCTCGTCGAGGGCCGGGCGGAGGTCTGGCGCAAGGGGCGACTGGTGAACGAGCTCGGTCCCGGGGATTTCGCCGGCGAGATCGCCCTCGTCACCGGCCGCCCGCGCACGGCCACCGTGCGAACGCGCGGGCCGTCCCGCGTCCTCGTGCTCGCCGCTTCGGGCTTCCGGCGCCTGCTGCGCGACGTCCCCTCGCTCCAGGAGAAGGTGCTCGCGACGCTCGCGGCCCGGCTTCCGGACGAGTAGCGGCGCTCAGGCGCGCGCCCGCGGCACCCGCGGCCGCTCGACGTGGGCGAGGTAGGTCGGCGCGGCGAGCTCGAGCACGAGCCGCCGGCCGTCGGTGTCGCCACGCTCGAGCTCGGCGAAGGAGTAGCCGACGTCGCCCGCGAGCACCACCGGACCGTCGCGAGTCTCGACCACGACCACCTGGTGACCGGCGGTGTGGCCCGGCGCCGGCAGGAGCCGCACGCCCGGGAGGACCTCCGCCGCCCCGTCGTGCTCGACGTAGACCGCGCCCGGGAAGTCGACCCATTCCCGGATCGTGTAGTCGGGCTGCGTGCGCGCGTCGGCGAGCTCGCGCCGCTGCACGTGGATCGGGACGCCCGGGAAGAGCCGGTTGCCGCCGCAGTGGTCGAAGTGGAGGTGGGTGTTGACGACCATGCTGACACGGCGCACGAGCTCGTCGGGCAGCCGCCGCGGCGTCGGCGACCACTCGGCGTCCAGCTCCGGGGTCGAGTCGATCAGCCCGGTGTCGACGAGGACGAGCCCGTCCGGGTGGTCGATGCTGTGGACGAAGCAGGGCCAGCGCTCCCCCTCGACGACGACGTCGCCGCCGAGGTGGATCGCGATATCGTCAGCGTCGAGCACCGAGACGAGACTAGCGAGGCGAGGATTTGGCGATCACGAGCGACGTACGCAAGCTCCTCCTCGACGGGGAGTGGATCGAGACCGGCGAGTGGGTCGAGGTGCGCTCGCCCTACTCCGGCGAGGTGGTGGGCCGCACCCCGAAGGCGGGCGCCGCGGAGGCGCGGCAGGCGGTCGAGGCCGCCGCACGGGCGCTCGCCTCGCCGCTGCCGGCGCACGAGCGGGCGGCGATCCTCGACCGGGTGGCGCAGCTCCTGCGCGAGCGCCACGAGGAGGTGGCGCAGACGATCTGCGCGGAGGCGGGCAAGCCGATCCGGACCGCCCGGGTGGAGGCCTCCCGCGCCGTCTCGACCTACACGTTCGCCGCCGTCGAAGCCCGGAAGCTGGCGGGAGACGTGGTGCCGATGGAGGCCTCCGAAGCCGGAGCCGGCAAGGTGGCCTTCACCCTCCGCCGGCCGATCGGCGTCGTCGGCGCGATCTCCCCCTTCAACTTCCCCTGCAACCTCGTGGCCCACAAGCTCGCGCCGGCGCTCGCCGCCGGCTGCCCGGTCGTGCTCAAGCCGGCAAGCCAGACCCCGCTCTCGGCCTTGCTCCTCGCCGAGCTGGAGCAGGAGGCCGGCCTGCCGGACGGCTGGCTGAACGTCCTCGTCGGGCCGTCGGCGGAGATCGGCGACGTGCTCGTCGACGACGAGCGCGTGCGGCTGATCACGTTCACCGGCTCGAGCGGCGTCGGCTGGAGCCTCGCCGAGCGGGCGGCCCGCAAGCGCGTCCGGCTCGAGCTCGGCAACTCGACGCCGGTCGTGGTCGCCGCGGACGCCGACCTCGACCTGGCGGCGGCGAAGCTCGCGGCGAACGCCTTCTCGTTCGCCGGCCAGAGCTGCATCTCGGTGCAGCGGATCTACGTGGAACGGCCGGCCGTCGAGGGGTTCCTCGAGCGCTTCCTGCCGCGAGTCGCGCAGCTCGTGGTCGGGGATCCAGCGGACGAGGCAACCGACGTGGGCCCGGTGATCGACCGCGCAGCGCGCAGCCGCATCGTCGAGTGGGTGGAGGAGGCGCAGGCGGCCGGGGCGCGACTGCTGGCCGGCTCGACCGAGGCCGATCCCCTGACGCCGCTCGTCCTCGCGGAAGCGCCCGAGCGGGCACGGGTCGTCTGCGAGGAGGTGTTCGGCCCGGTCTGCGTGGTCAACGCCGTCGACTCGCTGGCGGAGGCGTACGAGCGGTCGAACGCGACCGAGTACGGGCTGCAGGCGGGGATCTTCACGGGCTCGCTGGCGACGGCCCTCGCCGCCGCGGAGGCGCTCGAGTTCGGCGGCGTCACCGTGAACGAGGCGCCCACCTTCCGGGCCGACCAGATGCCCTACGGCGGGACGAAGGGCTCCGGCAACACGAAGGAAGGCCCCGCCTACACGATCCGCGAGATGACCGAGGAGCGGCTCGTCGTCCTCCAGGCCTGAGGGGGCGCGACGCCTCCCGTCCTCGGCCGCTCGCTCCCGGATCGCCTTGGCCGCGACGTGCCGAGCCGTGACCGCGACCGAGCGGACGGCGCTCGCGAGACGGGCGCACCGTTTGCCTCGCAGGCAACGCACGGGGCGACTTTGTAACAGCGCCGGCTACGATGTAGGATCGAGTTCCGGGCAAGGTCGCAGAACGGCCCAAACCGGCTTCGGAACGCGCCTTGCGGGGTCGCCGACGAGGAGACGCAGAGAACGTGATCGAGGAACGAACCGCCCAGCTCCAGCAGTGTATGTATCAATACTCACGGGCCATCTACCGGTCCGTGAAGGACATGGTCGAGCCGTACGCCGACCGCGAGACCCAGCTCGAGTCGCGCCGGGCCGTGCTCGTCGCGTGCGAGCAGACGATGGAACGCCTGGCCAGCGACCCGCTCTACTTCGCGAGGCCCGAGCGCGCCCTCTTCCAGGACATCCGGCGCTACTTCCCGATCACCGCCCAGGCCCGCGTGGCATGGGCCGTGCAGCAGGGCGTGAAGGCGGCCGTCGAGTTCATCGAGGAACAGATCGAGTCCGGGCTGCTCGACGGCGGCGTGCCGCGCTGCCGGGCGACGACGCGCAAGGGGAAGCCGTGCCAGCGGACGCCGCTGCCGAACCGCGACTACTGCCCCTCGCACCAGCACCTGGAGACGAAGGCCGCCGCCTAGCTGCGGCGCTCGCTGTTCCACAGCTGCGATCCACATCCGGGCGGCGGTACGCTGCGGCCCGGGTGTCGCACGACACGGACAAGCTGATCCGCCAGCTCTCGCTCGTCGCCTACCTGATGGCGG